>Ga0079224_100006635_pt1 | contig 15396 bp, 13 predicted proteins | sample Stecom2015_FD_80414 | JGI IMG/M metagenome (GOLD analysis project Ga0079224, IMG submission 80414) | Agricultural soil microbial communities from Utah to study Nitrogen management - Steer compost 2015 | ecosystem: Environmental > Terrestrial > Soil > Agricultural land | place: USA: Utah...
ACCACATGGATGGAATCGCACGGGTTCATTCCTCTGGGCTCCAGCGTCGTGCAAGCAAACGGGCGGGGGCGTCGGGCAGCTCGCCCTGATGTTCGATCAGGGCGCTGAGCACCACCTGCGCCGGGCCGCTGTCGACCTCGGCATGCAGGCGGAAGTAGCGGCTGTGAAGGGCCAGCTGGCCGATGGTGCGGTTGTCGAGCAACACGCCGTCCAGGCCGGGGCTGCGCAGGAACTCGTCGAAGCTGCGCCAACCGTGCACCGGGCGCGAGGCAATCACCCGGCGCGCACGCTCGACGTCGAGTTCGCCGGCGGCGAGCATGGCCAGCACTGGCGCATCCTGGTCCTGCAGGGTGTTGAGGTTGACCGGGGACAGCGCGGGGGTGGGCAGCGCGCACACGTGCGGGCGCAGCCGCGCGTACACCGCGCTTGAATAGCCGTGGATGGCGCGCAGTTCACTGGGTTCGGCCAGCAGGGTGCCCGCGGTGCGGTAGCCGTCGCGGCCGCGGGCGTAGCCCGGGTCCTCGTGTCCCAGGCCAGCGCGCTGCTGGTCGCTGTCCACCCAGTCGGCCAGCGCATCCGCCAGCGCACGCGCCTGGGCCGGGGGAAAGTCCAGGGCCTCCAGCAGTGCCTGGTATTGGGCGATGCCGGTTTCATCGCGGGTGAGCAGCTCGCCCGCGCCCTGGACCACACTGTTGAGGTTGAAACAGGCGGTCGCGTCGGCCAGGGTCACGCGGATCACGCCATCGTCGACCGGGAACAGGAAGCTGTGCCCGTTCCAGCCGCCGGCCAGGGTGGTGAACCCCGGGTCGCGCCGTGCCAGCCGCTCGATCTGGGCCATTGCCAGGGTTTCGGCGCCCAGCGCGTGCCACTGCGCCTGCGCCACCGCCTGGGCGTTGCCGGCCCGGCGCAGGGCGAACCGGAGGTCGTCGAGCATCGCCACCACCAGCACCGCCATCACCGCCACCAGCAGCAGCACGGTAAGCAGGGCCACGCCGCGTTGCCGCCGCGTGCTCACGGCCACTGCCCCTGCATCAGGAAGGCCTGCTCCACCCGCCCGATGCCGTCCAGTTCCAGCGTCAGGCGCACGGCCTCGGGCACGCGGTCGATGCCCCCGGGCCACCCGTCCATCCATTCCCCCTGGAAACGGTAGAGCACCCGTGCCCCGCGAACGCCCTGGATGACGACCTGGGGCGGAGCCATGCGCGCGCCGTCCAGCATGGGCCTGGACTGGCGCTCCAGCCGCCCGTCCCGGAGCCGGTACTCCACGTACTGCAGGGAAGCGCGGGGCGCGCCCTGCGGGTTCTCCCAGCCGCGCCGCGCGAACGCGAACAGCACGCCGGCGCCCGGCTCCGCGCTGCCCGTGAACGCCTGGACCGCAGCGACGCCGGCGGCGTTGCGCGTGCGCCGCGGCGCCGCCTGGGAAAGATCTGCCTGGAGCAGGGCGCGCGCGCGCTGCAGTTCGCCCACCCGTGCCATCCGCGCCTGGGTGGCACCCTGGCTGGCGCTGGCCCAGCCCATCACCGCGACCCCGCCCGCGGCCAGCAGGGCGAACACCGACAGGGCCACCAGCACCTCGACCAGGGTGAACCCGCGCGCCATCAGCGTGCACTCCGGAACAGCACCGTTTCGGCGGCGATCCGGTCGCTGCCGGCCGCATGCACCGTGATGTCGACCCGCATCACGGCGGCGTCGTCCGTGGCCGAGACCGTGCGGGTCCAGCGCCAGTCGCGCTCGCCCAGGTGATCTAGCCCTTCCCCGCGCGTGGCGAGCGCGTCCAGCGGTTCCAGCGCCGATTCCACCGCGCGGTTGCCGGCCACGATACCCGCCAGCACGCGCTCCTCCACGATCACCGCGGTGCGGGTGCTTTCGCCGGCCAGGTTCAGCAGCGCCAGCACCACGAGGGAGAACACCGCCAGCGCCACCAGCAATTCCAGCAGCGAGAATCCCCCGGCGCCGGGCCTGGCAGCGGCCGTGTTCACCGCGCCTGCGCCACCCGCGCGCTGCCGTCGGCATCCACCCGCACCTCCAGCGCGCCACGGCCGTCGCCCAGCACCAGCGCCGCGGGCTCGGCCGTGCCGATGGGGTCGAACGCGAACCAGACCGGCTCCAGGCCCTCGCCCAGCGCCGGCGCGATGCCGGGCGACCAGGCCGTGGGCGCGAACGGGGGACCGGACAGCGGCTGCCAGCCGCCGCTGCGCGCGACCATGAACCGGTACCCCTGGGCGTCGGCCTGCACCCGCAGCCTGCGGGTGGAAAGGATCGCTTCCTGCCGGGCCTGCTCCAGCCGCGTCGCCAGCGTGTCCGCCTCCCGCGCCAGCGCCGCCTCCGGCGAGGGGCCGGCCAGCAGCACCACCGAGCCAAGCAGGCCCACCACGGCGAGCACCACCATCAGCTCGACCAGCGTGAAGCCGGCCGCCCCGCGCTCAGGATGCGCCCGCCGGGCCGGGGGAGTGCCGGAGGCCATGGCTCAGTTCCAGTTGCCGATGTCGGCCGCGTCGCCGTCGCCGCCCTCGCGGCCGTCGCTGCCGTAGGAGAACACGTCGAAGGCCCCGCCGCGGCCGCCGGGATAGCGGTACTGGTAGGGATTTCCCCACGGATCCTCGGGCAGGCGGCGGATGTAGCCGCCCTGGCGGTAGCGCTCGGGCCGGGCCAGCCCCGCCGGCGGCCGGACCAGCGCCTGCAGGCCGTCCTGCTGTGGCGGATACGCCAGGTTCTCGAGCCGGTAGGTTTCGATGGCCTGCTCGAGCACCGAGATATCGGCGCGGGCCTTTTCGGCCATCGCCCGGTCCTGGCTGGGCATGACGTTGATCATCACCACCGTGGCCAGCAGGCCGATGATGACCACGACCACCATCACTTCCACCAGCGTGAAGCCGGTGCTGCGGGATCGGGGGGGAGGGGATGGATTGTGCATGTCGGGACTCCGGACGGGGTTCAGCCCAGGACAAGGCTGTTGAACTGCAGGATCGGCAGCAGGATCGAGAGCACGATCAGCGCCACCAGCACCCCCATCACCACGATGATGGCCGGCTCCAGCAGGCTCATCGCGGCCGAGGTGAAGGTGGTGAATTCGCGCTCCAGGTAGTCGGCGGCGCGCTCGAGCATGGGCGCCAGGCGCCCGCTCTCCTCGCCGCTGGAGGCCATGTACAGCAGGGTCGGCGGGAACACGCCGGCCCGGCGCATGGCCGAGGACAGGCTGGCGCCCTCGCGGATGTCGTCGGCCATGCCGTCGGTGGCGCCGCGCAGCACCCGGTTGCCCACGGTGCGCGCGGTGATGCGCAGGCCCTCCAGCACCGGCAGGCCGCTGGCAAGCATGATCGCCAGGGTCCGGGACAGGCGTGCGGCGTGCAGGTCACGCAGCAGGCGGCCAAGGAAGGGGGTGCGCAACAGCAGGGCGTCAAAGCGCAAGCGCGGACCCGGCCTGCGCAACAGCACGGCCAGGCCGGTGCCGCCGGCCACCAGCAGCGCCAGCAGCAACAGCCCCCAGCCGGTCATCGCCCCTGAGACGCCGATCACCGCCCGGGTCAGCCACGGCAGGGTGCGGCCCATCGAATCGAACTGCTCCACGACCCGCGGCACCACGAAGGCCATCAATGCCGCGCTCACGGCCAGCGCCGTGGCAGCCAGCGCGGCCGGGTACACCAGCGCGGCCACCAGCTTGCCGCGCACCTGCTGTTGGTGCTCAAGCAGGTCCGCCAGGCGTTCGAGGATTTCCGGCAGCGCGCCGGTGCCTTCGCCGGCGGCCACCATGGCGCGGTACAGCGGCGGGAAGGCCTTGCCCTGGCGGGCCATGGCATCGGAGAGGCGGAAGCCTTCCACCACCGCCGCGTGGGTGGCCATCAGCACGCGCCGGGTGCCCGGGCGCTCGGCCTGCCGGCCGATGGTGCGCAGCGCCTCTTCCATTGGTGCCACCGACGCAAGCGTGGCCAGCTGGCGGGTGGCCAGGGTGAGGTCACGGGTGCCAAAGCGCCCGCGCCGCGCGCCTGCCTGCGCCGCCGCCGGCACCATGCGCACCGGCACCAGCCGGCGACCGGCCAGGCGTTCGCGGGCCTCGCGTTCGCTGCCCGCCGCCACCGTGCCGCTGCGACTGTGCCCGCTGGCGTCCAGGGCCTCGTACTCGAACACCGCCATGGTCAGCCGCCTCCGTCGCCGCGCTCGTCCTGGCGGACCACGCGCAGCGCTTCTTCAGGCGTGGTGCGGCCGGCGGCGACGCAAGCGCGCGCCGAATCCGCCAGCCAGTCACCGCTGACAGCCGCCTGGCGGGCCAGCGCGTCCTCGTCGGCGCCCGCGGCGATCAGCGCGCGCAGGCGCTCATCGATCGTCACCGCTTCGTAGACGCCGATGCGGCCCGAGAACCCCGTGTGCTGGCAGTGGCCGCAGCCGCCCGCCGCGTACAGCGGGTCTGCGTAGCCCGGCTCCATGAGACGCGCGCTGAGCGCATCCGGCGCCCGCGGCGTGCGGCAATGCGGGCACAGCCGGCGGATCAGCCGCTGTGCCAGCACCAGGCGCACGGTGCTGGCGAGCAGGAACGATTCGGTGCCCATGTCGCGCAGGCGGGTGATCGCCCCCAGCGCGTCGTTGGTGTGCACGGTCGAGAGCACCAGGTGGCCGGTGAGACTGGCCTGGACCGCGATCTGCGCGGTTTCCGGGTCGCGGATCTCGCCCACCATCACCACGTCCGGATCCTGGCGCAGGATCGCGCGCAAGCCGGCGGCGAAGGTCATGCCGACCTTGGCATTGACCTGCGTCTGGCCCACGCCCTCGACCGCATACTCCACCGGGTCCTCGACCGTGAGGATGTTGCGGCTGCCGTCGTTGAGCCGCTGCAGGCCGGCGTAGAGGGTGGTGGTCTTGCCGGAACCGGTGGGGCCGGTGACCAGCACGATGCCGTTGGGCTGGGCCAGCGCGGCGTTGAACGCGGCCAACACCGGCGCCGGCATCCCCAGCTGGTCCAGCCCGCGCGCGCCCTGATCCTTGTCCAGGATGCGCATCACCACGCGTTCGCCGCCGCGCGCGGGCAGGGTGGACACGCGCACGTCGAGCGCCTTGGCGCCCATCGCCAGCGAGATCCGGCCATCCTGCGGCACCCGTCGCTCGGCAATGTCCAGCCGCGCCATCACCTTCACCCGCGACACCAGCATCGGCGCCAGCCGCGGCGGCAGGCTGAGCGCCTCGCGCATGACCCCGTCGATGCGGAAGCGCACCCGAAGCGCACTTTCGAACGGCTCGATGTGCACATCCGACGCGCCGCTGCGTGCGGCCTCGGCGATCAGGCCGTTGATCAGGCGGATCACGGGCGCATCGTCCTGGGCGTCGAGCAGGTCCTCGGCCGCGGGCAGGTCGTCGGCCAGGGCGTCCAGGCTGCCGGCCGCCTCCAGTCCGTCCGCATCGGCCAGGCCGTTGCCCGCGTACGCCTCGGACAGCCGGCGGTCGAACTCGGCCGGCGGCAGGACCTGCACGTCCAGGGCGCGCCCGAGCGCGCGCCGCGCCTCGACCAGGCCATCGGGCGGGCTGCCCTCGCGCAGGCCCAGCCGGGCGCGTTCGCCCAGCGCCAGCAGCACCAGGCCGTGGCGGCGGGCGAAGGCGTAGGCCAGGGCGGGTGCGGTCGCTTCGCTCACGGCAGCTGCCCGTCCATGGCGGGGAGGGCTTCCGCGGCTGGCGGCGAAGGCAGCTGCGCGGGCGGCGCCACCGGGGCGGTGGTGCCGAAATAGTCCTGGATCAGCGCGTCCAGCAGCGCCCGGCCGTCCGCAGTGGTGCCGCCACCGTCCAGCTGGCGCGAGCGCATGTAGTCGTAGCGTGGGGCAGTGACCGCCTGGGCCTGGGCCGAGTCACGCACGATGGTCGGCCGGATGAACACCATCAGGTTGGTCTGGTTGCGCTCGCGCGCGGTGCTGCGGAACAGCGCCCCCAGGCCCGGGATGTCGCCCAGCACCGGCACCTTGTTCACGGTGTTGCGGTCGGCCTGGTCGAGCAGGCCGCCGAGCACCACGATCGCGCCGTCGTCGGCCAGCACCCGGGTATCGATCTGTCGCTTGCTCAGGATCAGTTCGTTGAATCCCTCGCTCACCGGCCCGGCGATCGACGACACTTCCTGGCGCAGGTCCAGGGTGATGCCGCCGCCGGCGTTGATCTGCGGGCGCACCAGCAGCTGCACGCCCACGTCCTGGCGCTGGATGGTGCGGAACGGGTTGCTGTTGGAGTCGCCCAGCACCTCGCCGGTGGTGACCGGCACTTCCTGGCCCACCAGGATCCGCGCCTGCTCATTGTCCAGGGTCAGGATCGACGGCGTGGACAGCAGGTTGGAGGCGGTATCGCTTTTGACCGCGTCGATGATCAGGCCGAACACCGCGCTGCCGGTCTCCCCGGCCAGCCCCATCAGGCCTCCGTTGTAGCCCAGCAGCGAGCGCAGCGCATTGTTGACGGCCGGCGAATCGACATCGCCGTCGCGGGCCGCGGCGGCGCCAGCCGCCAGCTCGCCCACCCCGGGGGCGCTGCCCGGGAAGTTGGTATAGCCCAGCGGGATGTTGCCGTCGCGCCCGGCCACCATCAGCTGGGCGCCGAGCTTGCGCGCGGCGGCGTCGGAAATCTCCACCACCAGCGCTTCCACCAGCACCTGTTCGCGGCGGGTGTCCAGCTGGGTGATCACATCGACCAGCATCCGCTGGGTTTCCGGGTCGGCGTTGATGATGATCGCGTTGGCGCCCGGATAGCGGGCGATGGTCGCGCGCCGGCCGGGCGCCAGCATCACTGAAGCCGCCAGCGGCGCGCCGTGGCCCTGGGCGTCGCGGCCGAGGGCCAGGGCGCTGTCCATCATTGCCGGCGTGCCGCCATCGGCGGAGGGCGTGGACAGCTGGCGGGATGGGGGCGGCGCCGGGCCGGTCCCCCCCCATTGGCCGGCGGGCGCGGCCGGGTCTTCCGGGTTGCCGAGCACCTGCTGCAGCACCGGCAGCAGTTCTTCGGCATTGGCGTGCTGCAGCCGGATCACGCGCACATCGCCGCTGCCCTCCGCGCGCCGGTCCAGGTCCTCGACCACCCGGCGCACCGTGTCCACCAGTTCCGCGTCGCCGCGCAGCATCACCGCGTTGCTGCTCTCCACCGGCAGCACCGTCAGCACGCCGCCACGGCCCTGGCCGCCGTACAGGCCGTTGACCACGCCGGCGATCTCGCGCGCCGAGCTGTTGCGCAGGCTCACCGCCTCCACCCGCGAGCGGTCCTGGTCGATCTGCCGGATCAGCCCGCGCAGGCGGCGCAGGTTGTCGGCATAGTCGGCCACCAGCAGGCTGTTGCCCTGGGGCGTGGCCAGGACCACGCCGCCGCGGCCCACCAGCGGGCGCACCGTGTCCACCGCCGAGCCGGCGTCCACGTGGCGCAGGGTGAACACCTCGGTGGAAAACCCGGAGCCGCCCGCCGCCGCCGCGCCCGGCTGCTGGGCGGCGGTGTCGTCGGGTACCACCCGGTACACCCCGTCGCCGGCGGGGACCGCGATCAGGCCGTTGGCGCGCAGGGTGGCCACCAGGATCCCGAGCAGTTCGGGCTCGGTCAGCGGCTCCTCGCTGGACAGGGTGATGGTGCCCTGCACGCGCGGGTCGACCAGGAAGGTGGTGCCGGTGGCGCGGGCCACGTCCTGGATGAAGGCACGGATGTCGGCATCCTGCACGCTCAGCGCGGGGGCGGGCGGGGCCGTCTCCTGCGCGCGCAGCGATGCCGACGCGGATGCGGCCAGTACGGCTGCGAACAGCCAGGGGAGGGTTCGGAGGTTCAAGGCGATGTCGTCCGCAGGGTCAGGGTTTGCAGCTGGCCGTCGCGCTGCACGGTCAGCCGGACCTCGTCGCGGCCAGCCAGCTGGGATTCCAGCTCGGCCAGCCGTTCGGGATTGAGCCGGTTTCCGTCAACGGCCACCAGGACGTCGCCGGCCTGCAGGCCCGCCTGGTGCAGCAGTTCGCCGCCGCCGCGCGGGATCAGCGTGTAGCCGGTGATCCGCCCGCCCTCGGTGCGGGCGCGCAGCCCGGCCTGGGCAAGCAGGGCAGCGGGATCCACCGCAGTGCTTTGCGCGCTGGAAGCCGGTGGCGCCGCCGATGGCAGGCTGCCCGCGGCTGCGGCCGGTCGCGGGGGCAGGGTGGAAGTGGAGCTGTCCAGTTCCACGCGCTGCAGGCCGCTGCCGGTCGCCAGCAGCGCGTGGCCCGCGCCGACGCCGGCCAGGGTCACGCCGGGGGCGATCTCGTCGCCCACGTGGAAGGCGGCCTGGGCACCACCGTTGCCGCCGGACAGGATGGCCGAGCCGGCGTCGCCGGCAATGCGGACCGCATGCAGGCGGTAGGTGCTGCCGCCGCCGGCAGTCGCCGGGCGGGCGTGGGCGCCGGGATGGAAGGGGTCGAACGCGAGTGCGAGGGCGGGGGCCGGGCCAGAGGGGAGGCCTGCGTCGGCGGGCGGCCAGTCGCCCACGGGCCCCGGGGGCGCCACGAGCAGCCACAGCAGGCGTGCGGCCTGGGCGGCCAGCAGCACGGCCAGGGCCACCTCCACCGCGGTGCGCAGCAGCGCGCTGCGATCCGCACGGGCCAACGACTGCAGTGACGCGGAAAATGGGAGCACGATCGCCCGCTGATGCGGCCAGGATCCAGGGATCAGCACAGGATGCGACGGCCTGATGACAGTTCCGCGTCACCTGCCATATTCGCGCCCTGCACCTGCCTCCCGGCCTGGATGGCCGGGGGGCAGGCGTGCCGGCAGGTCAGAACGAGGTCGACAGGCTCAGGGTGTAGGACACGCCCGGCTGGTACCGGTACACGTCCACCTTGTTGCCGCCAAGCTGCTGGTACTCGCGGAAATCGGCTTCCAGCAGGTTGCGGGCGCTGAAGCCCAGGGTCATGGCGTTGCGGCCCAGGCTGAACTCCTGGCGGAGCACGAAGTCCAGGGACGTGCCCGGGTTTTCCATGTAGTCCGGCTGGCCGGGGCGTCCGCGCGCGCTCACACGCTCGCCAACGTAGTTCGCGATCAGCGTGGCCTGGGTGCCCGAGGTTTCGCTTTCGATGCCCAGCTGCAGGTTGCCGATATGGTTCGACTGGCCCTGCAGCTCGCTGCCGTCGCGCACGAACAGGGTCGCGTCCTGCGGCGTGAGGAAGCCGTACGGGTGCACCGTATCGCCGTCCTTCACCTTTACTTCCGAGTCCGACCACGTGTAGTTGGCCGCCAGGTACAGGCGCTTGTCGCCCCACCAGCTGGCCCGGACCGGCAGGTCGAGGTATTTCTTCACCTCCGCCTCGAAGCCGAACAGCGTGGCCGAAGGCGCATTGAGGAAGCTCTGCAGGATGCCGCCGCCAGGCGCATCGTTGACGTTGCTCTCGATCGGGCGGTCGATGTCCTTGTAGAACGCGCCGACGGTGAGGTACTCGCCCGAGCCGAAGAACCATTCGTAGCGGGCGTCCAGGTTCACCAGTTCGCTGTCGACCAGGTACGGGTTGCCGTAGAAGATGCGGTCGTTGTCCGGGTCCATGTACTGCAGCGGCGAGAGTTCGCGGAACTGCGGCCGGGCGATCGTCTTGGACGCGCCGAAGCGGATCTGCTGGTTGTCCGAGAAGTTCCAGGTCAGCGTCGCCGCCGGCAGCACGTAGCTGTTGCGCAGCGGCTCGGCGCCGCCCTGCCGTTCGCCGCTGAAGATGTTGTAGGTATGCACCGCCTGGGTCGCATCCTCGTAGCGCACGCCCACGGTGGCGCGCACCAGCGGGCTGATCTCGCCCTCGGCCTGCAGGTAGCCCGCCTTGACCTTGAGCGTGGCGTCGTAGGCGGCGTCGCCGGAGTTGCCGGTGACTTCGCGCAAGCGCAGCAGGTCGTTGCTGAGGTTGTAGTCGGAGAACAGGTAGTCCACGCGCTGGTAGCGGTTGTAGTGCGGCAGCGGGCCGTCCAGGGCGAGGAAGCGGAACTCGCGGTTCTCGGCGTTGCGGTCGTTGTCCGAGTAGGCAACGCCGCCCGACACGGTGATGTCGTGCTCGACCGGCAGGCGCCAGGTCACGTCGATGCCGCCGCTGGCCACCTCGTCCTCCACGTTGCTGAAGCGCATGTAGTTCTGCACCCGCGACGCGTCGTGCGACCAGTAGCCGTCGATGTTCTCGTAGCGGATGCTGGTTTCGTAGGGGGCGTCGCGGGTGGCGCGGGCCACCGCGCCGCGCCACTCGATCTTCAGGTCGTCGTATTCGCCGAAGCTGTGGCTGCCGCTCACCTGGTTGTTGATCAGCTCGCGCTCGAACCACTCGGTGTAGTCGTCGCGCACGTCGAAGCCGGCCAGGTTGTCGGCACCCGCGCGGCTGCGGGTTTCCTTCAGGGTGTCGTGCACGTACAGCGAGGTCAGCGCGACGCGGTGGCGCGGGCTTTCCCAGCCTGCTCCCAGCAGCACGTTGACCTTGGCGTTGTTGGTGGTGGAAAGGAAGTCGTAGCTGGAGTTGTACTGGACTGCGTCGCCAACGAACACCGGGTCCTGCTGGACCCCGAAGCGGGTGCGCCACTCGTTGTCGAACCCGCCCACCGCGATGAAACCCAGCCGGGCGTCGTTGCCCATGTCCGCCGACCAGCCGGCGCTGCCGCCGAAGCTCAGGTCCGGGTCGATGCTGTCCTTCTCCTGCAGCACGCGGATGTTGGCGTTCTGCAGGCTGCGGCCGATGCGGCGGATGTCCTCGCGGGCGAAATTGCCCAGGTCCACCCGCTGGCCGGTGGCCATGGCGTCGGCCAGCTCGCGCGGGACCTTGCGCGTGCCGTCGTCGTAGCCCCAGAAGTCGTCGTCGGAGCCGAAGTACGTCAGGCCCTTCTCGAACGTGGTGACGCTGTTGCCGCCGGTGCCGACGGACAGGTTCAGGAACGGCTGCTCCGGCACCGCGAGCGACTGCAGGTCGATCACGCCGCCCCCGAACTCGCCGGGATAGCGCGCCGAGTAGGTCTTCTGCACGGTCACGCTCTCGAGCACTTCGCTCGGGAACAGGTCCAGCGGCACCACCCGCTGCAGCGGCTCGGGGCTGGGCAGCGGAGAGCCGTTGAACAGCGCCGACGAATAGCGCTCGCCCAGGCCGCGCACGTACACGAACTTGCCGCGCACCAGGCTCAGGCCGGTGACCCGGGTCAGCGCCGCGGCGGCATCGCTGTCGCCGGTGCGCTCGAAGTCCTCGCGGGTGACGAACGAGGCTACCTCCGAAGTCTGGAGCATCGGCTCGGGGATGTATTCGCCGCGCACCTGGATCGCGTCCAGCTGCACGGCGTCCTGGCTGGTGGCGTCTTCGGCGGCCTGCTGGGCCAGTGCGGTGCACGGCGCGAGCAGTGCGGCGATGGCCAGCGACAGGTGGCGCCGGACCGGACGGTTTCGTTTCAGGTTGGGTTTCATGGAAGCAAGGCCTTGGCTGCGGACGGCGAGGTCCCGGTTGTCATTGCAGCGGGGCGGCGTCGCCGCCGCCCCGCGTTTTTTGGGTTGCTCCCGCTCAGCAGCTCGGGGCGTCGTCGGTCAGGCCGCAGGTCCAGCCCTGCCACCAGGTGTCGTTGGCGTCACGCACGCCGCCGATGTAGTCCACCTGCTCGAAGAACGGATAGTCCTGGGCCAGGTTCGCGTACGCCGTCACCGCGTTTTCGTTGGCGCCGTTGATGAACCCGTTGAGGGTCGAGGTGCCGACCACGTTGTTGGTGCCGGCCTCGAACGCGTCCTGGGCGCGCTGGTCCTCGAACGCCACCGGGCACGAGAAGTGCACCGAGTGGAAGGTGCCGGTGGTGTTGGCGTCGCGGATCTCCAGGCAGCGCTCGCCGGAGCCGCTCCCGCCCGCCGGGCGCGTGACCACGGTGTTGTAGAAGGCGGCCTGGGTGCCCTGGTTGAGGTGAATCGCGGCGCCGCCGCCGGGACGGCCGATGTAGGTGATGTTGGCCACGCGCGGGTGCGAGTACGGGGTGCGGTTGATGCTGCTCCACTCGTTCATGCGGTCACCGCCGCCGGCACGCTGGATCACGATGCCGAACTGGATGCCGCCGTCCCAGCCGGTGTCGGTGTCGATCGAGTCATCGTCGGCGCCGGTCACGACCAGGTAGCGGGCGTTCATGGTGCCGCCGAAGATCTCGATGCCGTCGTCGGAGCTGTTGTGGATGTGGAAATACTCCAGCACCGTGCCGCGGCCCGCGCCGGCCGCGGTGATGCCCTGCAGCTCGTTGTTGGGCGAGATCTCGAAGCCCGAGTACTTGACCTGCACATAGCGGATGCGGCCGCTGCTGTCGTTCGGGGCGTTGCCGCCGTAGAAGGCGTTGGTGCCCTCGACCTGGCTCTGGCACTGCGGCGTGCCCGACACGGTGTCGCCCGGGCAGGCATTGATCGGCGCGCGGCCGGCCAGGATCAGGCCGCCCCACAGGCCGATGGTGTCGGCGTTGGTCTGGCCTTCGATGTCGGCGCGGGCGGTGAAGATGATCGGCTCTTCCACCGTGCCTTCGGCATGGATTTCCGAGCCGCGGTTGACGATCAGGTAGTCGTTGCCGGATGACGCGTACAGGGTCACGCCGGGCTCGATGGTGAGAGATCCGCGCGGAACCGGGTTCGGGTTGGAGGCATCACCGCCCTGGTCCTGGCCCACCTGCACCGCGCCGGAGATGGCGTACACCGTGCCGTCGCGCCTGGGCACCACCAGGTTGCCGGTGATCATCTGCGGCAGGCGGCAGGCGCGCAGCGAGCCGTCGGCCACGGTGCCGACGTTGGCAAAGCCGGTCGGGCAGTCCTCGGCCGGCCCGCCGGTCGGCGGCGGCGCGGGCGGCGGCGGGGCCGGCGGAGGCGGCGCGGTAGGCGGCGGCGGGGGGAACGCGCCCTCGCCAGGGGATGCAACCCGATCGGCGCCATTGCCGCAGGCGCTCAGGGCGAGCGCTGCGCCAAAGGTCATCAGCAGGGTCCGGTAGTTGTTCGCAGCCATCGTGAATCTCTCCGAGTTCATTCGGTAGGGCGGTTGGAAGAAGGGGCGTGGCGATCACGAGGCGCGTGCTGGCAGCCAGCCGTCGTGCCTCCGCCTCCCCCGGCGGGGCAAAAGACAGGCGCTGTTGTAGAGGGCTGCGATGACAGTTTCGGGTCGCGTGGATGACGTCATCCGCTTCGCCAGGCATCCGCGGCCGGAACGTGGCCGCGCCGGCGTCGTGTCACGCCGGAGTCATCGGCGCGGGATAGCGTTCGTGGGCCGCCTGCCCGGAGTAGCGGCGAACAGTCGGAGGAGCCGCGTGGAACAGCACATCGCCCCGGAACTGAAGGCCTGGATCCTCGACCAGGTACGCGCGGGCCACCCGCCCGAGGCGGTGGTCGCACCGATGGTGGCGCAGGGCTGGCAGGAGCAGGTGGCGATCGATGCGGTCGAAACGGTGGTGCGCGGGCACGTGGAGCACCACGCGCGCGGCGCCGACCTGCCCGTGCCGGTCCCGGTGCCCGCCCCGGTGGCATGGAACGGGGCGTCGGTCCTGTCCGCCGGCGACCGTGACGTCCAGATGCTCGCCCACCTGGTGCATCCGCAGGTGGTGGTGTTCGGCGGGCTGCTGTCGCATGCGGAGTGCGATGGGCTGGTGGAACTCGCGCGCGGCCGGCTGGCGCGCTCGTCGACGGTGAACCTGGACACCGGCAGCGACGAGGTCCACGCGGCTCGCACCAGCCAGGGGATGTTCCTGCGCCGCGGGGAGAACGCCCTGGTGGCAAGGATCGAGGCCCGGATCGCGGCGCTGCTCCAATGGCCGGTGGAAAACGGCGAAGCCATGCAGGTGCTGCGCTATGGCGTCGGCGCGGAATACCGGCCGCACCACGACTACTTCGACCCGGGCCGCCCGGGCGTATCCGGCATCCTGGCCCGCGGCGGCCAGCGGGTGGCCTCGGTGGTGATGTACCTCAACACGCCAGCCCGGGGCGGCGCGACCACGTTCCCGGATGCCCGCTTCGAAGCCGCCGCGATCAAGGGCAACGCGGTGTTCTTCAGCTATGACCGCCCGCACCCGATGACCGGCACCCTGCACGCGGGCGCCCCGGTGCTGGAAGGCGAAAAGTGGGTGGCGACGAAATGGCTCCGGGAGGGCGCCCACGCCTGATCCGGCCTGCCTCCGGGTACAGCGGTTTGGGCCAGTGCAACCGGCTGTCACCAAAGTTCGACCGCTTGTCGGAAAGACGGCCCCCTGTCATCCAGGTGTCATCAAGAACCCGTGCCGGGTGGGGTGTGATGGCCCCCATCGCAACAAGGCAGGGGCGGAAGATGAAAGGTTCTCGACTGGTTCTCACGGCACTGCTCGCGGCGGCCTGTGCATGGCCATTGGCGCTGGTGGCCGGGCCCGGCCAGGGGCAGGGCCAGCGCGTCTATACGTATGCGGTCCAGATCGATGCAGATGGCCACGTCCAGGAAATCGTGCCCTACAGCGGCATCGGCGACGCGGTTGGCCGTGAGCTGGAAGCCGAAGCCCGGACCTGGCTGTTCAGCGATGGGGGCCGCTCCGGGCGCGGCGGAGCCGACGGCCTGCGCACCTTCCTGCGCCTGGTGGTGGCGCCCGGCGCGACGCCCGGACACTACGAACTTCTCTCGGCCACCACCGGGCCAGCGCCGCGCCAGCTGGTGCTGCCGCAATACCCGGTGCGCGAGCAGCGCGAAGGGCGGGAGGGTGCGGTGGTCATGAAGCTGGACATCGGCCCGGATGGCCGCGTGAGCGCGGCCGAGGTCGACAGCGTGCATGGCGACGTGTCGCGCAACATGACCGCGGCGGCCCGCCGCGCGGCACTGCAGTGGCGTTTCGCGCCCGAGCGCGTGGGGGCGCAGGCCGTCGGCAGCACGGTGCTGTGGCCGGTGTGCTTCCTCGGCGCGACAACCCGCGCCACCGAGTGCGCCTGGAGCGGGCCGGAAGCGCAGCGCTATTCCAGCAAGATGGTCCTGCCGCTCGACCCGGTGGCGCGCCGGGTCACGCCGCTGGCGTTCGAGGGCCGCTGAGGCGCGTCACTCCACCGGCGCGGTCTTGTCCGGCCACCGGCACAGGTCGTGGATCACGCACGCCGGGCACTCCGGCCGGCGCGCCTTGCACACGTAGCGGCCGTGCAGGATCAGCCAGTGGTGGGCGTCGAGCAGGTAGTCCTTCGGCACCCGCTTGAGCAGGGCATCCTCCACCGCGCGCACGTTCTTTCCCGGTGCAAGGCCGGTGCGGTTGGAGACCCGGAAAATGTGCGTGTCCACGGCCATCGTCGGCTCGCCGAAGGCGGTGTTGAGCACCACGTTGGCGGTCTTGCGGCCGACCCCCGGCAACGCCTCCAGCGCCGCGCGGTCGCGCGGGACCTCGCCGCCGTGCCGTTCCAGCAGGATCCGGCAGGTCGCGATGACGTTTTTTGCCTTGGCGTTGTACAGGCCGATCGTATTGATGTAGCCCTTCAGCGCCTCCTCGCCCAGG
>Ga0079224_100006636_pt1 | contig 15396 bp, 13 predicted proteins | sample Stecom2015_FD_80414 | JGI IMG/M metagenome (GOLD analysis project Ga0079224, IMG submission 80414) | Agricultural soil microbial communities from Utah to study Nitrogen management - Steer compost 2015 | ecosystem: Environmental > Terrestrial > Soil > Agricultural land | place: USA: Utah...
AAGTATTAGGTACAAAGAATTAACAGCTATGCATCGATTTGAAGATTTAAAAATATGTCAGAAAGCAATGGATATAACAGAAAGTTGTTATCGCGTTTCTGCTGATTTTCCCACTGAAGAAAAATACAATCACACTTCCCAAATAAGAAGAAGTGCAATTTCAATTCCTTCAAATATTGCTGAAGGTGCAGCGCGAAATTCCAATAGAGAATTCAAACAATTTTTAGGTATCGCAAATGGTTCATCTTATGAATTGTTGACACAGCTTTATCTATCCGAAAGATTAAATTTAGTTTCAAATGAATCCATAAAACCAATTAGAAGTGAGATTATAGATGTGTCCAAAATGAACTACTCATTACAAAAAACTCTGACTAAATCTTAGTACTCAATACTAAAATATTAATACCAAATGAAAACAGCATATATAGTTAAAGCATACAGAACCGCAGTTGGGAAAGCACCACGCGGTGTGTTCCGTTTTAAAAGAACAGATGAATTGGCAGCCGAAACCATAAAATACATGATGAACGAGTTGCCACAATTGGACAAAAAACGTATTGACGATGTCATCGTCGGTAATGCAATGCCAGAAGGTGCACAAGGTCTGAACATGGCAAGGCTCATTTCACTTATGGGATTGGATATCGTGGACGTTCCTGGTGTCACGGTAAACCGTTTTTGTTCTTCAGGGATCGAAACCATAGCGATGGCTACGGCCAAAATACAATCTGGAATGGCAGATTGCATCATTGCAGGTGGTGCCGAAAGCATGAGTGCAGTGCCAATGTCGGGTTTTAAACCGGAACTGAATTATGACATTGTAAAAGCTGGCCACGAAGATTATTATTGGGGCATGGGGAACACCGCAGAAGCGGTTGCCAACCAATTCAAGGTATCTCGTGAAGATCAAGATGAATTTGCATATAATTCACACATGAAAGCTCTAAAAGCACAGGCAGAAAATCGTTTTCAAGAACAAATTGTTCCAATTGAAGTGGAAGAAACCTTTGTCAATTCCAACGGAAACAAGGAAATTAAAAAATATACGGTCACCAAAGATGAAGGGCCTCGTGCGGGCACGAGTCTCGAAGCATTGGCAAAATTGAAACCGGTCTTCGCTGCCAATGGTAGCGTTACTGCCGGAAATTCATCACAAATGAGTGATGGTGCTGCCTTCGTGATGATAATGAGCGAAGAATTGGTCAAAGAATTAAATCTTGAGCCAATTGCTAGATTGGTCAACTACGCTGCTGCAGGAGTTGAACCACGCATCATGGGAATTGGTCCAGTAAAAGCAATACCAAAAGCATTAAAATTAGCAGGATTGGAACAAAAAGATTTAGAGTTGATCGAATTAAATGAGGCGTTTGCATCACAGTCATTGGCAGTTATCCGCGAATTGGGACTGAATCCGGACATCGTGAACGTCAATGGTGGCGCCATTGCTCTTGGGCATCCGCTCGGCTGCACTGGGGCAAAACTATCTGTTCAATTGTTTGATGAAATGCGAAAACGTGACATGAAAGGAAAATATGGCGCCGTCACCATGTGTGTGGGTACTGGTCAAGGTGCCTGTGGGATCTTTGAATTTCTTAATTAAAATGACAAAGAAGTTAGTATTAAGTAAAAGAAAAGCATTGCTCCATTTTAATCTTAATACTTTACTAAATACTTAATACTATTTTAAAAAAATGGAAACAACAGAAAAACAAATATTAAGAGGGGGTCAGTTCCTCGTAAAGGAAACAAAATGTGAAGACGTTTTTACTCCTGAAGACTTTAATGAAGAGCAAAAAATGATGCGTGACTCGGTCATCGAATTTAACGATCGCGAAATCATCCCCCATAAAGAACGCTTCGAGAAAAAAGATTATGCCCTGACCGAAGAAGTCATGCGGAAAGCTGGCGAAATGGGTTTTTTGGGCGTTTCTGTCCCGGAAGCCTATGGTGGACTCGGAATGGGATTTGTTTCTACCATGATTGTATGCGAATACATTTCAAGTGGAACAGGTTCTTTCAGTACCGCGTTTGGTGCGCACACCGGAATTGGTACGATGCCGATCACACTGTATGGTACAGAAGAACAAAAACAAAAATACGTTCCCAAACTCGCATCTGGCGAATGGTTTGGCGCATACGCATTGACTGAGCCTGGAGCAGGTTCTGATGCCAATTCTGGAAAAACGACCGCTACACTTTCCGAAGATGGAAAATCCTATAAAATCAATGGACAGAAAATGTGGATTTCAAATGCCGGTTTCTGCAAGTTGCTCATCGTTTTTGCCCGTATTGAAAATGATAAAAACATCACCGGATTTATCGTTGAGAACGATCCTTCAAATGGCATCTCTTTGGGTGAGGAAGAACATAAATTGGGAATCCGAGCCTCTTCCACACGACAAGTATTCTTCAACGATACGGTAGTTCCTGTTGAAAATATGCTCGCAGGCCGTGGTGAAGGTTTCAAAATTGCCATGAATGCATTGAACATTGGTCGTATTAAATTGGCGGCTGCTTGCTTGGATTCTCAAAGACGTATCACGACCACGGCCGTTCAATATGCCAATGAACGGAAACAATTCAACACGCCTATTGCTGATTTCGGGGCAATCAAATATAAATTGGCAGAAATGGCAACCAACGCTTATGCCGGAGAATCCGCATGTTACCGAGCGGCAAAAAATATTGAAGATAGGATCGCGATGCGCCAAGCTGCTGGAAATTCCCACCAAGAGGCAGAACTGAAAGGTGTCGAAGAATACGCAATCGAATGTTCTATTTTGAAAGTCGCGGCTTCGGAAGATGTGCAGCATTGCTCTGATGAAGGTATACAGATTTTCGGAGGCATGGGGTTTTCTGAAGAAACGCCCATGGAAGCGGCATGGAGAGATGCACGTATTACAAGGATCTATGAAGGAACCAACGAAATCAATAGGATGCTTTCCGTTGGAATGTTGGTAAAAAAAGCAATGAAGGGCCATGTGGATCTATTGACGCCTGCCACAAAAGTGCAGGAAGAATTGATGGGGATTCCATCTTTCGACACCCCTGATTATTCTGAACTGTTCACCGAAGAGAAAGAAATGGTTGCCAAAATGAAGAAAGTATTTTTGATGGTTGCAGGTGCCGCGGTTCAAAAATTTGGCCCGGATTTGGAAGCCCACCAACAACTGTTGATTGCAGCTTCCGACATCCTGATCGAAATCTATATGGCAGAATCCACCATTTTAAGGACAGAAAAAAACGCCAAAAGATTCGGTGCGAAAGAACAGGAAACCCAAATCGCCATGGCAAAATTATATCTATATAATGCAGTATCCATCGTGGAGAAAAATGGAAAGGAAAGCATCATTTCATTTGCTGAAGGCGATGAACAGCGTATGATGCTCATGGGATTGAAACGTTATACAAAATATATCAACTATCCTGATATTGTGGATTTGCGCAAAGCCATTGCCGAAAAGGTAAAAGCCGAAAACAAATATTGTTTTTAAAATTTTAAACTAATTCAGATAAATATTAGTTGTTGAAAAAGTCAATTCCACCGGGTGCCATCGGATCGGAATTGGCTTTTTTATTTTTATTATCTTTAGAAACAAATTCAACTTATAATGGCAAGAGTTCAATTGTTCAACTTCTTTCTCTATGTCGCATTTGGCGGTTTTTTTTCTTTGAATGCTCAAGAACACACCAAAAAGACAACGCAGCTCATAGCGGTTGAGCATACCGAACATGAACCGACGATTAACGGCATCGCTGATGAACCTATCTGGAAAAAAAACCCTTGGCATCCCATGGACCAACGGTGGCTTGGAAAACCTTATTTAAAATCAGATTTTTCAGGAAGATATAAATTGACATGGACTGAAGACGCACTCCTTCTCTTGGCAGAAATTACAGATGACCATTTATTTGATCAGTATGAAAATCCTTTGAAACTGTGGTGGGATGATGATTGTTTGGAAGTTTTTATCGATGAAGACAATAGTGGCGGAGAGCACCAATACAACCACAATGCGTTTGCCTACCATGTGGCCTTGGATGGCAATGTCGTGGATATGTCATCCGCAAAAACCGGTAAATTGTATAACGATCATATAACATCAAAACGTACAACCAAAGGAAACGTAACAACCTGGGAATTGAAAATTTTAATTTACGATGACACCTTTGATGATAAGGCCAATGAAAACCAACCCATAACCCTGTTCGCTGGCAAAAAAATAGGATTTGCCCTTGCTTACTGTGATAATGATGGCAGTTTGGAACGAGAAAATTTTATAGGCTCGATTGCTGTGGAAGGTGAAGACAAAAACAGAGGCTGGATTGACGCCAATGTTTTCGGCACGATTCTATTAAAAGACTAATTGGAAATTGTTTCCATCATACGCTCTTCATCCGTGACATTTGATAAATTAATCGCTGTTTCTATCAATGCCAAATGGGAATACGCCTGAGGAAAATTCCCCAACAATCGTTTAGTCTTAAAATCAATATCTTCACTGAACAATCCTAAATGATTGCTATAGGAAAGTAATTTCTCAAATTGTTCTACGGCTTTTTTTCGTTCCCCAATTTTATACAAACTGTTGATGAACCAAAATGTGCAAATGGTAAATGAAGATGATGGCAGTCCAAAATCATCCTTGTTCTTGTATCGGTATAACAATCCATCATTGCTCAATTCACGCTCAATAGCTTTTACCGTACTCACATATTTCGGGTCTTTCGCTTTGATGAAGCCATAATTTTCCATCAATAATACGGCAGCATCCAGGTCATCAGAACCATAGGATTGGGTGAATGCCTGTACCTTTTCATTCCAAGCATGGTCCAGAATGTCTTTTTTTATTTCCTTTTCCAACGGAGACCAACGTTCAATTTTACGTTCCTTCCCAAAAATTTTGGCCACTTTTATGGCCTTATCGACAGCTACCCAACATAAAACTTTTGAAAACGTGAAGTGACGTTCTTCAGTACGAAATTCCCAAATTCCCTTATCAGCTTCCTTCCAGTGTCGCTCTACCACCCAAACGATACCCTTGGTAATCGTCCATAATTCCTCGGCATTTTCGAGGTCATTAGTAAAATTTATCAATCGCTGATGTATGACATCCATTAAAATACCATAAATATCATTCTGCCGCTGTTGGTACGCCGCATTCCCAATTCTCACAGGTTTGGAACCGCCATATCCACTCAAATGGTCCAATTGCAACTCAATTAAATTTTTCTCTTTGTTGATTCCGTACATTATCTGAAGTTTTTCCTCTTTATCGGGAATCAAATCGACAATAAATTGCAAAAATCGCTTTGCCATGAGTTTATGCCCCAGTTCAGACACCACTTTGATGACCATGGATGCATCACGGATCCAGCAAAACCGATAATCCCAATTACGCACCTCTCCAAGAGTTTCTGGAAGTGATGTGGTTGCCGCTGCTAGGACAGCTCCAGTTTTTTGATAGCTCAACAGCTTTAAGGTCATGGCACTTCTGCCTATTTCCTTGTTATATTTTTTATAGGATGATGTCGTTTCCATCCAATTAAGCCAATAAACTTTTGTACGCTCCAAATCCACTTTGGTGTTTTTAAGCGTTGGAGCAACAATTTTTTCATTGTAGCCAATTAAAAAATAGCCATCGGATGTCAGTTCAATTGCACTGCCTTCAGCAATTGCTTTTTTGTCAAAATCGGAGTACAGAAATAACGTATCAAATTTTTCCTTATCTGTTAAGCTGACGATAAAAGCATCTTTTATATAAGTATTGGTCTCACCCAGACCATATTCCAATTTTGGACCGTAATGAACTTTAAAAATAGGCCTGCCCGAAACCAATTTGATGTAACGGATAATTTCAGGTGGCGTATGAAATTGTCCTTTTCCCTTGGCGTATCTCGGCATAAAATCGTGTACCTCAAACATGTTTCCACCTTCCTTAAAAGTCGTGACCAAAATGCAGGTATCTTCCAAATAACTTTGGGTAATTTGATATTTATTGTCGACCGCAAACCCAAAATGGCCGCCCACTTCAGCATCCAAAAGTTTTGCAAAAACCGAAGGGGAATCAAATTCTGGCAAGCAGCACCAATCTAATGAACCTGTGGCGGAAATAAGTGCGGCGCTTCTACAATTCCCTATGATTCCATAGTGCAAATTATCTGTCAAAACTCTTATTTTATATGGTGAAAACGTAATTTTTCCTTAAATTAACAAAAAACTTAAAGGTGACCAAGAGCATCCCAATGAATAAAACAATAATTGTTTCAAACAGACTTCCGCTACAATTAAAAATAGAGGAAAATGAACTTCTAATCTCACCGAGTGTTGGGGGTCTTGCCACGGGGTTAAAGTCGGTACATTCAGAAGGAAATGGTCTATGGATTGGGTGGTCTGGATTGATGGAAGAAGAATTGACCCAAAAATGGTCAAAAAAAGTAAAACAGGCTGTCTTAAAGGAAAAATGTGCCACTGTACCCTTGACACAACATGACATTGACAATTACTATTTGGGATTTAGCAACAAAGCTTTATGGCCTCTGTTCCATTATTTTATGGAATATACCGAATTTGAAAATGACCAATGGGATTCCTATAAAGCCGTGAACCAAAAATTTGCAAATGCCGTTTTGGAGCACGCTGAAGATGGCGACACTATTTGGATCCATGATTATCAATTGTTGTTGGTACCTCAGCTCATTAAGGAACAAAGACCTAACACAAACATTGGATTTTTCCTGCACATACCCTTCCCTTCTTACGAAATTTTCCGGGCGTTCCCATGGAGGGAAGAATTAATGAACGGCATGCTGGGTGCCGATTTAATTGGTTTTCACACTTATGATTATGAGCGCCACTTTTTAAGTTCTGTCAAACGGATTATGCGATTGGAAGTAAAATTCAATGAAATTTATTTTCATGATAGGGTTGTCAAAGTTGATTCTTTTCCTATGGGAATAGATTATGCAAAATTTCACGATGCCGCACTAAACCACACAACCCAGAACCTAGAGCAGAGATCCGAGCTGCAACAACGATTGGATGACCACGTTCAGGCGGATAAAAACACCAAACTCATTCTTTCCATAGACCGCATGGACTATACCAAAGGAATTCCCAATAGAATAAGAGCATTTGAATATTTTCTGAATCAATTTCCCCAGTTCAAGGAGAAAGTCAGGCTGGTCATGTTGGCTGTTCCTTCACGCTCCGACGTTCCACAATATCAACTCTTGAAAAAAGAAACCGATGAACTGGTTGGGCGCATCAATGGGCAATTTGCAACAATAAATTGGACACCTATTTGGTATTTTTACCGCTCCTTGCCATTTGAGAATTTAATAGATCTCTACACATCATCCGATATAGCACTGATTACCCCGGTAAGGGATGGAATGAATTTAGTGGCGAAAGAATATGTAGCAACACGCACAAACAAAGATGGCGTTCTGATTCTAAGCGAAATGGCCGGTGCCTCCAAAGAAATGAATGAAGCCTTGCTTATCAATCCTTATAATTTTGCGGGCATTGCAAATACATTGAAAAAAGCTCTTGAAATGTCTGTGGAAGAGCAACAAAAGCGCATGACAATCCTTCAAAAAAGACTCCAGCGCTATACCGTTGACAAATGGGCTCAGGAGTTTATGAAATCCATAAATGCGTTGAAACAAAATGAAGTGACCATCGAGGCACAGAAAATGACTGAAAGTGTAGTTGCAACGATGATTGAAGCATTCCATAAAGCAAAAAGGAAATTGCTCTTTTTGGACTACGATGGAACGCTCACAGGATTTCAGGACAATCCAGAAGATGCCAATCCAGACATTGATTTGAGACAACTTCTGAATCAATTGAATCAACTTAAAAATACAGATGTTGTCGTTATAAGCGGAAGGGACAAGCCAACATTTGAGGGATGGTTCAAAGAAGATTCTTATAATCTGATCACAGATCATGGCGTTTGGCTCAAGGAAAAAAACAACAAATGGGAAATGCTCGAACATTTAAAAACCGAATGGATGGAATCCATATCACCCATTTTGGAAACATTTGTGGACAGAACCCCTGGCACTTTCATAGAAAAGAAAGACTATTCGTTGGCTTGGCACTATCGAAAAGCAGATCCAGAACTCGCCCAAATACGCACCGTAGAGCTGAATACTGTTTTGACAAGTTTGATTTCCAATAACGACCTATCGGTGCTCCAAGGCAATAAAGTTATTGAGATAAAAAGCAGCAATGTCAACAAAGGACGTGCAGCTGCGCGGTGGATGGCGAAACACGAGTATGATTTTATTTTTGCCATTGGCGATGATTGGACCGACGAATTTATGTTTGAAGAGTTGCCCAAAGACGCCTACACCGTGAAAGTGGGGTTCAAAAAAACCCATGCCAATTATTATATAATGGATTCCGATAAAGTTCGTCAATTATTGTCTAAATTTATCTCAAAATAACAAATATTATATAAATATATGCGACCAATCCTTTCGCCTTTTCTAGTCTGTCTCATCAGTTTATCTGTCAGTTCACAAGGCTTATTGAGTACAAATGAAAAAACATTTACCCATCAGGATTCCCTGCGCGGATCCATAACTCCAGAACGGGAATGGTGGGATTTAACTTATTATCATTTGGATATCGCTGTAGATCCTGACGATAAATCCATCAAAGGGAAAACCAGGGTTCAATATAAAGTGCTGGAGCCACAATCGGTTCTTCAAATTGATTTGCAAGCGCCCTTGACCATAACGAAAATTATTCAAGATGGACAGGAATTATCCTATAAAACCAATGGCAATGCTCATTTCATCACTCTAAAAAATCCACAAAAAAAAGGAAGCATTCAAAGTTTGGATGTCTATTATCAAGGGAAGCCCAAAGAAGCCGTTCGTGCGCCTTGGGATGGTGGATTTTCCTGGAAAAAAGATGAAAATGGCAAGCATTTTATCGCAACATCATGCCAAGGGCTGGGCGCCAGTGTATGGTGGCCAAACAAAGACCACATGTATGATGAAGTGGATAGCATGCTCATAAGCGTGACCAATCCGAAGGAACTGGCCAATGTTTCCAATGGAAGGTTACGCTCTAAAACAGAAAACAAAGATGGCACAGTCACGTCGCATTGGTTTGTAAGCAATCCCATCAACAATTATGGCGTTAATGTCAACATCGGTGATTATACCCATTTTTCTGAAGTCTATGATGGGGAAACAGGGAAATTGGATATGGATTATTATGTATTGAAAGACCATCTGCAACAAGCCAAGGAACAGTTTAAGGATGCGCCCAAAATGATGAAAGCCTTTGAACATTGGTTTGGACCTTATCCTTTTTATGAAGATGGATTCAAATTGGTCGAAGTGCCTTATCTAGGGATGGAGCACCAAAGTTCGGTAACCTATGGAAATAAATTCAAACAAGGATATCTGGGCATGGACTTATCAGGTACTGGTTGGGGTCTCAAATTCGATTACATCATCATTCACGAGGCAGGCCATGAATGGTTTGCAAACAACATCACTTATAAAGACATTGCAGACATGTGGATTCATGAAGGGTTTACCTCCTATTCCGAGAGTTTGTTTGTGGAGTACTACTATGGGAAACAAGCAGGTGCCGAATATGTCATCGGAAGCCGCCGGAACATTAAAAACAACAAACCGATCATTGGTCCCTATGGTGTCAACCAAGAAGGATCCGGTGATATGTATACCAAAGGTGCCAATATGCTTCATACCTTGCGTCAATTGCTTGAAGATGATGATAAATGGCGACAGATATTGCGCGCTCTCAACTCCACATTCTACCATAAAACGGTCACCACAAAACAGATTGAAGGGTATTTGAGCCAACAAACAGGAATCGATTTGACCGAATTTTTTAATCAATATTTAAGAGATCACCGTATCCCAACCTTGGAATATTCCATAGCCGACAATCAATTGAAATATCGATGGACCACCATTATCGAAAAGTTTGACATGCCGGTACAAGTCATGGTGGATGGAAAAGAAAAGTGGCTTTTTCCAACTTCAGAATGGAAACAAATGAAGGTATCCTCCAACACAAAAGACATTTCCGTAGACCCGGATTTTTATGTGAAATCAAAAAAATTGTAGGTTGGATTTAGAAGAACATTATTTTAAATCTGATAAAGAATGGCGCCATTGGTTGCATGAAAACCATTCCACATCAAAAGGCGTCTATTTGATTTTCTATAAAGTTAGCCACGAAAATGATTCCATGCGCTGGGAAGCGGCAGTGAAAGTCGCACTTTGTTATGGATGGATAGATTCTACCGTAAAAAGTCTCGGTGAAGGCAAACGCCGTCAATATTTCACCCCGAGAAACCCAAAAAGTGTGTGGAGCGCCTTGAACAAACGCCATATTGAAGAATTGATCACGTTGGATTTAATGCACGAAAGCGGATTACATATCATTGAAAAAGGGAAACAAAATGGAAGCTGGACTGCTCTTGATGCGGTTGAAAATGGGATCGTCCCCGAAGACCTCCAAACTGAATTCAAAAAAAATCCTGCTGCTTTTGAAAACTACCAAAACTTTGCACCGTCCTATCGAAAAAGTTATCTCTATTGGCTCAATCAGGCAAAACGTGAGGAGACCAGAACAAAACGAATAAAAGACATCATTACATTGTGCGAAGCTAATATCAAATCAAGAAGTGATTGGTGATGATGAAAAGTGAAAAATTTGAAGTTGGCTTACTCGACCAATATCATTTGTACATTCCAAAAGAAATATTCCAACCGTTCGTGGATGCCGGGCACCATCGGGTAAAGATAAAAGCCTTTCACCATCACTTTGCTATTGAGCTGTATGCCGCAGTAAAAAAAGACAAGGTTTCGGGCGATTTTATCATCATGTTCAGCAAACGCTACCAAAAAGAATTGGGCATCTTTCAAAATGATTATTTCGAAATACAACTTTTTGAAGACACTTCTAAGTATGGCGTGGACGTTCCTGAAGAATTGAACGCTGTACTTCTAAGTGATCACGACGCTTATAAAATTTTTGAAACGCTTACGCGAGGCGCACAAAGAAGCATCATCTACACCATCATCCGTATTAAGAATTCGCAATCCAGGATTGACAAATCCATCATCTTATGTGGCAATTTAAAACGTGGGGTCACCAGCCCCATGGCGTTGTTTAAGACCGAATGACATTAATCCAGATCTTTTCTAGCATTTGCGGTATCACGGGGCTGGTGCTGTACACCCTTTTGCTTTAGCTGTGGGTTGATTTCCTTACCATCCGATGTTTTCTGTTTAATATTGATGGCCTTTTCCTTTAGGCTTTGCTTGTTTTGCTCTTGCCTCTTGGTTTGATTTTTTTCGTCCGATTTCATAATTCAAATGATTTAGAACATCAATTTAGCACAAACCTTCCGTCGGCATTGATTCAAAAACTAATTTGATTGACCGATTTACCGTGTGGAGAACTTATTCAATCACCATTTTCAATTTGATCATAACAAAGGTCTTGACATTATTCATGACATGTTTTTTATTATCTTTAGGACAACTAAACCGAAATCAGAATGGTATAAGAAGCATAAAAAAAGTCAAATGACGAAACCATTCAAGAAAATTTGCCGTCTAAATCATTATACAACAATCAAAACTCTATTTAATCAATCAATTTAAAACCATGAAACACTTATTTTTAATTATGACCATTTTGCTCTTGGTCTCCTGTAAGGACAAACAAGAGACCAAAAATGAAGACACGGCGCTTAAAGTGCAGCAATATACCATCGAACAATTTATGGACAATGAAGCTGTAGGTGGTGGAAGTTTTTCACACGACAATTCCAAATTGTTGATTTCCAGTAACCGTACCGGAATTTACAATGCCTATACCGTCCCCGTTGCAGGTGGGGACTACATACCCATCACGGCCTCGGACAGTACGTCCTATTTCGCGGAATCTTTTTTTCCAAATGACGACAGAATGCTGCTCTCCGCCGATGGAAATGGTGATGAAATTGACCACATCTACCTTCGGGACACGACTGGAACAATTACCGACCTCACCCCAGAAAAGTCGGCCAAATCCCAATTTTATGGCTGGGCTGATGATGACCAATCCTTCTATTATGGCTCCAATAAACGCGACCCTAAATATTTTGATGTCTACAAAATGGGCATTGCAGATTTTAAACCACAACTTATCTACCAGAACAATGATGGATTGGATTTCCAAGGCATCAGCAATGATGAGACTTTTATTGCACTGGTAAAATCCATCAACACAAATGACAACGATCTTTTCATCTACAACATCAAGACGAATGAAAAAACGAAAATCAACGATGATCAAAGTGGCAATTCAGCCCAAGATTTCTCAAAGGACAATTCGGCATTTTATTACACTACCGATGATGGTGAAGAATTTGGCTATTTAATGAAATTTGATTTAGTCACCAAAGAGAAATCCACCGTTCTCAAAAAAGATTGGGACATCATGGGCGCCGGATTTACAGACAATGGAACCTATATGGTGGTCTATGTCAATGACGATGGAAAAAATGCCATAGAAGTCCTTGATGCATCCACGATGAAACCCATTGCCCTGCCAGATTTTGGAGACAAAAGCATCACCAGCCTTGGTTTTAGCAATAATGACACCTGGATGCGCATGTATGTGGGAGGCTCCAATGTGCCTTCAGATTTATATACCTACAATTTTGAGACGAAAGAACAGCACAAAATCACTAATGTCCTGAACGAGGAAATCCATCCAGAAGATTTGGTGACAGCCAAAGTGATCCGCTACAAATCATTTGATGGCACCGAGATTCCCGCCATATATTATTTACCACATCAAGCTTCAAAAGACAATAAAGTTCCCGCCTTGGTCTGGGTGCATGGCGGTCCGGGAGGGCAAACCCGCCAAACTTTCAGCTCCATGCTGCAATATCTGGTGAACCATGGTTATGCCGTATTGGCGGTCAACAATCGTGGCAGTAGCGGCTATGGGAAAACCTTCTATAAAATGGACGATCTGAACCATGGCGAAAAAGATCTTCAGGATTGCGTGGAAGGTAAAAATTGGCTGGCATCACAATCAGAGATTGATGCTGACAAAATAGGAATCATCGGCGGATCTTACGGTGGTTACATGACCATGGCCGCATTGACCTATGCCCCAGAAGAATTTGATGTGGGCGTCAATCTCTTTGGTGTCACCAATTGGCTACGCACTTTAAAGAGCATCCCTCCATATTGGGAATCGTTCCGAGAGTCTCTATATCTGGAACTTGGCAATCCTTTTTCAGCGGATTCTGTCCGTTTGAGGCGCATTTCACCCTTATTCCATACAGATAAAGTGACCAAGCCCCTCATTGTGCTCCAAGGGTCCCAAGATCCTCGGGTGCTCCAAGTGGAGTCCGATGAAATTGTGGCGGGTGTAAGAAAAAATGGCGTGCCTGTGGAATATGTGCTGTTTGAAGATGAGGGACACGGGTTTATCAAAAAGGAAAACCAAATTGAAGCGTATAGTAAAGTTCTGGAGTTCTTGGACAAATACCTAAAAAAGGAGGATGCACCCATTGATGGCGAAACAAAATCCACCAAGATAAAAGCCGAAGAAGAATCTAAATAAAGCCAAAAAGCCCGGCAAATGCCGGGCTTTTTTTTATTTATCAATATGTTTTATTTGATCTTGAAGGTCATCACGGGCAGGGTTGCATGGTTGGCCAAATCTTCTGAAATGCTACCTTCAAAAAAATGTGCCAAACCTGTTCTCCCATGCGTTGGGATGGCTATCAGATCGGCTTTGCTCTTTACGGCGTAGTTCAAGATGCCTCTCTCCACAGAAGTATCGGCAACATAATGTACCATGTTCATTCTGTTGAGATTGCCATCTGCCTGTTGAAGAAATCCAGTCAGAGTAGATTCCATATCGGCCGTACTTTTAAAACGTTCCCCAGGAACATTGACATATAGCAAGTGCATCTCCGTCCCTAAAGTCTCGAACATTTTGGAAGCACTTACATACGGAGAAATCGCCTCTTCTGAGAAATCACTCGCAAATACCACAGCTCTATAATCCACGCTTGTCGGTTTCGATTTGATCACCAAAACCGGAATGTCAGAATATCGTACCACCTTTTCGGTATTGCTACCCACAAATATCTCCGTGAGGCCACTGGCTCCGTGCGATCCCATCACAATAAGATCTGCATTATTTTGTTTTGCGACATCGCTCACTTCGCTAAACACCTTAAAACGTTTTATAATGGGCGTGATCTCTAGGTCTTTCAAATAATCCCTATCCAAAAACTTTTCAAATTTTTGCTCCGCCAGCTTTATGAAAAACACAGACTTCTCATGTTGTTCCGCATCTGAATTGGTATAAAGCGTTTCAGAAATTTCCAGCATCTGCAACACCAGGAGTTCCGCATTGTGTCTTTTGGCCAGTAGGGCAGCGGTTTCCAACGCATATTCTGAATACTCAGAACAATCTATAGGTACTATTATTTTTTTCATCATTTTTTGTGGTTAATTATTTATTATAAGATAGGGATTAATATGCAAAACAACAAAAATTTTGGTGCTTATTGTTGTCTTCGCTGTATCTTTTTTTTTAGTATTTACGTTAGTAAAAATTGGATTTACGTTACACTTACACATTTATTAGCGTTAATTTCCTTTCTCAATTTGTCATGATACAAATTAATGGTAACTTTAATTTTTTTAACAAAAACACCAAACAATGAAAAGAATCCTTTTAATGCTAACGATGTGCACGTTGCTATTTGGCACATCCTGCAAAAACGACAAAAAAGACACCACTACCATTGACGAATCCACAGAAATGACCGATTCTCAAATGGTTCAAGAAGAAGTGACAGAGATGAAAAAAGTTCAAGTGGCCTTGGAATCTAGAAGTAACAGTACCGCAAAAGGCAATGTGGTTTTCACGGAAGAAAACGGTACGGTCACCATGACCGCCGTAGTGGAAGGGCTGAAAGAGGGCACACACGCCATCCACATCCATGAAAAAGCAGATTGCTCTGCCGCGGATGGCACTTCGGCTGGAGGACATTGGAACCCTACCAACCAACCCCATGGCAAATGGGGCAGCTCCGACGGCTACCATAAAGGAGACATAGGCAACATGGAAGCTGATGCCGATGGCAATGCCACCGTGACCATCACCACCGATGAGTGGTGCATAGGCTGCGGCGACTCCAACAAAGATGTTTTAGGCCATGCAATAATTGTGCATGACGGTACAGACGATTTCAAGACCCAACCTACCGGAGATGCCGGTGGGCGCATAAGCTGCGGAGGCATCATTCAATAATCAAGAATAAATCTGACAAAAAGCTACTTCTCCAAGTAGCTTTTTTAATATAAAAC
>Ga0079224_100006637_pt1 | contig 15395 bp, 14 predicted proteins | sample Stecom2015_FD_80414 | JGI IMG/M metagenome (GOLD analysis project Ga0079224, IMG submission 80414) | Agricultural soil microbial communities from Utah to study Nitrogen management - Steer compost 2015 | ecosystem: Environmental > Terrestrial > Soil > Agricultural land | place: USA: Utah...
CCATAAAGATTGATCAGATCCAGCTCATCCTGGGGGCATTCCGCTATGAGGCAGTCTGCCTCTTGCACAATGTCCTCTTCAATGATGAAGCGCTGATCGGAAAAATGGTCAGCCTCTTTCTGATGCTGCCGTCTCACTTTCCCAAGGGCATGAAAAGTCACTGCCAGCGGCGTACCCATTTCGCGAGCAAGTGGTAATGAGGCCAGGGCCGACATGAAGAAGTTGGCGTGTATCACGTCATACTGCATGCCTTGATTCTTCACGTACGCACGCAGATAGTCGCTGAACTCACCCATATAGGGCAGCAGCTGTTCTTTGGGCAATCGCCGGCACGGTCCCGCCGGAACGTGAATGACCCGCACATTTTCGTCCCAATCCATCGTGTCACCGAGGTACGGACTGTCTAAGCGCGTAAACACATCAACGCAATGGCCCTGGCGTGCAAGTGCCCTGGCAACATTGGCGACATAGACATTCTGGCCTCCACTGTCGACCCCGCCCGGCTGCGCCAAGGGGGACGCATGCTCGCTCACGATTGCAATTCGTTGCATCCGAGTCTCCAAAAGGCTGTGCAAGCTCAATATGAACTTCCGCAATTCGTCTTTCTTCTTATTTATGACCCGCGCGCATCTTCGTTGCAAAACACATGCCCGTTTCGCATTGGAGCCGTTCTCTGTCTCGAGGCGCAGAGTGTCCCACCGCGTATTGCCTCACTAGCAATCGCCGGTCCCATACCGGTTTGCAGTTGTGAGTTGAGGCGTGCACGCCTCAAGCCGTGACGCGGGATAGGACGCCCTGAGGTATGCTGGCCGCTTCGCATCTCGGCTTTCAGCAAGTAAATGAAGGACTCGACCGACAAGCACTGCGTTTCGCCCATTCATCGGGCAATTGCCTCCCGCCGCAGCATTCGCGCCTTCCTGCCCACACAGGTGCCGCGCGCGATCGTGGAAGAGCTGCTCCGACTTGCCGGCACTGCCCCTAGCGGCAGCAACGTACAGCCCTGGCAGGTGCACGTCGTCGCAGGCGAGGTGCGCGACGGCTTGTCGGCAGCCCTGCTCGCGGCGCACAAAGCCGGCGAAGCTCCCGCCCGCGAATATCATTACTATCCGCTGGACTGGCGCAGCCCCTATATAGAGCGGCGCCGGGCGACAGGATGGGGGCTTTACTCTCTGCTGGGCATTGAAAAGGGTGACCGCGAGGCATCAGCACGGCAGCACGGGCGAAATTACGAGTTTTTTGGCGCTCCGGTCGGCTTGATCTTCACCATCGACCGCGACATGCAGCGGGGCAGCTGGTTGGACTTCGGCATGTTCTTGCAGAACATCATGTTGGGGGCCAGAGGCTTCGCCTTGCACACCTGTCCTCAAGCTGCACTGGCCAATTATCCTCATATCGTGAAAAAGCATCTGGGAATTGGGGACGAGAAAATCATCGTATGTGGCATGGCGCTTGGTTACGCCGACCCAGATGCGCTGATCAACCAGTTCCAGCCGGAACGCATGAAGCTGGAAGAGTACGTTACCTGGCACGGAATCTAGGGACTTTCCCTAGATTACGTAAGTCCAGAAGTGCTTCTTTTTTAAATCGAAATGGCATAACCGCCCTGGTTTCCCTACACTCCTTTGCGAGACAGGCTTAACTGCACGCCGCTCGGCCTGCAGCCCTCCAAGCCTGGATACAAAAAAGCAGTTGTACATAACTGGCCCGCCACCCCTGTGGTGGGCTATGCCAATCCAAAGGACGGTTCGTGTTTTTCGATATATTGCCACTTGCATTGGTGGATGGCATCGCCTATGCATGCCTGCTGTTCCTTGTGTCGATGGGCCTGACGCTGATCTTCGGTGTCATGGGCATACTTAACGTCGCACACGGAGCCTTCTATGCCTTCGGGGGCTATTCCGCAGCATCATTCATCATGATGCTTGCTCCGACAACGGAGTCTGCGTGGATTCCCCTCGTTTCTCTGTTCCTCGTCGCCATCGTGGTCGGCACGCTGCTGGGCGGGCTCATGGAACTGGTGCTCATCCGCCGCGCCCAGGCCTATGACCCCATCCTGAAGCTGCTGCTCACCTTTGGCGCCCTGCTGATGCTGGAAGACGTGCAGCGCTTCATCTGGGGTGCCCAACCCTATAGCGCGAGCGAAGTTGTGGGCCGCCTCGGCAATATCGAGCTGGGCAACATCACCTACACGACTTACCAATTGGTGGTGGTGCCTGCTACCGCGCTGGTCGCCTACATTGGCCTGGAATATTTCCTGCGCTATACCAATTTGGGCAAGCAAATGGTCGCCGTCACCCACAACCGTGAAGTCGCCACGTCCCTGGGCATCAATGCCGGCAAGATCGGCCTCATCACGTTCATCATTGGTGCCATTCTGGGCGTGCTGGGCGGAGCCCTCGCCTCGCCCACAACCTCGCTCGTGCCTGGCGCCGGCGCCGACATGATCGTGCTCTCCTTCGCTGTGGTGGCCACGGCCGGCCTGGGTCAGATCACGGGTGCCCTCATTGCCGCCCTGATGATCGGTATCCTGCGTTCGATCGCGGTTTATATGGCGCCTGAAGTCGAGGTCGCCGTTCCTTACATCATCATGGGCCTGGTTCTGCTGGTACGTCCGCACGGCCTGTTTACTGTTGCACAAGCGAGGACCATCTGATGATGTACGCCATCAGCGCTATTGGGGCGGCACTCATCCTGGCCGCCGGTCATTTCCTGCCCTGGACCATTACTCCCATCATTATCGGTCTGACATACGCCATTGCTGCACTGGGCGTCTCCGTCATGATGCGCGCCGGCCAAGTTTCGTTCGGCCACGCCATGTACGCGTGTATTTCCGCCTATACCGTGGCTTTCATCGCGCGTGCCTACCCCGGCACTGATGCCATCACCCTGATTCTTGCAGGCGTGCTGGTGTCCGTGCTGGCAAGCGCCATCATTGGCGTGTTCATGGTGCGGTACCGCGGCATCTTCTTCGGCATGCTGAACCTCGCACTGAGCATGGTGCTGTTCGCCTTGCTGAGTAAGCTCTACCACATCACCGGTGGGACCGACGGCCTGCGCATTCCCCGTCCGCCTTTCCTGGGCATGACACTGGAGCGTGAGTCCTTCGAATTCCTGCTGCTGGGACTGGCACTTGTCATCTCCTTCGGGTTGGCCTGGTGGGTGCAGCGCTACTTCCGCTCCGGTAACGGCGCGGCGCTGGCAGCCATCAAGACCAACGAAACCCGCCTGGAATACCTGGGTTTCTCGGCCTATGTCGTCATGTGGCGCGGCTACCTGCTGTCCGCCACAGTGGTGGGTTTCTCTGGCAGTCTGCTGGCGCTCATTCAAGGTCTGGTCACTCCTGAACTCGGTTTGTGGCTGCGCTCCGGCGAGTACGTCTTTATTGCGATTCTCGGTGGCGCAGGTCATGCAGTCGGGGCCTTCCTGGGTGCACTGGTTTTCGAAGCCGTGAAGCTCACATCGTCCGCCTACTTCCCCCACCTCTGGCAGTTCATCCTTGGCTTCACGCTCATCATCGTGATCTTCCTGTTCCCCAAGGGTTTTGTGGGACAGCTCTCCAAACGCATGAAGCTCTGAAAGGAAGGAGGAAGAATCCATGCAACCTCTTATCAAGACGACCGGCGTCCAACTGTCCTTCGGTGGTGTGATTGCCGCCGATAACATCGATTTCGAGCTCCATAGCGGTGAACGCCTGGCAGTGATCGGTCAAAACGGTGCCGGCAAGACCACCTTCATCAACATCTGCACCGGCTACCTGAAGCCACAAGCAGGCAAGATCTACTTCGACGGTACGGACATCACGTCGATGACGCCGCGCAAAATCGTGCGCCTGGGCATGGGTCGCTCTTTCCAGTTGCCTCAGCTCTTCACGGAACACACTGTGCGTGAGTGCATCCAGATTGCTGCCGCGCGGCAGAACGCGCGTCTGACGGCATTCAAGCCGCTGGCCGCCACCGTGGATACACGCGAGGTGGAAAGCACGCTCGAATTGGTCGGTTTGCGTGAAGATGGCGACGCCCTTTCCAGCGACCTGCCCGAAGGCAAGCGCAAGCTCCTGGATGTAGCCATGGCCCTGGCGCTACGGCCGAAGCTCATCATCATGGACGAACCCACCAGTGGTGTGGCGTCCGAAGACAAGCACGGGCTAATGCAGACCGTTATGAACGCGCTGGACGAACGCAAAGTCACCAGCTGGTTTGTCGAACACGACGTGGACATCGTCGCGCAGTACGCCACCCGCGTTGCGGCCTGGATCAACGGGGCCATCGTCGCCGATGGGTCGCCCGATGAAGTGCTGAATGATCCGCGCATCAAGAGTGAAGTTCTGGGGAATTGATACATGCTTAAGTTAACCGGCGTCAATGTGGACCTCGCGGGCAACCGAATCCTGCGCGATGTCGAGTGCAGTTTTGAGAAAGGCACCACTGTGGGCATCGTGGGGCGTAACGGGGCCGGCAAGACCACCCTGCTGCGCACCATCATGGGCCTGATCAAATTGCGCTCCGGAGAAATCCGGCTGGACGATGTTCAGCTGAGCGCCTTGCCCGGCCATGCGCGGGCGGCCTATCAGATCGGCTACTCCCCCGAGGATCGCGTCATCTTCCCGACCATGTCGGTCGAAGAAAACCTGCGCCTTCCCTGCCACACTCTGAAAATGTCCAAGGCAGAGATCGACGAGCGGCTCAAAGTGGTGCTGGAGGTCGTTCCCGACCTTGCACCCATGCTGGCGCGCTCGGGTTCAGCCCTATCGGGTGGGCAAGGCAAGATGGTCGCCCTGGGTCGCGCCATCATGGTGGGCAAGCGCCTGCTCCTGCTGGATGAGCCCTTCCAGGGCCTGGCACCGAGGCTGGGCATCATCTACACCGAAGCACTGGTGAGGCTGCGCAATTTGCAGCCCGACCTGTGCATCATCATCACCGAATCGAATATCAAGCTGCTGGGCGATATGCCGGATCACATCTGGCATATCGAACGTGGCTCGATCGCCCTTCAAAACTCACGGCAATTACAGGCAGAAGAATGAATCAGATGATTATTGACGGTCAGAAAACCGACGCAGCCAGTCAACAGACTCTGGACGTTATCAACCCCGCCAACGGGCAGGTATTCACAACAATCCCCCGCGGCGGCGCCGAAGACATCGATCGTGCCGTCAAGGCAGCGCGCAAGGCACTGAAGGGTGATTGGGGCAAGGTCCCAGCGTTTGAGCGTGGTCGTCTTCTGATGAAGCTCAGCCGCGCCGTGATGGATCATCAGGAAGAGCTGGCCCAGATTGAAGCCAAGGACACGGGCAAGCCGCTTTCCACTGCACGCAACGACATTGCCGTGCTGTCACGGTACTTCGAGTTCTACGCCGGCGGCGCCGACAAGCTGCACGGGGACACCATTCCCTTCCTGAACGGCTATTCCGTGCAGACGGTTCACGAACCTCTGGGCGTAACCGCACACATCATTCCCTGGAACTACCCCGCGCAGATGTTCGGCCGCAGCGTCGCACCTGCCCTGGCAATGGGTAATGCCGCTGTCGTGAAACCGGCGGAAGACGCCTGCCTGTCCATCGTTCGTGTGGCAGAACTGGCTCTTGAAGTGGGTTTCCCCGCAGGAGCTCTGAACGTCGTTACGGGTCTGGGCGAAGAAGCCGGCGCTGCGCTGTCCCGTCATCCCGGCATCAACTTCATTTCCTTCACCGGCTCGAACGAAGTCGGCGTGATGGTTCAGCAAGCCGCTGCAGTCAATGCAGTGAAGTGCGTGCTGGAACTAGGCGGAAAGTCGGCTCATGCCGTCTTTGACGATGCGAACATCGAGCTTGCTGTGCCCGCCATTGTGCGCGGCATCGTCCACAACACCGGGCAAACCTGCACGGCTGGCAGCCGCCTCCTGCTGCAAAAGGGTGTTTACGACCGCTTCATGCTGGCTCTGGCTGACGAATTCGCCAAGACGCGCGCCGGGACCCCTGAAATGGATCTGACCTGCGGGCCCGTCATCAATCGCAAGCAGATGGAGCGTGTCAACCGCTTCATCGAAAAAGGCCGCGAAGAAGGCTTGAAAGTGGTCGCCGAAGGTGCCATCGCCGAAGGCGTACCGGCCGAAGGCTTCTACGTCACCCCGACCCTGTTTGCCGCAGAACGTCATGAGAGTGACCTGCTCTGCCAGGAAATCTTCGGGCCCGTGCTGGTCGTCGTGCCCTTCGAAACTGAAGAAGAAGCCATCGAGTTGGCCAACGCCACCGACTACGGCCTCATGGCGGCAGTCTGGACGGAAAACGGTGGTCGCCAGCAGCGCGTCGCACGCGCCATGGAGGCCGGCCAGGTTTACATCAACAGCTTTGGTGCCGGCGGTGGCGTGGAACTGCCCTTTGGCGGCGTGAAGCGCAGCGGTCATGGCCGCGAGAAAGGTTTCATCGCCCTCGAGGAGATGAGCACCATCAAGACAATTGTCCACCATCACGGTGCATAAATAGGAGTTAGCAGCATGGGACAACTGGAAGGTAAGGTCGCACTCGTCACGGGTGCCGGTAGCGGTTTCGGCGAGGGCATCGTCAAGCTTTATGCGCGTGAAGGTGCGCAAGTCATTGTCGCCGACATCAACGAAGAAGCGGCCAACCGCGTTGCCGGCGAAATCGGCAGCGCCGCGCTGGCAATCAAGGGAGACGTCTCCAAGCGTGAAGACGTTCAAAAGATGGTTGAAGCCGGGCTCGCAGAGTTCGGTTCTCTCGACATCGTCGTGAACAATGCGGCCATCACCCACAAGAACCAGCCCTTGCTGGAAGTGGATGAGGAAATGTTCGACCGCATGTTCGACGTCAACGTGAAGTCCATCTACTACATGACGCACGCTGTCGTACCCGTAATGCGCAAGCAGGGCAAGGGTGTGATTCTGAACGTCGGCTCCACTGCCGGCATTCGCCCACGCCCGGGCCTGACCTGGTACAACGCCAGCAAGGGTGCGGTCAATCTGCTGTCCAAATCCATGGCAGTGGAACTCGGCCCAGACAACATCCGCGTAAACGCCATCTGCCCGGTCATGGGCGTTACCGGCATGTTCGAGCTGTTCATGGGTGCACCCGATACACCGGAGAACCGCGCCAAGTTCCAGTCGACCATTCCGCTGGGCCGCTTCTGCATGCCGTCTGACGTCGCGGCAGCAGCCCTGTTCTTGGCTAGCGATGCTGCCGAGTTCATCACCGGGGTGGAATTCCCCGTGGACGGTGGCCGCACCATCTGACCCTATTCACACGAGGCAACCATGAAGACCCGCGCTGCTTTGCTACGAGAAATGGGCGTCCAAGGCCCATATGCTCAGACCCGGCCCGTCACCATCGCCGAAGTCGAACTGGACCCGCCCGGCCCGGGCGAGGTGCTTATCCGAATCAAGGTCGCCGGGCTGTGTCACTCGGATCTGTCCGTCATCAACGGCGACCGTCCACGCGCACTGCCGATCATTCTTGGCCATGAGTCCTCGGCCGAGGTGGTCGAGGCGGGTGAAGGCGTGAACGATCTACGTCCGGGTGACCACGTCGTCATGGTGTTCGTGCCTAGCTGCGGCTGCTGCTCCCCCTGCATGAAGGGCCGTCCGGCTCTGTGCGAACCGGGAGCCGCCGCCAACGCCCAGGGCACGCTGCTGTCGGGCGCCCGCCGTCTGCGCATGGGCGAGGAGTACATTAACCACGCTACGGGCGTGTCCTGCTTCGCCGAGTACGCGGTGGTGTCGCGACGCTCCTGCGTCAAGGTGGAAGTCGACATTAGTCACCGGGAAGCAGCCTTGTTTGGCTGCGCCGTACTCACCGGAGCAGGTGCCGTCATCAATCGCGCGCAAATGCGGGCTGGCGACACGGCAGCTGTGGTGGGCCTGGGCGGCGTCGGTCTGAGCGCCTTGCTAGCCGCCGCTGCTTCGGGTGCCCGCCGCCTGGTGGCAGTCGACCTCTCCGACGAAAAGCTTCAGCTGGCCAAGGAACTGGGCGCGACCCACGTGGTGAACCCCAGTACCATCCGTTCCGACGCCGAACTGCTGGAAGCGGCCGGCGGCCCAGTCGATTTTGGTTTCGACATGGCTGGTGCCGTTCCCGCTTTTGAAACCGCCTACAAGCTTACTGCGCGGGGCGGTAGCACCATCACTTCGGGCTTGCCGAATCCGGCTGCCCGATTCCAGCTCCCCCTTGCTCAAATCGTGGGTGAGGAAAGAGAAATCCGGGGCAGTTATCTTGGCTCCGGCGCACCAGCAGTGGACATTGCCCGCTATCTCGATCTATATAAGGCTGGCAAGTTGCCCGTGGACAAGCTCCTGGGCAAGACGTTCACGCTGGACGAAATCAACGAAGGCTTTGATCACTTGGCATCGGGCAGCAGCTTGCGCGATGCCATCGTTATGTAGTTCACCAGGAGACAAACCATGAAGCTACACAAAAAACTTGCCGGTCTGGCTGCCGCATTGGCGCTGGCAACCGGCAGCTCCGCCGCCCTTGCTCAAGAGAAGCCCTCAGAGCTGCATATCGGCATTTCCACCTACCTTTCCGGTTCAGCATCCGTATTCGGCGTGCCGGGCAAGGAAGCCGCAGACATTCTGATCGAAAAAATCAACGCCGAGGGCGGTATTGGTGGCGTGCCTGTACGCGCCAGCATTATCGACGAGGGCGCTGGCGGCGAACGCTTGCTTTCCGACTACCGCCGTCTGGTCGACAGCGGCGTCAAGGTCATGCTGTCCGCTATCTCCAGCGGTCACTGTGGCATCGTTGCACCGGTGGCAGAAGACCTAAAAGTGCTGAACGTCCTGTGGGACTGCGGCACGCAGACCGTGCTGGAAGAAAAGCAGCTGAAGTATGTGGTGCGTACCGAAGCCAACGCAACGGCCGAAATGGTGGCGCAGGTCATCTATCTGATGAAGACCAAGCCTGATTTCAAGACCTTGGCCATCGTCAACCAGGATTACGCATGGGGCCGTGACTCCCGCGATATCTTCCTGGCTGCACTGAAGAAGTTCAAACCGGACGTCAAGGTTGTCGCCGAGATGTTCCCGAAGTTCGGCGCCTCTGACTTCTCCACAGAAATCAGCCGCCTGCAGGCTCTGCGACCCGACGTCATTCTCTCCACTTCCTGGGGCGGTGACCTGGACAACTTCGTGCGTCAGGCTTCCCAGCGCGGCCTGTTCAAGAACTCCACCTTCGTGCTGTCTCTGGCAGAAAGCTCGCTTGAGCGCCTGGGCAATGCGCTTCCTGAAGGTGTGATCGTCGGCGCCCGCGGCGACCACTACTGGCTCCATCCCGAGACCAAGGACGACCCTGCTCACCAGGAGTTCATCAAGAAGTTCCACGCCAAAACCGGCTCCTACCCGATCTATCCCACCTATCACATGGCACAGGCTCTGTCCGGCCTGAAGGCGGGTTACGAGAAGGCGATCGCGGACAACGGCGGCAAATGGCCCACAGTGGAACAAGTTGCTGACGCCATGCACAACATCAGCTTCAAGGGCTTTGGCCGCGAGCTGACCATCAACCGCAAGGATGGCCAGGCTCTGGAAGCACAGCTGTTCGGTATCTCGACTTCCTCACCTGACCACAAGTTCAAGGTCCTGAAGGACATCATGATTGTTCCGGGCGAACTGGTTACTCCTCCGGAAGGCATGAATTCCTTCAAGTGGATCGAAGAGCATCTGACTCCCGAGATCCTCAACAGCGACAAGCTGAAGACTTACGCGGACTAAGCCTCGCTTTATTGCAAGTCTCCCAAGCGAGCCCCGCTGGCGCAAGCCTTGCGGGGCTTTTTTTATTCAGTATCTGCTGAGATTCAACGCGCGGGTTTGACGTCTCCGCAATCCGGCCCCAACCAGCGGCCCTCATGTTTCATATCCATGGCCACCCTTTGGCCCTTGTACTTGCCTTGCACGGAAGACTCGGCATCGAAGCTGCGCGCGGACGCGTTGCTGATACGGCCCTCGCCAGTCCAATCACCGTCCGGGTTGGTGCAGACAAAGTGAAAGCGCCCACTGCCACCCGACTCCTGCCACTCCAGTTCCGAGCACTGGATATCGTGACTGGCCAGCAAAGTCTTCGGGTCGCTACGCGCCAGCTCGGGAGTCAGACATTGGTGGATGACAGTGGGGATATCGAGGCTTTTCCCGCCCACAATCGTCCGCATCTGCTCACGCTGCGCTTCCGGCAGATTGCGCAGGGCTTGCTGTACGCCCAGTGCGACCGAGGCCAGGCTCGTGCCACCAACCAGCCTAATTTCCCATAAACCTGTTTCGCGCTCGGCCAAAGGGTTCTTGGGAGATGCGGTTGCAGCCAGCGGAGCCAGAGCGGATGCGGCCACGGCCAGAGTTAGAACAATGCGATACAAGGCGTTCTCCAGGTTCTGTGCTTGCACTTCAACCAGCACACTGCGTGCCACCACGCCCACCGTTATGAGTCTCGGACTACGCTTTTTCGGCGGCTGCCGCTCTGAGCAAAACCAGGGTGCAAAGCAGAATGGGTATGGCAGTCAACATATACCCCACTCCCAGGCCGCCAGCCATATCGCTCACCAGGCCAAACACGGCAGGCAACAATAGCGTCCCGAAGAAAGTCATCGTCAGTGAGCCGCCCGTAGCGGTGCCCGCCATACCGGGCGGTGCCAGGCCTGCGACGGCGGCCAGATACACCCCGTTCCAGCCTGTGGCAGAAGCCCCAAACACAGCCGCCAACGCCAGCACCAGTATCCAGGGCACGTGTTCACTGATGATGCCTGTGGTCAATGCACTGGCCGCCATCAAAAGGGAAAGAACAACCAGCGTAAGCGTCGCCCCGAAGAAGCGATCTGCCACATGCCCCCATAGAATACGGCCCACCACGCCACCGACTTGAGCCACCGACATGGCAACGCCCGCCTGTACCAACCCAAAGCCCAGTTCAATATGCAGGTATGTCACCAAATAGCCGGAAAGGCAGAGCTGCACACCGGAAAACACGGCCGACGTACAGGCCAGCCGCCGCAGAGCCGGGTGCGACAACACCATCCGCAAAGGGCGCATCAGCCCTGCGACCTGCAAGGGGGTCTCCGGCACGCGGTCGGCGTCATGGACTCGTCGCAATGGCAGGGCGATCGCGGCCGACAATAGACAGAACACCACCACGACCAGCAGAGCGGCAGGCACGCCTGCACCCAGAGCGAGCGGTGGCGCCACCATGCCAGCCAGCATGCCCCCGACCGGCACACCGGTTTGTTTAATTGAAAATACCAGCCCGGCGCGATGAGGAGGGGTGTTGAGAGCCAGAAGGTGGGAGCTGGCCGGCGTTATCGGGCCGTAGCCCAAGCCGATGAATAGGGCCCCGAGCACAACCGCCGGCAACCAAGGCACAAGTACCAGACACAGACCGAACGAACAGAAGACCAGACCTGTCTGGCTGACAAGAATCGCCCCGTATCGCCGAACCAAAGGCCCGGAGAGCAGGCTCGCGGTCATGGCGCCGACATACAGCAGAGCCACATAAACGCCCAGTAGAGACACCGGCACGCCCAGCCGGGCGGCGAAGGCTGGAGCAATGGCGGGGACGGTCAGCATGGCCATCGAAACCATGGCCTGAATGGCCAGAGTGATCGCCAATACCCTCCATGTGTCTCCCGAAGAGGAGCCTTCCGCCTTCATGTTTGCTGCGCCTGCTTATGGCCATGACTGGCCGATTCTGATTGTTCTAAGTGCTGCCCGAAACCTTAACTGATTTCTGACGCCTGCGTCACCCGGGCGCTATCTTTTTTTGCGCGAGAGCCGTGCTCGTTGGCATAGACCCAAGTGAATTCCGCACCTAGCAAAAAGACTTGGGCAGCGTAGTAAACCCAGATCAGCACGACAACCAGCGAACCTGCGGCCGCATATGAGGACGCGACCGATGCCTTGCCCACATAGAGACCAATAAGCAACTTGCCCAGTTCGAACATGAGAGCCGTGACAAAAGCCCCGGTCCAGACGTCCTTCCAGGCGACTTCCGCCTGCGGCATGAAGCGGAAGATCATGGCAAACAGCAGAGTCAGAATGGAATAGGACACAACCAGGTTCAGCACCTGGAGCACCAACTCCCATCCAGGCATCAAGCCGCCCAGCCAGCCCCCCAGGGCTGACAACATGGTGCTGACAACCAGGGAAATCAGTAGAAGAAATGCCAGGGAGAGAACCAGCCCGATCGACAACAGCCGCGCGCGCAACATATTCCAGATACCGGTCTGCTTCGCTTGCTCGGGTACTTCCCAGATGCGGTCCAGCGCCCGCTGGAGTTCGGCAAAGACCGTGGTGGCGCCTACCAGCAAGACACCAGCACTGATTAGGCCGGCAGCCATACCTTGCTCGGGCTCTTCCGCCCCACTGCGGATGACGCCTTCTATTGCCGAAGCACCGTTCTCGCCCACCATGCCGCCGATTTGCCGCAGTAACTCGCCGCGCACGGCGTCTTCGCCCCAAAAGAAACCCGCGATGCCAATCACGATCATGACCAGTGGAGCCAGTGAGAATACGGTGTAGAAGGCAATGGCCGCCCCCATGCTGGGAGCATAATCATCCAGCCACGACTGAACCGACTTCTTGGCCAGGGTATAAAAGCGTTTGATATGCATGGTGGCCTCCGGAACCATCCCATTCCGCAGCCAACACGGCAAGCTTCATTCCCGTTGACCGAGTCGCTCGCTCACTTGCCACACACTGGCGCAAAGCAGGGCACTGCCGACCGTGCCACAGGCCAGCAGCAAGGCACTTTCAAACAGCAGCGGCGCGATAAACCCTGCCACCAATGCAAAGACCAGCATCTGCATGGTGCTCTGCACCGAGGAAGCCATGCCCCGCAGGCTGGGAAAAATACTCAGCGAGACCACCGTCATTCCCGGAATGGCCGCCGACATGCCAAACCCGTACACGAGGATGGGCAGAACGGCCCAGGGCACGGTCGCGACAAAGAAAAGGTTGTACACGACGTTCGTCAGCGCGCCGAAGGCCATAATGCCTTGCCCGACGAGAATCAGCTTGCCGGGGTCCATTTTTCCGGCCAGGCGGGAACTCATCATTGAACCGCCGACGGAACCAATGATGAAGGGGACAAACAACCACCCGAACGCCGTTTCCGGCAAGTGAAGGATATCCAGAATAAAGCGTGCGGCCGAGGCGATATACAGGCCAAAACCAGAAAACGCCAAACCGATGGCCGCAATGGCCAACAGAAAGCGACGATTGCTGGCAACATGCAGATAATTGCGCAGGATGGCGCCCAGCCGGATCGGCTGGCGCGCTTTTGGTGGCAGGGTTTCCGGCAAGTGCCGCCAGCTCGCGAAGATGAGCAACATGGTCAACCCGCTGAGCGTTACGAAGATAGAACGCCAGCCAATGTAGGTACTCAGGTAACCGCCCAGAATGGGCGCGATGGCTGGAGCCAGGCCAAACACCATGGCAATGTTGGCGAACAGCCGCTGCGCCTCCGCGCCCTGGTAACGGTCGCGCGCCAGTGCCTGCCCGACGATACGCCCCGCCCCGGCTGAACACCCCTGCAAGCCTCTGAAAAACAGCAGCCAGCCATATGAGGGTGCGAAGGCCGAGCCGATCGAGCCCACCAAGAAGATCACCAAGGCGAAGATGATGACGGGCCGCCGCCCGAAGGAATCCGACAAGGTCCCCCAGAACAGACTCATGCAGGCGAAACTCAACAGATAGACGCTCAGCGTATGCTGCATGAGCACGCTGTCGACACCAAGATCCGCCGAAATTCTGTCAAAGGCCGGCAGGTAAGTGTCAATGGCAAACGGACCCAACATCGCAAGGCCTGCGAGCATGAGGGTCAATACACGAATGTCGGACATGAAGGAATGAGGAGGAAGGGGGCTTGGAGCCGCGCTGTTGAGCGGGTTGCCCTTAAATGTTAACACGCAGCTTTTGGAAGCCCAGCAGCATGCGTCGGGGGCGGTATCTACCCTGTATATATAAAAAAACAGGGCGCCTTGGCGCCCTGTCATTCGTACCGCAGAGAGCAGTCACACCTGCATTACTGCATGACGATGTTCCGCTCCTTGATGATCTTTGACCACTTGTCAGATTCCGCCTTCATGAATTCGGTGAATTCTGCACGAGTGGTGGGGTGGGGTGTCAGGCCGAGATCATTGAGCTGCTGCTTGATTTCGGGGTCGTTCAGAACCTTGACGATCTCTTGGTTCCATCGTTCCAGAATGGGCTCGGGCGTGTTCCCGGGCGCCATGAAGGAATACCAGTTCAGCGCTTCAAAACCGTCATAGCCCTCTTCGGCCACGGTGGGGACATCGGGCAGATACCCCGGACGCTCCAGGCCGGTAGTGGCCAGTGCTACGAGCTGACCCGTCTTGATGTAAGGCAGTGCGGTGGGAGGCGCCGAAAAATAGGACGCTACACGCTGACCGATGAGATCCTGCATGGCCTGTGCGCCGCCCTTGTATGGGACATGCACGAGCTCAATGTTGGCGTACATGTTGAGCAGCTCGCCGGCCAGGTGCGATGCGGACCCCATGCCGGTCGAGGCGAACTCGCCCTTCTCAGGGTTCTCCTTGGCCATCTTAATGAATTCCTGGAAGTTGTTCACACCCACTCCCTTATGCGCGACGAGCACGTTCGGGAAGTGCACCGCACCAGAAACGGGGGCCAGATCCTTGAAAGGATCGTAGGGCAACTGCATCAGATGGGGCGCGATGGTGAGCGGCCCAACAGAGCCCAGCAACAGCACGGTACCGTCTGCAGGCTGTGTCGCGACGTGCTGGTGGGCAATGTTGCCGCCAGCGCCGGCACGGTTCAGCACTGCGATGGAGGTGCCGGTATTTTCCGCCAGCTTGCTTGCGATCAAACGCGTGGCGGAGTCAGCCGCGCCACCTGCCACAAAGCCCACCACAATGGTAATGGGCTTGTCTTGCGGGAATTCCTGAGCGGCTGCTGCACCAGTGCCCAGCATGGTGCAGGCGAACGCCAGCACGGCCTTGCGGACCAATTTCATTGTCTTCATACCCTGTCCTGTATGTAGTTATATGCTGTCGTTGCAGTGGGCGGGACCTGCCAGCGGCGTGCCGTCTGCAACATCTCAGCCTGGAATACAACTGGCCGAGTTTATGCAGAATTGCGCGTCAATGGTAGACCGCCATGTCTCGAGACGTCTTCACAAAAACTGAACAGATGCGACAATCGTCTCGGACCCGATATGAAAATACGTCAACTTCGCTACTTCACCCGCGTGGTCGAGCGCGGCAGCATGGGCAAGGCCGCCCAGGATTTCGGCGTCGTCACGTCTGCACTGAGCCAGCAGATCAGCCGCCTGGAATCCGAACTGTCCACCCGTCTGCTGCAGCGTAGCGCCACGGGTGTGATGCCTACCGATGCAGGGCTCGCCTTCTTTCGGCAGGCGCAGCTGGCCCTCCGCCACATTGATGAGGCAG
>Ga0079224_100006638_pt1 | contig 15394 bp, 15 predicted proteins | sample Stecom2015_FD_80414 | JGI IMG/M metagenome (GOLD analysis project Ga0079224, IMG submission 80414) | Agricultural soil microbial communities from Utah to study Nitrogen management - Steer compost 2015 | ecosystem: Environmental > Terrestrial > Soil > Agricultural land | place: USA: Utah...
GCCGCCACGACGACGAGCAGCAGCGCGAGTCCCCATTCGCGCACGAAGTCGGAGGTCGCGATGAGTCCGACGGTCAGCGCGGGCAGCTCCTGCTGCGTCTGCGCGAACACGCCGACCACTTGCGGGACCACGTAGGCGAGCATCGCGACGATGACGGCCGCGGCGACCACGGTGACGATGGCGGGATAGGTGAACGCCAGCGTGATGCGCTGCGCCAGCGCCGTACGCGCCTCGATGTAGTCGGCCAGCCGGCTCATGACGAGCGCGAGGTCGCCCGACTGCTCGCCGGCCGAGACCAATGCGCGGTACACCTCGGGGAAGTCGCGCGGATGCTTCGCGAGCGCCTGCGCGAGCGTCTGCCCGCCGACGACCTCGCTGCGCACGGCGGCGAAGCGCTCGCGCACCGACTGGCGCTCCGCCTGCTCGACGACCGCGTCGAGCGCCTGCTCGATCGGCAGACGCGCCGACAGCAGGCTGGCGAGCTGGCGGGTGGCGAGCGAGAGCTCGGCGGCACCCAGGCGCGCGCCGATCCCACGCCCCGCCCCCTGCGCGGCATCCTGGACCGCGCTCACCTCGAGCGGGGCCAATCCGCGATCGCGCAGCAGTCCGCGCGCGTGGCGCGGTGAATCGGCATCGATCACGCCGCGCGCCAGCTGTCCGCTCGCGTCGGCGGCTTCGTATCGATAGGCCGGCACTCGAATGACCCGTCGGCTGATCCGTCGCTTCGCTGCCCGGCGCTACTCGCGCGTCACGCGGGCGACCTCGTGAGCCGAGGTGACGCCGGCCTCGACCCAGCGAAGCCCGTCCTCGCGCATCGAACGCATCCCCGCCCGGCGCGCCTGCTCGCGGATCTCGTTTTCGGGCGCATTGCGATGGATCTGCGCGCGCACCGCGTCGTCGACGACGAAGAGCTCGTAGATGCCGGTGCGCCCCTGGAAGCCGGTTCGGTTGCAGGCGAGACAACCGGCGGCGCGCCATCCGCCGGCCACCGGATCGGGCTCGCGACACTGCGGGCACAGCTTGCGCACCAGGCGCTGCGCGACCACGCCCAGCAGCGACGACGACAGCAGGAACGGTTCGATGCCCATGTCGATCAGCCGCGTGACGGCCGAGACCGAGTCGTTCGTGTGCAGCGTGGCGAGCACGAGGTGCCCGGTGAGCGAGGCCTGCACGGCGATCTGCGCGGTCTCGAGATCGCGGATCTCGCCGATCATCACGACGTCGGGATCCTGGCGCAGGATCGAGCGCAGCGCCTTCGCGAAGCTCATGTCGATGCGCGCGTTGACCTGCGTCTGGCCGATGCCTTCGAGGTCGTATTCGATCGGATCCTCGACGGTGAGGATGTTCGTCGTCGTCGAGTCGAGCCGCCCAAGCGCGGCGTACAGCGTCGTCGTCTTGCCCGACCCGGTGGGGCCGGTCACGAGCACGATGCCGTGCGGCTGATGCACGAGCGCGTCGAAGTCGTGCAGCGTCTCGGCACTCATGCCGAGCCTGCCGAGGTCCAGCCGACCCGCCTCCTTGTCGAGCAGGCGCAACACGGCGCGCTCGCCGTGACCGGTGGGCAGCGTCGAGACGCGCACGTCCATCGGCCGGCCTCCGATGCGCAGCGTGATCCGCCCATCCTGGGGCAACCGCTTCTCGGCGATGTCGAGCTGCGCCATGATCTTGATGCGCGAGATCAGCGCCGCATGCAGCTCGCGGCGCGGGCGCACGACGTCGCGCAGCGTGCCATCGACGCGAAAGCGCACGAGCGACGTCGTCTCGAAGGGCTCGAAGTGGATGTCCGAGGCGTTGTCGCGACTCGCCTGCGTGAGCAGCGCGTTGATCATCCGGATGATCGGCGCGTCGTCCTCGGCCTCGAGCAGGTCCTCGATCTTCGGAATGTCCTGCAGCAGTCGGGACAGGTCGAGGTCGCTCGCGACCTCGTCGACCACCGACGCCGCCGATCCCTCCTGCTGCGCGTACGCTCGGCTGATCGCCGCCGCCAGCTCGATCTCGGGCTTGCGCACGGTGACCAGCCGCAGCGGCAGCGTACGCGACAGTTCGGCGAGCGCCTGCAGCGGGGTGCGCTCGCCGATCCACACCTCGACGGCGTCGTTCGAGACGGCGGCGACGAGCAGCTGGTTGGCGCGCGCGAAACCGTATGGCACGTAACGCGCCGGCGAGACGGATGTCATCGCTTCGTCGTTCCTCCGTTCGCGCGTCAATAGTTCGTCTGCGGCACCGGCTCGTCCGCGGCGTCGCGCCCGAACGGCGACACGCCCTCGCCGCCCGGCGCTTCACGCGGCGGCAGCGGCACGACGACTTCGTTGGGCGCGGTACGAAGCACCGTGCTCGGCCGCGACGCGACGATGGGTGCGGGCGGCTGCTGCGGAACCGGCGCGTAGGGAGAGAGCATCGCTCCCTGCTCGGCGGCGCGGGGGGCCTGGGCGGCGGCCGCGGAGTCGGGCGCCTCCTCCCCCGGCCGGACCGGGCGGATCCCCTGCTCGGCGGGCACGGGCGGCGGCGGCATCGGGCGAAGCGGCGACGGGGGAAACTCGGGCAGCGCCCAGTGCGGCGGCAGCGCCGCTCCCGCGCGCGAAGCGCGGATGTAGTCGTAGCGGTCGGCGGTGACGCTATGAGCATCGGCACCGTCGCGTACCACGATCGGCCGCAGGAACACCAGCAGATTCGTCTTCACGCGCTTGCGGCTGTCGTAGCGGAACAGCTGCCCGACCACCGGAACGTCGCCCAGGCCGGGCACCTTCTCTGCGGCTCCGTCGATGCGCTCCTCGATCAGGCCGCCCAGCACGATGATCTGGCCGTCGTCGACGAGCACGTTGGACTCGATCGCACGGCGGTTGGTGATGATCCCGGCGGCGAGCCGCGTGTCCTGCACGCTGGAGACTTCCTGGAAGATCTGCAGCCGCACGGTTCCCGATTCCGACACCTGCGGGCGCACGCGCAGCGTCGTGCCGACGTCACGGCGCTCGATGGTCTGGAACGGGTTGACCGAAGCGCCACCGGTACCGACGGCGGTGAACTGGCCGGTGATGAACGGCACGTTCTGCCCGATGATGATTCGCGCTTCCTCGTTGTCGAGGGTGAGCAGGTTCGGCGTCGCCAGGATGTTTGCATCGGCGCCGCTCTCGAGCGCACGCGCGAGGAAACCGAGATCGAGGATCTCGCCGACGCCCGGTACGTTGATCGTGCCGCGCACGACGCCCAGGTTCAACCCGGTGCCGATGCTGCCGATGTTCGCCGCCGCATCGAGGATGTTCGCACCGGAGCCGCGCGCCGGCAGGTTGGTCCCGCCGATCACGCGCGTCGAGCCCTGCGGCGAGCTGAGGAACTGCCACTGGATACCGAGCTCGGCAGCCTTCTCCGCGCTGATCTCCACGATCAGCGACTCGATGAACACCTGCGCACGTCGCGCATCGAGCTTGTCGATGACCGCGCGCAGGTTGCGGTAGACCGGCTCGGGTGCGGTGATGATCAGCGAGTTCGTCGAGGGGTCGGCCGCGATGATCGCGCCGCCCGCCTGCACGGTGACCGGCTGCGACTGCGAAGGCTGCAGCGGCGGCGGAGACCCGCCCTCGCCCGCCTGCATCCCGACGACCTGACTCTGCGCACTCTCCTGGAACAGTTGCGAGGTTCCCTGCTGCTGCGACAGCGACGTTCCCGGCAGCGAAGCACTTGCGCCCTCGCCGCCGAGCACGCCGCGCAGCGTCTCGGCGAGCTTCGTCGCCTCCGCGTTGCGCAGGTAGACGACGTTGATGTTGCCGGGCCGCGCGCTCGGCTGGTCGAGCCGCGCGACCAGGCCCTTGGCGAGTCCGATCTTCGCGGGGCTCGCCGCGCGCAGGAGGATCGCGTTGGTGCGCGGGTCGGCCATCACGACGACGCGCTGCCCGGGGTCGACCTGCGCACCGGGGCCGCCGGGCGGCTCGAGCAGCCGCTGCACGGCCACGGCGATGTCGGTGGCGACCGCGTGCTGCACCGGAATCACCTCGACCTCCCGCGTCGACGGACTGTCGAGCGTGGCGATGATGCGCGCGATGCGCTCGAGATTCGCCGCGTAGTCGGTGACGACAAGCGAGTTGTTGTTCGGATAGGCGACGACGGTGTTGTTCGGCGAGATCAGCGGCCGAAGCACCGGAACGAGGTTGGTCGCCGATTCGTAGTTCAGGCGAAAGATCTGCGTGACGATCTGGTCGCCCGACACCGTCGGCGCACGACCGGCCGACACCGGCCCCGACTGCAGCTTCGCGTCGGCCTCCGGAACGACCTTGGTCAGCGCGTCGGCTTCGACGATCGCGAAGCCCTGCGATCTCAACGCGGACTGCAATAGCCGGTAGGCCTGCTCGCGGCTGACCGGCCGCGGCGTCTCCAGCGTCATCTTGCCGCGCACGCGGGGATCGATGACGAAAGTGCGGTCGAGCAGGTGACCGAAGGCGCCGATCACCGAATCGATCTCCGCGTCCCGGAAATTCAACGTGACCAGATCGTTGCCCGCCGGCTGCGGCGCCCTCGCGGCGCCCGCGCCCTGCGGCGTGGCGTCGGTCTGCGCGGCCCCGGTCTGCGCGCCGCCCGTCTGTACCGCGCCCATCTGTGCGATCGCCGCGACCGCGGCGAACGCGAACGCGCGCGCCGCCCCTCGGCCTCGCCCGCGCCCCCGTCTGCCCGTCGTCCTCATGCCCCGATCCTGATGATGGTGCGCTCGCCCTGGCGCGGTCCGATCAGCCCCAGAAACGACTGCAGCCGATCGCGCTCGCTCGCCTCCGCGCTGGCCTCGGCGACGAAGCGCAGGCCCCGGTTCGCGTCGAAGCTGCCGGTGCCCTGCAGCCGCAACGGACCTTCGATTGTCGCGATGCTCAACTCGGTGCGACCGTCCCGACCGACGACGTCTACGCGGTAGCTGCCGAGCGGTCGTACCGGCGTCATCGCCGACGACGCTTCCCGCAGCTCGATGCGCGCACGTCCGTCGAATCCGACCGGCCGCAGCACGAGATTCTCCCAGCTCAAACGCAATGCGCCGGCCGGCCGCACCGTGTTCCACGGGGACCCGAGGCGTCCGAGCTCGACCTGCGGCAGCTCGATCGACCCGGCGTCGACGCGCACCTCGCCCCAGTTGCCGTGCACGCGCACCGGGCGGCCGACGCCGTCGAAATGCACCCTCGCATCGAGCTGACCGACCAGCAACGGCAGCGCACGGATCTCCCATGCGATGCGCCCGGGCACTGCGACCCCGGCAATCGGCGACGGGTCTCCCGCGCGCGAACTCCCGCCCCCGGCACCGTCGGAGCCGCCTTCGGCGAGCACCAGTCGGGCCGATCCTTTCCAGATGGTGCCCTCGGCCTGGGCAAGGCGCATCCTTCCCTGCGTCGCCTTCGCAAGGGCGGCGTCGGCGTAGCCCGCCGGGACGACCGCCAAGCCGAACAGTATCGCGCCCAGCAGCGCGGTGGCCAGGAACGCGAAGGCGCTGCGCGCGTCGATCCGCTTCACGTCAGCGGCCTTCCGCGCGCGAAGTCTCGAGGGCGAGTCGAACCGCGACGAGTCCGGGTTCCGCCTCGCGGGTAACCGAAACGTCGGCGACCCGCAGTCGAAGCTCGCGCGTCGTCGTATCGAGCCAGACGAGCCATGGCGCGTGGGAGACGCGCTCGAAACGCAGATCGAACAGCGAGCCGTTCATCGACAGCCGGTCGAGCGAATCCGACAGGCCGGCGCGTTCGATCGAGGCCTCGATCTGCGCCTTCAACGCCTGCGGCGAATCGCTGCCGGCTGGGAGAGCGGCGAGCCGCTGCGCCTCGTCGGCGAGCGCGTCGATTCGGGCCAGCTGTGCGCGCAGCGTCGGCAACTCCGCCCGAAGTGCGCGACGACCCTGCCAGGCCGGCTCGAGCAGCCACAGCCACAGGGCGAGCGCCGCCAGCAGCGTGACGCCGGCCAGGACGATCCGGCGCTCGCGCGCAGCGAGCAGCTGCCAGCGTTGCATCAGTGTTTCGATCATGCTTTCGTTCAGCGCAACGGCGTGATCGCGGCGGTGGGCTCACCGTCGGCATCGAAGCGCACCGACAGCCCGTGCTGCTGGCCGCTGCGCACCAGCGCGTCGCGCGCCGCCCGGCCCTCGAAGAAGCCGGGCTGGAAGCGTACGCGCAACCGCCCTTCGCGAAACTCGGCTGCAGCCATCGCATCGATGGCCTGCGTGCCCAGCACCTGCGAGAAGCGCGTGAGCAACGGGACGAAATCGTCGGGTCCGGCCTGACCGGCACGCGCACGCAGCAGCGCGATCTGACGCTGCATCTGCAGCATCGGATCCACGATCACCTGCGCACCGGGAAAGGCATCGCGATAGCGCTGCTCGATCGCTGCATGCAGCCGCTCGCTCTCCTTGGCGAGCGCGGCCCAATGCAGGTTGAGCCCGACGAGCGCGATCACGACGGATGCGGCCATCGCGACGGCCGGCGCACGCCAGGCGCGCCAATCGACATCGGCGAGCCAGCGGCGCGCCGATGTCCCGGCACGCGCCGTCAACAGATCTACGGGCGACGCGACCGGAAATGCGAGCGAATGCACGTCGACATCGATACCGGCGCGTGCGGCGGCCTCGAGCACGGGTGCCTGCCACGAACCGTCCTCGACGAAGGCCATCACCTTGCGCCGCGTGCCGGGGACCGGCGTGTCCAGGACCTCGAGCGGATCCGGCGCCGGCGCGGGACGCGGGACGGACGCCTCCCGGGTCGCGGCGGGCGAGTCGGACGCCGGCGCCACCGACCGCGCATCCGGCGTCGCAGCGCCGGCGGCCGTCTCCGGCGCCGACGCCGCTACAGCGACCCTTCCCGCGGAGGGCGCCGGTTCCGCGGAGGTCACCGTCGCACCCGTCGCGGAGAGCGCGCAGGCGATCGCCTCGACGCGCGCCTGCGAGTCGGCTCCGGCGCTCCATCCGATCCCGTCGTGCACGCCGGTGCGCAACGCGAGCCCGTCGTGCAGGCAGGCCAATGCGATGCGCCCCGTACCCAGCGGCAGCGCGAGCTGCGCCGGCCACGCGGCCTGCACGCGGATGCCGCGCCGCCCGAAGGCCCCGACGACGAACTCGAGCCACGAACGGTCGATCGCGGCGACGAGTCGTAGGCCCTTGTCGTCCAGTCGGGGACCGACGGCGAACGCGCACGCCTGTGCGTCCTGCAGCAGCAGTTCCTCGACGAGGTTGGGAAGCGCCTGTCGCAGGCGTACGCCCGACAACGGCGGCAGCGTCACGTGCAGCAGGTTGACGTCGCGCGCATCGAAGACGAGCGTGACCTGCTTCAGCGCGGGCAGCGCATCCAGGCTGACGCGCACGTAGCGCGCGGCGCTCGCGCTTCCGAAGACGGTGACACCCTGCCCGGCAACCGCCGAAGCGCCGCCCGCCCGCTCGGAAGCGGCCGCCGGCAGCATCGCAAGCAGCACCGGCCCGGTGGCGAACTGGCGTTCGCCGATCGACCGAGGCGGAACCCAGACGATCGCCTGGCCCCGCTTCAGAACCTGTGCTGCCATACGAGTTCCACGTGGCGGCCGCCGCGATACAGCAGCGATTCGCTGTTCGATTCGATGCGGCCGAAGCGTACCATCCCCCTCACCAGGAAGAAGCTCGACCCGACCGACAGCAGGTTCGGCGGGAGCGTCGGCGAACCGTCGAAGCGCGACCGTGCCACTTCCAGGCTCGCGAAATAGGTGCGCTGGCGCACGCCCTCGACGAAGCGGCGCGCCGCCTGCAAATCGATCTCCGGAATGCACGCGGCCAGCACCTCGGCGGGCGCCGTGTTCACGTTGACCCGCGTGTTCTCCACGCGCGCCTCGCCGGCGGCGGTGGGAATCGTCTTCGGCAGGAAGACGACGAATGGCTCGAGCGCGTCGATCGTCGCCCGATCGAAGCCGGGGACCGACGCGAGATCGGCGAGCCGCACCAGCGGCAGCGCACTCGCCGCCCCCCGCTTGCCTTCGATCGTCGGCGGATACGCCTGCAGCAGTCGCGCCTGCAGCGCGGCGGCCAGGCTCCGTGGCCGCCCGAGCAGCGCCAGCAGCCGCTCGAAGGCGAGCCGATGCGCCTCCGAGGGCATGCCGCCGATCACCAGGTCGTTCAGGTTCAGCCGCGCTTGCGCGTCGAACATCTGCCCGACGAGCCGCGGTTCGTTGCCACGCTCATCGAGCCGGGCGCCGCCGGTGACCGTCTCGTCGAGCACCGTCTCGGCGATCGGCGTCGCCCAGACCTCGCTCAGATGGTCGACCCCCCCGGTGCTGTTGCGATCGACCTGCAGCACGACAGCCGCCCAGTCGAGCACCGCGGCCTCGATCCAGCGCAGTTGCGAGAGCGCGAGGCGATTCTCCACCGAACGCACCGTCACGTGCTCGCGCCAGAAGAGCCCGCCCACCACCATCGTCGCCAGCGCGACGATCAGCATCACGCTGATGATCGCCACACCGCGCTCGCGTCGGGGGCACATCGTCATGCGTCTTCAGTTGCGCGCGGCGAGCACGCGTACGATGCGCTCGCCGTCGCGCACGATCGTCAGCTCGACGCCGCCGACGCGCAAGGCCGCCGGACGCGTCGCCGTGTCCTCGCCCGCCAGCGTCGCCGCCGTCGTCCAGCCACGCGCCGGAATCCACGCCCGCATCTGGATCTGCTCGATGCCGGCGAGCAGCGGCTGCCACAGGAACCGCTGCTCCGGGAACGGACGCGCCGGATCGGCGACCGAAGGCGTCCACGGGGCGAAGCCGCGTTCGAGCCGGCCGCCGTTCAGGCGGTAGCGGACGTGCTGCAACTGCAGCGGGAGATTCGCGCTCGCCTCGCGCAGCAGCGCCATCTCCGGCTGCGGCGGATCGCCGCGCACCGTGAAGGCGATCGACGGCTCGGGCAGGCCGAGCAGGCCGACCGCCCACGTGCCGCGCACATCCTGCTCCATCTGCGCGAAAGCCACGCTCAGCGCACGCAAGTCGTCGGATGCCTCGACGATGCGGTCGCGCGAACGCAGCACCGAGTCCATTCCGCGCCACGAGAGCACGGCCAGCACCGAAAGCAGCGCCACCGCGACGAGCAGCTCGAGCAGCGTGAAGCCTGCCGTGTGCATGCGTCGGCGCCCGCGGCCGCGCTCGCGCCGTCGTTGTCGCGTCACGGCAGCCTCGTGGAAAAGCCGACCAGGCGCGCGAAGCGGAACGACCCCCGCTCGTCGAAGACGCTGACCTCGACGCGCCGGAACAGCGGATTCGGCGTCTGGAACACGTCCTCGCGGCACAGCAGCGCGACGCCGGCCTGGCTGCAGTCGAACTGTCGGCGCCCGAGGTTGGGCCACTCGCGCGCCACCCGGATTTGCGCGAGCCGGTTCTCCGCGCTCCATTGCGCCAGCGTCCGCACGCGCAGCTCGGCACCGTTGACGGCGAGCGACGTCGTCGCCCGAATGGCGGCCATCAGCGCGACGGCGGCGATCGTCATCGCGATCAGTACCTCGACCAGGGTGAAGCCGCGCGGGCGCCGCACGCGCGTCATCGCAGCACCTCGAAGAGTCCGAGGCCGTTCGCCGCGATCGCCGCTTCCTCGCCGTCGCGCCGCAGCCGCAGCACGAACGGTATGTCGACCTGATCCACGCCGAAGACGATCTCCCGCCGCCCGTCGGCCCGCTCGATGCCGAGCTCGGTGGGCCGCGTCCAGTTGCGCGGCCGAAGATCGCGGTCGTCCGCCAGCGGCAGCCAGCGCCGCTCGCGCCACACCGAGAAGCGGTAGCGCTCGTCGTCCGCCTCGAGGCGGATCGGCGCGCCGCGCAACTGCGCCTCCTCGCGCGCGAGCGCCAGCAATTGTGCGAGCCGCTCGGCGTCCTGACGCAGACCGCGGTCGGCGCCGCCGATCGACAGTGTGACGACGCCGACGAGCACGCCGGCGATGACGATCGCCACCAGCAACTCGAGCAACGTGAAACCGCGCGCGCGGTTCGCGGCGAGAAACGGCCGCTTCACCGCGGATGCTCCATGGCGCTTCAGCGATTCAGCGACCAGTTGCCGATGTCGGCGGCCACGCCCTCGCCGCCGGGCCTGCCGTCGGCGCCGAGACTGAAGACGTCGATCTCGCCGCGCACACCGGGATTCAGGTACTGGTACGGCCGGCCCCACGGATCGACGGGCGCCTGCTTCAGGTACGGCTTCCAGTTCGTCGGCACGGGATCGGTGTTCGGTCGCTCCGCGAGCGCCGCGAGCCCCTGCTCGGTGGTCGGATAGCGATAGTTGTCCAGCCGGTACAGATCGAGCGCCTGCAGGATCTGAGCGACTTCCGTCTGCGCCGCCTTCGCCCGCGCCTCGTCCGGCTTGCTCATGATGCGCGGGACGGCAATGGCGGCAAGGACGCCGAGAATCACGATGACGACCATGATTTCGATCAGCGTGAAGCCGCGTTCGTCGTCGCGGTACCGCCGATCGTCTGACGAACGGTGCATCCCCTCCCCCGGGGCTTGTCCTCGAAGAGTCGGGCTATGATAGCAGCGCACTTTTGGTCCCCTCCCCCGCTTCCACGATGAAACGTTCGCTCCGATCGCGCCGTTGGGCGCCGTCGATCGCGGCGGTCGCGGCCTTCGCCACGCTCGGAGCGACCTGCGCCTACTGGGCGCTGCAACTGCTCGCACCGCCGGTCGCAATCGCACCGAGCGAATCGCTCGTCGACACGCGCGCCGCCCCCGACCTCGCCGCGGCGCAGGCGTTGTTCGGCAGCGCATCGGCCGGCGCGGCCGGCGTGCAAGTCGAAGCCGACGTCGACGTGCGCGTGATCGGCGTGGCCGCGAGCCCGACGCGGGGCAGTGCGGTGCTCGTGGTCGGTTCGGACGTCGCGCGCGCCTATCTCGTCGGCGACGAGGTCGCGCGCGGCCTGCGTCTCGTCGAAGTGCGCCCCGATGCCGCCGTGCTCGAGCGCGCGGGTGCGCGCATCGAACTGGCGGCGCCGCAGCGTCCGTCCGTCGCACTGCTCTGGAGCGGCCCGGCCGACGCCGCCGGAACGCCCGCACAGTCTCCGCACGCCGAGCCTGATGGGATAACACCCGCGCGCCCCGACGATCCCGCGATCGACGCGGCGACCCTCTCGCCGCAGGGCACCGGCGCGGCAGCCGCGCAGCAGCACGACGCGCCGGCTCCGCTTCGGCCCGATGGTTCCGATTCGATGCCGGATCCCCGAGACGCAGCGGTGCCGCCGGACGGCGGCGCCGCGGCCCTGCCGCCGCAGAGCGGGGCCGCGCAGTCGCCACGCGGCGGCGGCACGGTCCTCGATCCGGCGCGTTTCTCGGGCCTGCGCGCGGGCAGCGTGCGCCCGCTCGGCAATCCGGCGAACGCCGGCGCAGCGGCCGACTCCACCGCGCGCTGAGTTTCGCCCGAACCTCGAATCGCCACACCCCGATGCGTCAGTACCTGGACCTGCTTCAACGAGTCATGCACGAGGGCGTCGATCGCCCCGATCGCACCGGCGTCGGAACGCGAGCGGTCTTCGGCCACCAGATGCGCTTCGACCTCGCGAACGGGTTTCCCGTCCTCACGACGAAGAAGCTCCATCTGCGTTCGATCATCGTCGAGTTGCTCTGGTTCCTGCGCGGGGACACCAACGTCAAGTGGCTTCAGGAAAACAACGTCTCCATCTGGGACGAGTGGGCCGACGAACGAGGAGAGCTCGGACCCATCTACGGGAAGCAGTGGCGCGATTGGGAGGCTCGGGACGGTCGGCGGATCGACCAGATCGCCGAGCTCGTCTCGTTGATCCGGAACGACCCCAACTCGCGGCGTCAACTCGTCAGCGCCTGGAACGTCGGTGATCTGAAGGACATGAAGCTCGCGCCGTGCCACTGCCTGATGCAGACGGCAGTGATGGGGGGCAAGCTGCACATGCAGCTCTACCAACGCTCGTGCGACGTCTTCCTCGGTGTGCCGTTCAACATCGCGAGCTACGCGCTATTGCAGATGATGCTCGCCCAACAATGCGATCTTCAGGCCGGCGACTTCGTCTGGACGGGAGGGGACGTCCACGTCTACAGCAATCACTTCGAGCAGGTGAAGCTGCAATTGACGCGTGAGCCTCGCCCCCTGCCGACGATGCAGATCAAGAGACACCCGGCGAGCATCGACGACTACAGACTCGACGACTTCGAGCTCGTCGACTACGACCCCCACCCTCACATCAAGGCCGACGTCGCGGTCTGACGAGACGAAGGATCCCGCCCTACTCGTCGGCGGCGCACCTCGGCGAGACGATCACGCCACCGCGGCACCGCGCAGGCGGGCGTACACCTCCATCTGCGCCTTGTAGCGCAGCGGAATCGCGAAATCGACGACTTCGAATCCACATTCGGCCAGCAACGCCAACAAGCGTCCGCGGCTGAAATTGTGGTGGTGCTCGATCTCCATCCAATACGGGTTGCGTTGGGCGGCGTCCATCAGCCGCCAGCTCGAACAGCTCAGGTCGGGCAGGCTGATCACGATCAACCCGCCGGGGCGCAGGACCGTCGCGGCCTTGTGCAGGGCTTCGCGCGGATAGGGCATGTGTTCGAGCACGTCCATCATCGACAGCACGTCGGGCTGGCGGTCGAACTCGACCTTGGCGAAGTCCCCGTGCCGCGCGTCGAAGCCCAGTTGCCGGAGGCAGGCCACGGTTTCGGCACGAGCATCCAGGCCGACGGTGTCGAAGCCGAAATCGGCTGCCGTCATGGTCAGCGCCCCGTCACCGCAGCCCACGTCCACCCAAAGGGGTGCGCCCGCCGCAAGAAAGGCCTGGTAGCTCTGCCCGTGCGGGCGCAGCAGTGCCAGCACCTTCTGCACCACCGGCAACCAGATCGCACGCTTGGCGTCCGGGTTCTCGGTCATGCCGGCCAACTGCGTCGCGTGTGCGTAGCGAAACACCTCCACCAGGCCCGCCTCGCTCCAGTAATGTCGAGTGTGAACGTGGCCGCACTGCCCGCAGCGCATCCATTCCAGGCTCGTCGGCAAGGGCTCGTGCCAATTCGGATAGCGGGTGCAATCGGCCGCCCCCAGGGGCAATGACTCGGCCTCGCACAGGGGGCAGGCGGGATAGGCGATTCGCATCTTCGAACAGATCCGGCGTGGCCGGATCGGGGGTAGACAGCGGGTCGAGCCGGGAGCACGGCCGATGTCGGGAGTGTAGGACGCGCCCTCGCCCGGGAAACGCGACAAATGGCACTCTTTGATCCCGCTTTTTGCGCTGCAACTTCGCGAGCGCGCGGCTTCCTGCGGCGTTTCGATCGAAGCGGCTCGCTCGTGCGGGTCGAACGCGTGGCGCGTCCACCGGCCACCCGTCGGGCGTTGTCCGGCTCAGCTTTCGCGCCGCTCGCGAGCGTTCGCGGCCGGCACCGCGCGGGCCGGCGAACGCGCCGCCGAACGCTTCGCCGGACGCGATTGCCGGTTGTGTTCGATCCACTGCAGCATCGTGGCCAGCGTGATCGAGCTGAGGGTGGCCTTCGCGATCTCGTCGATCTCGCGCATCACCGACGCCAGCGCCTGGCCGACCGGCGTTTCCTCGCCCGGCTCGCGCCGCTCGGCCGGCGAAGAGGTGAAGTCCTCGAACAGCGAGATGATGTCCATCAGCGTGACGCGCCGCGCGTTCGCCGCGAAGCGATATCCGCCGCCGACGCCACGCACCGACTCGACGTACCCGGATCGGGCGAGCTCGGAGAGCACCTTCGCCAGGTGGTGCGGGGAGATGTCGTATTTCTGCGCGATCTCCGACGCCGAGATGTGCCGCGACGGGTCGTAGGCGAACTCGAGCACGCTGTAGAGCGCGAGCAGCGTATTCTTCTGCAGCCTCATCGGTCTCGCTCGCGGTCGAGGGGGAACAGCCCCGGGCGCTCGAGATCGATCTCGAGCGGAATGAACGGCCCGGTGGTCATGCCCAGGCTGCGGAAGAACGACAGGATCAGCGTGTTGTCGCGGGCGAGGATGGTGCGCATCGTGCTCACGCCCTCGCTGCGGAACCAGTCGGCGAGAGCGGCGACGAGTCGCGTGCCGAGGCCGGCCAGGCGAAACTGGGGATGCACGTCGATCGCGAACACCCAGCCGCACGGCGGCGAACCGAATTCCCAGTCGCGCACCTCGCCGATCACGAAGCCGGCCACGCGGCCGCCGGCGTCGGCGACGAGGAAGCGCCGGCCGGCGCGCTCGGCGTCACCGTAGCGTCGATGGATCGTGCGCCAGTACCCGGCCTTCTCGAGTCCGGTTACGATCGAGTCGATCGCGATCACCTGCGCGAGGTCGCCGGGGCGCACCGGACGGATCTCGACCGGGACGTCTGCGCCGCTCGCCTGGCGCACCGCGGTCGGGTGGTTCGAAGGCTTGCGGGCGGCACCCGCCTTCGACGCGGCCGTCGCGGCGTTCTTCGCCGCCGGGGGGCCGGCGGCAGACCGCGTCCGCGCGCTGCCGCGCGCCGCGCCTGCCTTCGCGCCCGTCGCTCCACGGGCCGTCGTCGTGGTGGTTCTGCCGCGCGCCTTCGCGCTCGCCGGAGCTCTCGCCATGCGCTCCCCAAAAGGTGACGCAGATCAAGTCAATACCTGCATTGCGGTACCAGAATAACCCGAAAGAGCAGCGTGCCCGCGCGCGCAAGGCGCCGGTGCGAGCGAATCCGGAACGACGTTACGATCCGGCGATGCGACGGAACTTCCCGCCGCACGTCACTCCGCGGTACGGTCGGGCGTTCGACGCGTCACCGCCCTTTCTTGAGCTCTAGAACGCGTCCACAAACAGGGAGACAAGCATGAAGTCGATCGGCAGGAAGCGGACCCGCGCAGGGATCGCGGCAACGGTGTTCGCGGCATCGGTCGCGGCGGGAAGCGCCTTCGCGCAGCAGGAGCCCATCCGGATCGGATCGTTTCTGGCGGTCACCGGGCCGGCCTCGTTCCTCGGCGATCCCGAGCAGAAGACGCTGGAGATGTACGTCGAGCGCATCAACGCCGAAGGCGGCGTGCTCGGCCGCAAGCTCGAGCTGATCGCCTACGATTCGAGCGGCAGTGCGGAGAAGGCGCGCACCTTCGCCAAGCGGCTGATCGAGCAGGACAACGTCGACGTCATCATCGGCGGGACGAGCACCGGCGAGACGATGGCCGCGGTGCCGCTCGTCGAGCAGGCGCAGATTCCTTTCGTATCGCTGGCGGGCGCGGTCGTCATCATCGAGCCGGTCAAGAAATGGGTCTTCAAGACGCCGCACACCGACCGGATGGCCTGCGAGAAGATCTTCACCGACATGAACGAGCGCAAGCTGAGCAAGCTCGCGCTGATCTCGGGCGCCGGCGGCTTCGACCGCTCCCTGCGGGCCGAGTGCCTGAAGGTCGCGCCGAAATACAACATCGAGATCGTCGCCGACGAAAGCTACGGCGCGTCCGACACCGACATGACGGCGCAGCTCACCAAGATCAAGAAC
>Ga0079224_100006639_pt1 | contig 15394 bp, 12 predicted proteins | sample Stecom2015_FD_80414 | JGI IMG/M metagenome (GOLD analysis project Ga0079224, IMG submission 80414) | Agricultural soil microbial communities from Utah to study Nitrogen management - Steer compost 2015 | ecosystem: Environmental > Terrestrial > Soil > Agricultural land | place: USA: Utah...
CCAGGTGCGCCGTCACGGTCGCCAGGGTGCGGTCCTGGTCGTCGAGGGTGTAGGCGTGCATCAGGGTGTTGAACGGCGCGATCACCAGCGGGAAGCGCCGGCCGAGGCGCACCTCGCGCATGTCGCCGTGGACCAGCCGCAGGCCGGGGCGGTCGCCCAGGCGCTCGCGAGCGCGCGCCAGCATGGCGGCGGAGGCGTCGACCGCCACCACCTCGTGGCTCGCCGCCAGCAGCGCCTCGGTGACGCGCCCGGTGCCGGCGCCGAGCTCCAGCACCGGCCCGCCCTGGTCGTCGGCGAGGCGCAGGTAGAACGGCACGTCGTCGCGGTAGGCGGCGTACTGCAGGTCGTAGAGGGCGGCGGCCTGGTCGTAGATCATTCCCACTCGATGGTGGCGGGCGGCTTGCTGGTGATGTCGTACACCACGCGGTTCACCTCGGGCACGGCGTTGGTGATGCGCGTGCTCACGGTGGCCAGGAACTCGTGCGGCAGGTGCACCCAGTCGGCGGTCATGCCGTCGACGCTCGTCACGGCCCGCAGCGCCACCGTGTAGGCGTAGGTGCGGCCGTCGCCCTTGACGCCCACCGAGCGCAGCGGCGTGAGCACCGCCAGCGCCTGCCACGTCTCCTGGTAGAGGCCGAACTCGTGCAGCGCGCTCACGAAGATGTCGTCGACCCGGCGCAGCACCGCCAGGCGCTCGGGCGTCACCTCGCCCAGGCAGCGGATGGCCAGGCCGGGGCCGGGGAAGGGGTGGCGCTCGACGAGCTCCTCGGGCATGCCGAGCTCGCGCGCCAGGGCGCGCACCTCGTCCTTGAACAGGTGGCGGAACGGCTCGAGCAGCTCGAAGTCGAACTCCTCGGGCAGCCCGCCCACGTTGTGGTGCGACTTGATGTTGGCCGCCCCCGCCTCGCCCGCCGACTCGATCACGTCGGGGTAGAGGGTGCCCTGCGCCAGGAAGGCGATGCGCCCCTTCTCGGCCTGCACGCGGCGCGCCTCGCGCTCGAACAGCCGGACGAACTCGTGGCCGATGATCTTGCGCTTCTCCTCGGGGTCGGTGACGTCCGCCAGGGCCGCCAGGAAGCGCTCGGAGGCGTCGACCACCGTGAGGTTCACCCCCAGGCCGGTCAGCGCCCGCTCGACCTGGTGCGCCTCGCCCTGGCGCAGCAGGCCGTGGTCGACGAACACCGCCGTGAGGCGCTCGCCCAGCGCGCGCGCCAGCAGCAGCCCCAGCGTGCTCGAGTCGACGCCGCCGGAGATGGCCAGCAGCACGCGCTCGTCGCCGACCTTCGCGCGCACCTCCTCCTCGAGGGTGGCGAGGATGGTGGCGGCGGTCCAGTCGCGGCTCACGCCGGTGAGGCGCAGGAAGTTCTCGAGCACCTGCGTGCCCTTGGGGGTGTGCAGCACCTCGGGGTGGAACTGCAGGCCGTAGAGGCCGCGCGCCGCGTCCTCCATGGCCGCCACGCTGGTGCTGGCGGTGGTGGCGGTGACGGCGAAGCCCTCGGGGGCGCGCTCCACGTGGTCGCCGTGGCTCATCCACGCCACGAACTCGCCCTCCACCCCCTCGAAGAGGCGGCCCTCGAAGCGCTCGAGGCGCGCCTTGCCGTACTCGCTCACGGGGCTGCGGGCCACGCTGCCGCCGGTGGCGCGGGCGATGAGCTGCATGCCGTAGCAGATGCCCAGCACCGGCAGGCCCGCCTCCAGCAGGCCGTCGGGCAGGCCGGGGGCGCCCGGGTCGTAGACGCTCGAGGGCCCGCCCGACAGCACCACGCCGGCGGGGTCGTGGGCGCGGACCTCGTCGAGGGTGGCGTCGGGGCGCAGGATGACCGAGTAGGCGTGCGCCTCGCGCAGCCGACGCGCGATGAGGCGCGTGTACTGCGAACCGTAGTCGATAACGACGATGCTAGAGATGAGGAACCTCCTGTGGTGTGGGCCGCTCGGCGGCCCGCCTAGCCTGCCTGGTCCGCCGCGCCCGCCGGCACCGCTGCCAGCAGCAGGTCGGCCGCCTCCGCTAGCGCCGGGCGGTGCGTCACGGCTAGCACCAGGCGCTGCCGCGCCAGGCGCGCGAGCAACGCCACTATCTCACGTTCGGCGAGGTCGTCGAGGTTGGAGGTGGGCTCGTCGAGGAGCAGCGCCTCGGGGTCGCCGAGCAGCGCGCGCGCGATGGCCAGGCGCTGGCGCTGCCCGCCCGACAGGCCGCCGCCGTCCTCGCCCAGGCGGCTGCCGAGGCCGTCGGGCAGGGCGCGCACCACCGCCGCGAGGCCGACGGCGTTCAGCGCCGCCCACAGCGCGGCGTCGCTCGCTTCCCGGCCCATCGCCAGCACCTCGCGCAGCGGCCCCGAGAGGATGCCGTGGTCCTGCGGCACGTAGGCCACGCGGCGCCGGAGCTCGGCCTCCTCGACGGCCGACAGCGGCTCGCCGCCGAGGCGCACCTCGCCGGCCACGGGGGCGTCGAAGCGCAGCAGCAGACGCAGCAGGGTGGTCTTGCCGCTGCCGCTGGCGCCGCTCACCACCACCAGGCCGGTGCGCGGCAGCGCCAGGTCGACCCCCTCCAGCAGGCGGCCGCCGCGGCGGTAGGCGAACGCCACGCCGTCGAGGGCGAAGAGCGGCGCGCCGGCCGCCTCCGGGGCGCCCCTGCCGGCCGCGGCGGCCGCCGCGCCGGCCAGCTCGGGCGCCAGCGGCGCGAAGGTCACGGCGGGCGGGGCGTCGGCCGTCACCTCGGCCGCGCCGCCGGCCGCCGACCCCACGGCGGGCTCGCCGACCGCTCCGGTGGCGGGGTCGGAGCCCGGCTCGGCGTCGCCGGCCGCCAGCCGCGCCAGCCGCTCGGCGGCGGCGCGCGCCTGGCGGTAGTGGGCGTAGCCGTGCGGCAGCAGCTGCGTGGGCGTGGCGGCCAGCGCCACCAAGGTCAGGAAGGCGATCACGTCGCCGATCGTCAGGCTGCCGCGCTGCACCCCGTTCACCAGGAACACCACCAGCACGCCGATGGCGCCGAACACCAGCACCTGCGTGAGCGGCGTCTGCAGCCCGGCGATGAGGCTGCGCTGGCTCATGGCGCGCTCCACGGCGCGGTTGGCGGGCTCGAAGCGCGCCTGCATGAAGCGCCGGGCGCCGAAGGCGCGCACCAGCTCGTGGTGCTTGAGGCCCTCCTGCAGGTGGCGGCCGACCGCCTCGCTCTGGGCCATGGAGCGGTCGGCGGCGCGCGCGAGGTAGCCGCCCACCCAGCGCAGCGCCAGCACCGACGGCAGCGCCAGCGCCAGCAGCGCCAGCGCGGCGAGGGCGTCGGCGCGCACCAGCAGCACCAGGATCAGCACCAGCGTCACGCTCTCGGCGACGAGGGTGCCGAGCCCGTAGCGGTAGTAGGTCTCGACCTCCCGCAGGTCGTTGACGATGCGGCTGGCGAGCCCGCCGGAGCTGCCGGGCAGGCGGCCGGGCGGGCCGTCGAGCAGCGCGCGGTAGAGGCGCCGGCGCCAGTCGGCGGCGAGGCGCGCCGCCGCCCGGCCCAGGAGCGCGTCCTGCGCCCACAGCGCCAGGCTGCCGCCCACCGCCACCAGCGCGGCCACGGCCAGCACCCCGGGCAGGGCGGCGGGGTCCTCGGCCTGCAGCACGCGGTCGAACAGCGGCGTGACGAACACGGGCACGATCGCCACGCGCAGCACGCCGTTGACCACCGCCGCCAGGCAGCCGAGCAGGCCGGCGGCGCTCCGCGGGAACAGCGGGACGCTCATGACGCTTCCGCGACCAGGTCGGGCGCGGCGAGCGCCGCGGGCGCGCCCAGCCCGCTCCTCTCCAGCACCAGCTCGACCAGCGCGCGCGCGGCGCCGGGGCGCGGCATCGTCTCGGCCAGGCGCCGGCGGCGGCGCGACAGGTCGTCGGGGTCCGCCAGCAGCGCCAGGGCGCGCTCGGCGACCAGCTCGGGGCCGATGCGGCCCTTCAGCTCGACCATCAGCTCCTCGCCGGCGATGCGGTTCGGGAGCGACACCGGCACGTCGAGGCCCTCCACGAACAGCTTCACGGCGTAGCGCTTGAGGTAGCGCCCCACCAGCGGCACCAGGCCGAGCCAGTGGCCGGCGCCCTCGAGCGGGATCAGCTCGGGCTGGTTCATGGGCAGCAGCACCAGCGAGGGCACCCCGGCCACGCCCAGCTCCAGGGTGTTGGTGCCGGGGATGGTGACGGCCAGGTCGGCGGCGCGCATGTGGGCGTAGCGTTCGGCCTCGGGCACCAGCTCCAGGCGCGCGCCCGACGGGGTGATCACCACGTCGCCCTGGCGCTCGCCGGCCACGCCGCCCAGGGTGGCGGCGTGGCGGCCCGCGATGCCGGCCGCCAGCGTCTCGGGCTTCAGCAGGCGGCTGACGGGCCACACGAAGCGCGCCCCCGGCAGGGCGGCGGCCAGGCGGTCGACCACAGCGATCAGCAGCGGCACCAGGTGGACGGCGAAGCCGTCGCGGCTGCCGCCGAACAGCAGCACGTGGGGGCGGCCAGGCGCGGAGGCCGGCGCGCTCGCCTCCACGGCGTCGGCGACCAGGTTGCCCACCACGGCGGTGCGCTCCGCGGGCGCGCCGGCGCGCAGCGCCCGCTTGCGCACGCGCTCGTCGGGCAGCAGCAGGCCGGCGAGGCCGCGGTGCCAGTAGGGCTCGAAGCTGTAGCGGAAGGCGGGGTAGCCGAGGCGCCTGCCGAGCGCCACCGCCAGCGCGCCGTTGCCGCCCAGGCCCACCACCACGCCGCGGCGGGGCGCGCCGCCCGGCGCCCGCGCCGCGAGCTCCAGCAGCGGCTCGGGCGCCGCGCCGCGCGCCGCGGCGCGCAGGTACTGCGCGGGGGTGCTGAGCGCGTCGGGCGCGAAGGTGGCGGCGATGGCCGGCTCGTGGCCGGCGGCGAACTGGCAGGGGACGAGGCTGATGGCGACCTTCAGCTCGGGGCGGGCGCGCCTCAGCTCCTCGAGGACGGGGCGCACCCAGGTGTAGAGCTCGCCGGGCCCGTTGCTGACCAGCACCACCTGGCCCATCTCACCCTCCCGTAGCGAAGCGGGCCACGCCGCGCTTGCTCTGCAGGACGAAGTCGTGGAGCAGGCGCGCGTCGGGGCTCTCCGCGGCCAGCTGCGCCAGCGCCTCGAGCTCGCGCCGGCGCACGTGGCGCAGCGCGCGCTCGATGGCGCGGTAGCGCTCGCCGCTGATCCCGGCGCGTTCGAGGCCGACGCGGTTGAGGCGGTAGTGGCGGGCGGGGTTGCCGCGCGCCATGGCGAACGGCAGCAGGTCCTGGTTGGCGGCGCTGGCGGCGCCGAACATGGCGTAGGCGCCCACGCGCCCGAACTGGTGCATCATCGAGCCCGAGCCGATGACGGCGTGGTCGCCCACCTCGACGTGGCCGCCGAGCTGCACCGCGGTGGTGAGGGTGCAGCGCGCGCCCACGCGGCAGTTGTGCGACACGTGCGCGTAGCTCATCACCAGCGTGCCGGCGCCCACGCGCGTCTCCTCGCCCTCGCCGGTGGCGCGGTGCACGGTGGCGAACTCGCGCAGCACCACGCCGTCCTCCAGCACCGTCAGGGTGAGCTCGCCGCGGTAGCGCGCGTCCATGGGCTCGCCGCCCACCACCGCGTACGGCCCCAGGCGGCAGCCCGCGCCGACGCGCGTGCCGGCGTGCAGCACCGTGCCCGCCAGCAGCCGCGTGCCGGGGCCGACCTCCACGTCGTCCTCGATGACGACGCCCGGCGCCACCTCCACGCCCTCGTGCAGGCGGGCCCCGGGCGCCACGCTGGCGCCCGGGGCGACGCGCGCGCGGGTCAGCTCCTCCACGCGCCCCCGCCCCTCAACGGGCGTAGACGAACGACAGGGTGGCCTCGGCCGCCACCTCGTCACCGACCAGCGCCTTGGCGGCCACGCGGCAGAGGCCGCGGCGGAAGAGGAGGATCTCGCCGGTGAGGCGCAGCTGGTCGCCGGGCACCACACGGCGGCGGAACTTGGCGCGGTCGACGGTGGTGAGGTAGCCCACGGCGCCGCCGTGCTTCTGGCCCTCGCGCACCGCCAGGCCCACGGCGGCGGCCTGGGCGAGCGCCTCGATGATCATCACCCCCGGCATGACGGGCTCGTCGGGGAAGTGACCCACGAAGAACGGCTCGTTGTGGGTGACGTTCTTGAGGCACTCGAAGGAGTCGCCTGACTGCGACACGAAACGGTCGACCATCAGGAACGGGTAACGATGGGGAAGGATGGCGCGGACGTCGACGGCCATGCGGCAAGTGTAACGCAGCCGCGCGCTAGCGGCCGCGGTGGCTGGCGCGGCGTGCGCCGGGGGCGGGTCGCCGCGGCTCAGGCCAGCGCGGGGGTGGTGGCGTGCACCGCCTCGAGCAGGCGCGTGGCGAGCGCCAGCGAGCGCAAGTCGTCGTCGAGGGTGCCGATGGGCTCCGCGTCGCGCCGGATGCGCGCCACGAAGTGCTCGAGCTCCTTGCGCAGCGGGTTCTCCTCGTGCACCACGTGGCGGTCGAGCTTCACGTGGCCCGCGGTTGCGCCGGCGCTGGGCGTGCGGTAGATGAACACCTCGGTGTAGGGCTCCTTGGCGAAGTCCACGCGGATGGTCTGGTGGCGCTCGGCGACCAGCAGGCTGCGCTCGGGGTCGGGGGAGGCGCGGGAGGCGAGGAAGCGCGCGATGCAGCCGTCGTCGAAGAGGATCTGCGCGGCCGCCACGTCCTCGAGGGGGCTGCCGTTGAGCGCGTGGCCGGCGGCCGTCACCTGCACGGGCTTGCCGCCCACCAGGCCCAGCACGATGTCGATGTCGTGGATCATCAGGTCGAGGATGACGCCCACGTCCTTGACGCGCTGCGAGGGCACCAGGCGCCGCGCCTCGATGAGGTACGGCTCCTCGACGTGGCGTGCCAGCATCTGCACCGCCTCGTAGAAGCGCGTGATGTGCCCCACCTGCAGCACGCGGTCGGTGCGTTTCGACAGCTCGGCGAGCGCCCGCGCCTGCTGCAGGTCGGTGGCCACCGGCTTCTCGACCAGCACGTGCACGCCACCCTCGAGCAGGGTGCGCGCCACGTGGTAGTGGAGGCTCGTGGGCACCGCCACGCTGGCGGCGTCGAGGCGCTCGTGGGCCAGGAGCTCCTCGACCGTGGCGTAGGTGGCGCAGCCGTAGGTCTGGCGCATCTCCTCGCGGCGCTCGGGGTCGATGTCGACCATCGCCACCAGCTCGACGCGCGGCATGGTGGCGTAGTTGAGGGCGTGGTAGCGGCCCATCACCCCGGAGCCCACCACCGCCACGCGTAACGGCCGGCTCATCCGCGGCCGTCCGCTGCGGCGCGCGTCACGACGGCGCGCGCCATGGCGTGGTGCAGCGCGTGCGAGCCGCGCTGGATGGACGCTTCGGCGTGGAGGGGGCGGCCCAGGAGGGCCAGGTCGCCGAGCGCGTCGAGCGCCTTGTGGCGCACCGGCTCGTCGGCGTGGCGAAGCGGACGCAGTGGTCCATCATCGTCGAAAACGATAGCATGCCGCTCGCTCGCGCCCAGCGCCAGCCCGCGCGCCTTCAGCGCCTCCCAGTCGGCCAGGAAGCCGAACGTGCGCGCGTCGAGCAGCTCGGGGTAGGCGTCGGGGCCGCCGCACCAGCGCTGGCGCCCGATGGCCGGGTGTGCGAAGTCGATCTCGCACGCCAGGCGCTCGGGCCCCGGCGCCAGCGTGGCACGCCCGCCGTTGGCCTCGACCGTCAGCGGCTCCGTCAGCACCAGCGGCGCCGGCGCCGGCGGAGGGGCGCCCAGCGCCGCGATGGGCTCGGCCCAGGGCGCGGCCGAGCCGTCGAGGATGGGCAGCTCGTCGCAGCTGACCTCCACCAGCACCCCCTCGAAGAAGCCCGCCACCCGCAGCGCCGCCAGCAGGTGCTCCACCAGGTGCACCTGGGCGCCGCCGCTGCCGAGGCTGGTGGCGCGCTGCGCGCCGATCACGTTGCTCACGGTGGCCTCGATGACCGCCTGGCCGCGCCGGAAGCGCAGGGGGCCGGCCTCGCGGTGGAGCGTCACGCGGCTCGTGAGCCCCGAGTGGATGGCCACGCCGCTGAGGCTGCTCACCGCTCGTCGCTCCCGCCGCGGCGCGGCTTCACGGCCTGCCACATCTCCTCGAGGCGGCCCAGCAGGTAGAGCTCGCGCGCGAAGGCGCGGTGCGGGCGGGCGGGGAAGCCCGCCCACGTGGCGCCGGCGGGCACGTCCTTGGTGACGCCGCTGCGGCCGGCGATGCGCGCGCCGTCGCCGACGGTCACGTGGTCGCTGATGGCCACGAAGCCGCCGACGATCACCCCGCGCCCGATGCGGCTGCTGCCGCCGATGCCGCACATGCCGGCGATGAGGGTGTCGGGGCCGATGCGCACGTTGTGGCCCACCTGGCAGTGGTTGTCGATCTTGGTGCGCGCGCCCACCACCGTGTCGCGCAGCGTGCCACGGTCGATGGCGGTGTTGGCGCCCACCTCCACGTCGTCCTCGAGCAGCACCCCGCCTAGGTGGTGGATCTTCTCGGCGCCGCGCGGGCCGGCGGCGTAGCCGAAGCCGTCGGCGCCGATCACCGCGCCCGCGTGCACCACCACGCGCGCGCCCAGGCGCGTGCCCGGGTAGAGCGTGGCGTTGGGGTGCACCACGCAGCCGGGCCCCAGGCTCACGCCCGCGCCCACCACGGCGCCGGCGCCGACCACGCAGCCGGGCCCCAGGCTGGCGCCCGCGCCGACCACGGCGCCGGTGGCGAGGCTCACGCCGGCGCCCAGGCGCGCGCTGGGGTCGACGTGCGCGTGCGGGCTCACGCCCTCCGCCAGCGGCGGCTGGCGGTCGAACAGGCGGCTGAGGCGCGCCAGCGCCAGGCGCGCGTCGTCGACGCGCAGCAGCGCCCCGTCTGGGGCGGTGTCCAGGGCGGCGTCGGCCGTCACGACCAGCAGGGCCGGCCAGGGGGAGGGGAGGGCGGTGCCGCCTGGCAGCACCACCACGGCCCCTGGCGCCACGCGGGCGTAGTCGGGGTCGCTCGGGTCGGCCAGGCGCTCGAGGCGGGCGTCGGGCGCCCCGCCCTCCAGCCGCCCGCCGGTGGCGGCCACGGCCTCGGCCAGCGTCACGTGCACGGGTCGCTGGGGCGTGCCGGGCGCCTCCGCGCCGTCGGGCGCCCCCGCCGCGCCCTCAGCGTCCATCGGTCCCATCCGTCGCACCCCCGTCCTGCTCGGCGTCGCGCTGCGGCTCGGCGCCCAGCGGCGCGTCGGCGTCCTCGGCGGGCAGCACGCTCAGCTCCACGCGCTCGTGGCCCGTCACGACGAACGGGAACGGCGCGCGCAGCAGCCGGCGCAGCTCGCCGTCCTCCGTGACCGCCTCGACGACCAGCTCGCTGGCCTGCACCCGCGAGCGCAGCGCGTCGAGCAGCTCGCCGAAGGTACGCGGGGCGTCGATCTCCTTCTCGTCCAGCTCCAGGTCGCCGGTGGCGCGCGGCACGGCGCCACCGCGGATCAGCAGCGTCACCTCACCCGCCAGGTCGCTGGGCAGCGGCACCGTCACGGTGCGCACCACGGCGCGCTCGCGGTGCGGCTGCAGGCGCAGGTGCACGTGGGCGGCGTCGCCGGCGGCGACCTCCTCGCTCTCGAGCACCGCCTCCTCGAGCGACGCCACGCGCTGGCGGTCGTCGAGGCGCACGTTGAGCGACACGCGCTCCACGTCGGCGCCGCGGTAGCGGTTGGCGGCCAGCACCGCCAGCGGCCCGCCCGCCAGCTGCGCCGCCGCCAGGGCGATGTCGGAGGGGTGGTTGACCTGCTCGAGCAGGTTCACGCGCTCGCCGCCCCGCAGGGTGATCTCCCAGGCGAGCTCGGCGAAGCCGCCGTCGGTGGCGCCCAGCGCGCGGTCGATGAGCTGCAGCGCGCCGGTGGCGACCAGCACCGGGTAGAGGCGCTCGTCGGCGGCCACGCGGTAGGCGTAGCGCTGCTCGCCGGCGCTGCCCAGCAGGCTCAGGCTCACGGCCACGGTGGGCGGCTCGCGGTCGAGGTGGCCGGCGAGCGCCGTGGGGCGGTCCTGCTCGATGGTGCCGAGCACCCGCGCGCCCACGTTCGCGAGCTTGAACGGCACCTCGCTGCTGGGCACGATGGCCGTGACGTAGGCAGGCACGAACGGCAGCGCCACCGCGCCGCTGCCTAGGAACGGGTGCCCGAAGGCGAGCAGGCGCCCGTCCTCGACGGCGGTGACGGTGCCCACCGCCGAGACCTGCACGTCGCCGCTGATCAGCGACACGGCGATGGCGCTGCCGGGCTCCAGGCGGAAGGCGGCGTCGGCGTCGGCCGGGGCGGTGCCGCTGAGCTGCACCGGCAGCGGCGTGACGCGCGCGTCGCCGAAGAGCGGTTCCAGCAGCGCCGCCGCCCGCGTGCTCACGCCGCTCAGCAGCACCGGGGTGGCGACCGGCACGGCCTCGCCGTAGCCCGGCACCTCGACGCGCGCCGGCGGCCAGCCGCGGTCGGCGGCGCGCATGTCGGCGATGGGCGTGACCAGCGCCACGCGGTGGTCGGCGTTGGGGAAGACGTAGCCGATGGCGCCGAGCAGGGCGTCGCCGTGCTCGGTGGCCAGGTAGACGGGGCTGCCGCTCATGCCGGCCGCCACCCCGCCCGTGCGCTCGATGAACGGCCCGTCGGCGCGCACCAGCACCAGCGGGAAGCCGTTGCCGCCGTCGTGCAGCACGCCCAGCACCTCGACGGGGAAGCGCTCGAGGCGGTCGCCGGGGCCGGCGGTGACCGCGTAGCCTTCGTCGCCGACCACCACCTGCTCCACGGGCACCTCCAGGGCGGCCGCCGGCGCGCGCCCCTGCGCGCCCGCCCAGCCGACGACCGTCAGCAGGCCGACCAGGAGGAGCGCCAGGCGGCGCCCCGCAGGGCGGCGGACCGAGCCCGCCGCCACCCTCACCGCCTCAGGAAGTTGTCGGAGATCAGCGCGTCCTGCAGGACGTGGATCATGTCGAGCGCCTGGCCGGTGCCCAGCGCCACGGCCTCGGTGGCCGACTCGGCGACCATCACCGGGATGCCGGTGGTCTGGCGCAGCAGCTCGTCGAAGTTGCGCAGCAGCGAGCCGGAGCCGGTCATGATGATGCCGCGGTCGATGACGTCGGAGACGAGCTCGGGCGGCGCCTGCTCCAGCACGCGCCTGACGCCGTCGGCGATCTTCTGGATCGGCTCCTGCAGCGCGTCGACCACGTCCTGGGTGGTGACGGTGATGCTCTTGGGCAGGCCGTTGATCAGGTCGCGGCCGCGCACCTGCATGTCGAGGTCGTCTTCGGGGCCGCGCAGCATGGCGGCGCCGACCTTCACCTTGATCTCCTCGGCGGTGCGGTCGCCGATCAGCAGGTTCTCCTTGTGGCGGATGAAGCGGATGATCGCCTCGTCGAACTCGTTGCCCGCGATGCGCATGCTCTCGGAGACCACGATGCCGCCCAGCGAGATGATGGCCACGTCGGTGGTGCCGCCGCCCACGTCCACGATCATGGAGCCGGTGGGCTCGGCGATGTTGACGCCCGAGCCGATGGCAGCCGCCAGGGGCTCCTCGATGAGGAACGCCTTGCGCGCGCCCACCTCGCGCGTGGCCTGCAGCACCGCGCGGCGCTCGACCTCGGTGACGCCCGAGGGCACGCACACCATCACCTGCGGCTTGAAGAGCCTAGAGGGGCCGCTCAGCACCTTCTTGACGAAGGCCTGCAGCATCTTCTCGGTGAGGTCGTAGTCGGCGATGACGCCGTCGCGCATGGGGCGCACGGCCACGATGTTGCCCGGCGTGCGGCCGAGCATGCGGTAGGCCTCCTCGCCCACCGCCTTGACCTCGCCGGTGTCGCGGACCATGGCGATCACGGAGGGCTCCCGCAGGAGGATCCCTTTACCCTTTACGTAGATCAGGACGGTCGCCGTGCCTAGGTCGACCCCGATCTCCTGTCCCAGTCTGAAGAACATGCTCAACTCCCGCCCGTAGGGGCTCACGGCTCCCTGAGCGTCCGTCTGGCCGCGCCGGTGCAGGTGGGAACGCAGGCGAAGCGGGCCGGCCCAGCGACGGACCGCGAGGACGCAACCGAGAACTCTCGCGGTGTAGCAGTATAACTCGGCGCCGCCGCGCGCCCGCCAAGGTGGTTCAGAGGTAGTAGGCGGCGAGCGCGCCCCCGGCGGTGGCGAGGCGCGCCAGCACCGCCGCGTCGGGTGGCCCCTCGTGCAGCGCCAGGCCCGGGAAGCGCGTCGCGAGCTCGTCGCGCGGCAGCTTCTCGGGCTCGCCCAGCGGCGCGAGGGGCGCGCGCGCTCCGGGGGCGCGCGCGGCCGCCTGGGCGTAGACGTTGCCGCGGCGGGCGTCGAGCACGCCCACGCCCGTCTCGCCCGGCGCCAGGCCCGCCAGCAGCGCCAGCAGGCTCGAGGCGCCCGCCACGGGCACGCCCCAGGCGCGCCCCAGCGCGCGGGCGGTGGCGAGGCCGATGCGCACCCCGGTGTACGAGCCCGGGCCGACGCCCACGCCGATCGCGGCCACCTCGCTGGGCGTCACGCCGGCGCGCTGCAGCAGCGCCCGGACCTCGGGCACGATGCGCGCGGCGTGGTCGCGCCCCAGGTGCTCCACGAAGCGCGCCACCTCGGCGCCGTCCTCGTCGACGAGCGCGAGCGCCAGGTGCTCGGTGGCGCTGTCGAGGCCGAGGCGGTAGCGGCGGCTCACGGCGCGCCCCCCGGGCGGCCCGGCCGGCTGGCGCCGGGCGCGCCCCGGCGCCAGCGCGCGCTGCGCCTTACGCCCTGCTCGCCGTGCGGCTCCAGCGCGAACTCGAGCACCAGCGCGTCGGGGTAGAGGGCCGCCAGCGGCGCGCCCCACTCCACCACCACCAGGCGCGCGCGCGCCAGGTAGTCGTCGAGCCCCAGCCCGGTGAGGGCGGTGGGGTCGGGCAGGCGGTAGGCGTCGATGTGCACCAGCGGGCCCTCGGGGGTGGGGTACTCGTGCACCAGCGTGTACGTGGGGCTCGACACGTCGGCCGCGCTGCCGAGCGCGGCGGCCAGCAGGCTCGTGAAGGTGGTCTTGCCGGCCCCCAGCGGCCCGCTCAGCAGCAGCAGGCTGCCGGGCGGAGCGCGCCGCAGGGCGTCACGCGCCAGCGCCGCGCTCTCCTCCAGGGTGGCGAGGAGCACCGGGGGGCCGTCGCTCATGGGGTGGCGGCGTCGATCTCCTGCAGGGCGCGGCGCAGGCGGCTCAGGAGGATGGCGTGCGAGGAGGCGTCGGCGAGCTCCACCACCAGGCAGTCGCCGTTGGCGAGCCAGCCGAGCAGCAGGGCGCCGGCCGCGCTCTCGACGCTCACGACGCGCGCCGGGCCCGCCACCGCGGCGGCCGCGGCGCGCAGCTGCGGCAGGCCCTCAGGGGCCCGCTCCAGGCGGCCCGCCACCAGCTCGCCCCCGGCGTCGAGCAGCGCCGCACCCGTCACGCTCTCCTCGGCGAGGAACGCCTCCAGGCGCGCCTGGGGCGCGATGGCCACCGCGCCCGGCGCCGGCTCGGGGCGCTCCTCGCTGCCGGTGCGGAACAGGCCCAGCACGCCGTCGAGGAGCCCGCCGCTCATCACCTCGTCGGCCACCAGGCGCGTGGCCTCGAACTCGCCCTCGAGCTTGTCGAGCAGGCTCTCGGCGCTCGACAGCGAGGCCTCGAGCTGCAGCCGCAGCCCGGGCGACAGGCGCGGCAGCGCGTCGCGCTGCGAGTCGAGGTGGTTGAGGATGCGCCGCGCCGTGCCCACGTCCTCGCTGTTGAGGGCGGCCACCTTCTCGAGGCGCGCCAGCGCGGCGTCGAGGCGCCGGGGCACGCTGGCGAGGCGCTCGTCGGCCTCGGCGCGCAGCCCCTCCAGCAGCTCGACCGCGCGGGGCAGGTGCACCGCCAGCGCGCCGCGCTCGAGCTGGGCGCGCGCCTCGTCGAGCACGCGCCGCAGCTCGACCGCGCGCGGCGACTCCTCGCCGGCGAAGGGCGCGGCGGCGGTGGCGAGCCGGTGCAGCTCGTCGACCTGCTCGAGCCGCTGCGCCTCGTGCTCCTGGCGCAGCGAGGCCTGCAGCTGGTTGATGTCGGGGTACTCGTCGCGCTCGAGCGCCATCAGCGCGCGCTGCAGGCGCTCGATGAGGTTGTTGTTGCCCAGCTCGGCGGCGCGCTCCGCCATGTTCATGAGGCGGTTGCGCAGGCTGCCGGTGAGCTGCGCGCGGATGCCGGCCACGACCTCGGCCAGGGCGTCGACGTCGCGGTCGTCGGGCTCGGCGCTGGGCACCAGCGGGGCGCCCTCGTCGTCGATGAGCAGCGCCGCCACCGCGTCGGTGTTCTCCTGCTCCGCCAGCAGGCGCTCGATCTCGAGGCGCGTGGCCTCGGCGCGGTCGTGGAGCGTCTGCGTGACCGGCAGGCTCTCGAGCTGCGCGCGCAGCGCCGTGAGGCGCGCGCGGCGGCGCTCGGAGCGCTCGGTGGCGCGCTCGGCGAGGCTGCGCGCGAGGCGCTCCTCCGCCTGGCGCACCGCCGCCATCACTTCGGGCACCACCGTCTGCTGCGCCTGCGCCAGGCGCAGGTTGTCGAACTCGGCGCGCAGGCGCTCCACCTCGGCCGACACGCCGTCGTCCTCGCCGTCGCTGCGGAGCAGCGTCGCCTCCAGGCGCCCGATGAGCTGGTCCTGCTCCTGCAGCTGGCGGGCGTGCTGCTCCTCGGCCTTGGCCAGGTCGGCGTCCTGCTCGCGCGCCACCTGCGCCAGGCGCCGCACGTGCTCCACGTCGGCCAGGTCCGGCAGCGAGGTCGAGAGGATGCCGAGCGTCACGCGCGCCGCCTGCGCCAGCTCGGTGGTGTCCACCTCGGGGCGCAGCTGCGGCAGGCTCGCCAGCAGCTCCTCTAGCTCCTCGCGCAGGTCGTCGCGCAGCATCAGCTGGGTGGACTCGAGGTCGGCTCCGAAGCCCGCCAGCACCGGCGCCACGCTGCGCCCCGCCTGCAGCTCCTCGCGCAGCTCGGCCACGCGGGCGCTCAGGGCCGGCACGTAGGCGAGCACCTGGGCGAAGTCGTGCTCCAGCTGGCGCAGGTCGTGCGCCTCGGCGTCGATGTCGAGCTTGCGGATGCGCTCGGTGGTCTCCTCGTCGAGCTGCGGCGGGTCGACGGTGAGCAGCTCGGCCTCCTCGGAGTCGACGTCGAGCGGCTGGTCGTGGACCGGCGCCGGCGGGGTCGCCACGGCGCTCGCCGGCTGGGCGGTCTCGGGCGTGGTCGTCGCCTTGGCGCCCTCGGCCTCCAGCGCCACCCGCAGGTCGCGGGCGAGGCGCTGGGCGCGGTCGCTCTCGGCGGACGCCAGCTGGCGGTTCTGCTGGGCGGCGCGCACCTGGTTGACGAGCGTCTCGAGGCGCCGCACCTTGGGGCCGCCCAGCTCGCGCCCGGCCGCGAGCGCCTCCTCGAGCCCCGCCCGGGCGCGCGCCTGCCGCA
>Ga0079224_100006640_pt1 | contig 15394 bp, 12 predicted proteins | sample Stecom2015_FD_80414 | JGI IMG/M metagenome (GOLD analysis project Ga0079224, IMG submission 80414) | Agricultural soil microbial communities from Utah to study Nitrogen management - Steer compost 2015 | ecosystem: Environmental > Terrestrial > Soil > Agricultural land | place: USA: Utah...
AGACGGCTTATTACATCATGCCGCCCATTCTATATTAATAGAAATAGGTTAAAACAAAGTCAAAAACCATTATTGTATTAGGGTTTTCATTAATCGAGTTCACATGTCTATTATTGATTCTAAATCTTTTCGGATACTTTCCGGACACTAAACCTGTTTAAGGAAATTTAACTCACATTAAACTTCTCACTGAATAAATATTAATTTCTACTTATATTCATGCCGAAATAAAAATCCAACTTATTTATCAATAAAATTTCCTTAATTTTGAATAGGCGAACTGGTTTAAACTAACACCACTTTTTCTTTCTGCTTATATAGCTCTCTATATAAGTTTCCATTTAATAATAATTCATGATGTGTCCCTTCTTCTACAATTTCCCCTTTTTCTATTGCATAGATTTTATCTGCATTTTGGATTGTAGACAATCTATGGGCAATTATAATCATTGTACGGTCCTTCATGATTAGGTCTAATTGTTCCTGAATGTATTTTTCTGTTTCCACATCTAAAGCTGAAGTAGCTTCATCCAATATTAATATCTCTGGGTTTTCTAGAATTGCTCTAGCAAGGGCAATTCTTTGTCGCTGGCCGCCCGAAAGAGTAATCCCTCTTTCCCCAATTAATGTTTCAAATGAATCTGGCAGAGAAACGATATAATCATAAATTTTCACTGCCTTACATGCGTATATAATGTCCTCTTCCTTAATATTCTTTTTTCCCATAAGTAAATTTGTACGAATTGTACCCTGGAATAAATACGGTTCTTGCATAACAATTGAGATTTTACTTAACCAATCCTCTTCATTTATTGCGTTTAATTTTTTATTATTTATAATTACATTTCCCTTTGTGGGTTGATAAGAACGTATTAACATTTTGGCTAAAGTAGATTTTCCACTACCACTTGGTCCGACAATACCAATTTTCTTTCCAATTGGAAAAGTTGTGTTTATATTAGTAAGTACTGGATGGTTTTCATTTTCAAAATATAAAAAAGTTTGCTCAAATCTAATTTCATTAATAGTTTCTTGTAATGCAAGGCTTCCTTCTGCTTCTTTCTCTATATCAAAAACTTTTTTTAAACGTTCAAGATTAGCTAACCGTCCCATAAAAATAACGAACAAATCAAAGATAACTTTAATCTTGTCCATAAGTTGTGTACTATAAAAATATAAAACAATAAATAATCCTATTGATAATTGCCCTTGGATAACTAAATAACCACCTAGCCCAATTACACTGAGATTAATTCCCCAACGAAACGGATCTACGGCCAACAACATTTTATTAGTTAACTTGCCTTCATTCATCACACTGTTAAAATATTTCGAGAAAACACGATTATACCTCATCGACTCCCAATCCAACCGATGATATGCTATAACCTCCCGAGTAGAGGCAACTCCTTCCTCAATATTTACTATCAAGTTGGATCGATTGTCAGCTACCTCCTTATGAACCGCTTTCACTTTTGGTCCAAAGTATTTACCTAGTAATATGTAGATAAAGGATAAAACCACAATGATGATTAATAAATACGGACTTGATCTTGCAATAATTATGATTAGTACAGTTGCAGTAAATAGTTCATTGAGAGCATTCGGAAAAAACCTAGCAGCTAACTCGCTTACACCTCTAACATCCTGTGTGAAATTTACTACATAATCCGTTACTTTATTTGACTGAAATCCCTTAAAAGGAATCCTTTGTAAATGCCCCAAAAAATCCTCGGAAATACGCAGATGCAACTTATTATATAACCCCTCCGTAACATAGGGCTCAATTGTAAACATGCATATAAAGATGAAGGAACTAATTGCAAACAGCAAAATATAATTTACGAACAAGTCTAAGTTATTGCCTAAAAAAACATCATCAATTATCCATTTTTGTATTCCAATTGTTAAGAGGCTTGAGATAGTTTTCAGAAAAAGCATTAATAATGATAAACAAAGACCCCATTTTATAAAGCTTATGTACTTTCTTAACCATTTAATAGAATCAATCATTTGAAAACTCCTCTTTTTAACTAGTAATATAGCTGTTCTCTAGTAAAGAATCATAATCCCCAACTTTTACTATTTCCCCTTTTTCCATCACAATAATCCGATTACAGTTTTTCACTGTAGTTAAGCGGTGAGCAATTGTTATTGTTGTTCTATTTTCCGTTAACTTTTCTATTGCATCCTGTACCTTGCTTTCACCAATATTATCTAAAGATGATGTTGCTTCATCTAACAACATGATTGAAGGGTTTTTAATAAACATCCGTGCAATCGCAATTCTTTGCTTTTGGCCGCCTGATAGTTTATGTCCTCTTTCGCCAATAAAAGTCTCATACTTTTCGGGTAAATCTTGAATAAACTCGTCAGCATTAGCTTTTTTAGCGGCCTCCATCACTTCTTCTTCTGTTGCTCCAGGGTTACCAAACAAAATATTATCCCGTATACTTGCATCAAAAAGATAAGTTTCTTGAAAAACATATCCAATTGATTCTCTTAATTCCTTGAAGGAAAGCTCATAAATAGGGACTCCATCTATAAAAATTTGACCTACTGCGGGATCATAAAAACGACCTAAAAGCTTAAATAGAGTTGTTTTTCCACAACCACTTTCACCGATAAGTCCAATATGCTCTCCAGCAGTAATGTCGAGATTAAAGTTTTTTATGACTTGTATGGATGGTAAATAGCTAAAGTTAACATTCTGAAAGGAAATATTTCCTATTACAGGTTTCTTTAAAGAAATTGGTTTTGAACTTTCTTTAACTGTAGGTGGTTGCTTATGAATATTATATAAACGTTCTGCCTGATACAATAGAGACTGTTGTTCTGTTATATTTGTTATGATCAATGTGAGTGATGTCATTAACATTTGGAAATAAAAATAAAGAGATATAAATTGTCCGACCGTAATTTTATTCTCCACAACTAAGTAAACACCATAAATAAATAGAATAAGAAGGGCTAAATATAGTGAAAAACGGCGATTCGTCCCTCTTAAAAAGGCAAAAAAAATAAAAGTTATATAAGATTTATTAAAGGTTTCAAATAACGTTTTAAACCTCCCTGCCATCCATTTCTTACTCCCAATCGCTCTAACTTCTTCCATTGATGACATATTTTCATAGAAGTTCTTTTCTAATATATTTCGTTCCTTACCAAACTTTTGCTGATAAAAAATTGCCTTTCTTTCTAGATAGGGACCAAAAATATAATAGGTAAGAAAGCATGGAATTATGATTAATATAAATTGATAATTATGATAGGTTAATATCCCAAATACGATTAGAACAATAAACAAATGATGGACTGTTTTCGGAAAATATCTCCGATAAATCTTCTGTACGTCTGAAACATTCGTATTTAATATTGATAGGATTTCTCCACTAGAATTTTTCTCAAAGTAGGAAAAACCTAACTCCCTAATTTTTCGGATAATACCGTATTGCAAGTCCCGAGAAGATTTTTCACCAATTTGTCTTTCTAGAATATTCCTAACTGCGGTACAGATTATCATAATAGTAACAATTAATGCCATTAAAATAGTAATTCGAATTAACAATTTCATATTACCATCTAATAAGACATCATCAACGAGATATTGGATTCCCATTGGTATTGCTACCTCGGAAGCTGCCACCAATATACCTATAAATATAAACCAGAACATCTGAAGTTTATAAGGCTTCAGAAAAGAAATAGTCCACAAATATGATTTCAATTGGTTATTATTAATCCTATTATTCTCCATGGTTTCTCCTTAATTTGGTAATAATGAGTGTAATGGGTTAAGCTTTTTTGGTAAGTTTTTAATGGTGTCTTTATCTCTGTTATCAGTTATCTGTTGTCCATTCGCGAATAGCCAAGATGAACTCTCAAGTTACATACATCCTTACTTCGACAAATAGAAGATATTCCCTGCCACTTTCGAAAAAATTTACATAGAAATTGCAAAAACCTTTAGAATGCCGAATGAAGCATTCAGGATTTCAATGGTCAACAATATCTATATCGTCTCATCCTACTGCGACTAAACAAAAAAAGACTGAGGAAGTAATATCAAAGGCCCGTTGTAGATGTTTCCAATGATATCAATAGATTTAAAAGAGACAATTTTATCCACCTGTTCGTATTCTCTATAACAAGTTATGAATACATCATGAACTACATCCTCTGCAATATTCCATTCCCTTATATAGTTATAAGAAAGCTTAGTTAACCTGTCACCATATTCATCCCTAATCATCTCAAGCCATATATCTGTATCTTCTGGATGTATTTTGTCATTACCAATTACTATGCTCAAGATTAAAGCACCACATTTCTCACTTATGCTAAGACCACTTTAGTACTATTTAGTTTCATATTTTATTATAAAAATAAAATATGGATCCCAGGAGTGTAGCATTAACATAAGTTGTATAGTAGGGACCTATTAAGATATGTTAGATATAATGTAAAATTATAAAGACTGCATCCCCAAATACCTGCATTATTTTGAAGAATTGACTAAAGGCATGAAAAAAAAGCCTTCATTAAGTACACTAACTTATGAAAGATCTCTTAATAAACTAACATTGGCGTAGATCCTGATATAACAAGGTTTTTACACCTAGATTACATCATGCCGCCTAATTATAATGGTTAACTCCATCATCATATACAGATTAATTTTATTTAAGTAAATACCTTGTATAAACCCATCCATTCACCTCTTCTTGATTATTATTCTTATATATAATCAAACTCCAATTTTTTTTCTTTTCGATTATAATAACTGGATTATTTGCTTTGACCCAATCAATCCTATTGCTACTTCTAGTATTTGATTGATATACTGGTAGCTTTTTTGTTGTTATCCTAATTTTATTTATATAATTCTCTGCAATTTCATACTCCTTGTATAAGTCAGTTTTTATGTTTTGTGTATTAGTATTAATGTTATTACTTTCAAAATTTAATTCGTGGATAACTTTATTTTTAATTTGGTCTTGAATAGCTGGTAATAAGACGAACGAAAAAATTAAAGCTAATATATGAAAAGTTAGAAATATAAAAGGTTGTGTATTTTTTAGGTTGCTAGGGGTATTTAATATTTTTTTTGCCCATTTATTTAGTACATTCCATACTTCAGAAGGATTATTAATCAATTCCTCTGCCACTTCGCTATATTCAGCTTCAAGTATTTCTGCATCTATATCAAAGTTATTAACTTCATAAGTTTTTAATAACTCTGTAAATTTTTTTATAAATGAATCGGGGATACCAAATTCAATTGCTTCTGCCAACCTTTTATTCAAGCCATTTAATTGTAATGAAGATTTTTTAATAACTTCTATAGGAAGGTTATTCAAAATATTTATACTTTTCAATAGTTGTTCACTATACAATTTAGGAATAACCGAGATATTAACCTTCATTGAACTTAGACTCTTCATTATAGTCTTAGTAGGAAGAGTATTTAGCTTATTTATGCTTTCTAATAGTTCTTCACTATACAATTTAGGGATAGGCGGGATATTGATTTTCATTGAACTTAAATTCTTCATTATAGACTCAGTCGGAAGAGCATTTAACTTATTTATGCTTTCTAATAGTTCTTTACTAAACAATTTAGGGATAGACGGGATATTGATTCTCATTGAAGTTAAGTTCTTCATTATAGACTCCGTCGAAAAAGTATTTAGCTTATTTATGCTTTCTAATAGTTCTTCACTATACAATTTAGGAGTAGTTGAGATGTTGACTTTCATTGAACTTAGACTTTTCATTTCAGTCTCTCGTGGATCGCTAATTAGTACTTCCGTATTTCCGTTTTTTACGTAATTTGAAAGTTTTAGTGAATAGTCTTTTCCCATATTCATATTTCCCCCTCGTATAAAATGTACTTTGTCTACGATAAGAATAAGTTAGTTAGAATTATGAGTAAAACTAACCCATAACTGTTTCGGATTGAGTTATTAATTCATTTTATAAAGCAACTCTACGGTTGAATAACTTATTAATTGCTATTCTGATTTTTTCTCTTGAAACTCCTATATCACTTAAAACCATTGCGTAATAAAGCCATTCCAGAACTAGCAAATCTAACACTACATAAGAATTAAATTCTTTATCCAGATTACCATGAGCAATATTATTTCTCTGAGTTTGTATTCGTTCGGAAATATCAGAGTATTTCACCTCAGTTACACCATTCCAATTATATAAAGGTGTAATAAACAAATTTAGCTCATTATTAAATTCCGTTAATGCCCAATTAATTTTATCTGCTAATGTCATGTCGCTTCTCAACAATAAACTTCTATAGTTTTTAAAATACTTTTTCTTTTTACCAGTATTTTGCTTTATTTTCTCTTCCAAAAATACTAAAATTTCTTCTTTTTGGTCTTTGTATTTAACCTCGCTTTCACTACTTAATTCTTTATAAGTAGAACGAAATTGCCATTCAAAACCCGCTGTTGCCATAATAATACGAGAAGGTGTTATTCTATTTCTCTCATACGAGGTTTCTGGAATATGTGTTATATATATTTTGTTTTCTGCCAACTTTTCAAACAAATTCTTTAAATGGCCATCTAGAAGAGGTAAATCAATTAATTGTTCTTGAATTACTTTGTTCTCCTCAGTACGGTCTGAATTTATTTCCTTAATGAATAAGTTCCCAACTTTTCGATATTTACCTGTTTCATTTTTCTTTTTTAAAATTAAATGTTTGAAAGTAATGTTTTTTCTATATGTAATGAATTTCAAAAAACTATATGTAACATCTACTAATCTCTCAATTAATTCAAATTCATCTGTGGGTTCAAAATAAAGATTTAATTCTGTTTGCAATTTGATGGGCATAGTCGATACATTTGAAAAATTTCTTGATATATTTAGCTGACCTTGTATAGTATGATTTTCAACGTTAAATTCAAATTGTTTATCCGTATTTTTAAAAGGTTCAATCTTCACTTCTGATTCTCCAGTTTCAGGGGAAAATATAAATGAATATGATTGTTTTACATTGTGAAACCAATTCAGTTCTTCCGAATTTATTTGGATTCCATCAAATGTAGTCACATCATTCTCAAAAATTATATATGAATGCAATGAAGCAGTATGTGTTTTAGCACCTGTTTGATTGATATTGGCAATATTAAAATGTATCACCTTTGCATTATCAAAATCTTTCCCTATTAATAGATTTGGTACATTATTTTTCTTAGCATCGTCTGTATTAAATAGAAAATCTAAATCATTAATATATACGTTATCCCTGTTTTCAATTTCTTCGATTTCTAGTGTGAAATCTATTAGCTTAAACACGCAGTTTTTTTTCTCATATTTCAATAATCCTGTTATCAATTTTCAAACCTCCTTATATAGTCTAGCCGTTTGCGGAAGACTGATCTTATTGAAACAATCATTTCTTTTGAGATTATCATTTTTTTTGGATTCTAATTCCTTACAAAGTCTTTCGATATCCTTTTTAAATTCGGATATACCTCTATTTTATTCAACCTTAATAACAGCCAAATTGTTTGTCGTTAACAGTGTTTATATGGGAACTGAAAAAACTAGTGTTAAAAAGGTGCTAAATTTGTAACTATGGCATATCCATTTCCGTGCTGTTATTTGTAGAAAAATACAAGTAACTTAAATATTAAGTTATTTAAATAACATAATATATCCACTACGAAATCTTTCAAAGTCCTTTTTACTTACATTTCGCCCATAAAAAGAATGAAGAAGCTTATGAACATTTGATGATAACGGTACCCCCAACCCATATTTATAATGTAATTCAAGCAATTTTTCTTTGATTACTATCAGTTCTTCATCAGTGTAATTTTTATGTGTTTTATACCTTGGGAGATTCAATTCATTAAATGTTTCATCCACTATTTTATAAAAACTATACATATGATGAATATGATTTGCTTTTTGTTGAGAAATAGCACATCTCCCTCCATATTCATTATAACTATCCATTTTCCACGGTGTAACAACTTTCCTTAAATAATCGTTTAAGTCACCATTTATATTATCTTCCGTCCACATTTTCTTTTTCTCACAATCACCACATCTATACCCCCTTCTGAAAAGAATTAATGACTTAGCATCGTAATTTCCACAGTTACATTCATAACCTAAATAACTTTGCTGGTTTTTATATTCTTTTGTAAGAAGCTTACATCCCACCTCTTTAAGAATATTATATACTTCGTCATAAGATAATTGACTAGGATGAGTATATCGTTCAAATCTACACTTTCTACAGTAATACATACCTTGTTGAAATGTGCTCCATGTCTTTCTATCCAATCGTCCACATCTACATAAGAATTTCATCGAAGTATGAGCATTGATGTAATTATTTGCTAGTAATAGACATCCCTGGTCTTCAAAAGCTTTTCGCACTTTCTTTAATGGAGGTTTCTCGTAATTTATACACTCTAAACAATCATGTTCTTTGAGGAAGTTTTCTGCTTTTTGAAAGCGATGATGATTTTTCGAGCACATAAACTCAATCAATGAATTTTGATTTTCATATTTCAATTCGATAATACTATAATCCCTTTTTCTTGCTACTTTGATTATTTCATTTTTATAATAATCTTTCCTACATTCTTCACATTCATAAGATTTCCTATGTATAAAGTTATACAAATTAGTAGTGTTTTCATGGCGATTAGGGCACAAATATGAAAATTGCTGTTCTTTCGAATCGATATATACATTTGTTAGTAATTCACAACCTTTATCTGAGAATAACTTCCTAACACTCTTTATATTATATATCCTTGTACATTTACGACATCCTATATGTCCTTGCAAAACTTTTGTAAGACGTTTTTTAAGAAGATGTCCTTTTGGATCAACATAGGTTATCTCGTCACGAATAAAAATCCGTTGATTGATATCCCCATACTCATCGATTTTTAGCTCACAATTCAATTCAGTTAACAGTTGATCTACAATTTTTACGGTATATATTTTTTGACTCATACTAATCACATCCAAATTTTTCTTGTTTTCACATTTAGAATGAATCTGGATAATGAATTTATACTTTCCAAAATTAACCAATTTGTTAAATCATGAAAGTTTTGTGTTCAATTAGGGTACAATTCAAATGAACAATTCAAAACGTTGGTAGATTGGTAGTTTAATTTGTTCAATAAGGGTTGTTTAGTAGAGATTTTAGTCCGAGATAATAACCTCGTATGTACATGATGACACAATTCTAGTACATTAAGGTATACATGAGTAAATTTAGAGTTTGTTTAGATGTACAATTGAGCTTTATTCTTTTTTAGACTAAAGATTTACGAAAGATACCGAAAGGAGCGAGGAGCATGACAGTGGAGTTAACTGAGAAAAAGAGTAAATTTTCCCCTGTGCTTAAGGAGCATTTCAATAATTTAAATGTTCAGTTTGGACTATACCCTCTAAGTGACGACAAATCATATAAATCACTTCATGCTTTTTATGATTTTGTTAAAAAGCAACAGCTTTATTGGGAAAATTGCAAAGTTGGAAAAGCCAATGAAATTAAAGCGCACTTTACAAGCATTGCAAATTCCTTAGATCAGGCGGTAAAGTATCAAGAAAACAATTTTAATCATTCAATTGGTCAATTACAGCAAGCGATAAGCTTAATCAAATACAATCGTTTTCCTTGTGTATTTCCTTCACCTTTGGCTGATTATGTAAAAGAACAGTACATGATACATCCTGAACGTGCTGACGTCGTGTGTATTTATTTATTGAATGCAGGGGGCAATAAGCAAATCAATATAACTTGGTCTAATCCCAATCATTTCGAAGGAGTTATAGAGGCATTCTTTTACAAACACCCAAACTTACAGAATAGAGTTTTTAAAAGTCTGGATACTTCGTTTGAGTCATTAAAAACTAGATATGTTGATGCCTTAAATAACGTAGATCAAGAATACTTCGAGAAATTGGTGAATATAAAACAATCAAATAGTAGTGTCATCAATGACATTGAAGCTTGGAAGGAAAACATTACTACTTCCACGGATAACTTTTTAAATGAAAAAAATGAAGAGTTACTCGAGTTAGTCAGGTTATATAAGGAACAGCTAAAGTTAGAGGAACCAGCAAAATACTGGGATGAAACCAGTAAAGAATATGAACGTAAAGGAAAAATGTGGGTTTGGATTTCAGTAGTAACTACCGCCATTTTCATATTAATATTAAGTGTTATTTTATTTAAGTTACCTACACCACCGATGATATTGGATTTCACATCAATTAAGATGACAATAGTATTAACTGTTATTATCTCTGCTGGCTTATTTCTAATTAATTTATTTATCCGACTTGCTACTAGTGCCTTTCACCTTTCAACAGATGCAAAAGAGCGTAATAAGTTAACTTATGTGTACCTAGCTCTTCTAAAGGATAATAGCGTTGAAGAAAATGACCGTTCAATTGTTCTGCAATCATTATTTAGTCGTGCAGATTCTGGACTTTTAAAAGGTGATTCAAGTCCTACTTTACCCGATGGACTACTCGGACAAGCTTTGAAAAGTTTAGGGAACTCAAAATAATGCTAATAATACACCCTAGAGATATATAAAATTTGAGCAAAATATGAATTTTTAAGTTGCTGCTCAAATATTAAAAGAGCTTGCTATTAAAAAAGATTGATCAAAACAAGCTCTTTTAATAATTTAGATGATTGTAATGTTATTTTTGTTGGATGTGTCATTAGCCATTGAGACCGAATGCCCGTTTACTTCCCACGCCACGTTTTATTGGATTAAAACTCAGTAATTTTCCAATGTAATTATTCTTTCTTTTTAAACTTCATTTTCCCCAATATTACTATAATTTTTTTTCCACTTTTTGTTTCTCTTTTTCGTTCTTCGTCTCCGTTTCTCTAAATCATCATACGAATTCTGATTCTGTTGGGCGCTAAACAGAACACTATTAAATAAATCTCCTGCACTTCCAGATGCAGAAGTTTTAAAGGGACCATTGTGTTTAATGTCTTTAGGATTAATTTTATGCAGATCTGCTTTTATATCTTTTTCAAGCGACAACATGTCTGTTGTAAATACCCTTGTACTTTCACCATTTACATTCAGTTCTAGTATTCTAGCTTTTGACTCTGCTGTAAGTTGAGATAGCGTCTCTTCTCTCAAATCCGGATAAATAACCTTTAAGAGTTCATCTACCTTAACAGAGAGCTTTTCTTTAGCACTTTCCCTTTCTTTTATTTGTTCAATGGTGTTCGTGAATTTTACTGATAAATTAAATACTTCTTCAGATTTCCATTTATTAAATTGATTTTTAAATTCATTTTGTTGTTTTTTCTTTGTTCTTTCTAAAATCATTAAGCTATTAGCATTTTCTTTCCAATCTTCTAATAATGATTCCGACTTAGTGATTAGATCAGAATACTTATTCGAATTTTCTTCTAACTCCGTTATTTCGTTACGAATTACTCCTTCTTTTTTGAATAAATCTACATAGTACGATTTAAGATCGGAAGCCTTGTTGTTATTAGATAAGTAGCCTCCATAATGCGGGTACAATAGTTTAAACTCTTTATCAACTAATGACTTCTGGATTGAGTATGCTCGTCTTGTATGTTGATTCAATTCATTATAAGCATTTGTCTTTTTATTGTAGTCCTCAACCATCGCTTTAAATTCTTTCTCTTTAATAGAATATTGTTTTTCAAATTCACTTGGTATAAATCCATACATCAATACTTCTTTTGGATTATCTTTAAAAACAGTTTTAGCTTTTTCTAGTACTTTGCCATAAGAAGTAATATCAACTTTTTGTTTTTCTAATTTACGTTTCCAGAATTCTACCCGTTTTACAGTATCCTTTGCAATATCATAATTAGCATAGCCTTTTCCTCTAGCTACTAATATTTTTATAGCTTCCCAATCCTCGCTTGATAACTTAACATTATTACGAATTGCTTCTAGTCCTTGCAACAATTCATTCTTAACTTTTTCACGATATTCTTTAAGTTCAATTACCTGTTCATTAAGTTTTTCAAACCTAGTATTTGTTTTGTCAATATCGTGATTTAACTGAGCATAATACGTTACAGGTATATACTCAAAATTATTATTCTCAGCATTCTTCTTCTCGATTTGTTCAATGAAATATTCATTTCTACTAAGCCGATGCTTTGGAATTCTCGACAATCCCTGTTTTTCGTAACTTTCATGTGAAACGGATTCATCAATTTTAAATTCTTTATAGTATTGGTTTACTTTTTCAGCAAAGTTTTTTCTCCACTCTAATAACGTTTCTTTTCGATCCCAATCAGTTAGATGTACAGTTCTAAACTTCTTTTTACCGTTATCTCCATATTCAAAGTTATCATTTTCGTCTTTGATATACTCTCTTTCTTTTTTCTTACCCCATTTACCACCTTCATCAAAAGGTCTCACTGTCAACATGATATGAGCATGAGGATTATGTTTAACATCTCTATGTATAGAAACATCCGCAACCATTCCTCGATTTACGAAGTTATCATTTACAAATTCCTTTAACAACCTTTTTTGAGTATCATGATCTAATTCAACCGGTAAAGCTAATCTGACTTCTCTTGCAAGTTGACTATTAGATTTACTTTCATGAATCTCAACTTCATTCCATAATCTTTACCTATCATAAACCCATTCAGGAGCATTATTAGGAGCATCAATAAAAGTTTCTGGTTGAACCAATCTCTTCCGATATGATTTTATTTCCATATCTAAATCAGAATACAAAGATTCACCACTTCTGTATGCTGCACTAGCTACTGCAGATTGCCCTTTTCCCCTACTAATCATATTGACATTTAGATAGAATGTACTCACGGAAGAACTCCCCTTTCTCAGCAAAATTAATCTGAAGGTTATTGGCGAAGCCAACGTATGAAAAGAAAGACCACACGGGCATTCTTTTTCCCAATTGCCATACCTCTTTTAGGGGTGTGCATAAATGGGCACTCTGCACGATTCTCTTAACAGAGTTGATGTTGATTACTCCACATTAGGTCGACTAAATAATTAGTCTTTTATAAATTTTTTCTATTGGAATACCTAGTTACTGATTTCAAATAAAGTAAGTAATTCTTAACCACAGAAAAGCAGAATGCAATGTAATTACAGATAGTACCTTTGCTTCAAAATATAATTAGGAAAAGGACTATTCACTAAACTAAACTACTACTCTCTTATTTGAATATTAATTGTGGAAAAGCTTGTACTTATTTACAATTTTTATTCCTTATTAATTCTTAGATTGTAAGTACAGAAAGCAGATATTATAAATAATTTGAGCAGCTACAAAAACCTGTTAAATTACAACATATTAGTTTAAATACAATTTCAATTTCCCCTTAAAGACATGCTAAACCCTCTTAGAATAGGTTCTAACGCATCATATCGATATATTTATCTTTGCGCGCATCTCTTCTACTAATCAACGACTATAAAAGGTTATTAGGGCGGTATTATTCCGCCCCAAAGACTAAATTCGTTTACTTTTCCTATAATCCTCTGTAACAATTTCAATAAATTTGGTATTATAATGTAAACGACTAAACACTTTCTCACCGATGGCCGTCGGTAAGTGTTCTATATTAAAGTTGCTGGTGTAGATCGTCGGTTTGCATTTTCTACGCTCGACGATCTCAAACAGCTCTTTTTTGCTCCAATCAAATTCGCTAGCACTTTTTGCCTCTGACCCTACATCATCTATTACTAGCAGCTCAAACATTTCTAAATCCTTATAAATTTTTTCTTTAGAGTGATTATTATTTTCTTTCCATGTAGCCTGTATTTTAGTCAGTAGAGTTCCAGATGTCAGAAAACCAACTATGAATCCCTTTTCCTTTAATGTACGTGCTATAGTAACGGCGAGATGTGATTTTCCAGCCCCTGAATTCCCCATTAATAATAAGTTGTACCTACTTTCTGGATCTGATTCAAATGTCTTTACATATGCCATTACTGCTCTTTTTGCTTCAAAGACAGAATTATTATTGGTTTTAAAGTTCTTAAAACCTGCGGTCTTTAAATCTGGAGGTATGAGCCAATAATCTTTTTCAAAACGCTCTTTAATTATTTCTCGCAAGTTACTTTTATTATTATTCATAACTTTTGCTAATTCCTTTTGATTAGCACATTCAGAACAATCAATCTTAGGTTCTTTAAATGCAGGTTTCCATTCCTTTTCACCAAAAATTCGATATTCCGGTCGATTAGCTACCCTCCCACAAGTAGAACACTCTACCTGATGCATTCTAGCTTCATAATCATCACGACTCTTTAATTCTGCTACAATTCTCTTCATAATTTTTCTAATCTGATCATGAAACGAATAAGTTGCATCTATCAAATAAATCTCCTCCTCAAAATGGAAAGTCTTCTTCCATTTCCTCCATTTGCTTTAATTCACTTTCCGATATTGTTTTGTCCTTATATTTATTTTTATCGAACATATCCCTTTGTAATGGCGAAGAACGAGGACTTTTCACATATTTATTTTTTGTTTTGCTTTCCCTTATATCAGCAATATTGGTTAAGCCAGCTTCAATCCATTTATCAATTATCCTTTTGATATATCTTTCTGGGAAACTAGGATTATGTAAGCTTGCTCTTTTTATGGCTTCACATATAATTTCCTCTGGGTCCTGTAATTTATCGTTCTTATCAAACCAACAATTGAAGTCTATAATTGATGATGGTTTTCCAAAATGTTTTTCAAATAATAGATTTGGATTAGGCTTTTCCATCTGATCTTCAGTATCTATAAATATATCTCTAGTCTTTCTATCATGGGTGATAGATTCTTCCACTGTTGAGTTGAACAATTCTTCGACTGGTGAGTTGTCGAATTCTTCTACTGTAGTGGTGGAATTTTGTTCATCTGATGATGCATTGTTCACCTCATTTGTTGCTAATCTTCTATCAAATTTCCAATCAGCTATTCTCTTATTAAACTTTAACTTTCTTGTTTGATTATAGGAGGCTTGCTGAGTTGCAATTAGTACTGCTCCATCAATTAATTTACTTAAAGCATTTTGGATGTTTCTTTTTGAAAATCCTGTTTGCATTACAAAGTAATTTAATGCTAATTCATGTTCATCTCGATTAAATCCGTATGTCATTCTCCAAGTAATCAGCAAAATCGATAATTGCGTGCTATTAAACTTCCGACATGCTACTTCTTCGAGTATAGAATGATCTACTTTTGTAAAACCTGACACATATTTTCCCTCCTTAAAAAAAAATCTTTTAATTAAACTAGCAGATTAATATAATAGATTCTAATAATAATAATTAATCACTTTTCCCCACCTTTCTAATTAGTTTTGTGAAAAATTTCAAGTCATTGTTGGTAGCAT
>Ga0079224_100006641_pt1 | contig 15392 bp, 10 predicted proteins | sample Stecom2015_FD_80414 | JGI IMG/M metagenome (GOLD analysis project Ga0079224, IMG submission 80414) | Agricultural soil microbial communities from Utah to study Nitrogen management - Steer compost 2015 | ecosystem: Environmental > Terrestrial > Soil > Agricultural land | place: USA: Utah...
ATTGCACCAGGGAATCCAATTGCTTGGCGTCCATATGGCCCAAAAGGGATTTGTGCGCCTGCACAATGGGATCATCCAGGGTCTTCAGGAGATCCAGGCCGGGCTGGGAGATGCGCGCCGTGACGACCCTCCGGTCCTCTTTGTCGCGGCTGCGGGCCACCAGACCCCGTTTTTCCAGGCGATCCAGCAGCCGGGTGATATCGGGATCCCGGGTCACCATGCGCTCGCTAATGGCGCCGCAAGCCAATCCGTCGCCGCCCGCGCCCCGCAATATGCGCAGCACATTGTATTGGGTGGGGGACAGATCCACGCTTTTCATCATTTCGCTGAATCTCCGCCCCAGCTTGTCGGCCGTGCGGATGATGCTCAGGTAGACGGCTTCTTCGCGGCAGGCGAAAGGTTTGCGTTGCTTTATTTCGGTCAGTAAATCGCGTGAAGACATATGTATTCAATATATCCGTTTAAACAGATACTGGCAATGAGTTAAATATGCCTCTCGAATCGGGTTTTTTCGCTCATTCGGCCCATCGAGGACGAGACCCACCTGAAAATCCTATGCTTCCCAGGTACAAATAAGGGCAAGCCGCAACCCGCGGACCGGGAGTTATGGAAACAACCCGATTGGAAGAACCGGAAGGAGAATTGGCGCTGGCCCGGCAGCTCGTGCTCGCCCATGGTTGGAATTCCACCTGCTACCAGATCCTGAATCCGGGAATCCATTTGTGGTTCGCCCGCGATGCCGTGGTCGGCTACGGGCAATGGCGGGGCATGCGGGTGGTGGCGGGCGCCCCCGTATGCGCTCCGGAACGGATGGGGGAGGTTGCGGCCACCTTTGAAGAGGCCGCGGAAGCGGCGGGCTGCGGGGTGTGTTATTTCGGGGCGGGGCCCCGGCTGGAACAATCCCTGGGCGCCGGGCATTCGCGCATTCTGCTCGGCGCCCAGCCGGTTTGGAACCCCTTCCGATGGTCCGGAATCCTGGCTGCCCGTCCCTCCTTGCGCGCACAATTGTCCCGGGCGCGCAATAAAGAGGTGCGGGTGAGGGAATGGCCGCGCGCCGCCGCTGCCGCGAGCGCGGACTTGCTGCGTTGCCTGGACGATTGGCTCGCGCGGAGACCGATGCCGGGTTTGCATTTCCTGGTGGAGCCGCGCACTCTGGATCGCCTGTGGGACCGGCGGATTTTCGTGGCGGAACGATTCGGCGCCCCGGTCGCTTTCTTGGTCGCCTCTCCGGTGCCGGGAAGGCGGGGATGGCTGATCGAGCAGATCGTGCGCGCGCGGGAATCCCCGAACGGGACGGCGGAACTGCTGGTCGCGGCGGCTTTCGAGGCGGCCGCCGACGAGGGACGGGATTATTTCACATTAGGGCTTTCGCCTCTTTCAGGGTTGGACCGGGACCCGGCCCTGCGCGGGCCGTGGTGGACGCCCCTGGTCCTGCGGGGGCTGCGCTTACATGGCAGCCGGTTCTACAATTTCCGCGGCCTGGAACATTTCAAGGCCAAGTTTCATCCCGATCGATGGGAACCCGTTTATGCCATTTGCAATCGTACCCCTTTTCCGCCGAGGGCCCTGCTCGCAATCGCCGGGGTTTTCGGAGGCGAATCGCTCGGGCGCCTATTGGTAAGGACCCTGGGCCGGGCGCTGAAACAGGAAGCGGGCCGGCTTTTGCGGATGCCGGAATAAGCGGCCGGCTGGAAGCCTCCGGCCCCGCAAGGGCATTAATGTTAGATTTCGGTCAGCGCCGCTCTCTAGAGCATGCGCTCGCCCCGCCCGCCTCCATGGTTGCGGCAGGCGATTCGGCCGCCGGAAAACGAACCAGGAGACTCTATGCTTGCCTTTGCGCGCCGCGCTTCGATCCTGACAACCTTGCTGCTCGCCTCGCTGGCCGAGGCCCAGGTTACCCTGAAGAACGCATTCCCCGGCCTCACTTTCAACCGTCCGGTATATATCGGCCAGGTACCCGGCGTGGAAGCCAAGACCTTCGTGGTTCTGGAACAACATCTGGGCGAGGCCAACTTGGTTTTCCAGCGGGACAATGTCTGGGTAAAGCAGAACATGCTCAAGATCGGCGTCCACCAGGCCAATGAAATGGGCCTTCTGGGGATAGCCTTCCATCCCGGTTTCGCGGCCAACCGCAAATATTACATCAACTACAATCCGCCCGGGACCGACCTGGCCAATATCATCGAGGAGAGGGAGGCCGACTCCACCCTTATGAAGGACGCGGGCAAGGCGCGCGTGCTCATCAACGTAGCCGACAAGCACGATAACCACAACGGCGGCACCATCGGCTTCGGCCCCAAGGACGGGTATCTCTATATCGGCATGGGCGACGGCGGTTCGGGCAACGATCCCGACGGAAACGGCCAGAATAAAAACGTGCTGCTCGGCAAAATGCTGCGCATCGATGTGGACAAAAAGGACGCCGGGCTGGAATACGGCATACCGGCCGACAACCCTTTCGCGGGCGGCGGCGGGCGCGGGGAAATATTCGCCTACGGCTTGCGCAATCCCTGGAAATGGAGCTTCGACGACGTCACCGGGGAGTTATGGGTCGGAGATGTGGGACAGCTCGCGTCCGAAGAAGTGGATATCGTGGAACTGGGGGGCAATTACGGCTGGAAAAGCATGGAGGGAACCGGCGGGACCAATACCGGCGGCATGATCCTGCCTTTGCATTCCTACGGCCGCAGCGTGGGCACCTGCGTGATCGGCGGCGAGGTGTACCGGGCGGATCCGGAGTCGCGCTATTACGGAAACTATTTCTTCAGCGATCAAACCGGCCGCAAAGTATGGGCCCTGAAAAGGAATGCGACCGGCGCGCCCACCGTGACGGAAGTAGCCTCGGTTCCGGCGAATCCGATTACCTTCGGGCGGGACAATCAGGGGCTTATCTATCTGGGAACCCAATTGGCGGCCTCTCCGATATACCTGCTCGACAGTCCCGATCTCGGCCCGTCCGCCACAAGCATCCGGTCCCGCGCCCCCATGGCCGGCCGGGAAAAGACATTCACCGCCGCGGCGGGCGGGCGCCTGCCCGAATCCATTTTCGGCCCCGCCGCGAGTTTGGGGGTGTACACTTTGCGGGGCGCCCGGGCGGCCACCGTTTCCCGGTCCGCAGCGAAGCTGCCCTCCGGATTCCAATCGGGCCTGTATTTCCTGAGGGCGCCGGGCGCCGCCGAATCCGCCTTGCTGATCGTACCTTAGTCGATTCGTTTCCGTCCCCGCGCAGGCTCCGCTTCCACGGGATCGCCCTAAGGCGGCGTCTCCGCGGCGGCGCCGGTTCCCGCCAGCGCCTTCACCTTGACCAGTACCAGCGCCTGCCCGGAATGGATGAAGAAATCCTGGATCCTGGATCGCTGCCATAAGGTGGATTTGTCCGCTTCCAGGGACATGGCGGCCTTTTCGGCCAGGCGGACGCGTTCGCCGAGAGACTCATCGTGCGGAACGCCCAGGGAGCGCATGATTTCCACGGCCATCAGCATGGCGGGCCTGACCCGGCCGGGATCCAGGGCCCAGCGTGGATGGGTTTGCAGGCTGTCCACATAACGGCCCAGAGCGATATGCATGCGATCCACGGTGCCCACCCGCAGATGGAGGCCGGACACGGCCATCAGGGCGCGGGTAAGGCGGCGCATGCCCTGATTGACGTAATTGTGGATGAGGCCTCCGTTGGATCCGCTTGCGGCGACGAAGTCCAGGTAGGCTCCCACGGCGGGCAAGGTGGTTCCGGAGTCCTGGATGGCGAAGCGATCGACCCATTGCGCCGTGTCGGCGGCATGGGCCTCCAGGGAAACCGGGGGATGCTTGCGATGCCACATTTCCATGGAAAAGACGAAGGCGGCGGCGGAAAGAAGCAGGGCGGCCAAGCTCATGGAAGGCTCCCGGGGTTATCGACAGGCGAAAGCGCTATTCCGAAAATAGGTTTTCGCCGCCCCGGGGCGGAAAAACTCCTCCGGCCGCCCCGCTCAGCCGTTTCGGATCATGCTGGCGGGATCGAGCAGGGCGTTCAAATCCTCCTTTTTCATGATTCCTTTTTCCAGGGCCACTTCGCGCACGGTCCTGCCGGTCACGTAAGCCTCCTTGGCGAGGGCGGCGGCGTTTTCGTAGCCGATATGCGGGCTGAGGGAGGTCACCATGGCCAGGCTCCGTTCCAGGGCCGCGTGGCAGCGCTCCGTATCGGCCTCCAGGCCGCGCACGCATTTCTCTTCGAACGCGGCCACGGCATGGGTGATGATCTGAAGGGATTGCAGAAGATTGTGAGCCATCACCGGCATCATCACATTGAGTTCGAAATTTCCCGAGGCGCCCGCGAAGGCGATGGCGGTATCGTTGCCGATGGCTTGCACGCAGGCCTGGAGCAGGGATTCGGCCATCACCGGATTGACCTTGCCCGGCATGATGGAAGAGCCCGGCTGCACGGCGGGAAGCTTCAGTTCGCCGAAGCCGCAGCGCGGACCCGATCCCATCCAGCGGATATCGTTGGCGATTTTGATCAGGCTTACGGCCACGGTCTTGAGCGCGCCGCTCGCCTCGACCACGGCGTCGCGCGATCCCTGCGCCTCGAAATGGTTCTCGGCCTCGCGGAATTCCAGGCCGGAGAGATCGTTCAGCCGTTCGATCACCTTGCGCGCGAATTCAGGAGGGGCGGTGATGCCGGTTCCCACGGCCGTGCCGCCCAGGGCAAGCTCGCTGAGATGCCAGCGCACGATGCCGAGGCGCCCGATGCCCCGGGCCACCATGGCGGCGTAACCGGAGAATTCCTGCCCCAGAGACACGGGGGTGGCGTCCTGAAGATGGGTGCGGCCGATTTTGAGCACGTCGGCGAACTCCCTGGCCTTGTCGTCCAGCGTAGCGCGCAGGCGGTTGAGCGCGGGGAGCAAATCCTTGTCCAGCGAGACCAGGGCCGCGATGTGGATGCAGCTCGGAATAACGTCGTTGCTGCTTTGGGACATGTTCACATGATCGTTGGGATGCACCTGCCGCCCGGAAAGGCCGGGAGCCCCCGCCCCCAGGATTTCGTCGGCCCGGTTCGCGATTACCTCGTTGGCGTTCATGTTGGTGGAGGTGCCCGATCCGGTCTGGAAAATATCGAGGGGGAACTGGTCGTCCCATTGCCCTTCGGTGACTTCCATGGCGGCCTGGGAAATGGCCGCGGCCATGGCCGAATCCAAATGCCCCAAATCCCGGTTGACCTGGCAGGCTAAGTATTTGATCATCCCCAAGGCTCCGATGAAGTCCCGCGGGAAGCGCAGGCCGCTGATGGGGAAGTTGTCAAGGGCCCTCTGGGTCTGGGCGCCCCAAAGCGCGCCCTCGGGAACTTCCACTTCGCCCATGGAATCCTTTTCGGTCCTGTATCCGTCCGTCATGAAAGCTCCTTGGCCAGGGAAATCCGACGCATCCCACGCAGGGGCGGCCGAATCGGGGAAAATGTAGCCAATTATCCCGCCCCGTCCCCTCTTTACGCTTAGCAGGGAATTCTGGAAACCCGCCGACTCGAAGCCGCAAGGCCAGGAGCCGGGGTCTTAGGAAGGAATCTAATATTCGGGAATGCCTTCGGGTTCGGTATTCTGCATCCTCACCGGGGATCCGTGGGCCGCGAACCGGACTCCTTCGTCTCGAAGCGCCTCGCTTCAATGAACTTTCCGGCCACGTTCCGGATTTCCAGCCTTCCGCCACCGGCGCCGCGATAAACGAGGTCGGGCGGTCCGTTCCGGCCGGCGCGCGCTCGGCTCTCCGCTCCCGTGCGATGTAAGGGATTGGAAATGGCCGTGGACGTGGTTTCCCAGCCACCCGCCCACAGGATGCCCCCGCGCACATGCGCCAGATAATCGGCATTGGCGAAGGCGGACAGGTCATGTCCCACCAAGGTCACCCAGGTGCGCGCGCTCTCGAACATGCGATGCCAACTGACCGGATGATCGCCGGTGACAACGCCTCCGGGATAGGAAGAGGCGTCCAGGGAGGCGAGTACGTGGAAGTCGGACTGTCCCCGGGGATTGATCCGGGTCTGGTACCACTCGTCCCGCAAGGTGATACGGGAAGGCAGGCCCAGGGTGGAGGGATGGGTCGTGTTCTCGATGATCATGGAGGCGCTTCGCATTTCGGGATGGGTCTTGAAGCGCGCGCCGAAGAGGCGGGCGTACCAGGGCCACACCGTCTCTTCCCAGGCTCCGTTGAGGGGGATGGCGCTGTGGATCCCCACGAAGCCTCCGCCGTTTTGGATGTAGCCTTCGAAGGCCTGTTCCTGCGTCCGGTTCAGGAGGGCGCCGTTGCGGTAATTGGTGTTGTAGAAGACGACCGCGCCGAAGCGGGCCAGATTGGAGGGCGTGAAGGCCAGCGAATCCTTCGTGGACTCGGCCGGCAGACCGTTCGCCGCCAGATGTGCGACCAGGATTTTCACGCAGGAGTCCGTGTCCGCGTGGATGAACCCGTTCTGCTTATGGAAGATGAGGACGCGCTTTTCGGCGGCGCGGCTAGGTGAAGCGGCGCAGGCGATCCAGCAGAGGAGCAGCGGAATCAGGGCGCGCAGCCCGCGGCCGGAAGGTGTCGGCATGGGTTTTCTCCAGTCAGTCCGAAAGGTAATACCGGCGGGGAGATAATGCACATCCAATCCGCACTCCGGGCCAGCCCTGTTACCGGATCAGTTCCCGATGCTCTTTATTTCTTCCGGACTGACGCTTTTAGACAGGTCCACCCACGCCTTTGAACTTTTCGATGAAGGCCACGATTCTCTGGAAAACGCTTTGCTTCTTTTTCAGGTATTGCGGATTTAGAGGGCTCATTTTGGGCAGGACGGCCATCAGTTCGGTGCCCGAATCGCTGGCGAATTCCCGCTTAAGAGAAGTCGTGATGTATCGCCTGGCCGCATCGGCATTCAACCCTTCTTCTTGAATGAGCTCTTGCGCTTCGCGTTGTTGTTCCGCCTGCGCGAAGGTGAAGAAGGCCGCAATCACGCCGACCTTGTCACCCAGGATGTCCAAATCGGTTTGATTGATGAAATCGACCAGCAAACCTTCTTTGGCGCGGTGCCCCAAGCTGGCGCGAATAACGCGGCGCACTTCTTCAACCAATACGGCCTTATCCTTGGTCTTCTTGTTTTTTTCGAAAATCAATTCCAGGATGTAATCCAGATTGATTTCCTGCGACTTGAGCAAATCCACCTCGAAAACAACGTCGTTCCAGTCGATGGTGGAGTCGCTTTTCTCGCTTGAGGCTTTCTCGCGACGTTGCCAGTCACGAATATCGTTATATGTAGAGCGGTAATCCTGGATCTTGCGTTCGGTGGGAAGATGGATGGCTTGCAGCTCGGCCATGCGCTCATCGTTGAGAAAATAGCGCGCCTTAAAGGCTTCGACAGCCTGCGCATCGTCCACGTCGACGGTTTGCAAAGCCTTTAGCGCGGCAAACTCATCGTAATTCTGCAATATATTTTCGACCCGCAGGTATTCACCGAACAGTTTTGCAAATGCCTTCTTCTCCGACTCCTTGACGATATTATCGGGATCCGGAAAGCGCTTTTCCAACTCGTCCACCACATCATTGAAGCCGCGTCGCGCCTCACCGGTCGTTGCGTCGGTAAAGCCCGCCATGTACTCCTTGTAGCTTCTTTCCAGCACCACATTCCGGGTATTCTTGTCGCCGAACAAGGTGATGGCATCGATAGTCGCCTTTTCCAAATCGCGAAAGGTGACGATATTGCCGAAGGTTTTCGTGGCGTCATGAATGCGATTCGTGCGCGAATAGGCCTGTATCAACCCATGGTATCGCAGGTTTTTGTCCACGAACAAGGTGTTCAGGGTGGGAGCGTCGAATCCGGTGAGGAACATGCCGACGACGATCAGCAGGTCGACATCCTGAGACTTCACGCGCAGGGCGAGGTCACGGTAATAGTTCTGAAATCCCTGGCTATCGGCGCTGAAATTGGATTTGAACCGCGCGTTGTAATCGGCGATGGCGGCGTCCAAAAACTCTTTCGCGCTGCTATTCATGGCCGAGACGTCAAAGGTCTCATCGGCGATATCGCCCACGGCGTCCTGCTCCTCATTGGCGGCAAACGAGAAAATGGTGGCGACCTTGAGCGGTTTCACACTGTCCTTTTGAAGCGACTTGAAGGACTCGTAATACAGCTTGGCCGCCTCGACGCTGTTCACCGCGAACATGGCGTTAAAACCCTTGGCCCCGGCCTGTAACCGATGGGTTTTGTGGCGGAAATTGTTCAGGATATACTGGGTGATTTCACGGATGCGTTCGGGATGCAGCAAGGCCTGCCTGTTTTCGGCGGCACTGAGCTTTTTCTCGTCCTGCTCGCTTTCAACGTCCTTGAACCGCAAGCGCACGTCATTGTAGTCCACCTTGAATTTGAGGACTTTATCGTCCCGAATGGCATCGGTGATGACATACCAGTGCAATTGCTGGCCGAATACGCTGGCCGTGGTTTCGGCGCCGCTGGCGTTTACGGCGAAAATCGGCGTGCCGGTGAAACCGAATTGGTAGAATTTCCTGAATTTTCTATTCAGGTTCTTTTGCGCCTCGCCGAATTGGCTGCGATGGCATTCGTCGAAGATGAAAACCACTTGCTTGCCGTAAATCGGCAGGTCGTTTTCGTTTTTCATCAGGTTGTTGAGTTTCTGGATGGTGGTGACGATGATTTTGCCGTCGTCCTTATCCAGGTTGCGCTTTAGACCGGCCGTACTGTCGGAACCATTCACGCTATCGGGAGAGAAGCGCTGGTATTCTTTCATGGTCTGATAATCAAGGTCTTTGCGATCGACCACGAAGAAAACCTTGTCGATGAAGTCGAGCTCGGTCGCCAACCGCGCCGCCTTGAAGCTGGTCAGGGTTTTGCCTGAACCGGTGGTGTGCCAGACATAGCCACCGCCTTCGGGGGTGCTCCAGGTTTTGGCCTGGTAAGCGCTTTTGATCTTCCATAACATGCGCTCGGTGGCGGCGATCTGGTAAGGGCGCATCACCAACAGGGTATTGCTCACGTCGAAGACCGAATAGGTCATCAGGACATGGAGCAAGGTGTTTTTCTCGAAAAAGGTCGCTGTGAAGTCTTTCAAGTCCTTGATGGGGGTATTATCGACCTGGGCCCAATTCATGGTGAAGTCGAAACTGTTCTTGTCGCGCCGGGTGGTGTTGGCGAAATATCGGGTATCGGTTCCGTTGGAGATGATGAAGACCTGCACATACTTGAACAGCGAGTTGTCGCTGTTCAAGCTCTCCTTACTATAACGGTGCACCTGATTGAAAGCTTCGCGAATGGCCACCCCGCGCTTTTTCAGCTCCACCTGGACCAACGGCAGACCGTTCACCAGAAGAGTGACGTCATAACGATTGGCATGAGAGCCGGCTTGCCTGAACTGCTTGATCACTTGCAGCTTGTTGCGGGCCACATTCTTTTTGTCAAGCTGCCTAATCCGGCCCAAAATGACCGGGCTGTCCGATTGAAAATGACCGCCTGATCCGGGCAAAATGACCGGGGCGTCCGGCCCAAAATGACCGCCGGATCCGGCTGAAAATGACCGATTTTGGTCGCTCAGCCGGATCTCCGCACCGCCGGGAGCCTACCCCCTCCGCTTAAGGCTCCGCATTCAACATTTTTCCCTCCTTAACCTAAGGAGGCTCGGTGCGAGGTCAACTGCCAATGCGGAAAATTCTGGATATCCTTCGACTTCATTTCAGCGGCGGTCTCAGCAATCAGGCGATCGCCGATGCCTTGCGAATCTCGAAGGGCAGCGTCTTCAATTGCCTCAAGCGCTTCGAAGAAACGGGACTTACCTGGCCGCTCCCGGCCGAGATTTCGCAGGGGGTTCTGAAAGCAAAGCTATATCCCTCCAAGGCCTCCATTGCCAAACAGCTTTCCGCATCCGATCTCGACCGGATCCTTTCCGAACTCAAGCGACCCCACGTCACACGAAGGTTACTCTATAAGGAGTACCGTCAAGAGAATCCGGAGGGCCTGGGCCGCTCACAATTCTACGCTCAAATAGCCCGGCATGCTGAGGATAGCAAGATATCACTCCACATGGACCACGCCGGCGGCGACAAGCTCTTCATCGATTACAGCGGGGATAAGCCATCCTACCTCGACCTCGAAACCGGCGAGGTCGTTCCCGTAGAACTATTCGTGGCCAGCTGGGGAGCCTCCAGCTATTGTTACGCCGAAGTCACGAGGACACAATCGGCCCTCGACTTCGTGCAGTCCCATGTCCGCGCATTCAGGTTCTTCGGGTGCGTACCCAAGGCCCTTGTTCCGGACAACCTCAAGTCCGCGGTCATCAAAGCATCCTTCTTCGACCCTGACCTCAATCCCCTTTGTAATCGCATGGCATGCCATTACGACACCGTGCTATTGCCCGCGCGCGTAAGGAAGCCCAAGGACAAGGCTGTTGTAGAGTCCAACGTTCTCCACTTGCAACGCTATATCCTGGGCGCGCTCCGCGACCGCATGTTTTTCTCAATCACCGAAGTCTCCGAGGCCGTCCACGCTCTCCTTATCCAATTCAACGAAGAGCCCATGCAGGTCTATAAAGTGTCGCGGCGCGTCCGCTTCGAATCCCTGGACAAACCCTATGCCTTGCCGCTTCCGGAATCTCCCTTCTCCCTACTGGACCTGAAGATGGGTGTCACCGTCCATGCCGATTACCACATTCAATACCGGAAACACTTCTACAGCGTGCCACATACCCTTGTATCCCGGAAGGTGGAGGTCCATGCCGACGGCACCACTGTACAGGTCTACCTGGACGGCGAGCGCGTCGCCAGCCATCTCCATGGGGCCGAGGACTTTCGATACTCCACGCTTGAGGTCCACATGCCGCAAAATCACCGCTTCTGGAAAGGGCTCAATCCAGACAAGCTCATCGCGAGCGCCATCCCGATCGGCGAAGCCATGACCGCGCTAATCAGAAAGGTCCTGGAGCGCAAGAAGCATCCGGAGCTGGGCTATCGCGCCGCGCTCGGTCTCCTCGATCTCGCGAAGAGTTTCGGCAATGCGCGGCTCAATGCCGCCGCAGAGCGTGCGCTCCACTATGGCGCGGATCGCCGTCGAGACCTTCTCGCGATCCTGGAAAATGGACTCGACAAGAAACCCATCACTGAAATGGCCGCTCAAGCATCTCTGTTCCCGGCTCCGCCGCTTGAGCACGCCAATATCCGAGGCGGAGCCAGCTTCAAACCAAACACGAAGGAAAAGAACCATGCATATCGAACAGACCCTGAACCAGCTGCGCACCCTGCGCCTATCCCATATGGCCAGGTCCATGGAGGAGCGCATGAATAAGGGCGAGCATAAACAGCTCTCTTGCGACGAGTTCCTCGGACTTCTGGTCGAGGAGGAGTTCCACGCGCGAAAAAACCGCAAGCTCTCCCGCACGATTGGCCGGGCCAACTTCAAGCCGGAGGGCGCCTGCCTGGAGAACGTCAAGTACCGTCCGGAGCGCGGCATCCTGAAGGGCGACCTGAATGCCTTCCGCTCACCCGCCTGGGTGGAGGCGCATCGCAATGTGCTCCTCATCGGTCCAACGGGTGCGGGAAAGACCTACATCGCCGAGGCAATTGCGCTAGAGGCTTGCAAGATGGGCTATAGCGCCCAAAAAGTCAGCTATAAGCGACTTCTTGAGGAGATGCGTAACGCACGAGGTACAGGTCAATACCTGAAGTACTTGGATCGGCTGGCTGCCTTCGAGGTACTTCTCCTGGACGACTTCGGCATCGGCACCATCACCGCGGAGGAATGCGCCGACCTAATGGACGTGCTGGAGGAGAGGGTCCAGAAAAGTTCCACGCTGGTTACGTCGCAATACCCGGTGGAGCTTTGGCATACCCGTATCCCGGATCCGACAGTAGCCGATGCCATCTGTGACCGCCTCATGGGCGGCGCAATGGTCTTCAATCTGAAGGGTGAGAGCCTGCGCAGGGAGGCTGAAACCGTTGACCAAAATGACCGGCAGTAATAGATTCCAAAATGGTGCGAAGGCGGTCGCGGAGCGGTCATTTTCAAACCGGATCGACCGGTCAAATAGAACCGGATCGCGCGGTCAAATTGACCGGAATAGGCATCAAGCAGATAAATGTTTTGGATTCGGCCATCGTCGAATACGAAATCGTGGATATGGTCGTCGTGGATCTTGCGGGTTTTTTCGACGATGCCGTCGCTGGGCTTGTCCAGCCAGGTTTCCGTGAATCTCGCCCACTCCGCGTTTGAAAATACGACGGCATTCAGGGCTTGCAGTTGCTCGCGCGCATTGGCCAGCAAGGCCGGCGGACTTTTCAGGTCGGGCCTATGCTCATATCCTTGATTGACCAAGTCTTCAACGAACTCGCGCTCCAGCGCATCTTCGCTTTGATAGCCTTCGGCCACCACTGATTCCCTGGTGTATTTATCCAGGACAATGAAGCGATTCGTTTCGGCAACGGGCTTGGTGTAATCAATCATGCAGGCATGTCCCTTATTCGGGTTCTTCGTAGTAATAGGAATAGTCGATACCCTTCATGAACATTTCCCGGTCATGAATTTTATCAGTTAATGCATTGATGATCAGCTTTTTCAGCATGGAATTATCCGCTACGCTGTGTCTCATGGCTTCCAAATAATCGCTTTTATTGATCTTGCTCCAATCAACGCAGCGAGCATGTCTTTTCTTCAGTATCAAATCCAGCCAGATCCTGGCAGTTCTGCCATTGCCTTCCATGAAAGGGTGGGCAATATTCATTTCCGTATATTTGTCGATGACGCTCTCAATCGAATCTTCCGGCATTTTTTCCATTGCAGCCAGCGTATCTGGCAGAAAACCGGCGGCAGCGAATTGAAAGCCACCTTTGCTGATGTTTTTTGCGCGTATAAACCCCGCGAAATCATACAAACCGCCAAAAAGGTAGGCGTGTATTTGTTGCAAACCCTTAACCGTGCCTACTTCAATGCTGTTGATAAAAGAAGTTTCAAATAGAGCATAGGCTTTTGATTTGCTCTTGCCGTCAATCGTTTCTTCGTTGTATGAAAACCACTCGATAAAGCGTGCGGCCTTGGTATTGGGAAAGTTTTTCGCCAACGCGATAACTCCATCAGAATCGATCACATCGGAAAGGCGTTTTTTTCCATCGGGCGCCAACATTTTCAACTGGGTAGTGCCGCTACCCAGTTGAACTTTTTCCTTTTTCAGCTTTGCTTTCAAATATTTCCAATAATTACGGTTTTTTTCGTAATTGTTCTGGTCATTTAATACACCCACAATGTCCAGCACCGAAAACCACCAGCGTGAACCCGCATCGTTCCACACGGCGCGGACTTCCCGGTCGTTAAAAAAGCGGATGGAAATTTTCTCTTTCATGTTCTGGAGGCATTGAAAGGTGTAGTCGCCTCATTCCAATAGCCATAGTTTTCGATCAAGTGCGCCAGTAGCAATTTAACCGTCTGCTTCTCTTGGGGCGTGGGTTCAGCCACGGCCTCGTTAGACAAAGTGCTATGGCTCGTGAATTGAATGATACGATTAAGATAGAGCTGGTTGTTGCCGGGCAAAAGTTCCGCCCACCGCGGATACCCCAGGAATCCGGCGGTTTTCTCATACAGATTGCGCAATAGCGTGAAATGATATCTTTCGACCCGGTTTTCCGCGATGGCCTGCTCAAGGTTTTGTTTTAAATACAGGTGATAGGAAAAGCTCCTGTTTGAATCCCCCAACTTTTCGGTCAGGGCGAAGGTCCCATCGTCAAGCCGTCCCAGAAAATAGCACCCCTCTTTTTTGCCGTTTTTCTTCAGGTCAAGTTCGTTGTGAAGCACATTGTAAAAAAGCGGGTTGTGGGTGGCGATAACGAATTTCAATTCCGACTTGCAGCTTTTGATCAACCGCGCCAATTCTACGGCCAGCTCGATTAGGTGATTCTCGTCCAGCGAGCTCACCGGATCATCGATAAACACATATTCCACCCGATCAAATTCCCGGGTTTCGCGAAGCTCCGGCTCGGCGACGTTTTGCGCGCCGATAACCAAATCCAGCAAAGCGTAGAAGACGCTCCAAATGAAATTACTCTCTTCGCCTTTCGAGATTTTGAGATTACCCGAACGTTGGTTGTCGCCCCGTTCCAGCGAAAACGTGACTTCGGTAAAACTTTCGTTGAAGTGCGGAGTCAGTTTCTGGTCCGCATAGCGTTGGAAGGCGGAAATAATGTTCCGGTCTTGTCCCTGCTCTTTCAATACCAGGTCGATAAAGCGGCTGGGTTGAATCTTCAGTTTGGGTTCGACATCCCCCTGTAAATCGTTGTCCCAATAGAACAGGTCTTCGGTGAAAGCGCTATAGTACAGGATTTTGATAGGAGACGACTCATCCTGACCGGAATCATCACCCTCTTCACTGCCATTGTTTTTGGGGGCAACCAGTTGCTTGAACTCGCGCGAAAGACGCGTCTTGCCCGTGCCATTGAAGGCATAGATCAGCTGCACCCTTTTGTTGGTGTTTTTCAACTGCCGGGCGATTTCGGCGAGCGTCTTGCTCATGATCAGGTAGCCGTCTCCGGCTTGGGAAAGCGGAAGAGTAAGTCGCGGTAATATTCGTATTGCTTCTGTCGGAGCTCGATTTCGCGGGGTAGACCCTCGCTTATGGAGTTCGTCAGTTTATCGAAGTTGTCGAGAGTGGCGACGATGCGGGCTTGCTCCGCGAGTGATTTTTTTTCATCGCCAGGAAAGGGAATCGGTATTCTTACTTTTGTGATTCCGTTTATAAGCAGCCTATTAAGCTTCCCTCGAGATACATGTTTTGCCTTCTCGTCAATGAATTTTGCCGTTTGCATTGCATAGGATATGAATTTTGGATTCATCGAGTGACGGAAGGCATAACTGTCATCATGTATGGCTACTTTCTCGCTTCCGATCCAAGCGACGGCCTTCCCAACATCTTCGACAGTTTCACCAACACCCGTGATTACAACATCACCTGGTAACGCATAACGCAATGAATTGGCCATATCTCTTCGAACTTGAGAAAAGGCATGGTCTGTCCATACACCATATCGAGTATATATCTCACCGTAGTGAATAACGTCGACGCCGTCTTCGACGTAATCATCCTTGGTAAAGCGCTTTCCTCGAATAAATACCCCGATCTCCCCGAGCGCCGTCCACTCCACCTCCCCCTCTTCAAAACTCAACAACTGATCACGATAGTAGCTGTATTGTTTTTTACGGGCAGTGAGTTCGGCAGTGAGTTCGGCGGTGAGTTCGACGGTGAGCTCGGAAAATTGATCCAGAATCCGAACGATTTCGGCCTGAATTTCAAGTGATTTATCCGGATTGTCGGGGCAGGGGATGGGGATTTCAAGCCTATCTATCACAATCGCATCAAGTGTAGGAATACCTGCAACGCGCACCTTCGAACGCAACAAGTTTTGATGGTCAA
>Ga0079224_100006642_pt1 | contig 15392 bp, 16 predicted proteins | sample Stecom2015_FD_80414 | JGI IMG/M metagenome (GOLD analysis project Ga0079224, IMG submission 80414) | Agricultural soil microbial communities from Utah to study Nitrogen management - Steer compost 2015 | ecosystem: Environmental > Terrestrial > Soil > Agricultural land | place: USA: Utah...
CCGCGCCTCGGTATAGCGCATCGCAGCGAACGATTTCGGATCGTCCTGCGAGCCCCAGTTGCCGTGCCCGTCGATGATCGGATAGCGGTACGAGAACGGCTGGGCCATGTGGACCATCGCCTCATAGCACGCCGCGTCGCCGTGCGGGTGGAATTTGCCGAGCACGTCGCCGACCGTGCGCGCTGCCTTCTTCGGCTTCGCGTTCGCGGAAAGGCCGAGATCGCTCATCGCATAGACGATCCGGCGCTGCACCGGCTTCAGGCCGTCGCCCAAGTGCGGCAGCGCACGGTCGAGGATCACGTACATCGAGTAGTCGAGGTACGCCTTCTCGGTGAAGACGGCGAGCGGGAGGCGCTCGATGCCTTCGAAGTCCAGCTGCTGTTCTCTCATCTCGGTTCCGTTTGTCGGTGCCCGCCTTTCAGGTGTCGGCGGTGCTTCTCTGTCGGGTCGTTGAGGGCAGCGCAGGGAACGTGCCGGCATATGGCCTTGCTCGAGACACGCCAAGAGCATCCCTGCGGCTCGATCGCGGCCATCCATGGCCGCTCACGGTCTCGAGCAAGGCCATACGCCGACGCGTTCCCCGCGATGTGCCCAAAGCAACGACCGCCCGCTGAGCCGACAGCGCCCCGACCGCGCTCACACGACGACGTCCGCGAGATTGCCCTTCTGCTGCAGCCACTCGCGGCGGTCGGCCGCGCGCTTCTTCGCGAGCAGCATGTCGAGGACCTGATCCGCATTATCGGTGCCGTCGATCGTGAGCTGCACGAGCCGACGCGTGTCGGGCGCCATCGTCGTCTCGCGAAGCTGCGCGGGGTCCATCTCGCCGAGACCTTTGAAGCGCGTGACGGATACCTTGCCCTTCTTATGCTCCGCCTCGATGCGGTCGAGGATCAGATCCCGCTCCGCATCGTCGAGCGCATAGTAGACGTCCTTGCCGACGTCGATCCGATAGAGCGGCGGCATCGCGACGTAAACGTGTCCCGCCTCGACGAGCGGGCGGAAGTGCTTCAGGAACAGCGCGCAGAGGAGCGTCGCGATGTGCAGCCCGTCCGAGTCCGCGTCGGCGAGGATGCAGATCTTGTGGTAGCGCAGACCGTCGAGCTTGTCGGAGCCCGGATCGACGCCGAGCGCGACCGCGATGTTGTGCACCTCCTGCGACGCGAGGAGCTCGGCGGCATCGACCTCCCAGGTGTTCAGGATCTTGCCGCGTAACGGCATCACCGCCTGCGTCTCGCGATCGCGCGCCTGCTTCGCCGAGCCGCCCGCGGAATCGCCCTCGACGAGGAAAAGCTCCGCGCGCGACGGATCCTGCGACGTGCAGTCCGCGAGCTTGCCGGGCAGCGCGGGGCCCGACATCACGCGCTTGCGCACGACCTTCTTCGCGGTCTTCAGGCGATGCTGCGCGTTCGCGATCGCGAGCTGCGCGATCTCGTCGCCGGTCTCGGGATGCTGGTTCAGCCAAAGCGCGAAACTGTCCTTGATGACGCCCGCGACGAACGCCGCGATCTCGCGCGAGCCGAGCCGCTCCTTCGTCTGGCCGGCGAACTGCGGATCCTCCATCTTCACGGACAGCACGAAGCTCACGCCTTCCCAGACGTCCTCGGGAGTGAGCCGCACGCCGCGCGGCAGGAGATTCCGGAACTCGCAGAACTCGCGCAGCGCCTCGGTCAGCCCGCCGCGGAGACCGTTCACGTGCGTGCCGCCCTGCGGCGTCGGCACGAGGTTCACGTAGCTCTCGGCGACGGGCGGCTCGCCGTCCGTGCGCCAGACGACCGCCCACTCGACTGCCTCGCGCTTACCTTCGAGGCTGCCGGAGAACGGCTCCGCCGGCAGCCATTCGGCCCCTTCGAGGCACTCCTTCAGGTACTGCTCGAGTCCGGCGCTGTACTGCCAGCGGTGATGCTCTTCGGGCTTCTCGACGTTCAGCACGACCTCGAGCCCCGGGCAAAGCACGGCCTTCGCGCGCAGCACCTGCTTCAGCCGCGAGATCGAGAACGTCGGGTTGTCGAAATACTTCGGATCCGGCCAGAAGCGAACGGTCGTGCCGGTCTGGTTCTTCGGCACCTTGCCGACGACCTCGAGCTTCGAGCGGCGCTTCCCGTTCGCGAAGCTCATGTTGTATTCCTTGCCGTCGCGGCGTATCCACACCTCGAGGTTCTTCGAGAGCGCGTTCACGACCGAGACGCCGACCCCGTGCAGGCCGCCCGAGAAGCGATAGTTCTTGTTCGAGAACTTGCCGCCCGCATGGAGCCTCGTCAGGATCAGCTCGACGCCCGGAATCTTCTCCTGCGGATGGATGTCGACCGGCATCCCGCGGCCATCGTCGATGACCTCGAGCGAGCCGTCCTTGTAGACGTTGACCTCGATCCGCTTCGCGTAGCCCGCGATCGCCTCGTCGACGCTGTTGTCGATGACTTCGTGCGCGAGGTGGTTCGGACGCTGCGTGTCCGTGTACATCCCCGGCCGGCGCCGCACGGGCTCCAGGCCGCTCAACACTTCGATGTCGGCAGCGAGATAACTCTTGCTCATTGAATTCCGTTCCGGCCGCCGGCCGGCAGGGGCAGTGATTGCGCGCGGCGATTGTAGCTTGGATCGGCGCCGCCGTTCACGCGGCGGAATCACCGCGATTCGCCGGTTTCAACGCTTCGTTAGAGTCGTGCGCAGGCGCTTTTTCGTCGCGCTCGGTGCAACGTGCGGTGCGCCCCGCGCCGCCTCGAACCTATTTGCGGATCACGATCGCGATCTCGCGGTAGTTGCCCTGCATCTCCCACGTGCCGTCGTAGCCGCGCGGCAGGACGACCGCCTGGCCCGGCGTGAACTCATGGACGGTGCCGTTCTGCTCCGTGAGGATCAGCTTGCCGCTCAGCACGTAGACGAACTCGTCGACGTCGAGAGGCCGAGTGCGATGGTCCGTCTTCGCCGGCGTCGATTCGAAGACGGACACATTGAGCTCTTCGCCGGCGAAGAGCGTCGCGACGCGGAACTCGAGCTCGCCCTCGACCTTGATGTCCTCGTAGGCCGTGCCGGGCACGGAAGTGAGCCCGATGCCGGCGAGCTTGTCGGGATCGAGCCGGACCGGCGACGGACCGTCGGCAAGCGCCGTAGTCCCGATGAGGGCGAGCGTAGTGGCAAGAGGCCAGATTCCGCGAGCTGCGCGCATTGACGGTCTCCCCGTTCGAATCGTGACCGCCGCATTCTATGCGGTTTCCGTCGCGCCATGCTGATTTCCGCGGAGAGCGCCGCCTGTGGCTAGTCCGCGCGCAACGCTCCCACGAGCCGCTCCGAGTCCGGAAACGGCAGCGGCTTGATCAGCACGCCGTTCACGACGCGGGATGACCCGACGGCCGGTAGGGCGCCGGAGCCGTCAGTCGAGATCGCGCCTCAGCGATTCGGCGGTCTTGTCCGAGACGACCGTCTCGTACCGGTACTCCGGATGCTCGCAGCCGAACTTGAACGAAGCGCCGCGCTTGATCGCGTCCTTCATCTCGGGCGACAGCTCGAAGCGGACGAAATGCACGGCGGAGGTCTTGCCTTGCTCGGTGCGCTCGAGGTCCTCGTCCGCGATGCCCGCAACGCGGCCGACGCCGTCGACCTCGAGATACAGGTCGTCCTCGATCCCGGCGAAACGGACGAGCGCCTTGCGCCGCTCCTCCACGTCCGGGAACTCGATCATGAACGTCGCCTTGAAGTTGCTGCCGTCCGGAATCAGCGGGTTGTACGCCTCGAGCTCCTCCTCGATCGCCTCGCTCTCGAAGATCCGCTCGATGCGCAGCATCTCCTGGACCTGATACTGCATCGTCAGCCGATCCTCGAAATAGAGCGTCGCGTTCGGACCGAGCGGAACCTGGCGGTGCTTCTTGTGCTCGAGCACCTTCGCGCGGAACTCCTTGCGGATCTTGTGGTACTGCTCGAGGCTGTAGAGATCGCTGACCTTCAGAGCTTCCATGTCACCGCTCTCCATTGAAAAACATGTCTGACACGAATTTTCGTGCCTAGATCCCGTACGCCCGCCGCAGGAGCTCCAGCGGACCGGCCGCCGTCGCAGACTCCGCGAGGGCCGCGATCTGCTCTGCGGCCATCGGGCAGTCGCTGATGAAGTGGTCCGCCTTCGCTTTGTCCACCTGACGTGCGACCGGTCGGCCGATCTTGCGCGACGTCGCACCGTACTCCTTCTTGACCGCGTAGGTGCCGTCGTGGCCGGAGCACCGCTCGATCGCCTGCACCTCCGTCCCCGGCACGAGCTGCAGCACGTCGCGGGTCTTGAGACCGATGTTCTGCACGCGCTGATGGCACGGCACCTGGTACGCGATCTTGCCGAGCGGCTGCTTGAAATCCGTGCGGAGCTTGCCGTGGCGATGGCGGATCATCAGGTACTCGAACGGATCGTAGAACGCGTCACGCACCGCGATGACCGCGGGATCGTCCGGGAACATCAGCGGCAGCTCCTGCTTGAACATCAGCACGCAGGAAGGAATGACGGACGTGAGATCCCACCCCTCCTGCACCCAGCGATAGAGCTCGGGGATGTTCTCTTCCTTCAGCTTCTCGACGGACTCGAGATCGCCCATCTCGAACTTCGGCATGCCGCAGCAGCGCTCCTTCTCGGGCAGCGCCGTCGGGATACCGTTGTGCTCGAACACCGCGACGAGATCCTCGACGAGGCTCGGCTTGTTATGCCGGCCATAGCACGTCGAGAACACGAGCACTTTGCCGCGGGTCTCGCCCGCGGGCTCGGCGACGACGTCTTTACGGCCGATCTTGTCCTTCAAGCGGCGGCGCGCGCTCTTCGACGCGTACTTCGGCACGGGCGCCTCGGCATCGACGCCGAGCGTCGACTCGAGGAGCTTCCGGCCCCACTTCGTCGAGTTTACCGCGTTGACGGTCTCGGCGACGACCGGGATCCCGGCGAGGCCGCCGACGGCGTCGGTGGAGGCGAGCATCCGGTCACGGAACGAGATCCGCGCGCCGTCCTTGAAGCGCTTGTACTTCGCGCGCAGCATCAGGTGCGGGAAGTCGACGTTCCACTCGTGCGGCGGCACGTACGGACACTTCGTCATGTAGCACATGTCGCACAGGTAACAGTGGTCGACGACCTTCCAGTACACCTCGCGCGGCACGGCATCGAGCTCGCCGGTGTCCGATTCGTCGATCGCGTCGAACAGCGTCGGGAACGCGTTGCACAGGCTGAAGCAGCGGCGGCAGCCGTGGCAGATGTCGAAGATGCGCTCGAGCTCCGCGTAGAGCGGCTCGTCGGCGGTGAAGTCGGGCGAGCGCCACGCAAGCGGATGGCGCGTCGGCGCGTCGAGACTCCCTTCCCTGCGGCCTTCCGGGGCGCCTTTCGTCACGCCCTCGCCGGCCGGCGGCTTGACTTCGCTCATCCGCGATATGCCTCCAGTCCGCGCCCATTGCCCGCGACGCGGACTCCGATAAAGGGACTTGCTGCGGGATCAGGACAAGCGGCGGCGGCGCAAGGACACGCCGCCGCCTGGCTCGGGACGTACGTCAGGCGTCGAGCGCGTCGAGCGCCTTCTGGAAACGGTTCGCGTGCGACCGCTCGGCCTTCGCGAGGGTCTCGAACCAGTCCGCGATCTCGTCGAAGCCCTCCTCGCGGGCGGTCTTCGCCATGCCCGGGTACATGTCCGTGTACTCGTGCGTCTCGCCGGCGATGGCCGCCTTCAGGTTGTCTGCGGTCGAGCCGATCGGGAGACCCGTCGCCGGATCACCGACCGCCTCGAGATACTCGAGGTGCCCGTGCGCGTGGCCCGTCTCACCCTCGGCCGTCGAGCGGAACACGGCCGCGACGTCGTTGTAACCCTCGACGTCCGCCTTCGCCGCGAAATAGAGGTACCGGCGGTTCGCCTGGGATTCGCCCGCGAACGCGTCCTTCAGGTTCTGCTCGGTCTTGCTGCCTTTGAGTTCCATGTCGGAGATCCTCCTGACCTACAATGGTTTGCGACGAAGCCGATGAGCCGCCCGGCGCATGGGACATGTGCCGGACAGCCGTTTAGACTAAGTCTAAAAGATCCGCATAAGGTAGTCTCGCGTTCCAGGGCTGTCAACACGACACGGGCCGTTCGATCAGAGCACAGTTTGACACCTTTACGGTGGTTTGACCCCCGGAGCGTGGGTCCTGTACCGTGCGCGCAGCGTCGACCCTGAAGTCGGATGTTACATGACGGAATCGGACAATAGCCTCGGCAGCCTCGAAAAGTCCCTCGAGGAGCTCGAGTCGCTCGTCGAGCGGCTCGAAAGCGGCGATTTGTCGCTCGAGGAGGCGCTCAAGGAGTTCGAGCGGGGCGTCAAGCTGACGCGCGAATGCCAGGCGGCGCTGAAGGACGCCGAGCAGAAGGTCGAAATCCTGCTGAAGAAAACCGAGGACGCGGAGCCGGTGCCGTTCGAGGCCCCGAAAGACTAGGCGCCCGTCCGGATCCCGGGCAGCTGCCGGCCTACGTCGAGCTCTGCACCCCCTGCAGGCGCTCGATCAGCGACCTCAGGAACACCTTGTTGAAGCGCAGCTGGCACGACGTCGAGGCCTGCTCGAGCAAGGTCGAGCTCACCGTCATCAGCGTCACCGGGCCGATCGCCGTGATCGTCGCCGTGCGGCGGGCGCCGCGCACGTAGCTCGTCTCGCCGAAGCAGTCGCCGTCGCCGAGGACGCCGACGACGCGCCGGCCGGAGCGGACCGAGACCTCTCCCGACACGATGATGTAGAAGCGGTCGTCGAGCTCGCCCTCGCGGATGATCTCGTCGCCTTCCTTGTAGTCGCGCCACTCGCTCGCGCGGAGCACCTCCCAGATCTCGGCGTGCGAGAACTCGTGGAAGAAGCGCAGCTTCCTCAACTGCTCGAATTGTGCCTGCTTGTCTATCCGGTCGGACTGCGTGCGCAGCGTGTGGAACACGCGGGTCAATGCCGCCGCGAACTCGAGCCCGTTCGCGAAGCGCTGCTCCGGCTCCTTGCGCAGCGCCTTCGACACCACGTCCTCGAGCTCCTCGGAAATCTCCTCGCGAAGCGTGTGCAGCGGCGGCGGCGTCGCGTAGACGATCTGGTGGAGCAGCCGGCTCAGGTTGTTCGCGCGGAACGGCCGGTAACCGGTCAGGAGCTCGTACATGACCGCGCCCAGGGAGTAGAGGTCCGAGCGCGGGGTGATCTCCGCGGATTGCACCTGCTCCGGCGACATGTAGCTCGGCGAGCCCGCGATACCCTCGATCCGCGATACGGTCGAGTCCTTCACGATCGCGATGCCGAAGTCGATGATCCTGACGTCGTTGTCGAGCGTCAGCATGATGTTGCTCGGCTTGATGTCGCGATGGATCACGCCGCGGCTGTGCGCGTAGTGCAGCGCCTTCGCGCACTTGAAGATGATCTCGACGACGTCCTCGATGCGGAGCAGGTTGTCGGGCTTGCAGTACGCGGCGAGCGTGCGAGCGCCGTGCACGTGCTCGGTCACGACATAGTAGCTGCCGTTCTCCTCGCCCGCGTCGTAGATCGGCAGGATGTTCGGGTGCTGCAGGCGCCCGACCATCTGCGCCTCGTTGAAGAACATCTTGCGCGTCACGCGGGCGCGCTGCTCGTCCTCCATGTTGTCGAGGTCGTACAGCTTGATCGCGACGTCGCGCCCGTAATAGGGATCGTGCGACAGGAACACCCGCCCGGTGCTGCCCTGACCGACCTCGTTGATCACGAGGTACTTGCCGATGCGTTCCGGCACACGGGGAGCCTGGCGCTTCCGTGCGCCGTGAGCAGTATTTGGCTGCGACATCTACTCGAGTGGACCGATAGCTACGGGCGTCACTGCGTCAGCAGGAGCCGCAGCGCCTCGAGACAGACCGCTGCATACACGCCTGCCATCAGGTCATCGAGCATAATGCCGAGCCCTCCGGCGATTCTGTGATCCAGATCGCGTATGGGCCAGGGCTTCCAGATGTCGAACAATCGAAAGAGAAGGAACGCCGGGACGAGCCAGAAAACGCCGTCGCCGTCGCCGAGCACGAGCGTCGCTGCGAGAAAGCCCACGATCTCGTCGAAAACGATCGATGGATGATCGTGAGTCGCGACTTTGCGCGCGCTCGCGCCGCAGACGAATATCCCGCCGACGAAGAGCGCCGCGACGATCGCGATCCGGAACGCGAGCGGCAAGTCGAGCATGAGCCACGCGGGCACGAGCGCGACCACGGTGCCGGCCGTGCCCGGTGCACGCGGCGCGAGGCCCGCGCCGAAGCCGGTCGCGAGCCACTGCACCGGATCGCGCAGTGACGGACGCATGCGCGCGTCGCTCATCTCCGCCACGTAAGGCTCACCTGCTCATTCGAAGTGGAGGTAGCCCGCTTGCGGCGAGATGCTCTGGCCGCCGCGGCGCCAGTCGATGCCTTTGCGGTCCGTGATCCGGCCGATCCGGCGCACCGGCGTGCCGCACGCCGCGAGCGCGTCGGCGATGCGGGCCCGTGCGTCCGGCGGAGCGGTGAAGCAGAGCTCGTAATCATCGCCGCCCGATAGCGCGAGCCGGAGCCCTTCGTCGGTGCCGAACGCGGCCACGAGCGCAGCAGACAGCGGCAACGCCTCGACGTCGATCTCGGCGCCGCAGCCGCTCGCATCGCAGATATGGGCGAGGTCCGAAGCGAGCCCGTCCGAGAGGTCGATCGCGGCCGTCGCGAGTCCCGCGAGCGCGCGCCCGGCATCGACCCGCGGCGTCGGCCGAAGGTAGCGCTCGACGAGAGCCGCGTCGGGGCCCGCCTCGTGGCGCCCCTCGGCGCTCGAGCCGCCGCGCACGGAGAGCCGCTCGAGCCCGCCCGCCGCATCGCCGAGCGTCCCGGTCACGTAGACGTCGTCGCCGCTTCGCGCGCCCCCTCGCGTAAGCGGCGATGTGCCGCCCGGGAAGTCGCCGGTCGCCTCGACGGTGATCGCGAGCGGCCCGCGCGTCAGATTGCCGCCGACGAGCGTCACGCCGTGACGGTCTGCGAGCCCGAAAAAGCCGCGGGCGAACGACTCGAGCCACGCGGCATCGGCGTCGGAGAGCGTCAGCGCGAGCGTCGCCCACCGCGGGCGCGCGCCCATCGCCGCGAGATCGCTCAAGCTCACCGCGAGCGCGCGATGGCCGATCGAATCGGGCGGTGCGTCCGGCAGGAAGTGCACGCCTTCGACCAGCGTGTCCACGGTGACGGCGATTCGCCCGTCGACCGAGAGCACGGCCGCGTCGTCGCCGACGCCGATCAGCACGTCGGGATCACGCGGCGGGCGCGCGAAGTAGCGGCGGATGACGTCGAACTCGTTCATCGTCGCGTCGAGCGCGTTCGGGTCATGCTCCGGGGCTTCCGCGGAACCCCTCCGATCTCGCCGCCTTGTCGAGGAGCGCGTTGATGAAGCGGAAGCTTTCGGCGGCGCCGTAGCGCTTCGCGAGCTCGACGGCCTCGTTGATCACGACCTTCGTCGGCACGTCCGGGCGATGTTTGAGCTCCGTCAGCGCGACGAGCAGGATCGAGCGGCCGACCGCGTCGAGCTGCTCGAGCGAACGCGCTGCGAACCGCGCGATCGCGCGGTCGAAGACCGGCGCCTCCTCGATCGCGAGAGCGAGCACCGTCCTGAAGTAGGGCCGGTCGCTCTTCGCGAATTCGGGTGTCTGCGAGAACTGCCGCTCGAGCTCGACGACGTCGTGCCCGGCGATCTGCCACTGATAGAGCGCTTTGACGAGCAGCTCGCGGGCGATCTGCCGTGCCCGCGCGGCGCCCCCGCCGCGCGTCGCTCGCCCGCCGCGTTGGCCTTCGGTCACGACCGCTACTGCTGCAGCTTGCGGACGAGGGTCGCCATCTCGATCGCCGTCAGCGCGGCGTCCGCGCCCTTGTTCCCCGCCTTCGTGCCGGCCCGCTCGACCGCCTGCTCGATCGTGTCGACGGTCAGGAGGCCGAAACCGATCGGCACCTCGTGCTCGAGCGACACGCGCGCGATCCCCGCCGCCGCCTCTCCGGCGACGTAGTCGAAATGCGGCGTTGCGCCGCGGATCACGCAGCCGAGCGCGATCAGCGCATCGTGACGGCGTGCCGCCGCGAGCTTCTTGAGCGCGAACGGAATCTCGAACGCGCCCGGTACCCGCACGACTTCGATATCGCCCGCCTCCGCGCCGTGCTTGACCAGCGTGCCGACCGCCGCGTCGAGGAGCCGCTCGACGATGAACTCGTTGAAGCGCGATGCGACCACCGCGAAGCGCAAGCCGCGCGCGCTGTACGTACCTTCGACGATCTTGACCCGCTCGTCCATGGCGTTCGCCCGATCCCCTCTACTTCACGTACTCGACGACCTCGAGACCGAATCCCGAGAGCCCGTGCATGTTCTTCGGCGCGGACAGGACACGCATCCGCCGCACGCCGAGCGCGCGCAACACCTGCGCGCCGGTGCCGATCGTCCGCAAGTCCATCACGCGCTCGCGCCGCGTGACGACTTCGTCGACCGGCTCGGCGAGCTCCTTCACGACCCGCATCAGGTCACGCGGCGACTCCTCCTGCCGCAGCAGCACGACGACGCCGTGCCCGTGCTCCGCGATCCGCCGCATCGCGTCGCGCAGCGGCCAGCCGAGCCGCTCGTTCCTGACGCCGATCACGTCGGTCAGCGTTTCCTGGCGATGCACGCGCACGAGCGTCGGCGTCTCCGGGTCGATGCGGCCGCGCACGAGCGCGAGGTGCACGGTGCGATACACGTGATCCTCGAAGCACACCATCCGAAACGGCCCGAACTCCGTCTCGACGTCGAGCTCGCTGATCGCCTCGACCGATTCCTCCTTCTCGAGGCGATACTTGATGAGATCGGCGATCGTACCGATCTTGAGCCCGTGCCGACGCGCGAACGCGAGAAGCTCGTCGCGGCGGGCCATCGTGCCGTCTTCGCTCAGGATCTCGACGATCACGGCGGCGGGCTCGAGACCCGCGAGGCGCGCGAGATCGCAGCCCGCTTCCGTATGGCCCGCACGCGTCAGCACACCGCCGGGCTGCGCCATCAGCGGGAAGATGTGCCCCGGCTGCACCAGGTCCTCGGGCCGCGCGTCCGGCGCGACCGCGGCACGGATCGTCCGCGCGCGGTCGTGAGCGGAGATACCGGTCGTCACGCCTTCTGCCGCCTCGATCGACACGGTGAAGTTCGTCGTACGTCGCTCGTTCGTGCTGCCGACCATCAGCGGCAGGCGCAGCTGCTCGCAGCGGGCGCGGGTGAGCGTCAGGCAGATGAGCCCGCGGGCGTAACGCGCCATGAAGTTGATGTGCTCCGGACGCACCTTCGTCGCGGCCATCACGAGGTCGCCTTCGTTCTCGCGATCCTCGTCGTCGAGGATCACGACCATCTCGCCGTCGCGGATCGCGGCGATGATGTCCTCGACGGTGTCGAAGTCGGACCGCACGGAGTCGGCGGGCGCGGGTCTGGTCATGGCTTCAAAGGTCGATCGGAAACGGAAAGACTACCGCGAATCGGCCGCGGCTGCTCGCGCGACGCGGCTCCCGGGCGTCCGTCGTGCGGCGGCCGGACGAGCGGAATCCTCCGACGGCGCCAAGTCGCGATCCCGACGGCTCGCCGGCGCCCCTTGCGTCCGCTCCGCTGCGGCCCCGCTTGCGTCCGCTGCGGCGCCGGCCGGCCAGCGTCGCTCACGCGGCGATCAGAAAGCCCACGTAGCCCGCGTAAAACGCGAGGAAGACCGTGCCCTCGGCCCGGCTCAAGCGCTTCGACGTCCACCCGAACCACACCATGAGCACCGTGATCCCGAGCATGAACGGCACGTCGGTGCGGACGATCTGCTCGGGGACCGGCGTCGGACGGATCAACGCAGTCAGACCGCCGATCCCCATCAGGTTGTAGACGTTGGAGCCCAGCACGTTACCGATCGCGACGTCGCTCTGTCGGCGCACGGCCGCGACGAGCGACGTCACGAGCTCGGGCGCCGACGTCCCGACCGCGACGATCGTAAGCCCGATTACCTCCTCGGAGATCCCGCCGACGCGGGCAAGGTCGACGGCCGCGCCGACGAGCACTCGGCCGCCGAGGACGAGGATCGCGAGCCCGACGATCGCGAGCGCGATCGCACCGGCCATCGCGGGCGCGCGCGGCCGCCGGCCGCTCGGCCGAAGCGCCGGACGGACCAGCCCGACGGCCTCGGCACGCCCGAACGCCGCCGTGTGTCCGTCGGCAAGATCTCGCTCCTGCCGATACGCGAAAAAGAGGTACGCGGCGAGGGCCGCGACGAACACGACGCCGATGCCGCGGGCGAGCCCGACCGACGCCGCGGCGGCGGCGAACAGCAGCGACGCGGCGAGCACGACGCCGCCGTCGCGCTTGAGCGCGCGGCTCTCGACCGCGATCGGGCGGAGCAGCGCCGCAGCACCGAGGATCAGCAGGATGTTCGCGATATTCGAGCCGACGATGTTGCCGACCGCGATGCCGGGCGAGCCGACGAGCGCGGCCTGCACGCTCGTCACGAGCTCCGGCGTCGACGTGCCGAAACCGACGAGCGTGAGCCCGATCAGGAGCGGCGACACGCCGAAGCATTCGGCCGTGCGCACGGCGCCGCGAACGAGAAGCTCCGCGCCGACGACGAGCAGCGCGAGGCCGGCGGCGAAGAGCAGCGCGGCGGTCACGGACGGCCGATCAGCGAGCGGGATCTTCGGACGGCCGTTCGAGCATCCGCTCGACGTAACGGGCCAACAGATCGACCTCGACGTTCACCGGCGTGCCGGGCCGGTAGTCTCCGATGATCGTCGCATCGCGCGTATGCGGCACGATGTTGACGCTGAAGCGGTCGCCCGAGATCTCGTTCACGGTCAGGCTCACGCCGTCGACGGCGATCGAGCCCTTGCGCGCGACGTAACGCGCGAGCCCGGGGGGCAGATCGATCGCGACGACGAGCGACCGGGCCGCCGGCTCGATCGAGGCCACGCGCGCGATGCCGTCGACGTGGCCGCTGACGAGATGGCCGTCGAGCGGGTCGCCGAGCGCAAGCGACGGCTCGAGATTCACGCGCGCGCCGTGCGCGAGCAGGCCGAGCGTCGTCACCGACAACGTCTCGCGTGAGACGTCGCCCTCGAAACGATCGGTCCCGACCGCGGTCGCGGTCAGGCACACGCCATTGACGGCGATGCTCGCCCCGATCGCAGGCGGCACGAGCGGCGTGTCGGCGAAGCCGATGGTCAAACGGCGATCGCCGCCTCGCTCCTCGACCGCAAGCACGCGACCGACGCCTTTGACGATTCCCGAGAACATCGAGCACTCCGTTTCAGGGCCGCCGTCCGCGACGAAACGGCCGACGCCAGGCTGCGCGACCGTGCCGACCGCGGGCTCGTGGTCCGCGACGCGGTTCTGCTCACCGGGCCACGGGCCGCGCGATGATACGCAAATCGTCGCCGACCCGCCGAACGTCGTCGATCGCGAGCCGCACGCGGTCCTCGAGCGACTCGAGCGCCGGCAGCGAGAAGAGCCCCCGCGCGGTATCACCGAGCAGGTGCGGCGCAAAGTACAGGACGAGCTCGTCGATCAAACCCCGATCGAGCAGCGCGCCGTTCAGCGTCGGTCCCGCCTCGACCCAGACGTCGTTGACGTCGAGGGCCGCGAGGCGCTCGACGACGTCGACGAGATCGCAGCGCTCCCGTCCTGCGACACGGACGACTCGAACGCGCGCGGCCGCGTTCAGGCCGTCGAGCCAGGCTGCGATCGCGTCGTCGCCGGCCGTCGTGAAAATCACGACGTCGCCGGGCTCCTTAAGCGTCCGCGCGGAACGCGGCGTCGCGAGCTTCGCGTCGACGATCGCGCGGAGCGGTCCCCTCGCGCCGGTTTCGGTCATGGGCGCCGCTGTCGGTGTGCCGGGCGGCGCCGTCGCGGGCTCGGGTGCCGCGGCGCCCGGCGCGGCCGCGGGACCGGGCGCCTCGGCCAGCCGCGCGGTCAGGCGCGGGTCATCCGCGAGCACCGTGCCGATGCCGGTCAAAATCGCGCCGGCCCGGGCGCGGAACCGATGCACGTCGCTGCGCGCCGCAGGCCCCGTGATCCATCGGCTTGCGCCGTTCGCGAGCGCGGTGCGCCCGTCGAGGCTCGCGGCGAGCTTGCTGCGCACCCACGGGCGGCCGCGCGTCATCCGCGCGAAGAAGCCGCGGTTCAGCGCGCGGGCCTCGCGCTCGAGCACGCCGACCTCGACATCGATACCGGCCGCGCGGAGCCGCTCGAGGCCCGAGCCCGCGACCGGGTTCGGATCGAGCGCCGCGCAGACGACGCGCGCGACGCCCGCGTCGATCAGCGCGCGCGTGCACGGCCCCGTGCGGCCCGTGTGATCGCACGGCTCGAGGCTCACGTAAGCCGTCGCGCCGCGGGCAGCGGCACCCGCCGCCTCGAGCGCGACGATCTCCGCATGCGGCCCGCCCGGCGGCCGCGTGAAGCCTTCGCCGACGATGCGACCGTCGCGAACGAGCACGCAGCCGACCGCGGGATTCGGCGCCGTCGTGCCGAGCGCGCGCTCGGCGAGCCGAAGCGCACGCGCCATGTACGCATGATCCTCGGCGCGGCTCACGGCTTCTCTTCTTCTTCGGGCAGCAACGACATCTGCTCGCGGCTCGAGTACGCCGTCAGCGCCTTGAGCCGCTGAATCTCTTCCTGGAACTCGGTGACGTCCTGGAAGCTGCGATAGATCGACGCAAAGCGCACGTACGCGACCTCGTCGAGCCGGCGCAGCTCCTCCATCACCATGTCGCCGATCAGCCGGCTCGGCACGTCGCGCTCGCCCATCGTCTGCAGGCGGTGGATGATCCGCTCGATGCTCGCCTCGACATCCTCGGTCTTCACGGGGCGCTTCTGCAGCGCGGCGAGCATGCCGCTGCGAAGCTTGCCCTCGTCGAACGGCTCCCGCCGGCCGTCGCGCTTCACGACGTGCGGCATCACGAGCTCGGGCGTCTCGAACGTCGTGAAGCGCTCCGCGCACTTCAGGCACTCGCGCCGGCGACGCACCTGCCGGCCCTCGCCGGCGAGCCGCGAGTCGATGACCTTCGTGTCGGAGTGATTGCAGAACGGGCAATGCATCTCGGCGGCACCGTCGTGTCAGACACCTTTTTCGAACGAAAACGGCGTCTGACACATTTTGGCGCAAAATCGGGGTCAGAGCCCTTTTTCGGCAAGTCGGCTCAGCGGACGTAGACGGGAAACCGCGCGAGCAGCTCGCGCGCGCCTTCACGCACGCGGGCCGCGACGTCCGCCGAGTCCGGCCGCTCGATGACATCGGCGAGCCAGTCGGCGACCTGCTCGATCTCGGCGGCGCCGAACCCGCGCGTCGTGACGGCGGGCGTGCCGAGCCTGAGCGCAGGCCGCAGGCCGTCACGTCCCGGCAGCGTCACGCCGTTCACCGCGATGTGCGCGCGCTCGAGCGCGGCCTCGAGCTCGGCCGCGG
>Ga0079224_100006643_pt1 | contig 15392 bp, 12 predicted proteins | sample Stecom2015_FD_80414 | JGI IMG/M metagenome (GOLD analysis project Ga0079224, IMG submission 80414) | Agricultural soil microbial communities from Utah to study Nitrogen management - Steer compost 2015 | ecosystem: Environmental > Terrestrial > Soil > Agricultural land | place: USA: Utah...
CCGAGGTGAGCAACAGCACCCTTCATGATGCCATTCGTGAATCAATCATTAAACCTGTCATTCCTGAAGAGCTGATGGATGACAAGACCAAGATTTTTATCAATCCCACCGGCCGCTTCGTCGTCGGTGGGCCGCAGGGGGACTGTGGTCTAACCGGGCGAAAGATCATTGTCGATACGTATGGTGGTGTTGGAAGCCACGGAGGCGGAGCTTTTTCCGGCAAGGATCCGTCCAAGGTCGATCGGTCGGCATCTTATATGTCCCGTTACATCGCCAAGAACTGCGTGGCCGCAGGTCTGGCAGACCGGGTGGAACTTCAGCTGGCCTATGCAATTGGAATCCCGGAACCGGTGTCAGTTATGGTGCGCACCGACGGTACCGGACGGATCAGTGATGATCAAATCAGTGAATTGATTCGTCACCATTTCGATTTGACGCCCGCCGGCATCATTCAAACACTTGATCTCCGCCGACCCATCTACCGCAAAACAGCAGCATACGGCCATTTCGGAAGAGATGATGTGGAGTTCCCGTGGGAGCGGGTAGATAAGGTCGAGCAACTCCGTAAAGACGCCGGCATTTCGGAAGGTGATCTCGAGAAGGTCGGTTCCTGACCTCTTTCGGCTCGACGTTGATAAATATCGGCCACGGCAGTACATGGAACACGGGTAGCGCGGACCCTCCATGCTCAAACGGTGAGGTCTCTATTCCTCTTCCTGCCTGTCTCCCCGTACCAAAATTCGCTATGATGGCTGCATGGCATATGGTCCCTATCAGGTAACACTCGGTCCCAGAATCAGCCCGGTTGTAAAATACCTGATCATTGCCAACGTAGTCGTCTTCCTCTGGCAAACCCTCGCATCACTGGTAGGCAGCTACGAGATTATCCGGATATTCGGCTTAACCCCGTATCTGGTGATTGCTCGCCTCTACTTCTGGCAACTAGTCACTTATCTCTTTCTTCACGGGGATCTGCTTCACATTCTCTTTAACATGTTTGCGCTGTGGATGTTTGGGTCAGAGCTGGAACGATACTTGGGAAGTTCGGAGTTCTTGAAGTTTTATTTCATCACCGGGGTCGGGGCCGGACTATTTTCCTTACTCTTTCACCCCTTCTCAACGATTCCCACCATCGGAGCATCCGGTGCGATCTACGGGATACTGATGGCCTACGGGATGATGTTTCCCAAACGGTACGTGTACCTCTACTTCCTCTTTCCCGTGAAGGTCAAATACTTTGTAGCGGTACTCGGACTGATTGCTTTCCTTTCGGCGCTTTCTGCCTCCCAGAGTCCCGTCGATAATTTCGCTCACCTGGGCGGAATGCTGTTCGCGTTTCTTTACTTGAAGGGCCTGCTCTCACTTTCGAATATTCGGCAGAATTATTACCGCTGGAAGCTCAAGAAGATGCGCAGTCGCTTCGAGGTGCATGAAGGACGACGTAATGATCCCCCCAGGCGGCGGGACGACGATTACTGGATTAATTAATTCCCTGGCTGTGTAGCTATCAGGATCCGGGCCGCTGTCCGGGCTCCACGATCTTGACCATCGTTCCCGATTCTAAACGCTGGTTGGGATCGATACGGTTCAAGAGGGCAAGGTCTTCCACTGAAACACGGGAGTCAGAGTACCGGCTGGCGATCTGCTTTAAAGTTTCTCCACCGCTCGCCCGAACAACGCGAAGGCGATCGGGTGTCACGTTCAAGATACGTGAATCAGTAACTCTCCGAAAGTTCGTAACGCCCTGCTGCAGGACTGACGAGTATGAGCGATAGGTATTTGATGGAGCCATACCGACTAGTTGGTAGAGGTGACCGTTGTAGGAGATAAAGGCTGCAATCGCCTGTATTACCTGATTGCTTGCCTGGCGGATCTGATAGGCGGCGAGGAAGGCATTGTTGTTATCAATTTGAACACGCCTCCCGTCCACCATCTGAACACCCTGCTGCCGACCGAGACTGACCGCGCGTGCCTCGGGAGAACTATCCTGCGGGGCAAGCGTGAGCTGAATCGCGGCCCTGCCGTTGGGTTCTACAAAAATGACGGCACTTTTGCTGTTCTGGACGTTCCAGCCGTCAGGATAGTCAATCTGGAACCGAAGCTCCGGGTGATAAAACACGCCGTTTGCAGTGAAGCCTTCACGAGGGTTCTCTCCGAATACCAGCCCTTCCAGCCGGCTCAGATGATCCGGCCGGTTCACCTTTAATGATGAAGCATCGACCGAAGCCAGATACTTCTTGGCCAGAGCAGCCGTTGCTTCGATTCGATCGGGTGGTGAAGGATGGGAGGAGAGCCAGCTGGGGACGGCCTCTCCGCTCTCTTCCTGCATACTTTGGAAGACCTGAAAAAAATTGCTCATCTCACGGGGGTCATAGCCTGCCTTAAACATGTACTCGACCCCCAGTTCATCGGACTGCTCTTCGTCCTCGCGGCCGTACTTCAGGAAGAGCAAACCCACTCCGAGTTGTGCGATGTCACTGAGGCTTCGAAATGTCGGCGAAAAGATGCTTCCGAGGCCGAGTCCGAGGCCCAACAGCTGAGCCCTGGACATCTGTGATACCGCGTGACGCGCCGTAACGTGACCGATTTCATGACCCATCACACCTGCCAGTTCAGCTTCGCTGTTCATATAGGCCAAGATGCCCCGTGTGAAATAGATGTACCCGCCTGGCAGGGCAAACGCGTTCACCACCGGAACGTCGACGACTGTAAAGGTCCAGGGTAGGTCAGGGCGATGGGAAATCTTCGCCAGTTCATTTCCGACACGCTGGACATAGCTTTGAAGTTGCTTGTCTTCAACCTGGCCGAACTGAGCCAGGATCTCAGGGTGGGCTTCCTTGCCGTAAGCAATTTCCTGACTTTCAGAAATGAGCGCGATCTCTCTTTTTCCTGTAACCGGGTTGCGAGCGCAGCTTGATACGAAGAGCAAAAAGATCAGAAGTGGAAACAAGAGGGGAAAATTTACCCGGTTACGAGCAGTACCTATCATTCTGTGTCTCCTTTTCTCAGTCTGATCCACAAACGGTCGGGAGGTTTCAGTCTGCTTACATGAGTCGGACAGAAGATGCTAACTCAGTATTTCAGTCGTACATCTTCGTCCTTTCCGGAAGATCAGACTAGCGCCATCCTATTCTTTTATCAGTATAAGCAGCAAATTGCGTGCCATCATCACTTTAGAATGCCGGATTCTCTAAATGCCGCGAGCTCAGCTTCGTGCTCCGCCGAGGGATTTGTTATGATGTGGCATCGGCAATTCAGTTCTTGCGTGGCTTCTATGAAAGCATCTCACATTCACAACCGGTACAAACTGATGAAGGGGTACTTGCTCGGCAGGAGCGAATTGAACGGCTACCCCCTCACGCTCATCATCGAAAACACCGGTAGGTGCAATTTGAAATGTCCGATGTGCCCACGTGAGTTTGGCGAATATCCTGCCGAGGACTTTGATTTCGATCTCTTTAAGAGAATCATCGACGAAATCCGGAGTGAAACTGAACTGGTTTTTCCGTGGGGGTTGGGTGAGCCGTTACTCAATCCCGACCTGTTTCGGATGATCCGCTATTGTCGCGACGCAGGCATTTATACTGTCGTATCCACCAACGCCACTCTCCTCAACAAGGAACGTAGCCGGCAATTGTTGGAGTCGGGTCTGGACAACCTCATTATTGCTTTCGACGGAACCACTCCGGAGGTGTATGAGAAATACCGGAAGAATGCCAAGTTTCACCGGGTTCGTCAGAATATTCTACGTTTCCTCGAAATGAAGAGGGAAGTCGGCTCTGATATCTTTGTCGTCATGCAGATGGTACGATTGCCGGGGAATCAACACCAGGTACGGGATTACCAGCGCATGTGGTCAATTGATGGAGTGGATGAGATTCGAATCAAGGAGGACGAAGTCGTCATCCCCGAAGTGGCGCTGGAAGAGCGTGTCCACCACAATCGCCGCCGAAACCCCTGTTACCAGCTATGGCAGGGCCCAGCTCACATAAATTACGGGGGTGATTTCCGTCCCTGCTGCCACATGTACAACAGAGCGCCGATCGGCAACGTTAAGGAAAAGTCAGTCTACGACTTGTGGAATTCCGATAGCATGGTGAAGCTGCGACAGGCTCACCTGGATGGGGATCTGACAGATTATCCTGAGTGCCAGAATTGTCATGCTCCGAATCCACGCTTACCCGTCATTCTGGGGAGCTTCATGGTCGACACTTTCAAAATCCGACAGTGGATTCCGAGAGCGGAGAAGATGGCCATTTTTTACAAACTACCTTTGTTCAAGGACCGGTGACGGGGAAATCCGGAAGCTTATATGAATATCCTACTTGTTCGTGGCAAGCCCACTTTCATGGACTTTATCATCGGGATCCCGATTGGCCTTGTGTACATTGCACCCCTGGTTCGACAGGAAGGGCATCATGTCGATATTCTTGATCTGGCCCTTGAGAAGGTTCCCGAGGAGTCACTACAGCAGAAGCTAAACGAGCGTAAATGGGACGTTGCCGGGTTCACCTGCATGACAGCGGAATGGGACGGCGCGGTCAACGCAGCCCGCCAGCTGAAGGCCCATGATCCGACAATCATCACTATTTTCGGAGGCCAGCATCCTACCATCGAGACTGAGCAAGTGCTCTCCCATGACTTTGCTGATATTGTCTGTATCGGCGAAGGGGAGGAGACCTTCAAGGAACTCATTGATTGCCTATCGCGCGAGTCGGATATCTCATCCGTTTTGGGGATTGCTTACAAGACAAAAGCAGGAGAAGTTGTCCGGACCCCACCCAGGCCACCCATTCAAGATGTCGATTCGATCCCGATTCCTGCCTATGACCTGCTCGATCTAGACCGCTACGCGGTGGCCGAGTCAGCCCGTCATACAACCCGGTACAAGAGGGCTATCCAGATCTTTACCAGTCGAGGATGCCCATGGCATTGCGTCTACTGCCATGACCTCTTCGGCAAGAAGTTTCGTCCTCGAAGTCCCGCCCACGTTCTCGAAGAAATCACGCTTTTGTATGAGCAATATCGGATCCAGGAGTTCATGATCGAAGACGATATTTTCAATTTCGACATGGATCGGGCCAAGGATATCTGTGATCGAATCGTGGCCTCTGGAATGGAGATATCACTGCAATTTGGCAATGGCGTTCGACTGGAGCGCCTCGATGAAGAACTCATCCAGAAAATGGCGGCTGCCGGTACACACCACATGTGTATAGCCATCGAATCCGCGAGCCCTCGGGTGCAGAAGCTTTCTCGCAAGTATCTGAAGCTTTACATGGTCAAAGATGTGGTTTCCTGGGCGCGAAAACATGGAATTGAGACCCTCGGGTTCTTCATGATCGGTTTTCCGACAGAAACGATCGAAGAGATTAATATGACAATTCGTTTTGCCTGTGAGACGGATCTGGATGAAGCTCTGTTCAGTATTGTGATCCCTTATGCCGGCACGGAACTCGCTCGTCAAGTGAAACGGGAGCGTCTCTACGATCCCGATGAAGAAGAAGAACATCTCAACCACGTACATCGGATCAAGACTGAGGAATTCGACTTTCGGACCTTAAAGAGGCTTCAGCGGAAGGCCTACTTTCTCTTTTTTCTAAGCCGGTTCCGATTTATTCGAATGCTGCCCCGGTTGATGAGCGTCCGCTCAAGTATGAAGTATCTGCGTGCCATTGAACGAAACTTTCTGCCTGAATTTTTGCAGCGGCAGACATCGAGAATCAATTAGCTCAATGTATAGCTATCCCCGTTTTCCCGACCACGTTTATGTTGAGCTGACGAATATCTGTAATGCCCGCTGTACAATCTGTGCGACTCCGGCGATGAAACGGAGCAGGCAGATCATGCCTTTGGATCTATTCCGAAAGATTGTTACAGAATGCGGACGAAATCGAGCACGCAAGCTGCTTCCCTTTCTGCACGGGGAGTCTCTACTAGTGCCCGGCGTGATGGATTATTTCCGTGAAGCCAGGCGACTTGCCCCTAAAACACATATCAATCTGACGACTAACGGTTCTCGTTTGACAAAGGAGCATGCTGAAACCCTACTGCAGGAGGATCTCATCGACAGCTTGATCGTTTCGATAGACGGGGGCGATAAGCAGACCTTCGAGGGCATTCGACTTGGACTTAACTACGACGAAGTGCGGTCTAACGTTCTTCACTTTCTCCGTCGTAGAAAAGAGCTGAAGAAGTCAGGCCCCAGGGTTGCCATCTCAATGGTCACGGTTGACGAAAATAAGCACACTCGGAAGAAACTCCGCAGGGCCTGGCAGGAAGCCGACGAAGTACGCTTCTCCGTCTATTTTAACTGGGGCGGTGAATTAGACCGGCAGGATGGTCGGAGCCGTAACAAGATTAACTTTTGTGAACGAATTTACCACTACATAACAATTCTCGCTGACGGCCGGGTCGCAATGTGTTGCTTTGACTCTGAGGCAAATTACAGTGTCGGGGATATCAAGCGTCAGACCATTGAAGAAGTCTGGAATTCCGAAGCTTTTGACGAAAAGCGGAGAAAGTTGTACAGAAAAGATTTTGATCAGCTGAAAATCTGTGGAAATTGCGATTACGTGAATCATCCTCGCTGGATGACTCCGCTGTTGCGCCTGCGGCCCCGCGTGCAAGACTCCTTGCCACAGGTCGTCAACGTGGCCGGAAACCTTTATAAAAGGTGGCTAATGCGATAAAGCTACCATTTGCGCAGTGGGTAGGGCCGATTCAAGAAAATGTGGAAGGTAATGCTATGAGCCAGTTCCCGTGGGAAAGAGAGACGAATAAAGAACTCGGCAAGGTCCTCTTGATCTATCCTACTACCGGCATGGATATGTATGGGGTGAATGTCGGTCTTCCTTTGGCATGCCTCTATCTGGCGACGGTTCTGGATCAGGCCGGATACCGGGTTGAGATTATCGATGAGCGGATCACCCGTACGTTTGAAGAGGACGTTACCCGCGCGCTCCGCAAGGCAAGGCCTCTTCTGGTTGGCATTTCAAGTATGACCGGGATGCAAATCAGGGGAGGGCTCAAGGCGGCTCGAGCCGTTCGTCGGTTCGACGAGACGGTTCCAATCGTCTGGGGAGGCGTCCATCCTACGCTGTGCCCGGAATCGACTCTGAAAGATCCTCTGTGTGACTTCATTGTCAAGGGAGAAGGGGAAGTCACAATCATTGAACTGGCCGACTGTTTAAGAACTGGAGGCGATCTCAGCCGTGTGCCTGGAATCGGCTATAAGCTGGATGGAGAGTTACGATTCGGTCCTTACCGTCCCATGATCGAGGACCTCGATGCTATCCCTCAGCCGCGCTATGACTTTCTGGCCATGGATCATTACTTCACACGGGCCCCTTCCACCAACGATGCGCAATTACAGATCGTGACATCTCGAGGCTGTCCCTATGATTGTGAATTCTGCTACAACCTTAAGTTCAATGAACGCCGCTTTCGATATCATTCAGCCGAAAGGGTGGTTTCCGATATTGAGTATGTCGTCCAAGAGTATGGTGTAAAGGCAATTTTTATTGAGGACGATTATTTCTTCGGGCACCCCGGTCGAGTTGAGAAGATCTGCGACCTTCTGATTGAAAAGAATCTTGACCTCCTGATACAGGTACCCTGTCGTATCGACTACCTTCATAAACGAAAGCCCGAGATGCTGGAAAAGCTCTACAGGGCCGGATTCAAAGAACTCTGGATTGGAATTGAGTCCGGTTCAGAGGAGCGGCTGAAAGAGATAATGAAGAGGAACACGCTGGATCAGGTGCGGGAAGTCAATAGGCTTCTGGCGGGAACCGATGTCTACGTTAAATACGGGTTTATGGCAGGCTTCCCCAACGAAGACCGCGACGAGACGCTCCAGACAGTGGACTTCATGTTCGAGCTCATCAATAACAATCCCAACGCCGGTGTTGCCCCGGTAGCCGTCTACACCCCTTATCCCGGCACCACGCTCTACGATAAGGCCCGGCTGGTCCACGGCGCCGATTTTCCTGACACTCTGGAGGGCTGGAGTCGCTTTCACTTTGGAGAGGTCAACAATCCTTTCCTGTCCCCTCAGCAGAGTCGATTCATAAGCAAGATTAATACGATCAGCCGCTTCTTTGAGCGCCGGGCGTTTGAGAGATTCTGTAACAACCGGGCAAAGCCTCTTATGATGTTCCTCTATTCCTGCTACTACTCCCTGTTGAAGGTAAGGCTGAAGTGGAGATTTTTTGCGTTTATGCCCGAGGTTCCTGTCATTCGGATGCTGGAACGGGTATACCTGCAGACCTTTCATCGATTTCAGCTTTCCAGGGATAACAAGTAAGCGACCGTTTTTCCTCTTGCCCGAAGGAAAGCATTGGAGCATCGGCACTCTTCTGGAATCAGCAGTTACAAACAGTTGAAGGCTCGAATCGTGATGGTCGGCTTTGTACTGCTGGTGACGCTGCCGTTCATCAACAAGGCGTTTCATATTGACGATCGAATTTACCTTGAGATCGCATGGAATGCCCTCCAGAAGCCCCTGTTCCCCTATGACTATCCGCCTCTTTTTGAAGGCCTGGAGACTCCTGACGCTGCCAGTCACAGCCATCTTCCGCTTACCTCTTATTACCTGGCTCTGGTCTGGTTGTTGACAGGGTCTGAACAAGAATGGGTCTATCATCTAGCGTTTCTGATCTTTCCGGTAATCACAATCTTTTCCCTTTATGAGTTAAGCGGCCGGTTCGTACGTCATCGTCTTCCGGTAGCGATCTTGTTAATCGCGAGCCCTGCCTTTCTGGTCCTTAGCCACACGCTAATGACGGATGTGCCGCTGCTCGCGTTCTGGCTTTTGGCGACCGCAAGTCTGGTGCGGATCGTCGACAAGAGCGGTACTGAGGATCCGCCTTCCCGTTGCGACTATTTCCTTCTTACTGCTGGAATACTGGGAAGCGCGTTCATTTCACTGATTTCAATCGGGCTGGTTCTGCTCTGTCTGGCGTACTTGTGGCTCGAGCACCGCTCTGGGAGGAAAAAGCTTCCAATAGCTGCTCTGCTCTCCATCATACTGGCTCCTCTTTTGCTCTGGGTCCTCTGGTACGTCCGGGCCTATCTTTATTACGACCGTTTTGTTCTTCTTAACACCTTTTCACACATTCAGAAGAGAGCAGCCTTTGATTGGACTCTCATGGCGGTTAAAGCTTTGAGCTTCATCGTCAATGTAGGTGGAGTTATATTGTTTCCTCCCCTAGTCTGGGTGGCATTCAGAGGCGCGGTGCTAACCCGCTTGATGCTGTTTCTTGTGTTTCTGGCCATGATCCCCTTCTACCTGGGAAACTTTGACTGGGGCTTTGCCAATATTCTTCTGTTCGCAATCTTTTTCACCTCCGGATTGCTGGTTTTGCTCCATTTTGTCCGAAAGTGTCCTGTGCTCTTTTCTGCTCCGTTGCAGGGAATGCTGGGTCTCTGGCTTGCTGGAATCTTCGCATCTTGTTTGCTGCTTTATTACGCTGGATCTGTTCGATATATCCTGCTCGCTCTTCCTCCAGTTATTCTGGCCTGGGCCGCCGTTCTGGAGAAACGGGCAACCAGCCTGCAAACTGCTCGATACTGGCTGTGGGGAGCTGTGGTACTGACGCTGTTGTATAGCCTTCCAGTAGCCTGGGCCGACTACTGCTTTGCGGGACAATATCGTGATGTAGCAAGGAAACTGACAGCGCGTTATGCTGCGCCGGGCCGGCAGATCTGGCTGACAGGTGAATGGGGATTTCGCTACTACCTAGAAAAGGCAGGGGGAAAGCCTTTGTTGAGAACCAACATCAGTGCCCGCCCTGGAGACTTCTTAATGAAGCCTTACATAGCCACTCCCTGGGTGACCGTCTACGATGGAAGTGAATATTCGCGTCTGGTTGAACAGGTTCCATTGAAGAGTGATTTTCCGATTCGAATTCTGGATTTTTCATCGCACGCTGGCTTCTACAGTACCGGTTGGGGCATTCTACCTTTCGCCTGGCGGGAACAGGAGCGGTGGGAATGGATCAATGTCTTTGAAATAGTCCGTCCGTATGAAGGGGAGCCGCCCACGCCTGAACGGCACTGGTAGGAGTCAGGAGACGTAGGGAAACGTGAAAGTTTGGTTGCCTGGACTGTTGGCCATTCTTGTCACCCATCGGATCTGGCTTGACCGCAACTGTCTTCCACCCATCTGGGACATGGCTCACCATCAAATCATGGGATGGAGGTATCTCGAAGCCTTGCGAGATGGCTCCTTCTTGGCCAACCTTCCCGGGATCACGAACTACTATCCTCCTCTTTACTATCTCTGGGAAATGGTTGTCCTGAGCCTGGGTGCGCGCCAGTCCGTTGCGTTGTACGCTAACTTGCCTGGCCTTGTCCTACTGAGCGGTTGCACCTATTGTCTGGCAAGGCGGTGGCAAACTCCGGTAAATGCTGCGAGTGCAGCCTGGCTGGCTCTGATGTTTCCTCTGGTCGCCTGGACGAGTCGGGAAACGCTTCTTGATGTCACCCTTTCCGGTCTGGTCGCACTGGGATTGCTAGTTCTCATTCAATCGGACTATCTGCAGTCGCGTGTCACAGTATTGCTATTTGGCGTGGTAGGGGCCCTCGGGCTCTTGACGAAATGGACCTTCCTGTTCTTTATGGTGGGACCGGTCATCTACCTGTGGTGGTTTTCTGCAGATCGCCGAAGGGCTTTCTTGAACCTTCTGGATGCCGGTTTCATCGTACTCCCTCTCACGATGTGGTGGTATCTGCCGAACCTCCAGTTTCTAGTCGAGCGATTTCAGGCCACCAGTCAGGCAGCGGTGCTGGAAGGCGATCCGAGTCTGTTGAGTCTGAGTGGGCTCCTTTATTATCTGCGGAGTCTGGCCAGTTACTACTTGTTTCTCCCCCTCTCCGTAGTCCTGCTGTTATCGCTGGTTTGGTGGACTCGACCGGCCAGGCGGACAATCCTAACCGAGACTGGAATCCTCTGGGTGTTTCTGGGCACGTCTGTCTTGATTCTGACTGCCTTAAGGGCCAAGGATCCCCGTTACATCATGCCCGTAGTACCGGTTCTAGCCGTGGTATTGATGCAGCCCGGGACCGAGTCCAGGATTTGGTCGAATGTCGTCATCTTTGTGGCGGCTCTACAATTTCTATACATTTCATTTCCCCTTCCGGGTAATCCGGGAAAGATTGCTTTGTTTTCCATCGAAAATGACACCGACTATCGGGGAATGGCCCAGGAATGGGTACTCTACGAATCAGACTACTTCGGAGTCGCCGGGCATCCGCATTGCGAAGATTGGAAGTTCGACGGGATAATTGCAGAGTTGCAAAGCGGAGATCATGTAGGATGGGCTCCTGACTTACCTTATTTTCACCCAGGTGCTCTTCACTTGCTTGGACTCCAATCGGGCAAGAGGTTGGAAGCCCTGAGGGTTGGAAATGAACCGATCGGTGAGGAGCAATTGGAGTCCTTCGACTGGGTTGTCGGGAAAGGCGGGAATCAGGGAATCAGCTATATTACAAGTTATAACCGAGAAGTTTATCGATTGATCGAGGAAAGTGAGTGGCCTCTAATCGCAAGTTGGGAGCTGCCAGATGGAAGCCAGGCGTGGCTCTGGCGGAATCCTACCCGCTCTCCATAGTCATTCCTGTCTACAACGCGTGCGCAGCACTTCAGAAATGTCTTGACGCATTGCTGGCAAACGAGCTCCATGGCACAGAAATCGTCGTCGTAAACGACGGCTCGACCGATGATACTCCGGCTGTGGCGAATGCGATGGCAGAGAAGTGGCCGGACCGGATCCGAGTCATTACCAATCCAATTCGCCAGGGACCGGCCAGGAGTCGTAACCTCGGATTAAGGGAGGCGCGATTTCCTTATCTCTTCTTTCTGGACGCCGATGTCATCGTCCCTCCCGAGACGATTACTAAGATCCGAGATTCACTTGACCTTTACTCGCATCGCAGTGAGGTTGTCGGCGTTCTCGGAATGTACAGTGAGAAAGTCCCCAGTCCGGACTTCTGGAGTAACTACAAGAATCTGTACACCTGCTTTCTGTATGAAGTGACCGACCCTTTGAGTCCTTTCCTGCACACTCCGATGTTTTGCTGTCGTAAAGATGTACTCGAGACGTTCGGAGGTTTCGACGAAAGGCTGACCAAAGGAGAGGACTTCAAACTGGGAGTACAGCTGGGATCCCGGGGGTACCGCTTTGCTATCGACCGTAGAATTCGTGGTGTTCACCTGAAACGGTACTCGCTAGGAGAGATTCTGAAGGAGGACTGGTCTCGCGTTCAACATCTCAGGCGAATCCGCCTCGATCCCGTGGAGCGCAAGTTCTCCTACCGCGCCCATCGGTTAAGCCGCCTGCTGTCCGTCATTCTTCCGCTTCCGATCGTGTTCCTGCTCGTGTTAGGAGGGTTGCTGGCACAGAAACCCTTGCTTTTCTCAGGGCTTTTCTTGCTTTTGCTGTTCTTTTTGTCGCACGGCCGCTTTCTACGATATTGCAAAAAGAAACGCGGACCACTCTTTACGTTGCAATCAGCCGGTTTTCTCTTCCTGGAAATGCTGTGGGCACAGCTCGCTCTGATCTGGTCTTTTCTACCTTTCTCGGGGGGAAAATCGACGGCAATTCGGGATTCAAGTCAAAGAAGAGCGTCCGGTTAGAGACCTGCTCACGATTCGGAGGGCTCTACGTGGATTAAAGAGCGTATTCATGCTCATGGCGCACTCATACGTGCACTGACAACCCAGCGCCTTTTGATACTGGCGTGCCTGAGACGCCCGAGTTGATCTCCACAGGCTCGAGAAGTCGTAGTTGTGATCACGAATATTTCCCATGCTACGGTCCAGCGTCTCACACAAATAGACTTCTCCGGTTTCACTCAAGATCCCAATCAATTCTCCGCTATAGCAAGGGGAGATCCGCCTGTCGGCAAGAGAAGCTTCTTCAATGAGGTGATAGGTTTCTTCCTCCTTGGCTATCACCAGGCGGTCGATCCAGGAATCACTCAAGAGATGGTTTCGACGGTATTCGATGACCTTTTTCGCGAAGCGCCTGTAGATATCGAGGTCGACAGCTTTCAAGGAGGGGTCAATAGGATTGCCCCGGGTCAGTGTGATGGTGATGGCGTCCGGATCCAGTTGATGGACGATGTCCTCGAAAAACTCATCAAGGCAGTGCTGATTGGCGGCTGAGACGGTGAGTGCAATTCCGACCGAAAGGTTCTCGAAAGATGTTTTGAGCTTCTTCAATCCCCGGAAGGTCTCGACTGCCTTTTGATAACTCCTGGAATTCTGCCGGATACGGTTGTGAATCTCCTCGGGCCCGTCCAGGGAAACACCGGTACAGACACGGGCGTTCCTTACTCGAGACATCAGCTGTTCCACCCTGCTAATGGTTTTGTCAACCAGTAAGCCATTAGAGGGGATCTGGATGTTTCGTACGTGAGAGTTCTTCTCGAAACAATGAGCGATATCCGCAATATCCTTGCGAAGATAGGGTTCGCCGCCGGTGAGCGAAACAGTCAAAAGGTTTGGCAGAGTCCGGGTGATTTTTTCAACCTCTTCGAGGCTCAGCTCCTTCTTTGGCTTGTTCAGCTCTTCCCAGTAAAAACAGTGGCTGCAAAGAAGGTTGCATCGCGAAGTCACAAAGAAGATCAAACTGACAGGAAGACCATCCTTACGGACGACCCGGCTGGCGATCTTTGCATCCCTGATCCAACGGCGAGACATGGGGCCATAGTAGCACAACGACCCCAGCGGTTCTTTACGCTGCGTTTCCAAAAATTTGTTTGAACTTTCAAGGGATGAGGTTCGTTCTATTCTTCTAGAAGGAGGACACATGGAATTGAACAGGAGACAGCGGCACAGAAGCCTTTCTATAGGGTTCATTCTCTTGGTTCTAATTACTGGATTGACGAGTGCACAGTGGTTGCACGTTCGGGTTGAGGAGGAAGGGAAGCAAGAAAAAGTACGCCTCAATTTGCCTTTAAAACTGGTCGAAGCGGTTGTGCCGGTCCTTCAGAAACAGGCCTTCCCGACTCATGGATTGCAGATCAAAGGACAGGATCTCTCGGTGGAGGAACTCCGGGAGATCTGGAATTCTGTCAAGAGTCAGGGTGATTTCGAGATGGTCACCGTAGAAGGAGGCGACACTCGAGTTCGTGTTTCAATCGAAGGGGATTATCTGTATGTCATCTCCGACGAAAACTCCGCTACCACCGTGAACGTCCGTGTCCCTGTCCCGGTGGTTGACGCCCTCCTTTCCGGGGAGGGACAAGAGCTAAATGTCGCCGCAGCCGTACAGGCGTTATCCACCGTGGAAAATGGTGACCTGGTGTCGGTTCGTGACAGAGAAACCATGGTCAGAGTCTGGATCGACCAAGAAAGCAATTCCATGTAGCTCAAGTATGAGGTGCTGACATGTTGAAAAAGATTGCGGCCGGGCTGGCAGGGGGCATCGTGGCGGTGTTCGCTGCAGGTGCCCTTTACGTGTACGATGCAGGTTTTGCTACGGTTCAGGTGGAAGATGAACATCGATCCTTCACGTTGCCGGTACCCCTGGCTGTGGCGGAGGTTGGCGTTCATTACCTGGCCGCCGCACATCAGAACCGGTTGCCGAAACCTATCGCGCATCTCCGAGAGGCACTTCCCCGCCTTTTGGCGGCATTGGAGGAGACGGCCGACGCTACGCTCTTGAAGATAGTCAGGAACAGAGAGTCTGTACTGCTTCAAAAAGCCGGCGGTCTTCTGATCTTAAAAGTCGAGTGCCCTACTGAAAAGGTTCAAATTAAGGCGCCGGTAAAGAGGCTGACCAAGATACTCCGGCGCGCTTTGGCGGTGCACAATCCAGGAGAAGCGGGACATCGTGTACCGGGTAAGCCGCCGATGGCCCTGAGCAATCCACTATGGTGAACAGGCTGGCGGTTCGATAGACGAAAACGCATTCAGGTTTTGACGCCCGACAAGAGGAGTACAGCACCTGTCCCGAAGAGGATATTGGGTCCCCAGGCGGCCAGCGAAGGTGCCAGTAGCCCGCTCGAGCCGAGAACATCGAAAACACCGAACGCCCCCCAATAGATGATTCCGATCAGAACACCGGCAGCAATTCCGTAGAGTGCCCCCTTGCGACCCATGGTTAGGGAAAAGGGCACTCCTAGCACGGTCATAATCAAGGTGACCAGGGGGAAGGAGAGTTTCTTGTAAAGTTCCGTTTCAAGGTACTCCACTTCGAAACCTCCCCGCTGAAGGTCCTCGATATACTCTCGCAGCTGAAGGTACGTCATCTTACTCGAGCCCTGCACCTCTTCTCCGAAGTACTGGGGCTCCTCGGGAAAGGAAAAGCTTTTGGCTTCGAAGGTTTCGAGTGACTCGCTTTGAAAATCTCGCTGCCAACCATTTTCCAAAATCCATGTTC
>Ga0079224_100006645_pt1 | contig 15390 bp, 13 predicted proteins | sample Stecom2015_FD_80414 | JGI IMG/M metagenome (GOLD analysis project Ga0079224, IMG submission 80414) | Agricultural soil microbial communities from Utah to study Nitrogen management - Steer compost 2015 | ecosystem: Environmental > Terrestrial > Soil > Agricultural land | place: USA: Utah...
AAAAGGCAGACTCATATTTTTATGAGTCTGCCTTATCCATATATTTACTAAAATTTATAGTGGTTTCTCTTGCACTGTACTTAACAAAATAGGACGTCGATTACCCTTTAAGTTTTGAAAATGCTTTTTCAGCGGCTTGAATAGTTTTTTCAATATCTTCATCACTATGTGCAGTTGATAGGAATAGCCCTTCAAATTGAGATGGTGGTAGAAATACTCCTGCATTTGCCATTTCACGATAATACGTAGCAAAGTACTCTAAGTTAGATGTTTTTGCTACATCATAATTAATGACTTTCTCATCTGTAAAGAAGAAACCAATCATCGAACCTGCTCGGTTAATGCAATGTGGGATCTCGTATTTCTTAGCAGCTTCAGTAAGACCAGCTTCAAGTCGATCCGCTTTTTTCTTGAATTCAGTGTAGTGATCTGGTGTTAGCTGTGAGAGAGTCTCATAGCCAGCAGCCATTGCTAATGGATTTCCAGAAAGTGTTCCTGCTTGATAGATTGGTCCAGCTGGTGCGATATTTTCCATAATGTCTGCACGTCCACCATATGCACCAACTGGCAATCCTCCACCGATTACCTTACCAAGGCAAGTGAGGTCTGGTGTAACACCATAGTAGCCTTGAGCACAATGATAATCCACACGGAATCCAGTCATTACCTCGTCAAAGATAAGCAATGTGCCATTTTGAGTTGTGATTTCACGTAGTGCTTCAAGGAATCCAGGTTGTGGCGGAACAACTCCCATGTTTCCTGCAACTGGTTCTACAATTACGCCAGCAATATCTTCACCGAATTGCTCGAATGCATATTTTACAGCTTCTAAATCATTATATGGAACAGTAATTGTATTTTTTGCGATTCCTTCAGGAACTCCTGGACTATCAGGTAAACCTAGTGTAGCCACACCTGAGCCTGCTTTAATTAATAGTGAATCACCATGACCATGGTAGCACCCTTCAAATTTTAGAATTTTACTGCGACCAGTATAACCTCTTGCTAGGCGCAATGCACTCATTGTTGCTTCCGTACCAGAGTTAACCATACGAACAACTTCAATGGAAGGAACTCTTTCAATGACAAGCTTTGCTAATTCATTTTCCGCTAATGTAGGTGCACCAAAGCTAGTACCTAATTCCGATGCTTTTTTTAGTGCTTCAACGACTTGGTCATTCGCATGCCCGTGAATGAGTGGTCCCCATGATAAAACGTAATCTATGTATTCATTACCATCGATATCGTATATTTTGGAACCTTTCCCTCGCTCCATAAAAATTGGGTCCATGTTTACGGACTTGAAAGCACGAACAGGGCTGTTTACTCCACCTGGCATAAGCTTAAGAGCGTCCACAAAAGCCGCTTTTGATTTTTCATAACTTCTCATCTTCGTATCCCCTTTCTTTTGTAGCTTGTCCCCACTGAAGATAAAAACATTACTACAGTGGGAATTGATATCAAATGTGTATTATTTCTGTTCTTGTAACCAACGAGCAACGTCTTTTGAGTGATATGTAATAATTAAGTCAGCACCAGCACGTTTCATACCAGTTAGCATTTCCATGACAATATCTTTTTCATTAATCCATCCGTTTTGAGCAGCAGCTTTGATCATTGAATATTCGCCACTCACATTGTAGGCAACCACTGGCGCATTAAAATGATTTTTGACATCACGTACGATATCTAAATAAGATAATGCTGGTTTTACAATTAAGAAATCAGCACCCTCTTCAATATCAGATTCTGCTTCTCGTAATGCCTCTAAGCGATTCGCATAATCCATTTGATATGTTTTACGGTCACCAAATGAAGGAGCACTCCCCGCTGCATCACGGAATGGGCCATAAAATGCAGATGAATATTTAACAGCGTAAGACATAATTGGAACATTTTCAAACCCTGCTTCGTCAAGACCATGACGAATCGCTGTTACAAATCCATCCATCATATTGGATGGAGCAATAATATCTGCACCAGCTTTCGCCTGACTTACGGCTGTCTTTGCTAATAATTCAAGTGATGGATCATTTAGAATCTGTCCGTTCTCGATAACCCCACAGTGGCCATGTGATGTATATTCACAGAGACAAGTATCTGCTATAACCACTAATTCTGGATATTTTTCTTTTGTTAGTTGAGTTGCTTTTTGAACAATCCCATGATCATGAAAAGCCCCTGTCCCTACTTCATCTTTTTCATTTTCATGTGGTACACCAAATAAGATGACTGATTTAATGCCTAACGCTACAATCTCATCAAGCTCTTGTTCTAGTAAATCTAAAGAGATATTATATACACCTGGCATTGATGCAACTTCAACTTTTTTATTTTCACCTTCTGCAATAAATAGAGGGTAGATTAAGTCATCTGTATGTAGATGGGTTTCACGTACTAACGCTCGAATGTTTGCAGTTTGACGTAATCTTCTATGTCTAGCAAATTGTAACTTTTCCATCTATTCTTCTCCTCCTTGCTCTTTTAAATAAGCAATGATATCTGTTAATAAATAATCTACTGTATAGTTTGCAGGACAGATATGAATCGGAACTTGTAAGTTATCTGCACTCTTTTTTGTTTCAGGTCCTATACAAGCAAATATCACGTCTTTTGTCCATTCTTGCCAATCCGATTGTTCCACCATTTTATGAAATTGTTTCACTGTCGATGGACTTGTAAAGGTTATAATATCTATTCGCTTTTCCTTTAACAGCTTTATTAAGCGCTCTTTTTCACGAGCATTTCCAACTGTCTCATAGACAATTAAATCGGTAACCTGCGCACCATGCTTAATTAGTTCTTCAACCAAATAGGATCGACCTAGATTTCCTCGTGCGAGTAAAAAGCGAGCACCCGATTTTACAAAAGGTCTTAAACGATCAAACAAACCTTCTGCTATAAATTCATCAGGTACAAGCTCTGCTTTATGACCTTTCGAGTTCAAGGCTTGTTCTGTCTTTGTGCCAACTACTGCAATTTTTGGCAACGGTAGCTTATGGTCTTCTTTTTCATTCACACAATCATAATAATCGAAAAAGCAATCAACACCGTTTTTGCTTGTAAAAATGAGCCAATCAAATGTATGTATATTTTTTATAGCTTCCTCTATTCCTGCTGATTCTTCTGGTTTTTGGAAAGTAAGCAATGGAACTTCAATTGAAGTTCCACCAGCTTCAATGATTTTACGAGAAAATTCGGCGGCTTGCTTTTTACCTCTTGTATTTAAAATTGTTTTGCCTAGAAGAGGTTGTTCGCCTTCCATTACTGGTTAAGCTCCTCTTTTACTTGGTCGATTAATTTTTTCGCACCAAGTTCTGATAATTTATCGGCTGCTTGATGTCCAACCTCAATTGGATTAAATCCGTATACTTGTTCTTTGTAAATCGTTTTTCCATCAGGAGATCCAACTAATACGGTTAAAGCAATTTCTTGATCGTCTGACATCGTCGCATAAGCTGCAATTGGAATCTGACATCCACCCTCCATCTTATGTAGGAAAGCACGCTCGGCTGCAACTGTTTTTTCTGTATACTCATCATTAAATTTAGATAATAATTCTAAAACTTCCACATCATCTTCACGACACTCAATGGCAAGTGCTCCTTGACCGACAGCAGGTAAGCACACTTCTGGTTCTACAAACTCTGATACAACCTCATCAGACCAGCCTAATCGTTTTAAGCCAGCTGCAGCTAAAACGATTGCATCATAATCTTCGTTTTCAAGCTTTGCTAGTCTTGTATCAATATTTCCACGAATCCATTTAATTTCGATATCGTCTCTTTTTGCTAACAGTTGTGCACTTCTTCGTAAACTGCTTGTTCCAACGATTGCCCCACTTGGAAGTTTATCAAATGGTACATTCCCTTTCGAAATAATCACATCTCGATGGTCCTCACGTTTCGGAACACAACCAATGATTAAACCTGCAGGCATTTCAGCAGGCATATCCTTCATACTGTGGACTGCCATATCAATTTCCTTATCATACAAGGCTTGCTCAATTTCTTTTACGAAAAGACCTTTTCCACCAACTTTAGATAATGTTACATCCAGAATTCGATCTCCTTTTGTAACAATTTCTTTCACCTCAAACTCATATGGGACACCAAGATTCTTAAGTTGCTGAATTACCCAGTTTGTTTGTGTAATAGCTAATTTACTTCTTCGAGAACCTACAATTATTTTTCTCATCATGTACCTCCTGTGTATGTATGCCAGAAATGGAAACTAGATAAGCTTCCAAACAAAAAGAAATTAATAAGTAATAGTAAAAATGCCCCTATATTCCAATAGGCAATTGTCTTCCCTTGAAGCTTTTGTACGACCCTTTTATATAGGTACCAAGAATAGATAAGTAGAACAAAAAAGGACCCTAATACTTTTGCGTCATAGAAATAAAAATTTTCCACCTTTATAAAAGCCCAAAGCACACCTAAAATAAGTGATAGTAAAAGCATGGGCACTCCAATGAGGTTCAATACATATGCCATATGATCAAGCTTCGATAAATCGTCAAGACGAAGTAGACGCTTTCCCCATTTTTTCTGTTTTAATAGATTGTGCTGAATTAAATACAAAATGGAAAATATGAACGATATCGAAAAAGCTCCATAAGACAGAATGGCGATTATGATATGTATTATGAGCAGTTCTGAGATGAGTTGACTTTCTACTGCACTTGAACCATGCTGTCCAGGAGCAAATGTGTGTAATGCCATCATAAAGAATCCCAATAAATTTGTAAAAAAAACAATGAAATCTACTCTTAAAAATTTATTTAAAATTAATGAGAGAGTAATCAAAACCCAAGAATAAAAATATAGTCCTTCTATCATGGACAGAATCGGCAACCTGCCCGTATCCAGCATTCGAGTAATTAGAAAAATCGATTGAATTAACCATACAAATGCAAGTAACCAGAAGGCAATCTTATTCACCTTCCGGTTATTATGAAGAAAGTCTATAAAATAAAGTAGGACACTAAGGCAATAGAGTATTACAGTGAACTCATGTAACCTCATTACATTCATCTCTACCATACCCATTTTCTCCTCATTATGACTGTAGAGAAGGCTGCTGACTACTTGCCACTTTGTTCAACTTACCTTTTTCCTTCTGCATCCCATACTCAGAAACAACAGCTTCTTCGATATCAAAAATTTTCATGAATAATCCTAGAGACTCGTCTGCATTCGGTTGTGCAGCAAGTTCTTTTGCTTGTAAAATAGGATCTTTTAATAGCTGATTAATGATACTCTTTGTATGCTTGTTTAACACTTTTTTCTCTCGTTCAGAAAGATTAGGTATTTTGCGTTCAATGCTCTCCATTGTCTCAGCCTGAATGGCTAATGCCTTATTACGTAGTGCTGATATAACTGGTACGACACCTAACGTATTTAACCAATTCTTAAATTCAACAATTTCAGCTTCAATCATCAATTCAATTGCTTCAGCTGCAACTTTACGCTCTTGAAGATTGGCTTCCACAATTCCTTCTAAATCATCGATATCATATAAAAAGACACTTTCTAAATCTGCTAATTCTGGGTCTAAATCTCTTGGTACGGCGATATCCACCATAAACAAAGGTCGACCCTTTCTCATCCGCTCAACATCCTGCATCATGTCTTTTGTAACTACATAGCCTTTTGCACCAGTTGAGCTAATTAATATGTCAGCGTCCACTAGTGCACATTGCAACTCTTCAATAGCCTTTGCTTCACCTTGGAATTTCTCAGCAAGGTTTTTTGCTTTTTCAAATGTGCGATTCATAACTGTCACTTTACCTACACCTGAACCGTGTAAGTTTTGAACAGCTAATTCACCCATTTTACCTGCACCTAATATGAGTACTTTTTTATTTGCAAGATTACCGAATATTTTCTTCGCAAGCTCAACTGCTGCATAACTTACTGAAACAGCATTTGATCCAATTTCAGTTTCAGAATGTGCACGTTTTGCTAGTGTAATCGATTGTTTAAATAGGTGATTAAAAACTGTCCCTGATGTTCCTTTTTCTTGCGCAGACAAAAAGCTTGAACGAACTTGTCCAAGTATTTGTGTTTCACCAAGAACCATTGAATTCAGACCACTTGTAACTCGAAATAAATGTTCAACAGCACCATCATCTTCGAAGATATTTATATATGGTGTGAATTCTTCTTTGTCGATCCCAAACCATTGTGAAAGGAAATCTTTTATATAGTAGCGTCCTGTATGGAGTTGGTCGACAACAGCATATATTTCTGTTCGATTACATGTTGAGACAATTACATTCTCTAATATACTTTTTTTTCCTTTCAATTCTGCCATTGCTTGTGCAATGCTTTCTGAATCAAAAGTTAATTTTTCACGTATTTCGACAGGGGCTGTTTTATAATTTAGTCCGACCATTAATGTATGCAAATCTCTCACCCCAACCTTTTAATAATGAATGGATCATAATTCGTCCACAAAAACTATTACTATTATACCATGTCCGATGAAAACGATTTTCGAAAAAAGTGTGAACAGTTTCATTTAACCTATGCTAAGATAAATGAATAATAAGATAAGTGTATTTCATGCGTTTTTATATAGAGTAATTTATAATGACTTCAATGGTTACATTAACAAAAAAATATTGTCAAATCAAGTAAGTAGCACGGGGGATCTTATGAAAAAAAATACGATGTTTACTGGTATCATTCTTGTCGGCATTGGTAGTTATCTACTACTTCAACAGTTACACCTACCAATATTTACTACCTTCTACTCGTGGCAAACACTCGTTATCATTGTGGGCCTTGCATTTTTATTTCAAGCCTATATAGAAAATAATCCGAGTAGCATACTTCCTGGTATCATCTTAACTGGTTTTGGATTTCATTTTCATAGTATCAATCAACTTAGTTTTTGGCCAAAACAATCAGGCACACTATTATTAATTGTTGGGATTGGAATGTTGTTAACCTACTTTAAGACTAAAAGTGGTTTAGCTCATAGTGTTGTTATCATACTTATTGCCTTACTCTTTCTGAACTATAGCCGATTTATGGGATGGATGGGGGTTTTTGAAGGTGGTTTTTCCTATATTATAACCTATTGGCCCCTTCTACTTGTCGGTATCGGTTTTTATTTATTATTCTTTAAGCGAAAGTAATTTATACCAATCTACCCATGAGGAAAATCTTCTCGTGGGTTCTTCATTAAAAAAGGTACCTCAAGTTTCATTCCTTAAGATACCTATCCTCCTATTATAGAATTGAGTTGAGAAAATCCTTCGTTCTTTGTTCCTTTGGTTTTTCAAAAATTTCCTTAGGCTTCCCCACTTCAACAATTTTTCCATCATGCATGTATATGACTCGGTCCGCTACCTCTCTAGCAAAGCCCATTTCATGGGTAACAACAACCATCGTCATACCTTCATTTGCCAATTGCTTCATTGTATTCAGTACCTCACCAACTAATTCTGGGTCAAGGGCAGAGGTTGGTTCATCAAATAACATGATTTCAGGTTTCATCGCCAAGGCTCTGGCAATAGCAACGCGTTGCTTTTGGCCACCTGACAATTTTGATGGATACACATTCACTTTATCAGCTAATCCGACCTTACCGAGAAGCTCCTTGGCTTGTTTCATTGCTTCTGGTTTTGGTATCTTTTTAACATGTGTAGGGGCCTCAATCACATTATCAAGTACAGTCATATGAGGGAAAAGATTAAAGTGCTGAAACACCATCCCAACCTTTTGCCGAATTTCGTTTAGGTTATGGCTATGAGGTTCTATTTTTTCATCCTTAATAATAATTTCTCCACTTTCCTTGATTTCTAAAAAGTTCAAACAACGTAGCAACGTACTCTTACCTGAACCACTTGCTCCTATTAAACAAACAACTTCACTTTCTGTCACGGACATATTTATATCTTTTAGTACATGTAAGTCACCGAAAGATTTATTTAAATTGGTGACCTTTATCATGTCTTTCTTTTCCATTATTTCACCTTCCTTATTTGTCACTAGCAGCCAATTTTTTCTCCAACATCCCAACGAGTATAGTAAATAGAAGCACAAGAATTAAATAATATATAGCGACTATTAGCAAATACGTCATATAGTCAAAGTTATTTGATCCTAATGTTGTAGAAACATTGAAGAGCTCGTTCAAGCCGATAAATGCGGCAAGTGAGGAATCTTTTAATGCGATTATAAATTGATTTCCTAGTGGTGGTATTGCTCTACGAAACGCTTGAGGGAGTATGATTCTTCTCATGGTTAACATTTTACTCATCCCTAAAGACTGCCCTGCCTCCATTTGACCGCTATCAATAGATTGAATAGCCCCCCTAAAAATTTCTGCAATATATGCCCCATTATGGAACGCCAACCCTAAAGTTACCGACCAAAACATCGAAATATCTAAAGCCGATAAACCAAAATAAAACACAAAGATTTGAACAACTAAAGGAGTGCCTCTCACTAAATAAATATAAAGGTCTGCGATCCTTACTAAAATGGCTCTCCCAGAAATTTTCAAAAACGAAAATAGTAAACCAATGAAAACTGCGATTATAATAGCAACAATCGTGACTTGCAGTGTAATGAGCATTCCTTTAAAAAACACTGGATAGGATTCAATTAATTGCTTGGTAATATGACTAAACTCTGGCAATTTCTCTCAACTCCTTTATAAAAGTACTCACATTAGAAAAAGAAACGAATGCGTAGGAAAAACACATTCGTTTCGATGATGTATTTATTCATTCTTCAGGATTCGTCGTTATATCTTCGTTGAAGTATTTTTCACTTATTTTCTTCAATGTTCCATCTTCTGTAAGTTTTTCAAGTGCTTCATTGATTTTTTTCAATAATTCATCATTATCTTTTGCTACCGCAACCGCTTGTTCACTCAAACCAAGAATATCTTTCCCCTCAATTTCCACACCGTTCCCGATGGCTTCTTTTCCCGTTAAGAAGTCTGTAATAACCGCATCATGTTTACCGATAGCCAATGCTTCTAATGCAGTAACGTCACTGTCATATTGGATGACATTCCCTGTTACCTCTTGCGCCGTTTTTGCATATGTAGATCCTTTTGAAACGGCAACTTCTAAATCTTTCAGGTCCTCTAGGCTTGAAAGGTCACTATCTGGTCTTACAAATATTTGCGGGCCAGAATAATAATAAGGAGTTGAGAAATTCACATGCTCAGCACGCTCTTCTGTTATCGTGTGACTAGCAACCGCTGCATCAAACCTCCCTGTCTTTACGCCTTCTACAATACTGTTAAATTTAAATCTCTTTTGATTAGCTTCTAAGCCCAATTCCTTCGCAATTGCTTCTGCTACTTCAATATCAAAACCTGTCATAACACCATTTCCATCTGTAACACTAAATGGATTGTATTCACCAGATGAAGCAAACGTAAACTTTCCATCCTCGACTAATTTCATTCCATTTGAAGAAGATTTCTCACTACTACATGCACCCAACACACCAACAATTAAAAGTAAAACAAAAATAGAAGTCAGCCTCTTTTTCACTTTATTTTCCCCCTTTCTATCTCTACAAATTGATTTGATGATTTACTAGTAGAGAATACCTATCATTCCTTATATCCTTATTAGTCCTACCCCTTGCATATAACCTAATCGGTAAATTAAGCCTTGAATCCCGATTATTCTACATGCATTTTATATAATAAATCCAGATAAATAAAAAACAGCTAAGGCGTCAATGCCTTAACTGTTTCTTTCATTACATATAAGATTGTAGAACAGACCATGCTTGCTCTTTACCTAGACCAGTTTCTGATGAGAATTTAATGAGATGGTCATCTGGCTCAAGCTCAAGTGTTTCCCGTACGACCTTAAGGTGTTTATCCCATTTTCCTTTTGGTATTTTATCAGCTTTGGTTGCGATAACAACCACAGGTAGTTCGTAATGCTTTGCAAAATCATACATCAGGACATCATCACTTGTTGGTGGGTGACGTAAATCAACGATTAAAACAACAGCTTTAAGTTGTTCACGGGTTGTTAAATACTTTTCAATCATTTTGCCCCATGCTTCTCTTTCTTTTTTAGATACCTTTGCATACCCATAACCTGGAACATCGACAAAATGTAGTATTTCATTTATCAAATAAAAGTTTAATGTTTGTGTTTTACCTGGTTTTGAAGATGTACGTGCCAAAGCTTTACGATTAATCATTTTATTGATAAACGAAGATTTCCCAACATTCGAACGTCCTGCTAGTGCGAATTCTGGTAAATCCCCCTCTGGATATTGTTCTGGTTTAACGGCACTTATAACGATTTCTGCACTTGTAACTTTCATACTTTCCCCTCTGTTAATGCGTGTTTTAGTACCTCATCTAAATGTGAGACTGGAATAAACTCAATTTCTTCCCTTACACTTGCTGGGATATCATCAAGGTCTTTCTCATTTTCCTTTGGAAACAAAATTTTGGTTAACCCAGCTCGATGAGCACTTAATGACTTTTCCTTTAGCCCACCAATTGGTAGAACGCGCCCTCGTAAAGTAATTTCACCCGTCATACCTACTTCCTTACGAACCGCCCTACCCGTTAATGCAGATATAAGAGCAGTAGCAATCGTTATACCCGCTGATGGACCGTCTTTTGGAACAGCACCTTCTGGCACGTGAATATGGATATCATTTTTCTCATTAAAATCTGGATCAATATCTAATTCCTTTGCCTTTGAACGAATATAACTAAAGGCAGCTTGTGCGGATTCTTTCATGACATCACCTAGTTTACCTGTAAGAACAAGTTTACCTTTCCCAGGTACAATCGATACTTCGATTGACAGAGTGTCACCCCCGAAGGCTGTATAGGCAAGACCAGTAGCTACACCAACCTGATCCTCAATTTCTGCCTGCCCATATCGGAAAACTGGTTTACCTAAAAACTCAACAATATTTTTCTCAGTGATTACTACACGCTTCTTTGCACCAGAAACGATAATTTTGGCAACCTTGCGACAAATCTTCGCAATTTGACGTTCAAGTCCCCTAACACCCGCTTCTCTTGTGTGATGACGAATGATAATTAGCAACGCATCCTCGCGTAATTGTAATTGTCCCTTTGTTAAACCATGTTCTTCAAGCTGTTTTGGTAATAAATGATCCTTAGCAATATGCACCTTTTCAAGCTCTGTATAACCCGCAATCGTAATAATTTCCATACGATCACGAAGTGGTCCTGGAATGGTTGCTAAATTATTTGCTGTAGCAACAAACATAACTTTAGATAAATCATAAGGCTCTTCAATATAATGGTCACTAAAGTTAAAATTTTGTTCTGGATCCAACACTTCAAGCATAGCAGATGACGGATCCCCTCTAAAATCGTTGGACATCTTATCAATTTCATCTAATAAAAAGACTGGATTAATTGTTCCTGCCTTTTTCATTCCTTGAATGATACGACCAGGCATTGCCCCTACATATGTTCTGCGGTGGCCCCTGATTTCAGATTCATCACGAACACCCCCAAGAGAAATACGTACAAATTTTCTCCCTAGTGATTTAGCAACTGATTTTGCTAACGATGTTTTACCCACCCCTGGTGGTCCAGCTAAGCAAAGAATAGGCCCTTTTAAGGAGTTTGTTAATTGTTGTACAGCTAAATATTCCAGCACTCGTTCTTTGACCTTTTCAAGACCAAAATGGTCCTTTTCAAGGATTTCTTCTGCACGATGAATATCAAGTCGGTCTTCGGTTGCTTTTGTCCATGGTAATGAAACCAACCATTCAATATAGTTCCGAATAACTGCACTTTCCGCAGATGTTTGTGGGATTTTTTCGTAGCGGTCTAGCTCCTTTAATGCCACTTTTTTCACATGTTCTGGCATTCCAACTGCTTCAATTTTCTCTTTAAGTGAGGAAATTTCTCCGGTTTTCCCCTCTTTATCTCCCAATTCTTTTTGTATTGCCTTCATTTGTTCACGAAGATAATATTCTTTTTGGGTTCGTTCCATTGAACGTTTAACACGCTGACCAATTTTCTTTTCAAGACTCAGAACTTCTTTTTCATTATTGATGATGGTGATAACTCTGTTCATTCTTTCACGAACATCAATTGTTTCAAGGATCTCTTGTTTTTCTTTTAGTTTGAGTGGAATATGGGAGGCAATAATATCAGCCATTCTTCCAGGTTCCTCAATATCTTGTACAGACGTGTATGTTTCAGCAGTAATTTTCTTCGATAGTTTTATGTATTGTTCGAAATACTCCAGCATCATTCGCATAAGGGCTTCTGTTTCAACGTCTTTTGATTCGTCTTCTTCAAATGTTTTAACTTTCACTGAATAGTAGGTCTCATTATCATAGGTTTCCATAATTTCTGCACGATGAAGACCTTCGACTAAGACACGAATTGTTCCATTCGGTAATTTTAACATTTGTTTAACTTGTGTTAATGTTCCAATGTTATAAATATCGTCCACAGTTGGATCGTCAATTTCCACATCTTTTTGGGTTGTTAAAAATATGATATGGTCTTCTACCATTGCTTTTTCCAATGCTTGCACCGATTTGTCACGGCCAACGTCTAGATGCAAGACCATTGTAGGATAGACGAGCAATCCGCGAAGTGGTAAAAGAGGAACAATGATTTCTTTTTTTCTTTTCATTGCTAACACCTCAAAATTGAATATAGTTCTTAAAGTAGATGTTCAAAAAGCCTGGTAAAAAAGACACATTGATATAGGTACTTCGACTAACAGCCGACACATCCTGTGAAAGCTCGTTGGCTTGCTGATATCGTTCCTCACGTATTTTTTAAAAATTACGCTCCATTACTCACAGCTACGCCACCTTGGACTTCGGACGCACAGGACGTCGCGTACTTGTCGACAGGGTCCTTTTTTATCTTCCTTTTTGAACACGTTCTTAAATGTAAATTTTATCTTATTTAAATGCTAGTGTCTATTTTAGGGATTATCCTTTTAAAATAATACAACTGGACAAGGTTCTAAAGCTTCCTGTGGGGTCTCATGTCTCACTTTTCTGAGATGGACAATGAGAAGCTTCCTTAAGTAATCCCACATACGAAGAAAATACTTGCATTTTCGAGGATTACCGCCTTCTGCTTAAATCAACTGGGTTTACACAATATATTATCCGAAAGCTACTATCTATTGAAAACAAAAGAACTAACAAAAATGAAAACATAAAAAAGACTTCGACGTTCTTTTTATAGTATGTCGAAGTCTACCTAATTTAAACGATTAATGTCTTAAACGGATTCGGTCTTTGAATAGTTCGTAGATGCTGGTATAATTGATTGCTTAGATTGCTTCTGGCGTTCAGGTGTTTTTATGGCAATCTCAAAGACTTCTTCCAGGCTCGTAACTGGAATGATTTCGATTCCCTCAATATCCATCAAAATGGATTGCATATTTTCTTGTGGGATGATGACCTTTTTTGCCCCAGCTTGTTTTGCTGCCTTTATTTTTGGTACCACTCCACCTATTGGTTTTACATTTCCATGAATACTGATTTCGCCAGTCATCGCCACCTTGTGGTCTACTGGGAACTTGTGTATAGCTGAATAGATGCCTGTAGCCATCGCAATTCCAGCAGAAGGTCCATCAATTGGAATACCACCTGGGAAGTTAACATGAATGTCATAATCATGAGCTGGAACACCCATTGAACGAAGGACCGTAATGACATTTTCAATAGAGCCCTTTGCCATACTTTTTCTTCTGATTGATTTCCCACGATCCCCAATACTTTCTTCTTCAACGATACCTGTTATGTTAATTGTTCCTTTATCTTTTGCAGGAATGACGGTTACCTCAATTTCTAGCAATGCCCCTGTATTTGGACCATATACGGCTAATCCGTTAACTAAACCGACTCGTGCACTCGGATAAATCTTTTTATCATAGCGTGGGGTTAACTGACTGGAATGGAGAACCCATTCAATATCTTCATCCCTTATAAAATCACGATCCTCTGATATCGCGATTCCAGCTGCAATTTGAACCATATTTACCACTTCACGGCCATTTCGAGCATAGGAAGCAAACGTGGAAATCCCCTTATCCGTTGCCTTCATATTTACCTTATCAAGGGCTTTTCTCGTTACAATTGCTAGTTCATCTTGATCTAATTCACGGAAAAACACCTCAAGGCAACGCGAACGGATCGCTGGTGGTATTTCACTTGGAGTACGCGTTGTTGCACCAATCATCCGGAAATCAGCTGGTAATCCATTCTTAAAGATATCATGAATATGCGTCGGTATTTGTGTGTTTTCTTCACTATAATATGCACTTTCAAGAAATACTTTGCGATCCTCCAACACCTTAAGCATCTTATTCATCTGAATCGGGTGTAGCTCTCCAATTTCATCAATAAATAAGACACCACCATGTGCATGTGTAACTGCACCTGGCTTCGGCTGGGGTATACCGGCTTGTCCCATTGCACCTGCGCCCTGATAGATTGGGTCGTGGACAGAACCGATCAATGGGTCGGCTATTCCACGTTCATCAAATCTTGCAGTTGTTGCATCTAACTCTACAAAAACAGCTGACTGTTTAAATGGAGATTTAGGATTACGCTTTGCTTCTTCCATTACTAGTCGAGCTGCAGCTGTTTTACCTACTCCTGGTGGTCCATAAATAATAACATGTTGAGGATTCGGCCCACAAAGTGCTGCCTTTAAAGCTTTAATACCATCCTCTTGTCCAACAATATCTGAAAAACTAGTTGGTCGTACCCTCTCAGCTAATGGTTCTGTTAAAGAAATGGACCTCATTTTACGAAGTTGCTCCATTTCTTTTTTAGACTCTTTATCTATAGATACCTTTTGTGTTCGTTGATTTTTAAGGAGATTCCAAAAGTATAGCCCAATGATGATCCCAAAAAATAGCTGTACGAATAAAACAATACCTGTCCAACTCATATTATTCCTCCTGCTCTCGAAGATAGACTCTACTTGCTATTATCTCCTGAGTAAAGGAGGAATAAACCAATTTTGACGGATTTTTGAATAGCCATTTAGCTCTAATTAATAAGTAAACACAATCTTCGGAAACCAATATTAACCTTCTTATTGGATTTTTGTAAAATATGTACGCTTCCTATACCTAATAAGAAGAGGTGAAAATCTATCCGTAAAAAAAGCTTGAGGAGCTCAACAGAACGATTTTCATATTAACGATATCCTGAACCAAGCTGCTTAGAGAGAATGAAAAAGTTATAGGAGACAGCCAACATTTTAGGCTGCTAGAGAGAAAGTAGTAGTATTATTTTTGTAGCAAAGCTTGAGTACACCGAAAAAATATGAGGTTGAAGAAACACTATACAATAAGGTATTGAAAAATGAATCAAGTACATGGGCTAAACATAGGAATATGATTTTAAA
>Ga0079224_100006646_pt1 | contig 15387 bp, 12 predicted proteins | sample Stecom2015_FD_80414 | JGI IMG/M metagenome (GOLD analysis project Ga0079224, IMG submission 80414) | Agricultural soil microbial communities from Utah to study Nitrogen management - Steer compost 2015 | ecosystem: Environmental > Terrestrial > Soil > Agricultural land | place: USA: Utah...
AGCGTCGCGCGCAGGCTCTGCAGGAACAGGAACATCACGAGGATCACGAGAGCCATCGCTTCGACGAGGGTCATCACGACCTCTTCGATCGAGATCCGGATGAACGGCGTCGTGTCGAACGCGACGGTCCATTCGACGTCTGGCGGAAAGCCTTGCGCGAGCTCGGCCATCCGCGCGCGGACGCCGTCGGCCGTCTCGAGCGCGTTCGCGCCGGTCGCGAGCTGGACCGCCATGCCGGCCGCCGGCCGTCCGCCGACCTCCATGCTGAACAGATAACTCTGCGCGCCGAGCTCGACGTGCGCGACGTCCCCGAGGCGCACGGCCGAGCCGTCCGGGTTCGCGCGCAGGATGATCGCCGCGAACTCCTCCGGCGTCGTGAACCGGCCCTGGGTCACGATCGCCGCGTTCAGCTCCGCGCCGTTCGCGAGCGGGACGTCGCCGAGCTGTCCGCCCGGCGTCTGGCTGTTCTGCTCGCGCACGGCCGCGAGCACCTCGGGCGCGGAGAGGCCGAACGTCACGAGCTTGTACGGATCGAGCCAGATCCGCATCGCGTACGGCGACGCGAACGGAAACACGTCGCCGACGCCGGGCACGCGCCGCAGCTCGTCGACGACGCGCGTCGAGGCGAAGTTGCCGAGCTCGAGCGAGCTCCGGGCGCCCGTCGAGGAGGTGATCGCGATGATCATCAGGAACCCTTCGGACGCCTCGTTCACCTGCACGCCCTGCTGGCGCACCTCCTCGGGCAGCCGCGGCTCGACGCTGCGAAGGCGGTTCTGCACGTCGACCTGCGCGGCGTCGATGTCCGTGCCGGCCGTGAACGTCACGTTGATCGACGCCGTGCCGTTCGCGCGGCTCGAGGAGGACATGTACAGGAAGCCGTCGACGCCGTTCAGCTCCTGCTCGATCACTTGCGTGACGCTTCCCTCGAGCACGGCCGCATCGGCGCCCGGATAGATCGCGTCGATCGTCAGCGACGGCGGGGCGATCGACGGGTACTGCTCGATCGGCAGTGCGCGCAGCGCGATGACGCCGGCGAGCAGGATCGTCAGAGAGATCACCCACGCGAAGACGGGGCGGTCGATGAAGAACCGCGGCGTCACCGCGCGAGTTCCGCGACTGGGCCCGCCTCCACGATCTCGACCGGCTGACCCGGCTGCACGCGCTGCAGGCCTTCGACGATCACGCGCTCGCCGCCGTCGAGCCCGCCGCGTACCCGCCAGAAGCCGCCGCGAAGCTCGGCGAGCTCGACCGGCCGCGGTACCACGACGCCGTCGTCGCCGACGACGAGCACGCTCGCGCCTTCCCTCGTGAGCTGCACCGCGCGCTGCGGAATCAGCAGCGCGTCGGGCCGCACGCCGACCTCGACGCGGGCGCGGACGAACTGCCCCGGCAGCAGGACCGTGTCCGGATTCGGGAACTCGGCGCGGAGCGCGGCCGTGCCGGTTGCCTGGTCGATCGACATGTCGAGGAAGTCGAGGAAGCCTTCGTGACGGTACGGCGTGCCGTCCTCCAGCTCGAGCGTCACGCGTATCTGATCGAGCGCGGCGACCTCGAGCGTGCCCTCGGCGATCTCGCGCCGCACTTGCAGCAGCGCCGCGCTCGAGGCCGAGAAGTTCACGTAGACCGGGTCGAGCTGCTCGATCCGTGTCAGGAGCGTCGCGCCCGAGGCGCTGACGAGCGCGCCCTCGGTCACCTGAGCGCGTCCGGCGCGCCCGGCGATCGGCGCGGTCACGGTCGTGAAGCTCAGGTCGAGGCGGGCGCGCTCGAGCTCCGCGCTCGCTTGCGCGACGTCGGCCTCGGCCGTTCGGAGCCGCGCGACCGCGGCATCGTACTCCTGAGCGCTGATCGCCTGATCGGCGACCAGCCCTTCATACCGCTCGACGTCGCGGCGTGCGTTCTCGACCGCGGTCTGAGCGCGCTGGAGGTTCGCCTCGGCCGCGCTGACCGCCGCGCGCATCTCGCGCGGGTCGATCTGGAAGAGCTCCTGCCCCTCGACGACGTCGCTGCCTTCCTCGTAGAGCCGCCGCTCGACGATGCCGTCGACGCGCGCGCGAACCTCCGCCGTGCGGTATGCCTGGACGCGGCCGGGCACCTCGACGACGTCGACCTCGGGACCCGGCGACGCGACGACCACTTGCACCTGCGGTGCCGCCATCGGCGGTGCGCTGCCGCTCTGCTCCCCAGCGCCGCCGCACGATGCGGCCAGCACGCATGACAGACTGATGCACGGCAGCGATGCGCGCACGTCGGCTCCATGAGTCGGCGCCCAAGAAAGCCGAGCGGAGCAAGCTTCGTGCCAGTGCGCGGTGCTACCAGCGGAAGAGCCGGACGATCGACCCCGCCGGGTAGAGCCGCTTCGTGCGCGGCAGCTCGACGAAGCCGTCCGTGCCGGCGAGCGAGACGAAGTCGCCGGAGGTATTCGTCGGCCGCGGCTCGGCGCGGGCTATCCCCGGGTCCGTGCCGACGATCGCGACCGGCATGAAATAGGTCAAATCGGCGCCGAGCTCGATCGGCGCCGCGAGCTCGACCCACTCGGGCGCGACGGGCGCCGCGCCGAGGGCGGTCCGGAGCGCGGGCAGCACGTAGCGCGTCGCGCAGACGAGCGTCGACACGGGGTTGCCGGGCAGCGCGAACACCGGCTTGCCTGCGCCGCTCGTGCCGAACCACATCGGCCGTCCCGGTCGTTGCTCGATCTTGTGGAACACGAGCTTCGCGCCGAGCGCCTCGAGCACGCGGGGCACGAAGTCGAACCGGCCCATCGATACTCCACCGCTCAGGAGCAGCACGTCGTGGCCCGCATGCAGCTCCGCGATCGCGCGACCGAGCTCGCGCTCGTCGTCCGCGAGCCGCGCGCGCGTGACCGTGCCGAGGCGGTGACGGACGAGCGCCGCCTCGAGCGCCCAGTCGTTGCTGCTCCTGATCTGATGCGGCAGCACCGCCGGCGCGTCGACGTCGACCAGCTCGTCGCCGGTCGAGATCACCGCGACGCGCGGGATCGAAGCGACCCGAACCGTGTGCCGGCCTGCGCTCGCGAGCACGGCGATCTCCGGCGGGCCGATGCGGATGCCGGGCGCGAGGAGCGGGTCGCCCGCGCGTCGGTCGCTGCCGCGCCGGTGCACGAACTGGCCTGGCTCCGGCCGGTAGCCCGCTGCGATCGCCGCCTGCTCGCCGCGGCGCTCGAGCCGCTCGACCGGCACGACCGTGTCCGCGCCGTCCGGCAGCACCGCTCCGGTCATCACCTCGATGCAGTCGCCGGGCTCGGCGAGCGCCGCGGCCGGCGCTCCGGCGGCCTGCGTCGCGACCACCCGGAACGCCGCGACGCCGGCGCTCCAGTCCGCGTGGCGGATCGCGATGCCGTCCATCGTGACCCGGTCGAACGGCGGCTGGTCGCGCTCGGCGGCGATCGGCTCGGCCAGCACCGCGTCGACGCTCGCGGCGAGCGGCACCGGCCGGGCGGCGAAGCGGGGCAAATGGGCGGCGATCAGCCGCTCGGCGTCGGCGACTTCAGTCATATTCGGTCACATCCGGCAGCGGAACCCGGTGCTATACTTTAAAGCGACCAGGAGAGGCAGCCATGGCCCGATCGCTCATTGTGGGCCTAGCCGTGTGCTTGATGACGGGTCCCGGCTGGGCCCAGAACCTGAATGCCCCCGATAACCGCACCGTTCTCGGCGCCGATGAGTTCCTGAGCGCCGGGGCCGACGCCATTCGCATGGGGCGGTACGACGACGGGATTCGTCTGACCCAGATCGGCTTGAGCCGTGCGCCGCGGCACGGCGACCGCGCGGCGGCGTTGTCGAACCTCTGCGCCGCGCACGCGGCGAAAGGCGAGGCGGACATCGCGATCGACTACTGCACCGAATCGCTCGAGCTGAACGCGCGCAACTGGCGCGCCTACAGCAACCGCTCGTATGCCTATTACTTGAAGGGCATGTACCCGGAGGCCCGCTCCGATCTCGATTCCGCCGAGGCGCTCGCACCCGACGCGAGGCAGGTGGCCGCGATCAAGGGGCTGATCAACGAGCAAGTGCTGCAGCCGCGGGTGATCATGGAGGACCACCAATAGCCGCGCGGGCTGCAACCGCTTCGAGTCTCCGCCTGCGCGGCGGCGCGCTCGTTCTCGCGCTGCCGGTCGTTCTCGCGTTGCTCGCCGTCTCGGACGCGGCCGAGGCGAACAGACGCGGCGCGCCGCGCGTCGATCCGGTCGGCACGTGGCGGTGCGTCGTCTACGGCCACCCGTCGCTCGGCGACGAGCGGCGCCTGTTCCGATTCGGGGATGACGGCAGCGTCGCGACCGCGCCGGCCGTCGAGACCGCACGCTCGTGGGTACCGCTCGCGTCGTGGCAGGCGGACAAGCACGCGTTCACGTTCAACGATCCGCGCACCGGCCGGCGGTTCGAGGCGGATCTGCGCCGCAAGACGCTCGGCGGCACTTGGCGCACCGCGTCGCTGCTCGGCGGCTGGTGGTGCGATGCGATCGCCGACGACGGCGCCCTGGCCGAGGGCGAGGCGATCCGCGCCGTGGCGCCGATGCCGCCGCTGATTCCCGAGCGGATGGCGACGCCGTATTACCCGCGGCAGGCGATTCGCGAGGCGAAGCAGGGCCGCGTCGTGACGTGCTTCTTCGTCGACGCGGAAGGGTTGATCGTGAACCCGCAGATCGTCGAGCTCTCCGACGAGGTGTTTCGCGCGCCGACGCTCGAGGCGCTCGAGCGCTCGCGGTACCGCAGCTGGACCGCCGGCGTCGAGTCGCGGCCGGGCTGCCGCAGCTTCATCTACCGCCTCGACGCCGCGAACTCGGATAGCTCGAACTGACCCGCGTCGCGCGGTCCGTACGCGCACCCGTAGGAGCGGCTGTCCAGCCGCGATCTTCTGCGGCGTGCCGGCGTTTGCGTCCCGGCGGTCGCGGCTGGACAGCCGCTCCTACGGGACGCTGCGGCTACTCGGCGAGGCGTGCGCTCGCGATCGCGACCTGGAACGCGTCGGGTCGCGTGAACGGTCCGAGGCCGGTCGCTGCGCGACGCGTCTCGTTCGGGCCGATCCGGCCGGAGAATGAGCGGCCGACCTGCCGGACCGCGCCTTGTGCGTCCGCGTAGCGAATGACGATCCCGACGTCCGCGACCGTCACGCCCGTCGGGTTCGCCACTTCGACGATCAGCTGGCCGTTGTTGTCGAGCCCGGATCGCACCTGGAGATAGTTGCCAGGATTCTGCGGCAGATCGAGCCGCACCATCGCGTCTCGTGCAGCCTGGCCGGCGCCGCTCTGCGACTGTGAGGCCCGCGCGTAGTGCTCGAGCGCGGTCGCGCGATCGCCGCGCCGCTCCGCGAGCCGCCCGAGCCCGTAGTACGCATCCGCGGTCGGCAACAGCGCGAGGCTCGCCTCGAGCTCGGGACCCGATGCGTCCCATTGCCCGAGCTGCTGGTGCGCGAAGCCCTTCCGCATTCGGTAATAGAAGAACTGGTCGTTGCGTGCGACGGCGTCGGTGTAGTGGCGGAGCGCGGCCTCGTAGCGGCGCGACGCATACTCGATGTCGCCGAGCAGGCCGTGGACTGCGGCGTCCTCCGGCAGCAGGCGCAGCGCCTCTTCCGCGCGCCGGCGCGCCTCGTCCAACCGGTTCTCCGCGAGCGCGCGGCGCGCGGCGTCCTGCGCGTCGTACGCGGGCTTGCGCTCCCGCAGGAGCCGCGTCGCCTGCTCGTAGCGCTCGCGGCCGAGCTCTCCGCCGCGCGGCAGCGTCGCCGCCGTTTCGCGGTTGCGCTCGACGCGCTCGGTCGACGGCGGATGGCTCGCGAACAAGCCGGCGAGCCAGCCCTGGTCGTCGCGCCCCTCGGAGAGGCGGACGAACGTCTGCTGGAGCGACACCGCGGCCTCGGGGTCGTAACCCGCGGCCGACATGTACCGCATGCCGTAAAGATCGGACTCGAGCTCCGCCGCGCGTCCGTAGCGCTGGTTGATCAGCTGGGCACCGAGAGACGCCGCGCCGAGCGCGAGGTTCGAATAGTTGCCCCGCGCGGCGACCGCGGTCGCGAGCACCGCGCCCTGCAGCAGCAAGCCGCGCTGCATCGCGAGCGCGCCGTGGCGCGCCGCCGCATGCACGATCTCGTGACCGAGCACCGCGGCGAGCTCCGCCTCGTTCTGCAGCTCGAGCAAGAGCCCGCGGTTCACCGCGATCTTGCCGCCCGGCAGCGCCCACGCGTTCGGCACCGAGTTGTCGAGCACGACGAACTCGTACGGCAGCGCGCGGTCGCTGACGGCCGCGACGCGCTGCCCGACTTCGGCGACGTAAGCGTTCAAGGCCGGATCGAGCGTGTAGACGCCGCCCTGCATCTGCTGGGACGGCACGTATTGCTCCGTGCCGATCGCGACCTCGTTCTCGGCCGAGACGAGCGCGAGCTCGCGCTCGCCGGTCACGGGATTGATCGTGCAGCCCGCGGCGGCCGCGAGAAGGAGCGTGAGCCAGCAATGATGGAACGACGGGCGCATGTTCTAGAGCGTCGGCGCGAACGGTCGGAGCGGCGAAAGCTCCTGATGCCGGCCATTCTCCCGAGCCGCGGCGAGCGGTCAATCCCCGGGCGAAAAGGCGGCACGAATCGTAGGCGGCGATCGTCGGCAAGGAACCGCCGCCGCCGCGGCAAGACACCGGGCGTAGCCGCGCGCCGGTCGGGAAACGCCGACGCATTGGCGGGCGGGCGGGCCGGTGGCAGCATGCTCCCGGAGGGAGTCCGATCCGGACGGTGGGGAGGCTACGGTGCGCTGCACGGTTGTCGGCACGACGGCATCGGTCTGTGTCGCGCTCGCGGCGTGCGGCGGCGGCAGCGGCGGCTCGTCGCAGCCCGCGGGGGCGGATCCGCCCGCCCGCCTGCCCGGCGGCCTCGAGCCGCGCCCCGCGAACGCGACCTGCGTCGCGCCGAGCCGCTCGGCCGGCGGCGCCGACGTCGAGCTCGAGCGCGTGTTCGCGGGCCTCGTGTTCACGCAGCCGCTCGGGATGCTGCAAGCGCCCGGCGACCCCTCCCGCTGGTTCGTCCTCGAGAAAGGGGGGCGCGTGCGCGTGTTCGCGAACCGGCCGGACGTCGCGTCGTTCTCACCGGACTTCATCACGGTGAACGTGAATCCGGCCAGCGAGGGCGGTCTGCTCGGGATGGTGTTCCATCCGGATTTCGCCGACACCGGCGAGGTGTTCCTGTCGTTCACCGAAGGCTCGCCGATGGTGTCGACGGTCGCACGCTTCCGCAGCCTCGACGGCGGTGCGACGCTCGAGCCTACGACCCGCGAGAACGTGATCCGCGTGAACCAGCCGTTCACGAACCACAACGGCGGGCACATGGCGTTCGGCCCGGACGGGTACTTGTACATCGGCTTCGGCGACGGCGGCTCCGGCGGTGACCCGCGGGGCTACGCGCAGAACACTCGGAACCTGCTCGGCGCGCTCTTGCGGCTCGACGTCGACGGCGGAGCGCCGTACGCGATCCCGCCGGACAATCCGTTCGCGGGCGGTGCGTTCTGCTCCGCGGACCCGGACGTCGCGGTCGGCAATTGCCCCGAGATCTACGCCTGGGGCCTTCGCAACCCGTGGCGGTGGAGCTTCGACCGGCAGACGGGCGCGCTCTGGGCCGGCGACGTCGGCCAGAACACGCGCGAGGAAGTCGACGTCGTCGAGCTCGGCGGCAACTACGGCTGGAACTGCCGGGAAGGCGCGCTGCCGTACCCGAGCCCCGCGCCCGCCTGCAGCGCGGCCGGGCCGCTGATCGAGCCGGTGCACGACTACGACCGCGGGCAGGGCGCCTCCATCACGGGCGGCTACGTCTACCGCGGACGGGCGATCCCCGGGCTCGCCGGCGCGTACGTGTTCGGCGATTTCGGCAGCGGCCGGATCTGGCGGCTCATCGACGACGGCGGCGGATACCGCGTGGAGCTGCTGCTCGATACGGACCTCGGGATCGCGTCGTTCGCCGAGGACGTCGACGGCGAGCTCTACGTCGTGAATCTGAGCGGCACGCTGCACAAGATCGTCGCGGGCGACTCCGGGCCGACCGCTTCGCCGGTCGCCGCGCGGCTGTCCGAGACGGGCTGCGTGAATCCGCAAGCGCCGAGCGAGCCGGCGGCCGGGCTCGTGCCGTACTCGGTCGCCGCGCCGTTCTGGTCCGACGGCGCCGCGAAGGAGCGCTGGCTCGCGCTGCCGGACGGCACGGCGATCGCGGTCGGCGCCGACGGCGATTTCGCGCTGCCGTCGGGCAGCGTGCTGATGAAGCACTTCCGCTTGGGCGATGCGCTCGTCGAGACGCGCCTGCTGATGCGGCATCCGGACGGCGGCTGGGCGGGCTACACGTACGAGTGGAATGCCGCGCAGACGGACGCGGTGCTCGTCGAAGGCGGCAAGACCGCGACGATCGGTTCGACGCAATGGATCTTTCCGAGCGGCGCCGAGTGCCTCGTCTGCCATACCGCGGCGGCCGGCTATTCCCTCGGGCTCGAGGCCGCGCAGTTGAACCACGATCGGCTCTACCCGGGCACCGGCCGCACGGCGAATCAGCTCCGCACGCTCGATCACATCCTGCTGTTCACAACGCCGCACGGCGATCCGGCCTCGCAGCCGCGGCTGCCCGATCCGTTCGACCCGGCCGAGCCGCTCGAGCCGCGCGCCCGGGCGTACTTGCACACGAATTGCGCGAACTGCCACCGCCCGGGGGGCGCCGGCGCGGCGCTCGACTTGCGGTTCGCGACGGCGCTCGAGAGCACGGGCGCGTGCGACGCGGTGCCGCAGGCCGGCGACTTGGGGCTCGGCGCGAACGCGCGGATCGTCGCGCCGGGACGGCCGGACGACTCGGTGCTGCTCGCCCGGATGAGCCGTCGCGACGCGCACGGGATGCCGCCGCTCGCATCGTCGGCCGCGGACGAGGACGGCATCGCGCTCGTCCGCGACTGGATCGCCGCGCTGTCAGCCTGCCGCTGACCACGGCCGCGACGCGCGACGTTGTGCTCGGTGAGCGCGTTCGCCGACAATCCCCGCCATGGACAACGAGGCACCGGCAAGCCGCGACTTCCTGCGGCAGTTGATCGCGGAGGACGTCGCGGCGGGCAAGAACGGCGGGCGCGTGCAGACCCGTTTCCCGCCCGAGCCGAACGGCTACCTGCACATCGGCCACGCGAAGGCGATCTGCATCGATTTCGGCATCGCCGAGGAGTTCGGCGGCGTCTGCTACCTGCGGTTCGACGACACGAACCCCGAGAGGGAGAGCGAGGAGTACGTCGAGGCGATCAAGCGCGACGTCCGCTGGCTCGGCTTCGACTGGGGCGACCGGCTGCGGCACGCGTCCGATTACTTCCCGCAGATGTACGAGCACGCGATCGAGCTGATCCAGAAAGGCCTCGCGTACGTCGATCACCTGTCCGCGGACGAGATCCGCGCGTATCGCGGCACGCTGACCGAGCCCGGCCGCGACAGCCCGTACCGGAACCGCTCGGTCGAGGAGAACCTGCGGCTGTTCGAGGCGATGCGGCGCGGCGAGTTCGAAGAAGGCGAGTGCGTGCTGCGCGCGAAGATCGACATGACGTCGCCGAACCTGAACCTGCGCGATCCGACGCTCTACCGGATCAAGAAAGTGCCGCATCAGCGAACCGGCACCGAGTGGTGCATCTACCCGATGTACGACTACGCGCACACCCTGTCGGACGCGCTCGAGGGCACGACCCACTCGCTCTGCACGCTCGAGTTCGAGGATCACCGGCCGCTCTACGACTGGTTCCTCGACAACCTCGATTTGCCGCATCGGCCGCGACAGATCGAGTTCTTGCGCGGCAACCTGATGTTCACCGTCACGAGCAAGCGGAAGCTGAAGCAGCTCGTCGACGAGAAGCACGTCGACGGCTGGGACGACCCGCGGATGCCGACGTTGTCCGGCATTCGCAGACGCGGCTACACGCCGGAATCGATCCGCGAGTTCGTGCGCCGGATCGGTATCTCGAAGAAGGAGAAGGTCGCCGAGCTCGGTCAGCTCGAGTCCTGCATCCGCGAGGACCTGAACGAGCGCGCGGAGCGGCGGTTCGCGGTGCTGAAGCCGCTCCGGGTCGTGATCGAGAACTATCCGGAGGGCGAGGAGGAGCTGGTCGTCGCGGCGAACCACCCGAATCGGCCGGAGCTCGGCGAGCGATCGGTGCCGTTCTGTCGCGAGATCCTGATCGAGCAGGACGATTTTCTCGAGGATCCGCCGAAGCAGTTCCACCGCCTGAAGCCGGGCGGCGAGGTGCGGCTCCGCTACGCGTACATCATCAAGTGCGAGCGCGTCGTGAAGGACGCGGACGGCAACGTCGTCGAGCTGCGCTGCACGTACGACCCGACGACGCGCAGCGGCGGCGAGAACGCGAACCGGAAGGTGAAGGGCACGATCCACTGGGTCAGCGCGCGGCACGCGGTGCGCGCCGAGGTGCGGCTCTACGACCGGCTGTTTCGCGTGCCGTTTCCGAGCGGCGATCTCGAGGCCGAGCTGAACCCGGACTCGCTCGAGATCGTGTCCGCCGCGGCGCTCGAGCCCGCGCTCGGCGAAGCGAAGCCCGGCGATCGCTTCCAGTTCGAGCGCCTCGGTTACTTCAGCGTCGATCCGGTCCTGTCGCGCGCCGGCGCGCCGGTCTTCAACCGCACGGTCACGCTGCGCGACTCCTGGGCAAAGATCGAAGCGGAAGCCGCCGCGTCGCAAGACGCCTAGCGGTCTTCGGGTAGGAGCGGCTGTCCAGCCGCGATTGCGGCTTCGTTCGGCGTCCCGCGGTCGCGGCTGGACAGCCGCTCCTACGGCGGTCAGCGGGGCATCGCGACCTTTTGGTAGAGCGTCGGGGCGAGGCCGTCCGGGTCGTACTTGCGCTTCAGCTCGCGGTACGCGGCGCCGTTGAAGCGCTCGTCGAACTCGGCCTCCGACAGGAACGTCGACGAGTACAGCATCTTGATCCCGTCGAGCTCGAAGCACTTCTCGTCCATGATCTTCGTGTAGTAGTACGGCTCGCGTCCCTCCGGCCGGCGGACCTGGCAGTAGCAGCCGAGATTGAAGTAGAGCTCTTTCGGCCGGATCGGGTAGAGCGTCGGCTGGCGCGGGGTGACGATCGGCACCGCCGCCCACGGCCGCCCGTCGAGGCGCACCTCGCGCAGGCAGAAGCCGACGAGCGCCTCCGCGTGCCGCCACGGCACCTCCCAGTCCTGGATCAGCGGCTCGACCTCGTCGTCGCGGATGCCGATCCGGGCGAGCCAGCGGTTCTTCGTCGCGGCATAGCGCGTGTAGAAGCCGGAGTTTCTGAACCGGGCCGGCGCGTAGCGGCGGAACAGCCGATACGGCCAGGTCTCCGGGATGTTCCAGAACCACTCCGGGTCGTAGCGGAAGATGTAATCCTCGGTCGCGAGGTAGATGTCGCGCCGCGTCTCGACGAGCTTGTAGAACACGTGCTCGCGCAGGATATCGTCGGTGCGCGGCACCTCGCGGGCGAAGCGCCCGAGCATCAGGAAGAACCGCCCGTCCTCGAAGAACAGCCCCTCGACGAAGTCGTTCGCCGGGTCGAGCGTTGCCGCGCGCATCGCCTCGAGATACGCGCGCGTGTCGTCGAAGCGCTCGACGCGCAGGTGGACGTACGGCTCCGCGGCGTGCAGCGCGATCTGCGCCCGGAGGATGTAGCCGAGCGTGCCGTAGGAGTTCGGCAGCGCGTGGAACAGGTCCGCGTGCTCGTTGTCCGCGCGAGCCGTCACGACGCGCCCGGACGGCAGCAGCACGTCCGCCTCGATGAGCCCGTCGTGCACGAACCCGTAGCGGAAGCAGGTCGACTCGATCCCGATGCCGACGGTCGCGCCGCCGACGGTGATGTGCTTCAGCTCCGGGGCGACGAGCGGCAGCAGGCCGTGCTCGAGGCAGCGGTGGACGACGGTCGAGTAGGTCGCGAGCCCTTCGACCTCGGCCGTGCGTGCGGCCGGATCGACGTGCAGCACGCCGTCGAACGCCGCGAGCGAGACGCGTTGCCCCTCGCCCCGCCGCGGCTGGTAGCGGAACAGATTCGAGACGGTCGACTTCGCGAGCCGCAGCTGGCCCTTGGCGGAACCACGCCAGGAGCCGAGAAGCTGCGCTTTCTTCTGCTCGTACGCGGCGCGCGGAGACTCAACCGCCGCCATAAACGTGCGCGCGCGTCCAAGGGATCGAGTTGTCGCCGGTACGCGCGAAGAGCACCTGGAAGAGCTGCAGGTTGCCGTGCACGAACGCCGCGATCGAGCCCGTCAGGTACAGCCGCCAGGCACGCACGAACGCCTCGTCGAACATCGATCGCACGGCCTCGACGTTCTGCTCGTAGCGCTCGAGCCATCCCTCGAGCGTCTTCGCGTAGTGCAGCCGAATGTTCTCGACGTCGAGCACCGAGAAGCCGTTCGGCTCGAAGATCTCCATCATCTCGCGGAGCGTCGGAGGATAGGCGCCCGGGAAGATGCGTTTGTCGATCCAAGGGTTCAGCGGCGCCGGCTTGTCCCGGCCGATGCTGTGGATCAGGCCGCGGCCGTTCTTCGTCAGCGCCCGGCTCGCGACCCGGCCGAGCTCGCGGTAATTGCCCGCGCCGACGTGCTCGAGCATCCCGATCGAGACGAAGACGTCGTGCTCGCCGGAGACGTTGCGGTAGTCGTCCTCGATGAACTCGACGGAATCCTGGAGCGATTGGCGCTTCGCCCACTCCCGGGCGTAGGCGATCTGCTCCTTCGAGATGTTGAAGCTCCGCACCTTCACGCCGTAGTTCTTCGCCATGAAGAGCGCGAACCCGCCCCAGCCGCCGCCTGCCTCGACGACGCGCTCGCCGGGCCGGAGCCGGAGCTTGCGCGCGACGTGGTGCATCTTCGCCTGCTGCGCTTCCTCGAGCGTCGCTTCCGCGGTCGGGTAATACGCGCACGTGTACTGCAGCGCCTCGCGGTCGAGCCACAGCTCGTAGAACCGGTTGCCGATGTCGTAGTGGTGATGGATGTTGCGCCGCGACTCGTGAAGGTCCGGCGCCGCGAACTGGCGGCCCCGGTCGAGCCATCGGCGCAGCTTCGACTTCTCGGCGTGAGCTTGATACGCGACGCCGAGCACGGTGAGCAAGTCGCCGCGGACGTCGATCCGGCCGGCGCTGTAGAGATCTCCGAAATGCAGCTCCGGGTTCATCACGAGCTGCAGCAGCGCCTTGCTGTCGAGCACGCGGACGATCGCCGTGCCCGGGCGCGGCGTGACGTCGGGCTCGTCCCACAGCGCGAGCCGGACGGGGTCGTCGCCGTAGCGCTCCCGAATCTGACGGACGAGCCAACGGTCGAGCGCCGTCGGCTGTCGGCTCTTTCTCTCGGCTGCGTCGTAAGCGTACTCGGACGCCGGCACGCCGAGCGGTTCTAGGCGGCTTCTATTCATTAGTTATTCTCCGGAGCCGGCATTGTGCCATGGGCGGCGGACAGGGTGAACTTTCGCCCCGGCCGCGGCCTAATCATGCACGCGGCGGCTGCAAGCTCCATGCCGCAGCGCCCGTTGGGTTACCATTGACCGCGCCGCGCAAGGACGCTCGAATGCCGCTCCGCGGCGAGAACGAGAATATGTCAGGCACCGTCGCACGTTTCGGCGCCGAAGCCAGCCTCAGGGACCGCCTGAACCGGCCGATGCGCGATTTGCGGATCTCCGTCATCGACCGCTGCAACTACCGCTGCCCGTACTGCATGCCGGCGGACGTGTTCGGCGACGGCCACGATTTCCTGCCGCGCGCGCATTGGCTGACGCCCGGCGAGATCAAGCGGCTCGCGGGGCTGTTCGTGCAGCTCGGCACGAACAAGCTGCGGCTGACCGGCGGCGAGCCGCTGCTGCGGAAGGACATCTGCGAGATCGTCGCCGGGCTCGCCGAGATCGACGGTGTCGCCGATCTCGCGCTGACGACGAACGGCTCGCGGCTCGCGGAGCACGCGGCCGAGCTCAAGCGCGCCGGGCTGAAGCGGATCACGGTCAGCCTCGACAGCCTCGATCCGGACGTGTTCGCCGCGATGAGCGGCGGCCGCGGCGACGTCGCGACGGTGCTCGCCGGCATCGACGCGGCCCGTACCGCCGGCTTCGCACCGATCAAGGTCAACGTCGTCGTCGAGCGCGGGCGCAACGACCATACGGTCCTCGACCTGCTCGAGCACTTCCGCGGCAGCGGCGTGATCGTGCGGTTCATCGAGTTCATGGACGTCGGCACGTTGAACCGCTGGCAGCCGTCGCAGGTCGTCCCGTCGAAAGAGCTGCTCGAGCTGATCGCGGCGCGCTGGCCCGTCGAGCCGCTCGCGAGCAACTACCGCGGCGAGGTCGCGGAGCGTTACCGGTTCCTCGACGGCGCCGGCGAGATCGGCTTCATCTCGTCCGTGACCGCGCCGTTCTGCGGCGATTGCCACCGCGCGCGGCTGTCCGCGGACGGCACGCTCTACACCTGCCTCTTCGCCGCGGCCGGGATGGATCTCCGCGGGCCGCTCCGCGCCGGCGCGAGCGACGCCGATCTCGTCGGGCTGCTGCAGAACGTCTGGCGCAATCGGGCAGACCGCTACAGCGAGCTGCGCGAGGAGCTTCGCCGGCGCGAGGCCGACCGGCAGCGGATCGAAATGTATCGGATGGGCGGCTGATGCTGACGCACGTCGATTCGGCCAACCGTCCGAAGATGGTGGACGTCGGCTCGAAGGCCGTGACGACGCGCACGGCCGTCGCGCGCGCGGTCGTCGTGTTTCCGCCGGGCGCGGTCGAGCGCGCGGCGGACCAGTTGACCACGAAGAAGGGTCCGGTCATCGACACCGCGATCGTCGCGGGCGTGATGGCCGCGAAGCGCACGCACGAGCTGATCCCGTTCTGCCACCCGATACCGCTCGACGATTGCCAGATCAAGATCGAGTGGGCAGGCGAGCGCGAGCTCGTGATCGACTGCGCGGTCCGGGCGACGCACAAGACCGGCGTCGAGATGGAGGCGCTGACCGGCGCGTCGGTCGCGGCGCTCACGGTGTACGACATGTGTAAGGCGCTGACGCACGGCATCGAGATCCGCGAGGTCGCGCTCGTCGAGAAGACGGGCGGCAAACGCGACTATCGCCGTGGGGAAGCGGATTCCGGAGGAGGGAAATGATCGAGGTCACCGCACGCTACTTCGCCGCGTTTCGCGAGTGCGCGGGACGCGAGAGCGAAAGCGTGACGACGGCCGCCGCGACCGCGGCCGAGCTCTACGGCGAGCTCGCGGAGCGGCACGGTTTTCGCGACGCGATCGGCCGCTGCAAGGTCGCGATCAACGACGAGTTGCGCGAGTGGGACGCGCCGCTCGAGGCCGGCGACGAGGTGCTGTTCTTCCCGCCGGTCGCCGGAGGCTGACGGGCGCGCGATGAGCTTCGATCTCGCCGGCACCGCGCTCGACCC
>Ga0079224_100006647_pt1 | contig 15386 bp, 11 predicted proteins | sample Stecom2015_FD_80414 | JGI IMG/M metagenome (GOLD analysis project Ga0079224, IMG submission 80414) | Agricultural soil microbial communities from Utah to study Nitrogen management - Steer compost 2015 | ecosystem: Environmental > Terrestrial > Soil > Agricultural land | place: USA: Utah...
CCCGCGTGCTCATCCTGCGCCTGCAACTCGTGCCCGCCATGGACACCACCGCGCTCAACGCCCTCGAAAGCATGGTCGAGCGCATGCAAAAAGCCGGCGGCGCCGTCGTCCTCAGCGGCCCGCGCCACCAACCCCTTGAAGTCATGATGAAGGCCGGCTTCATCGACCGCATCGGCCGCAAAAACATCCGCGCCAACTTCGACCAGGCCCTCGAACGCGCCGCCGCCATCCTGCGCGAACAGGACGAAAAAACCGCCGCCGGGTAACGCGCGCCGAGCCCGCCGCGTCACTCTCGGCAACCCCCGCGCCCGCATGAAAATCCTCGCCACCCCGCTTGTCCTCGCCGCCCTGCTGCTCGCCTCCCCCGCGTTCGCCGCCGCCGAAACCGCCAAACCCGCCGTCCCCCGCCTCATCGACCAGGGCCTCGCCGCCTACTCCCAAAGCGGCCTCAACACCGCCCTGCAATTCTGGCTGGAAAACTCGACCCTCGACCGCACCACCCTCCTGCGCGGCGAGCTCGCCGCGCTCAGCCACGCCGACGCCCACCACGGCCGCTTCGAGGACGGCAAGGCCCTGCGCACCACGGCCGTCGCCCCGCGCGTCACCCGCGTGTATTTGATTTTACACTACGAGCGCGCCCCGCTCTGGGCATGGTTCGACGTCTATCGCACGCGCACCGGCGCGCAGGTCGTGGCCGACGTGTTCTTCAGCCCCAAGGCCGACGCCATCCTCCCGCCCGACCTGCTCGGCAGGTGAACGTCGCGGCCCGGAATCCGCATCGCGCGTCAGCGTCGCCGCCCCGGCAGCCACGCGTCCGCGTAGTCGAGAAACCGCGCCCAGTCCTCGCGCCTCAGATCGTGGCCGCCCGCGCGCAGATGATAGCCGATGGCTCCGCCATGCCGGACTTCCCCCGGGATCGGCATCGTCGCGTCGCCCACCCCCGGCAGACCGTGCAACGCAAAGACCGGCTCCGCCTCCACGCAGGCGCGAAACTCCGCCCGCGGGTCCGCGTTGGCGTCCTCGTCCGCGCTGGCCACATAGACCAACCGCGGCGCCATCAACGCCAGCAACCCATGCTGATCGACCGGCAGGTCCGACTCGCGGCCGGCGTAGCCACGGTAGTTTGGCGCGAACCAGTGCGGAAACTTTTCGTTGATCACCCGCACCGTTTCGCCGGTCGTCCCGCGCGCCAACGCCGCGCCCGTGCAGCCGGAGTTGTTGCTGATCGTCAGCGCCACGCGTTCATCCTGCGCGCCGCACCAGAGCGCCGCCTTGCCCCCGCGCGAGTGGCCGGCCACCACCAACGGCACGCCCCGCAGACGGTCGTCGGCCTCCAGCCAGTCCAACGCCCGGCTCGCCGCCCACGACCAGGCCGCGACCGCGCCCCAGGCGTCCCCCGGTCGCGCGCCGTCCGCCCGTCCCCAGATCCTGAATACACCGGACGCGAACGCGTCACCCGCCCGGTCCGCCGCACCGTCGCTGTTGTGAAAGGCCGCCGTCGCGTAGCCGCGAGCGATCAGGTCGCGCACCGGCCAAAACTCCGTCGGACGCACCTCCGCCTCGTCGATGATCCGGCGCGAACGATTCACGATCAGCAGCAGACACGCCTTCGGCGTCCCCTCGGCCGGATAAAAACACGTCAACGCCACCCCGCCTTCGCCGCCCGGGCCGGAATAGACGACCCGCACCCGCCGGCGCATCGCGGCCCCCTCCAGCGCCGGCACCGGCTCGCCCGACGTCTCGAAGCGCACATCCCCCGGCCGGCCGACCGCCGCACGCCCATAAACCTCGGAACGAAACGCCTCCAGCAACTCCGGACGCCGCAGACCCGTCCACGCAGCGACGCTCTCCACGCGACGCCCATCCGCCATCAACAACAAATCGGGAACACCCTCCCCCACGCCGCCCGCCGACGCCGCGACGACAAGCCAACCCGACAAAACCCAAAGGCCGAAAAACTTCATCCGGCCACGATGCCCCCGCCCCTCCGGCGGCAACCAGCCGGCAGCCATGCCAACTGTTGCCAAAACACACGCCGCCGCCCCGTATCCGAGTTCTGCTTACAAAAAGACCGGCGGCTACCGGCGGCGACGGCGACCCGCTCAGCGCGTGAACCGCACCGAGCGCACCTGGTAGGGCTTGATCGTGTCCGACTCGTCCCGCGGACGCCCCAGCAGGTCCACCGGCGCGATGCGCACGCCATCGACCGGGGCCACCTGCAACGCGCCGCGCCGACCCAGCGTCTCGTGCACGCGCAGCACCCAGCCGCCCTCGACCGGCTCGGCCCACGCCGGCACCGCCGACGACACGCCGTCCACCCGCAGCAACCCGGCCGACAACACCTCGCCGCCCGCGTAGGGCACGCACGGCGTGAACAACACGTCCGCCAGCGCCGCCGGCTGCTCGTGCGCCGGCAGGTCCGGCGCATAACGCGAAAGCGCCAGCTCGATCACATGCCGTCCCAGGTCCGAATGCGTCGGCCGGTTCGCCGTGTCGCGGATCGCCGGATGATCGCCCGCCTCGGTCACCAGCGCGCTGCGCAGCAGGCTCACGCCCACCGTGCCCTCGCGCGTCGTGAAGCCATACTTGGCCTCCGTGAGAATCGCCAGACCGTCGCTCTGCGCGTCGTCGCACACCGCCATCCAGCGGCTACCCGGCACCTCCCACTGCGCCTCCTCGCGGGCGTAGCCCGGCCACTGGCCGCGCAACACGCTGCCGAACGGCGCGCCATAACGCGCCTCGCGGCCGCGATACTCGCTGGAGAAAATCCCCTTCAACCAGTGCAACGGATCCTGCCAGTCCACTTCGTAACGCACCCGCAACGCCGGTTCCCCGGCGCGCAACGAGTAAACCACCGCCACGCTGCTGCGGTGCGCGATGGTGTAGTTGAAAACCAATGACGCCACCAGGCCCTCGGTCTTCGCGACCGGCCGCCCGACGAGCTTCGCGTGGTGGCCGTTGACCATGTTGGCCCGATCCACATCCCACGCGTCGAACGTCGCCGGCTGGTCCGGATACGCGCAAAGCTGGTGCCCGGTGACCGCGATGTCGTGACCATCGACCGACAACGCCGCCAGCGAACCCTCCGCGTCAAACACCGCGCGCACGCGCTCGCTCTCCAGCGACGTCGCGGTCGCCTTCGGCGCGATCACGTCCATCACCGCCAACGCGTCGGCCGACGCGCCGCTCAACGGAGCCAACTGGTAACACTGGCCGCCTTCGATCCAGGTGCGCGGCAACGGCAACGGATTGAACCAACCCGTGCCCGCTCCCGTAGCAGCGCCGGTAACGGCGCTGGCCCCGTCCAAAACCCCGCGCGCCTCGGTCAGCGCCTTCGCGGCCAATTGCTCCAACTCCGGGATGGCCTCGTCGTAAACCTCCCAGATCGAGCTGCCCGGGATATAGTCGTGAAAGTGCGAAAAACTCGCGCGCTTCCAGTAATGGCGGTCAATCGGCCCGAGCCCGCGCACCACGTGCGCCGCCTCCAGAATCTGCAACGCCCGCTCCAGACCGCGGAACGCCGCCTTCAGCGAACCGTGCGTCGTAAACACGCCGCGGTGCAGCTCCAGCATCAGCTCGCCGGTCACCACCGGCAGCTCCGCCTTCACCGCGTCCATGCGGTCGAAGAACGGCTCGATGTTGCCCCACTCCACCTTCGGCATGCCCGCGAGATTCGCGACGCGACGCGCGCGCTCCAGCATCTCCTCGGTCGGCCCGCCGCCGCCGTCCCCGTAGCCGGTCGGGATCAGCTGCTCCGGATGGATGCCGGCTTGCTGGTGGTGAAACACGCACTCGCGCAGACGCTTCACATCGACCCACTCGTTGTAGTCGTGGATGAGCACCACGTGCGCGTTGATCGCGTCGCCCTCGGGCCCCTGCCAGCGGAAGCTCGTGTGCGGAAAACGATTCACCGTGCTCCAGGAAAGCTTGGTCGTGAAAAAGCTCTTCACGCCCACGCCCGCCAGCAACTGCGGCATGCAACCACTGTAGCCAAACACGTCGGGCAGCCAAAACACGTCGCTCGGCGAACCGCGCAACGCCTCAAACTCCTCCTGTCCGATACGCAGGCAACGCAAGATCGCCTCGCCGCACGGCATCTGCGTGTCGCCCTCGACATAGGCCGCGCCGATCGCGTCCCACTTCTTCTCGCCGATCAGGCCCTTCACTTTTTGCAAGAGCTCCGGCGAACGCCGTCCGACCGCCTCGTAGCTCGCCGGCTGCGAATAGCCAAAACGAAACTCGGGGTATTCCTTCAGCAAACGCGTCTGCGTGGACCACGAATGCACCGCCTTGAACTCGCCCACGCGCTCCGGCCACAGCCAGACCAAGTCGATGTGCGCGTGGCCGGTCAGCACGGCCTTGGTCGCGTCGGGCGACGCGGGGAAGTCGGCGTAGAGCTTCTTCAACTCCGCCGCAAAGGGCGCCAGCCCCTCGCGGTCAAAAACGTCGATGGCCTTGTCCAGCCGGTCCGCGAGCCGCCGGAAAAGCGGGCTCGCGCGAAACGCCGGCTGACTGTGCCGCACCGGATCGGTGAGGTTTTTCGGCAGACCCGATTGCGCCGGCTGATATTCACGATACTCGGCCTCCAGCAATTCGAGCAGCACTTTGAGATCGTGGTAAACGCCCCAGGCCGTGTCGTTGCGCTCCAGCAGTTGCGGCGGCTGATAACGACTGCCCTCCTCGTCGAGTTTTTCCGAAATGCCCACCAGCCAGATCGCCGAACGGATGCACACCGCCTCGATCCACAACTCGGTCACGCCCTCCGGCATCGGGATCTGCCGATGCGCCACGTCCAGACCCGAATACGGCACGCCGCCGATGTAGGCCGTGGCCTCGCCCTGGTCGTTCCAACGAAACCAGCGCGTCGGCGCGCCCGCCTCCGCCGCCGGCAGCGTCACCCGATACCAACGCTGCGCATACTTCGGCCCCCAGTGAAACGACTCCGCCGGCAACGCGGTGAACTCGGACGCATCGACCCGCGCGGCCGTGCGCAGCTCGCGCGTCGGCCCGGTGGCCTCGACACGGATCTCGGCGGAAACCGGTTTCCAAATACGCGCCTCGGCGCGACGCATGGCCTCGCCCACACGGGCGGGAATGAGCTGGGTCAGAAAAGTGCGGGGAAGCATAAAGTGGGGATTGTTTTGATACCAATTTTGGTATTCTTACAACCGCAAATCCGACGCCGCTCCCGTCATTTTCACTCCCATGGCCCGCCCCGACACCCAGACCCGACTCGCCATCGAGATGATCCGTCGGCGCGTCGTCCATGCCGACCACGCCGCCTACCGGCTGCCCGGGGAACGCGGCCTCGCCGTCGAGCTCGGCCTCAGCCGCCAGACCGTGCGCCGCGCCATCAACCAGCTGGTGGACGAAGGACTCCTGCAACGCGGCCCCACCGGCCGGCTCGGCGTGCGCCGGGGTTCCCCCGACGACGGCGCGGACCCGCGGCCGCTGGTCGCCTTTCTCAACCCCGGCGGCGGCTCCCCCGAGACCCGCCTCTGGCGCGAAGGCGTGTTCGACTCGCTGGCCGGTCGCGACGTGGTGATGCGCTCGCTCAGCTACGAGCACTACAGCGACCCCGCCATCAGCGCGGCGCTGGAGGGCTTTGACGCCGTCTTTTTTCTTCCGCTCGCCAACGAACCCATCCCGCCCTGGCTGATCACCCGCCTCAACGACTCGCGCCCTCGCGTCGTCGTCATCGACCAGGACGAAAGCCGCGCCGGCCTGCGCTCGGTCATCGTATTCCCCTTCGCCTCCGGCCACAAGCTGCTGGACCACCTGCGCTCGCTCGGACACCGCCGCATCGACTGCTTCAACGTCCAGCCGCTCAACCCCGTCATCGACGCCCGCGTCGCGGTCTGGCGCGAGCACCTGGAGCGCCACGGCCTGGACGGCGAACTCATCGACCACGCCGGCGACGGCACCCTGCAGGACGCCCACGACGGGCTTTCGCGCCGCCTCGCCCGCCGGGAGCTCGCCGGCACCGCGCTGTATTGCACCACCGCGGTGGCGGCCATCGGCGGCTCCCGCGCGGTCCACGAGCACGGCCTGCGCCCCGGCCGCGACATCTCCGTCTGCGCGGTCAACGACGAAGGCTTCGGCCCCTACCTGATCCCCTCGCTCACCTGCCTGCGCGCCACCCCGCGCGCCCCCCACCTGCGCAAGGCCGTCAAGTGGCTGCTCACGGGCGAAGGTTGGTCAAAGCCCAGCCTGCACCAACCCAGGGACTCCACCCTCTTCATCGGCGAATCCACCGGCCCGGCCATCAGGTCGCGACGCTCGCCTGCTCCAGCCCCCACGCCTCCGCCGCCGCCTGCGAGACCGGGGGGGCCTCGGGCAAAGTCGCCCTGAGCCCGTCCGCCGATGGCGGCGGCGCACCGGTCGCCGCCATGCGCAGCGTGTAGGCCGACACCGCCCGTTCAAAATCGCCCCATTTCAACGCGCGCCGCCTCCCCTCGTGATGCGGAAGCACGATGCGCAACGCACCGGCCGCCGGCCGCTCCAGGCGCGGACCCGTCTTCGGTGCCGGCACGACGTCGTGGCGCGTCAACACGATCTCCAGCGTCACGCCGGCCAACGCGATTCGCACCACGTCGCCCACCGAGATCTCCACGGTCGCGTTCAGGGGAACGCGCCGTCCATCGACCCGCACGTCGGCCTCCTCGCCGTCGGTGTCGAGTTCGAGCACCGGCCCCAGAAACGAACAGGTCGTCCCGTCCGTCGTCACCGACACATGATGGTCCGCATACGCCGCCAGAAAAGCCCCCGCGGCGACCGCTCCCTCCCGCTGCTCCGAGACGAAGTAGCCGCTGCAGCACGGCCGGTCGTCGCGCAGGTAACGATGCCGCAGCACGCCCACTCCTCCGTCATTGGATTTCCAATACGCAATGAGGTTGTTCCGCTGCTCCCAGCCGTCCTGAAACGACACCGACCCCAGACAAAACGCCGGCTCCAGCCAGGTCGTCCGCACGCGCGGCGCCTCCGCCGCCCCGCATCGGGAACGCGTCACGACCTGGCGGGGCTCGCGGATCACGGCACCAAGCAGGGCCGTCGCCCCGGCGGGCGCGTCCACGTTCATCACGCAGGCGTAGAGCCCGCCAAAGCCCCGCCCCTCCTCCGGTTCGGGATAGGATACAACACCGCGGCTCGCCTTTTCGATCAAAGCACCCAGCAGGCCCGGACTCGCGTGCAGCGACGGCGCGTAAGCCCGGGCATGCGGTCCGGCCAGCTCACCGGTCCCGGGATGGAAGTGGCGGGCGACATCGTCCCAAAAACGCGCCAGCAGCGGCTCCACCAACTCCCGGGCCTCCGGATGGGCGGCGTAGGCGGCGATGGCGTGCAGCCCCGCGAGACTGACGGCGGCGTAGGTCGGGCTGTTGTATTCCGCAAAGGCGCCGGCCTCGGCGACCGTGTCGCGCAGGCGGGCGAGACGATCAAGCGCATAGTCCAGCAACGCGCGATCATCCGTCAGCTCGGCGGCGGAAAGCGTCACGAAGGATCCCTTGATGGCGATGTTCGTGTAATTGAGATCGACGTTGCGCAGCCGGATGCAGCCGGCCGCGCGATGCACGGACTCGACGATGCGCGCCCGCAATCGGGCCGGCAACCGCCGACGGTGCCGGTGCCAGATAACGAGCAGGGCCATGCCGATAAAGTCCGCCCAGTTCAAATCGGGCCACGGCCACGCCGCCACCGGCTCCTCCAGAAAATAGGGCCACAATCCGCGCAGGGCGGGATCGGCGGAGGCGGCCTCCTGCAACGCGATCACCCGCTCCATGATCGCCTCGGCGCGGCCCTGCAACGGACGGTCCGCCAGCTCCAAAAGCACGAGCGCGTAGCAGAGGGACTCGCGCAGCGGATGCCTCGGCGTATCGTCGAGGTGCTCGGCGTGGACGTTGCGGTAGCCGTCCATCGGCAGGCGCAACAAGCCGGCGGCCGGATCGAAGTTCCGGTCGCCGTAGGCGGCCATGCGCTGGAGGAGTTGTCGGCGGCGGCTTTCGTTCATTTCGGGTCTTGATACGCCGGCGTCCGCCGGTTCTTGCGTCTCGAAAAGGCGATCAGGGCAGCGCCTTGACTTCGGAGAACACCACTTCGCCATATTTCGGCTCCTTGGTGGGGCGGTTGATCAAAATCCAAACCTGCGTGATCGGAAAATAAATCCGGCCGTCCTTGGCTCCATGAAAATAGAGGGGGCTCTTCTTGCCATCCAAGGGAACCCGGAAGTCCTGCCAGTCCCCCTTGTTGGAATAGGAGATGCCAAATTGATGATATTGCCCGCTGGAGTCGCGCAAGCGGACCGCCATGCGATCGGTCCCGTCGGATTTCGCCCGGAATCGGATCTCGGAATAACCCTCGGGCACGTTCACGCCGGTAAAGGCCGCGACGTAGTTGCCGCCCTTGGTGAAGTCGAACGTGACGACCCCGGCCGCCCGGCCGGCGACGACTTGGAAATCCAGCACCCCCTCGGCGCCGGGGAATTCCGGGCCGGCATTGAATTTCCAGGAACCGCCTCGTCCGAGGGTCCCCAACTCGATTTCGCCACGGGGTGCCTGCGCGCAAACCAGCGAGACCAGAGCGGTGAACAGAATGATGATTTTTGTTTTCATGGTGATGTGTCGGTTTGATGGGGTTGCGGGACAGTCAGCGGGTTTTTCTGAAGACGAGGGCGACCGGGTGGGCGGGCAGTTGAAGCGTCTTGAGCATCAATCGGTCGCCCTTGGCGGTCGCGCCCCAGAGCGAGCTTTCGCCGGTCCATAGATCGACGGCCTCGACCTGCGCGGAAACCCCGGCGAGCTTGATCTCAAGATCGACCACCCGCGGCTGGAGATCGCCGCCGGCCCGCTCGGTGGACCACGCCAGCACCGCCACGTCACCGTCTTTATTTTCGAAAGCATAGGTCAAGATCGCCCCGCTGGTTTCCAACCGGCCGCCGTCCCACTCGATGGGCCACCGGTCGGTCCGGGAGTTGTTCACAAAGACGCTGACCTCGATGTCCGCCCGGCGGGAGTAGGGCGTCATCAGCCGGGCCAGTCGCCGCACCGCGTGATACACGGGCTTTGGCGTGTGGTCGCGGGCAAGCAGGCCGAAGCGGTGCTCGGCCTCGTAGGGATTGTTACCGTCCTCCCACAGGTCATACCAGATCGACATCTCGATCCCGAGGCCGAGGCACTGGGCGAAACGGCGCAGCGCATACTTGGCCTGGGCCTCGGGCGTGTAGCCGGCGTATTGCTTGGCCTCGCGCTCGATGTGGTTGGGGAAGCCCCACTCGGTGAGCCAGAGTTCGCGCGGGCGGCCGTGCTTCGCCGCAAGCTCGCGATACATGTTCATGTGCGAGGCGAAGGTGCCGCGCCGGTCGGCGGTGGCGATGCCGTCGCGCTCGATGATGCGTTCGCTGGCGGCGAAGGGGATGAGCTCGGGCACCGTGCGAAAGCTGTAGGGGTGGTCCACGATGCCGTCCACCTCGGGGACGAGCCCCATCTGGATCTGGCGGAAGTTGACCGGCGCGACCGAGCCGAGGCCGATGACCTTCATCTCGGGATCGACCGCCTTGATGGCCTTGGCCGCGGTGTTGATCAGCGTCACGTAGCGGGAAACCCAGGGAGACACCGTCTTGTTGGCTTCCCAGCCGTTCCACTTGCCGCCGTAAAATTTCGAGTAACCGAAGTTCGCCGGCTCGTTGAGTATCTCGATCACCTGCACCTTGCCCTTGAGCTCACGCGTGAGAAACGCGGCGGCCTTGGCGTAGGCGACGGAATCATAGCGGTCCTCGTAGGCTTTGTGGCCGCCGTTGAACACGAGGATGACGCGAATGCCCTTGGCCGACATCGCGTCCGTCCACCGCTTCAAATGGGCGGGCACGACATGACGTCCCTTCTCCGGCTCCACCTGCGCCCAGTAAACCTCGTCGCGGACCCAGCCAACGCCGAGGTCGTCGATCAAGGGCAGCAGCCGGTCCAGATCCCACTTGTAGGACAGAAGTCCGAAATGCGTGCATACGCCCATGTTGGGGTGACGCACCGCTGAGACCTCGGCCGGGGCCGCGACCGAGAAGATCGGAACCACCGCGGAGGCGAACGTTAACAAAAGGAAGCGGGATAGCAGGGAGCGATTCATCATGGAAAAAGGAAGGGGTTGCGCGGGCGGGGCCGCCCGCCGCGTCCGGATGCCGGGACCGCGACGATGGCTTACTGGCTTGTCCAGCGTTTGGGATTGGACGCCACCTCTCGGGAAAAAGCGGCGACATGACCGTCGAGAAACGCGAAATGCATCCCGCCGCCATGCGGGAGGCTCGCGTTGGAATTCGTCAGATCAACGCCGGCCATGCTGCCGGCGATCCAGCGGTAGTCCTGACCCGTGCTCTGGCGAAACTCGACCAGCATGAAGGTGGCCGCCGGATTTTTCACCGTGCTGGCGACCAGGGGAACATGCCGGTTGGCGCTGCCCAGCACCGGTTGCATGGAGGGGATGGTGTAAGCGTAGCTCCGGCCGGTGTTTTTCCGGTTGTATTCCGTCGTCGCCGTAGCGGCCGTCGCCGTGTGGGCCAGAGCCGTCTCGTCGATCGGACAGGTCAGGACATTCGGGGGAGAGGGAAGCAATCCGGCCTCGACCAGTTGCTGCGACCACGGCCCCTTGTTCCCGTGGGCGCTGCCCAGATAAGGCGCGGGGAAGCGCCCCTTGTTCTCGGTGGAAAACAACAGCAACGCCGTGGACACTTCGCGCATATTCGCGAGGCATTGCGTCTGACGGGCGGACGAGCGGGCCTTGCCCACGGCGGCCAACACGATGCCCCCGAGCACCGCGATGATCGCGACGACCGACAGCAACTCCACCAACGTGAAGCCACCGATAGGCCGGCATGCCTGGAGGGAACGTTTCATGAGAGCCGGGCTATTAGAGGTAACGAGTCAGGCATTATGCCGGCGACGACGGGCAAGGCAAATCACGAGCCCCGCGCCGCCCAACATCAAGGCCGCCGAAGACGGCTCGGGAATCGCGGCGTAGCCGTAGACGGCCACCTCGTCGATCAGGCCGCTCGCAATACCGCTGTTCGGATTGGCGCCGATCGTCATGACGGGCCTGAACACCACATAGCGGGCGTCGATCGCGGTCCCGCTGATCGTCATCTCGACGTCAGCGACACTGCCGACGGCCGTGCCATTGCCAAAAAGCTCCAGCCCCGCGTCGCTCGTCGGAGCGGTCACCGAAGTGAACACCGACTGCGCGTCCGCCACCGTGTTCCACCGATACCCCGACGAATCGGTGTAGGTGATCACCACGCTGGTGATCGTGAACAGGGACCCGAGGTCGAACACGATGTCCACCGAGCCCGCGTGCGAACTCCCGGCCGAACCGGAAACCAAGTCCTCCACATTCACCCAACCACCGACACTTTGCGCCGCGCCCAAATTGGTCAGGAAACCACTGCCGATGCCAACCGGTGCCGGCGTGTCAACGCTGTCGTCCAGCCCATTGTCCCGATAAAGCGTGGCGTTGCCGGAATGGTTGAGACCACCCGGATAAAACATCGTCGTAAACGGCGTGATCGAGGCGGCATTCGCATCACCACGGGCGTAATAGGTATAGGTGCCCGTCGAACGCACCGTCGCGTCCTCGATGAGATTCGACGATGTCTGGGCGGACAGGGAGTGAAACGACGCGAACAAAGCGACGCCGCAAAGGCGCAGGACGGCGGATGACGAACGGGAGGTTTTTGTTTTCATGGCTGGATGGGTAACGATTGATGGGCGGGGAAACCCTATGGCATCACGGTAAACAACGTTGACTCGGCCGCTCAACCGGCGCGGCATCTGACACGTCAGATGCCCCCTGAACCCCAGCCCTCCATCCGCGATCTGGCCGCCCGGCTCGGCGTGAGTCGCACCACCGTTTCGCTCGCCCTGAGGCACCATCCCTCGGTCGCCCCGGAAACACGCGACCGCATCCTCGCCGAAGCCCAAAAATCCGGCTACCACGCCAACGCGCTCGTCAACGCCCTCATGACCCAGGTGCGCAACCGCAAGCGCATCAAGCCCACCGGCGAGGTGATTGCCTATCTCACGTCCTTCTCCACGGAGCATGACTGGAAACGCCACCCGTCGCACGCGCATCAATTCGAAGGCGCCCGCCAACGCGCCGATGAACTCGGCTTCCAACTGCAACCCTTCTGGCTCGGCGAACGCTGCGCCGGCTCCCGCCAGATCGCCCGCATACTCTCCGCCCGCGGAGTGCGCGGCTCGCTGCTGGCCCCCGTGCACATCGACCACCACACCATCGAGCTCGACTGGACCAACCATGCGGTCGTCAGCATCGGCTACTCGTTTCAGCAAATCGCGCTCCATCGCACGGTTCACGACAACGTGAGCTTGGTGACTGCCTGCTACTCGCAACTGCGCAAACTCGGCCACGAACGCATCGGACTGGCGATGCTCCGTTACGACAACACCCGGGTGCGTCATCTCTGGATCACCGGCTATCTCGGCGGCCAATGGCAACACGGCGGTCACCGCCTCGCCCCCCTGCTGTTCGAGGACTACAACAACCCCGCCCCGTTCCGACGTTGGCTCAAGACCGCCCGCCCCGACGCCGTGATCGGCATCTGGCAAGATCTGCCGCTGGCCTGGATACGGGAGGCCGGCATCGACGTGCCCGACGGTGTCAGCTACGCGACTCTCGATCTTGGCGACCGCGTCGGGACGATCGCCGGCATGCTCCAGGACAACCACGGCATCGGCGCCTCCGCCATGGACCTGCTCGCCGGCCAGCTTTTCCGCAATGAAATCGGCATCCCCGCAACACCCAAGATCACCATGATCGAGGGCACATGGATGGATGGCCCCACCGTCGCCCGGCGCCGCTGAGCTGGTCATCCTACAACAATCTGAAGACCCCCGCCTCGCCTTCTGCCAAAGTCGGCGGTGCCGCACCGGCACCGCATCCGCTTGGCGCCCGTCCGCCTGGTTCGAAACCGATTGCCTGAACTCGCTCGCCCCGTGGCCCGCCCCCCCCTCTCGCCTCCCCGGCAAAATGCATTTCCCGCCGTTTGACCCCGGCCCCGGATGGACTCAACTTGGCGGAGCCCCGTTCCCCTCGTCCCTTCCCCCACCGCCATGAAGCCGTTCTTCGCCACCGCGTGTCTTGCCGGCGCGCTTGCCTTCGCCCTCCCCGCTTCCGCCCAAGTCCTCATGCTCGACTTCGGTCCGACCACGACCAGTGGCACGAGCCTGACCAACAGCCCTTATCATAGTGCCAACAGCTCGTTCACTGACACGACGTGGAACAAGCGCGGCACCGCCGACGCGACCTCCGGTCTGCTTTGGTCAAACGGAGTCGCCGCCACCGGCGTCAGCATCAACCTCGGTGCCACGACCTCCGACGCCAGCCGCACGATCGGATTAGCCAACACCCCGTCCAACGGCACCTCACTGACCGGCAGCGCCATGACCACCGGGGTTTACGCCGACTCCTCGCCGGCCCGCGACGGCATTTTCACCGGCACCAGCAGCGGCAACATCCGCGCGGTCGGCCTGCAGGTCAGCGGACTCGCCCCCGGGACCTACGACATCTACATGACCGGCCGAAACACCAACACCAACGGCGGCCACATCCAAAACTTCTATGCGGGCAAGGCCGCGTCATCGGGCGACTTCACCTTCACCGACGCCGGGACCTTCGCCAGCAAGTCCATCACCTACTTTGCCAGCCCCACCACGCAAAACAACGCCTGGTCCGAGACCACCCTGGCGAACTACGCGAAATTTTCGGTCACGCTCACCAGCGGCGAAGTCCTGCAACTGGCGGCCTTCGGCGGCACCGGCGACAGCCGCGGCTTCCTCAACGCCGTGCAGATCGTCAACACCAGCACCATCCCCGAGCCCGCGGCCGCCGGGCTGCTCGCCGGAGTCGCCACCATCGCCATCGCCACCCTCCGCCGCCACCGCCGCTGAGCTGATCGTGCTATAAAAATCCCCTCCGGTGAAGGCGACAGCTCGCACCTTCTGCTAAGCTCGGCGGCACCATGTCCCCTCGCCTCACCGACCTGCGCACCGAACACCTCGTCAACCCGCTCGGCCTCGACGAACCCACGCCCCGCTTCTCCTGGAAACTCGCCGACTCCCGCCCCGGTGCCGCGCAGATTGCCTACCAACTCGAAGTCTCCGCCAACGACACCCTCCTCTGGGACTCCCGCCGGGTCGCCGGCGACAACACCGTCCTCATCCCCTACGCCGGCCCCGCGCTCCAGCCCCACACCCGCCACCACTGGCGCGTCCGCGTCTGGGACCACGCCGGCACCGTCTCCGCCTGGAGCCCGTCCGCCTGGTTCGAAACCGGCTTCCTCGATCCCCTCGCCCCGTGGCCCGCCGCCGAGTGGATTCACCGCCCCCTCCCCGCCTCGCCCGCCGACCGCCCCGCCGTCGAACTCCGCAAAATTTTCCGCCTCGCCGCCGCCCCGCGCGAAGCCCGCCTCTACATCACCGCGCGCGGCATCTTTGAACCGCACCTCAACGGCCAACGCATTGGCGCCGACCACCTCACCCCCGGCTGGACCGATTACCGCCACCGCCTCGAATATCTCACCTACGACATCACCGCACATCTTCGCACCGGTGAAAACACCCTCGGCGCGCTCCTCGCCGACGGCTGGTATTGCGGCTGGTTCGGCTTCAAGCGCATGCGCGACCACTACGGCCAAGCCCCCGCTCTCCACGCCGTCCTCCGCCTCGTCGAAGCCGACGGCACCGTCCGCTGGATCGGCACCGACTCCACCTGGAAAACCGCCCTCGGCCCCGTCGTCGCCGCCGACCTCTACGACGGCGAAACCTTCGACGCCCGCCTCGCGCCGACGAAGTGGCAACCCGCCCGCGTGCTCACCTTCCCCGCCCTCCCGCTCGCCGCCAAGGCCTTCGGCCGCGTCCGCACCACCGAGGAACTCAAAACCATCGCCCTCACCCAACCCGCCAAGGGCGTCCACGTCTTCGACCTCGGCCAAAACATGGTGGGCAACATCCGCCTGCGCCTCCGCGCCCCGCGCGGCACCTGCATCACCATCCGCTACGCCGAAATCCTCCAGGCCGACGGCACGCTCTACACCGCCAACTACCGCTCCGCCAAATCCACCGACACCTACATCTGCTCCGGCAACGGACTCGAAACCTACGAGCCCCGCTTCACCTTTCACGGTTTCCGCTACGTCGAGCTCACCGGCCTCAAAACCAAACCCCGTCCCGACGCCGTCACCGGCCTCGTCTGGCACACCGAGATTGCGTCCCCCGGCTCCTTCACCTGCTCCGATCCGCTCATCAACCAACTCCAGTCCAACATCCGCCGGCGCCAGCGCGGGCACTTCCTCGAAGTCCCCACCGACTGCCCCCAGCGCGACGAACGCCTCC
>Ga0079224_100006648_pt1 | contig 15385 bp, 11 predicted proteins | sample Stecom2015_FD_80414 | JGI IMG/M metagenome (GOLD analysis project Ga0079224, IMG submission 80414) | Agricultural soil microbial communities from Utah to study Nitrogen management - Steer compost 2015 | ecosystem: Environmental > Terrestrial > Soil > Agricultural land | place: USA: Utah...
AGAAATGCAGGAAATGTACGGTGGACGCCAACGTGGAGGCGGCAACTTCAATATTCGTTTTGGAAATTAATTGAAGGGTATGCAAAAAATTATCTTTTTCTTCATTCTATTTTTAGGAATAAACACCTTTGCACAATCGGTTAAAGTGGTAGGAACCGTAACCGATAACGACAGTAACCCGCTTTCTATGGCCAGTATTATTGCCAAAGAAAAAACATCGGGAAGTATAGAAACCTATGCGATTACAAACCACCAAGGTAAATTCCAACTTTCTTTAGGCATAAACAACACCTACCTACTTGAAGTCAGTTATTTGGGCTTTTCTACCTATACCGAAGAAATTCAAACCGGAGATAAAAAAGAGGATATTTCTAAAAATATTTCTCTGCATCCCACTACCGACGAACTGGAAGGTGTGGAACTGATTTATGAAATGCCTGTGGTGATTAAAGGAGATACCATTGTGTACAATACCGACTCTTTTGTTACCGGTAAGGAGAAAAAATTAGAAGATGTAATCAAAGCCCTTCCGGGACTGGATGTTACTGAAGACGGTGAAATACAAGTAGAAGGAAAGACCGTGCAAAAAGTAATGGTGGAAGGGAAAGATTTTTTTGACGGCGATTCTAAGTTGGCTTCCAAAAACATCCCTGCCGATGCCGTCAGTAAAGTTGAGGTGCTTAGAAATTACAACGAAGTAAGTCAACTACAAGGCCTGACTAACACACAAGATCAAGTGGCGATTAATATTCGGTTGAAAGAGGGTAAAACCAATTTTTGGTTTGGTGAAATTTCAGCCGGAGCCGGATATAGTGAAGAGAAATTCAGATACATTGCCAGTCCCAGACTTTTTTATTACAGTCCTGAAAATAGTGCGAGTATCATCACCAATTTCAACAACAACGGCGAAGTTCCTTTTACCTTCAGAGATTACTTTAGGTTTACCGGCGGTTTTCGCAATTTTAATTCCTCAGGAGGTACGCGATTTAATATAAACGACAACGGTTTGGGCTTTTTAATGATGCAAAACGACCGAGCGAATGAAATTGAAAGCGAATTCGCTGCCGCAAATTTTAGTTCAAAATTATCTGCTGCTACCAATTTAAGCGGTTTTACTATTTTATCTAACAATCGCACTAATTTTATTACCAGCACCGTTCGAAGATTTATTTCCACGGGAGAAACCGAAGAAAGAACCAGCACCACCGATCAAAGCAATCAGTTGGGTATGATCAAATTAAGTGCTGTATATAAACCCGGCCCTCGTTTTCAATTAGATTACGACGTTTTGGGAAGACTGGCAAAACAATCCGAAAACTCTGATGAATTATCGGTTTTTGACCAAACGATGAACCAAATTTACCAAGGCAAAGAAAACAAACCCTTTTCTGTAAATCAAAACATCAATGCTTATTACACTTTAAACGACAACAATATTTTTGCCGGGCAGTTTCAATATTTACTTCAAAACGAAAACCCCTTTTACAACGCTTTAGTAGATATTTTTCCTTTTGCTGAAATTCTGGATGCCGATGATGAACAGAGTGTCTATAACATCAATCAGGATAAAGAAGTGATGACTCACAAATTAGATGGAAAAATTGATTATTTCTACGTAATAAACAACAAAAGCAATATCAATGTAACCCTCGGAACTACGCAAAGTATCCAGCAGTTTGACTCCGAAATTTTTCAAATTTTGGACAACAATGGTCGTATAAATTTTGACCAAACTCCCGAAATAGGTGGAAATGTATTCGCTCTTGGAAACGATGTAAGGTATCACTTTAGCGATGCCTTTTTAGGGGTGAAATACAAGGTTATGTTTGGGAAATTTACCCTCACACCGGGTGCTACCCTGCACAACTACAATCTCGATACGCGTCAAACCGGGGGAAATCACTCTCAAAATCAATGGATGGTGCTTCCGGAGTTTTTTGCTTTAGCACAGCTAAAAAGTAGTGAAAGTATCCGTTTCCAATACTCCATGACTTCAGAATATACCGACATTAACAACTACGCTGAAGGTTTTGTGTTAAACAATTACAACCAACTCTACCGGGGAAATCGATATCTGGAAAATGCTTTGTCAAATTCCTTTTCGTTGGGTTACTACAGTTTTAATATGTTTAATTATACTAACCTTATGGCGAATGTCAATTATACCAGAAGGGTGAACGCGGTGAAAAATTTTGCTGAAATAATTGCCATCAATCAGGTGTCGTACCCGGTAAACATAGGCAGTAATTTTGCCGATGAAACTTTTTCGGCTTTCGGTTCTTTTGGTAAACGAATTAAGAAAATTCAATATACGGCTTCGGCGAATGTGAGTTGGAATAGTTATAATAATATCATTAACAATCAAATCACCAATTCCGAAAGCTTTACGCATAATTATTCGCTTTCTGCCAGAAGTCATTTTAAAGAGTTTCCCAATTTTGAGGCGGGTTATAATTTAACCTTTAACGAATACAACAACGGTGGAATCAGTTCAACTTTTTATACACACCGACCTTTCTTAAAACTGGATTTTGTCTTTTTGAAAGATTTTACTGCTGATATAAATTATAATTTCTACCATTACAGCGACTCTGATAAAACGGTGAAAAACACCTATTCGTTTTTAAATGCCAATGTGTATTACCAGAAAAAGGACAGCAAATGGGAGTATCGTTTACAGGCAACCAATCTATTAGATACCCAAAGTATCAACCGGGATAGTTTCAGTGAGCTGTACAACACCACTTCGTATTACTACGTAATGCCTCGTATATTGATGTTTACGGTGAAGTATAGTTTGTAAATTTCTGCGATATTCTGGGCGTTCTGCGGGAGTACTTTCCCCACGGATACTCACAGATTTACACGGAAAAATATTAATAAAATTATTTTATTTCAATCTCGTCCACAAAAATCCAGGCCTTTCCTTGATAGGGATATCCTAAATGCCATTCGGGAAGGTCGCCGAAGTTTTTTGCCACGATTTTTACAAACTGAGCTTTGTTTTTTGGCAAAAACCTAACCGTTTTGACCTCGCTTTTCTCCGAAGGAATGTGTGCCTCCATACTCATCTCCCCGATTTTTGTAAAACGAACTCCATCTTCTGAAATATAGCATTCTACCCGCGTAGGATAAAAAATCCAACTTCGTTGGTCTTGTAAAAAGTTAACTTTTACTTCTTCTATATTTTTCAAACTGCCTACACTGACCGTTGCCACGACATCGGTATTGTGATAGCCCTGCCAAGCCCCGGTGCGGAAATCTTTCGCCCCGGTAATACCGTCAATCAAAGCGTCATTCCCGCCTGCACTGTACTGATTGGCGTATTCAGTTTCTAAAACGATACTTAAATTGGGGTCTATTTTATAAAAACGCGTCGAAAGCGTACTGCTTTTCTTTCCGTCTCTTTCTCCGTAAACTTCCAACACACTTTCTGAATCAATGACAATAGGTTTTTCATACAAAACAAAACCGGTCTGATTTAGATTATAAAATATATTCACGTCTTTTTCAACGCACGAAAGAACCACTTCGGTAGTTTCTTTAAAAGCTACTTCACCTTTAGCAATAAAGGGCGTAGGCACAATACGGCCCATAGCAATTTCAGTCACCGGAACAGCTTCTTGAGACCTCCCCCAATCTTGAGGTTTGCTTGACATTTCAAAAACTAAAATTCCTCCGTTGACTATATCTTGATGCTCCAAATAGCTTTTGTGATAAGATTTTCCGTTCAGGGTAACCGACTTAATATATTTGTTTGCTTTCGAAATATTGTGAGCTACTACAGTAAACTGTTTTCCGTTTTCTAAATTGATAGTCGCTTTCGGAAACAAAGGTGTCCCGATGATATATTGATTATTCCCGGGTGTCATCGAATAAAACCCCAAACTGCTCAATACGTACCAAGCACTCATTTGACCGCAATCTTCATTTCCTGAAATTCCGTCAGGGGCATTTTGGTATTGCTCCGTCAAGATTTTATGAATCATTACTTGAGTCTTATCGGCCCTTTTTACAAAATTGTACATATAGGCCATATGATGACTGGGCTCGTTACCGTGCGCATACTGCCCGATGAGTCCGGTGATATCCGCTTGATCGCGCCCTGTGGTTTGTGTGCTGGCCGAAAAAAGATTGTCCAGATGTTTTTCCAATCCCTCCGGACCTCCCATCAATGTCATCAGACCGCTGACGTCATGAGGGACAAACAAACTGTATTGCCAAGCGTTGGCTTCGGTATAATTAAAATTTACTTCGTAGGGATCAAAAGGTGCAAACCAAGTGTTTCTAAATCTTCCGCGCATAAAACCGGTTTCGGGGTCGAAAACATTTTTGTACGACTGCGCTCTTTCATAAAAAAGTGCTGCCTCTTCAGATTTTCCAAGGGCTTCTGCCATCACTGCGATGGCCCAGTCATCGTAAGCGTATTCCAAAGTTTTTGAAACCGACTCGCTTTCTTCCTCTACGGGAATAAACCCAATTTTTTTATAACTCTCTAAGCCCAAATGATCTTGCATGGCACTGTTTTTAATGGCTTCAAAAGCTTTTTCGGCATCAAAGTCACCAATTCCTTTCATATAGGCATCCACAATTACCGAAACTCCGTGATAGCCAATCATACATCCGGTTTCGTTACCCCACAAATCCCAAATAGGCAACACTCCGTATTCGTCGTGTTTGGCCAACAAAGTCTTTACAAAATCATTGGAGCGCTCCTGTTCAATCAGTGTATAAAGCGGATGTGCCGCTCTAAAAGTATCCCACAATGAAAACACTGTGTAGTAGTCAAAGTTTGCCGAATGAATTTCTCCATCCAAGCCTCGGTATCTTCCGTCTTTATCGGTAAATAAATTAGGCGCTATCATCGTGTGGTAGAGCGCAGAATAAAATATAGTTTTATGAGTTTCATCGTCTGTTTCTATGACGATTTTTTCGAGTTGTTTTTCCCAAATTTCTTCTGCTTCGCTACGCAACTCCTCAAAGGTTTTGTCGCCTATTTCGGCAATTCGGTTTTTAATGGCTCCTACTTCGTCAACCGGAGAAAGTGCTATGCGTACTTCCAACTGATTTCCAACATTTTCATCAAACTCAAACACCGCTTTCACCCGGGTTCCTTCTTTGTTGTTGTCCAAAAAAGTTACTTGGGTGTAAGGTTTTGAAAATTGTACAGTAAAAAACAAGCGTTGGTCTTCAGCCCAGGCCTTGGAATGGCGATGTCCGGTGATTTCGGTTTTTGAAATCAGGTTGAGTCGGGCATCCAAAACCATATCTCGATGTTCCAAATCCAGTATTAAGAGTTGTTTTTGCCCTTCGGGAAAAGTATAACGATGGATACCGCTTCGGTACGAAACGGTCATTTCGGCTTTTACATTGATGCTGTCCAACAACACCGAATAATAACCCGGTGAAGCACTTTCATTATCATGCGAAAAATGTGCTCTATATCCCTTTTTACCGTCAGCTCCGTTGTTAAAAATCACTTCTGTCACCGGCATAATCAACACATCTGCGTAGTCGCTAACTCCTGTTCCGCTGAGGTGAGTGTGTGAAAACCCATATATATACTCATCGCTGTAATGGTATCCGCTACACCCATCCCATCCGTCTAAACGGGTATCCGGACTGAGTTGCATCATTCCAAAAGGCAGCGTAGCCCCAGGATAGATGTGCCCGTGTCCGCCGGTACCAATAAAAGTATTGACGTAAGAGATTAACGGGGCGCTTTTTTGCACAGGATTGGTGTCAGGTGGAGACATTTGACAAGCAGAAAACAATAAAAACAGTAGAAAAACTCGGACTAACATCTGGAGAATAATTTATCGGGTTATTTTGTCAATAGCGAATATAAATAAAAGTTGGGTGCAAAAAAGAAAGCCGACTCAAAAAGCTGAGTCGGCTTGTAATAATAAGGAAGTATGATTTTTTTATTTAAGTTGCAAAGTAGAATTCGCCACCAATCTCGGACCGTCAAAAACATTTACATGGTAAGTTCCTGTCACCATATCCTCTTCAGTTACATTTACCAATACACATACGTCTAACTCATCATTTTCGTAATACACATTAGAGGTAGCACTATAGGTGAGAACCTTATCTTCAAAAGTCACTGTTGATTTTTCCCCCAACACGTTATTTTTTGGGTTTATCACCTGAATAAACAAAAGTTTATCTCCTTTTTCAGCGATATCATTGGCGTTAATGGTAAAGCAAGTTCTTAATTTGTCGATTTGTGAGGCCTTATCTTTCGAAACAATTTTTCCATTATTTCTCACTTTCACACCTTCTCCGTTGAGTTTCGAAATTTTAAGCGCTTGACCTTTGGTTACTATGGTTGCTAAAGCCTCATTTTGCATAGAAATAGAATCTACCGTACGGATAGTTTCTTCGAGCACCACCGAAGTACTGTCTCTTTCGTACTCAAATCTTTGAGCCAGATACTGCAAACTGTCGGCTCTCTTAACCAAGTAATCACGCTCGGTTTTTAGCTTACCAACTTCGGCTTTATATCGGCGTAACAAATCTCTATCGGCTTCCGAAGTTCTCAGAGAATCTAATAGTCCCTGTATACGCTCCCGGGCAGCGTAAAGCTCCTGATCTTTAACTCCGCTTTCTTCAATGGCTGTGTTGTAACTTACCAGAAGTTCTTGTAAATCGGTCTCCAAGGCCATTTTCTCGGAGGTTAATCTCTCCTGGGCTTGCTGGCTGTTGGTCACCAAGGATACCGTATAGATACCGAGTGCCACCAATAAGACAGCCAAAATTCCTATTAACCACTTCAATTTGTTATTAATAGAATTGTTTTCTTTGTTTTGTGGATTATTTGTTTCCATGGGTTAGTGTTTTTTCCTTATATTTAAGGATTGTTATTCAGTGGCTAAATTAGCTGTCGTGTTTTTGACAAACTGTTTATAAAATGATAAATATTTGATAAACAATGTTAAATCTTTTTTTTCCGAAATTGTGCGTGGGATGTAAAAATGAATTGGCTAACGGAGAAGAAATAATTTGCGGAACCTGCAGACACCGACTCCCTTTAACTGACTTTCACACCCATAAAAGTCCGGAATTGAAAAATAAATTCTACGGACGAATTCCTGTTTCTAATGCTACAGCTTTGCTGTATTTTAACAAAAGAAATCTCACCCAAGCCGTGTTACACCAACTCAAATACAAGGGCAATGCCGCCGTTGGGGTTGTATTGGGAAAATGGTTGGGACAAGAATTAGCTGTACTTAACGAATATCAAAATATCGACCTCGTCGTTCCGGTGCCATTGCATAAGAAAAAGCTCAAAAGCAGGGGCTACAATCAGGTAGAGGGATTTGCCCGTGAGATTGCCCATAGTCTTAATGCAACATACCGAGATGATATTTTAATCAAAATTACCCCAACGAGCTCGCAGGTTTTTTCGGAGCGAATCACACGAATATTTAGTCGGGAGGAAGTATTTTCAGTAGTACAACCGCAAGAAATCGTCGGGAAACACATACTGATAACCGACGATATAATCACCACCGGTGCTACCATAGAGGCCTGTGCCGGGCAATTGTTAAAAGCTCCCGGTGTTACAATAAGCATAGCTTCCATGGCTGTCACTGAGTGAGGAATTGTACTTTATTTTGCTTTATTTTTAAAAAATAATCTCGCTTTTCGCATCTTTGTAAAATGAAATACCGTCGGGCCATATATTTGTTTTTGGTGCTTCTCACGCTCAATTTCACCGATTGTGCCAAGCGGGGAACCATTTACGGGGGTTGGAAAGATACATTGGCGCCGACGGTGCTGCGTTTTCAACCCGATAATTATTCGACCGAATTTAAAGGAAATGAAATCCGCATCTCCTTTGACGAATACATTCGCCTGAATGACTTACAAAAAAATCTGGTCATTTCGCCACCCACCGAAACCATGCCGCAAATCCGACCGATGGGCGTGTCTAAACAACTTCGGATAATTTTTTCAGACACCTTAAAAGAAAATACTACCTATACCCTGAATTTCGGCAACAGCATCGTCGATAATAACGAAGGCAATCCCTTGTCGTTTTTTAAGTATGTTTTTTCTACAGGAAATTATACCGACAGTTTATCGGTTTCAGGAACGATTCGGGATGCTTTGGCTTTAGAGCCGGATGAAAAAATAACTGTCGCACTGTACGAGGCCAATGCGTTTTACAACGACTCGGTGGTGTACACACAAAAGCCTTTTTATTTGTCAAACACTTCTGCAGACCCCAATAGTTTTACTATTGAAAACATCAAACCCGGACGGTATAAACTTTTGGCGTTGAAAGACAAAAACAGCGATTATATTTTTGACCCAAAAAATGATAAAATCGGTTTTGTAGAAGGTTTTATCGAAGTTCCTTCCGATACGATATACAACCTTTCGATTTTTAAAGAAATTCCCGATTATAAATTCAGCCGAGGCGCCGCCATACATTCGGGTTTGGTTCAATTGGGTTTTGAAGGAAAAGCCGAAGATATTTCGATAGAATTACTGGGAAACAAACCGGGAAATTTTGAACAAACTTTCTTTTTTGACAGAAAAAAAGACACGGTTTATTATTGGTTTAAACCTGCTATCGAAAGAGATTCTTTACAGTTATTAATTGCTGCAAATAAAATTTTCGATACAGTTACTATAAGGGCCAAAAATGACGTGCCTGTGGACAGTTTACGGCTGAGTCCCCTCAAAACCGGATCGGTGGTTTTTGCGGAAGATTTTGAATTTACCGCCAACAACCCTATGGTTCGTTTTGATAGAGAGAAAGTTCGTATCATGAACAAAGACTCGACTCTCATTGATTTTACTTCAAATCTGGACACCAAATACAATGTTGTTTCCATGCAATTTGTCAAAGAAGAAAGACAAGCTTACTTATTAACCTTGTATCCCGGAGCGGTGACCGATTTTTACGGATTTTCCAACGACACGCTGAGTTATAATGTGAACACGCGTTCGCGTTCGGATTACGGATATCTTTCTATGCAAGTGGTTCATCAAAAAAATTCCTCGTTGATAGTCGAATTGGTCAACGAAAAAGGAACTGCCGTTCAAACTATTTTATCGGGAAATAATAATAAAAACCTGTACGAGTTTAACGACATTACTCCCGGAAAATATTACGTTCGGGTGATTGTGGACCAAAACAACAACGGGCTGTGGGATACCGGCAGGTTTTTGACGAGTACCCAGCCGGAGGAAGTGATTTATTTTCCCAAACTAATTGAAATTCGGGCGAATTGGACGCTAAACGAAACTTTTGTTTTGAAATAAAAGCAAAATTTTGTGTTTAATAATTTCAGGAAATTACGAGCTGTAATCTAAAATTTTCACAACTGTTTCACGTTTAATCAAAACACTTACTATCTTGCGGATATGAAATGGATAATTACACTGTTGTTTTTGTTTTTTTTCGGAAAGGGTTTTGCTTCCTACATTTTAATTCCGATGGATGCCGAGGTGCAAAAAGAACATCTCAAGGCTTACGGAATCACTTATTGGGTGTTGGAACGGCAGCAAAAAGCCAAATGGCTGTTGAATTACAGAGGAGGTTCCTTTCTCTTACCCGACCTTGAAGAAATCCGCCGCGAATGTCAAATACGAGGGGTGATTTTTGAAGTTATTTCGGATAGCAAAGCCAAAGAAATTTTGGACGAGATAGACAGTCCTTCTAAAAACATGAATGCCGTTACTTTGGAAAAAGCGCCCCGTGTAGCGGTGTATTCTCCCAAACAAAAACAACCTTGGGACGATGCGGTTACTATGGTGCTTACCTATGCCGAAATCCCTTACGATGTAATTTACGACGAAGAAGTTTTGTCAGACCAACTCTTGTTGTACGACTGGCTTCACCTCCACCACGAGGATTTTACGGGACAGTACGGCAAGTTTTACCGAGCGTATCGCAATACTCCTTGGTATATCGAAGAGAAGAAACACATGGAGGCGGAGGCCGCCCGGCTTGGTTTTAATAAAGTATCCGAACTTAAATTGGCTGTAGCCCTTAAAATACGCGATTATGTCATTGGCGGAGGATTTATGTTTGCGATGTGCAGCGCCACCGATTCGTTTGATATCGCATTGGCCGCAGAGGGTGTGGATATATGCGAACCCATGTTTGACGGCGACCCCAGTGAGCCCAATTATCAGAGTAAAATAGACTTTTCGAGGACCTTTGCCTTTACCGATTTTATATTGGAAAGAGACCCCATGGTATATGAATACAGCTCCATTGATATGACTCAGAAACGAAAAATAGCCCCGGAAATTGATTATTTTTCACTGATGGATTACTCGGCTAAGTGGGATCCTATTCCCACTATGCTGGTTCAAAACCACACCGCATTAGTGAAAGGTTTTATGGGACAGACCACGGCTTTTGACCCCGAATCAATCAAAGTAGACGTGCTGGTCATGGGCAAAGTACAAAGCACCGGAGAAGCCCGGTATATACACGGGATACGCGGACAAGGATTTTTTACCTTCTACGGCGGACACGACCCGGAAGACTACCAACATTTTGTAGGCGACGAACCCACCGAACTGGCGTTACATCCTACTTCGCCCGGTTATCGGTTGATTTTAAACAACGTATTATTTCCTGCAGCCGAAAAGAAAAAACAGAAGACGTGATGTTTAGGGTGAGGTCCTGACATTTTGAGAAAATTGTCCCCGCCTTCGCGGGAAGTGGTGCTTGGAATTTGGATTTTAGTGGATAGAATCTTGAATCTTAAATTTTAAAACTCATCCTATCAAAAATCGTTAATAGAAATAATTCTGAATTTTGTATCCTTCATTCAGCATTAAAACTACAAATCCCACCGATTGCTGTTAAAACTGTTTTTCTTCCAGTACCACATCACGATAAATCCAAAAATGGCTCCGCCTATATGTGCCCAATGTGCAATATTAGCCGGCCCTGCCAAATTGTTTCCGGTAACGGCAGCGTATAGAGAATAAGCAAAATAAGCCCCTATCAAATACTTAGCTTTGACCGGAACGGGAATAAACATTAGGTATAAAGGCATGTTGGGATACATCACCGCAAAAGCTGCCAGCAACCCAAACACCGCTCCGGAGGCTCCTACCATTGACGACATATAACTGCTAATCATACTATTAGTAACCTCTGTGGACACGCCATAAATTTGGTAATAACGACCTGTTTCAACAGCCATTTTAATAACATCGGCGATTTCCTGTGGCGAAGCTCCCGCGGCTAGGTAGGTTTGATATGCCGTTTCGTATCCTATGTATAAAAAAAGTACGTGTAGTCCCAAAGCGCCCAAGCCGGCCGAAAAGTATAAAAACAAAAATTTACTCCTTCCTAAGGTCATTTCCATCACACTGCCAAACATGTAGAGCATAAACATATTCAAAAAAATATGCATGGTACTGCCGTGCATAAACATGTGGGTAATTATTTGCCAAAAACGAAATCTTTCGTTGTAGGGAAAATGCATCGCAAAAAGTTCGTATGCCCACTCGCCCATAGACAGCGTGGCTACATAAAACAAGATATTGGTAAGTATGAGAACCTTGACGGTCTCGGTCATTCTGCCCATAATTTTTAATTGCTGAATTTATATTCTATCTCATTGAGAGAAATTATACTAAAAATCTTTTTCCCTTGCGGTGAAACCGCCGGATCTTTACACACAAAAAGTTTCCTGACTAAGTATTGCTGCTGCTCTTTAGCCATGGAAGTTCCGTTTTTGACAGCTCCTGTCTCCGAAAGTGATTTCGCTAAAACATCGTTTTGAGAAAAAGCCGAATCGGGAACTTCAGAACGAATGGCTATAATGAGTTGTTGTAACATCGCCTTTATATCGAAGGTTTCCATAAAAACCGGAATGCCTTCTATCGTAATTTTCTCTTTTCCAAATTCCAAAAACCCAAAACCGGAGTATTCCAACTGCTCTTTAACCTCGCTTAAAATCATGATTTCATCCGGATTGAAATCCAGTTCAAGAGGCAACAGTAATTGTTGGCTGGAGCCCCGGGTAACGGTGATATTTTTTAATATTTCTTCGTACAAAATGCGTTGGTGTGCCAAATTTTGATTTATCAACATCAATCCTTCTTTATGTGGAACTACCAAATATTTGTTGTGAAGCTGAAAAACTTCCCTGTTTTCAACGATTTCGGATTCCGAAAAATCAATTTCCCCCGAAACCTCCTCGCTTTCCACCTCTATTTCCCATATAAAATCCGGGGCAGTCGTTTTGATTTTTTCGTCTTTTAAACCGGCATAAAGTCCTTCCCACGAAGCCGTTACTTCCTTTTTAAATGGTTTCCGACTCGCTTTTGAAAAATTATTTTCTTTAAAAGGATTAAAATCCTTATCCACCTCTATCTGCGGAAAAACCGGAGTTTTGTCTTTGTAAGCATAGGGTGTTTCTAAGTTGTTATCTCTTTCAAAATCAAGCACCGGTGTAATGTTAAACTGCCCCAAACTGTGTTTTACCGCAGAGCGCAACAACGCATAAATTGTGTGCTCGTCTTCAAACTTGATTTCGGTTTTGGTGGGGTGAATATTTACGTCTATGGTAGCAGGGTTTAATTCCAAATAAATAAAATACCCGGGTTGCATACCTTCTTTCAAAAGCCCTTCAAAAGCATTCATGACGGCGTGGTGCAAGTAACCGCTTTTGATAAATCGATTATTGGCAAAGAAAAATTGTTCGTTGCGGCTTTTTTTGGCAAACTCAGGTTTTTGTATAAAACCACTGATAGTCACCACGGGGGTTTCCTCTGAAACCGGCACCAATTTTTCGTTGGTTTTTGCCCCAAAAAGATTGACAATGCGTTGTCTCAAATTGGAACCGGGCAGTTGAAATACCTCAGACCCATTGTTTAAAAATGTAAAAGCAATCTCGGGATGAGCCAAAGCCACCCGCTGAAATTCGTCTATAATATGACGGATTTCTACCTGATTGGATTTTAAGAAATTTCGCCTTGCCGGAATATTAAAAAACAAGTTTTTTACCAGTATGCTGGTGCCTTTGGGAGTCACTGTTACCTCTTGCGAGAGTACATTACTTCCTTCGATTTTTATCGACGTTCCCGTTTCAGAATTTTCGGTTCGGCTTTTTAATTCTACTTGTGCCACTGCAGCTATAGATGCTAAGGCCTCTCCCCGAAAACCTTTGGTATTGATACGAAACAAATCATCTGCCGTATTGATTTTGGAAGTAGCATGCCGTTCAAAACACAGTCGGGCATCTGTATCACTCATTCCGATACCATCGTCAATTACCTGAATGAGTGTTTTTCCGGCATCTTTCACTATCAGTTTGACCTGAGAAGCGCGAGCGTCGATGGCGTTCTCAAGCAATTCTTTCACCACCGAAGCCGGGCGTTGTACCACTTCTCCGGCAGCAATCTGATTAGCAACATGATCGGGCAACAGCCGTATGATATCAGACATTATTATTTGGGTAAAAAGATGGTTAAATCAAAATCTATCAACAGTAGAAAAATAAATATCAAAATCAGGGCAATCAACAAAACCGTTCGCGTTGCCCTTCGGTCAGGGTTGTTTTTTAAATCATCTACGGCATTTTTAAACTTTTGTTTAATGTTTCCGCTTCCACTCCAAGTGTTTTTTCGAAAACTCTCATAGCGATTTTTTGCCTCAAAAGGGCTTCCTCCCTTGTCACTTTGATAGTAACGCGGTTTGTAGTTGAATTTCTTATTGGATTTAGATGATTTAAATAAAAGACCCATAGCCGAGATTGTCTCCAAAGGTACTTAAAATGCCTAAAAAAGCCGAATATTTTTTTTCTAAAACAAAGAAGTTTGCAGCAACGGATTTTCGTGCTCAAGCAGCCATTTTTTTCTCCACAATCCACCTGCATAACCGGTTAACGAACCGTCGCTGCCTATTACACGATGGCAAGGGACCACTATCCATAGAGGATTTTTTCCATTGGCTGCCGCCACCGCACGAATGGATTTAAGATCTCCCATCCGAAGCGAAAGTTCTTTATACGAAACGGTTTTCCCGAAAGTGATAGTAAGTAGCTCATTCCACACTTTTTTCTGAAAATCAGTGCCTTCGGGGTTTAATTTTAAAGAAAACTGCTTTCTTTTCCCCGAAAAATATTCTTGTAATTGCACTACGGCATCTTGCATAAAGAGCGGTAACTCCTGAGAAATGTCTTCAGATTTTTTGTCGGAAACCGTAATCGAACTAATGCCTTTTTCATCACCGCAAATCACGGTCGTTCCCAAAGGAGTTTCTAGAGAAGTTTGGTACACTTTTAAACTATTGATTTCTGTCCCAAGTTTGAGAATTTAACCGTAACGAAGCTCGGAGTAAATCCTTTTGACTTATCATTCCGATGAGTTTTTTATTTTCTACGATAGGAAAACGACGACGACGGGATTCTAAAAACCTTGAAGCCGCATCAAAAATAGTCAGATTTCCGTCGATGGTTTCCACTTCTCTAACCATATAGTTTTCAACAATAGCTTTTTCAGGAGGCAAGTTGTGATACTGCCCTTGAAAAAGTTGGCGTATACAATCCCCTTCCGAAATAATTCCTACCAACTCGTTGGATTCGTTCACCACCGGTCCTCCCGAAATTTTATTTTTAATCAAAATATCCACCACCTCTGTGATGTGTTGTTCGGGTTTAAAGGTAATCAACTCAGTTAACATAAAATCTCTTACCTTTATGTTCTCGGAAAGTGTTTTTTCCGGTTTTTCAAATTTCCCCTGATAATTTTTGATGCCCATAAAACCAAGATTTTTTTAAATTATTCAGGTGAAAATACGAAAAATTGACGGTTTTTGTGTTAAAATCTATAAATTTTGTTTTGATTCAATCCCATATTTTAATATATAGATGCGATTAAATTACTTTAAAACCATTGCGGTATCGTTGTTACTAGTACTTTTGATAATTATTGCTTTCAAAAGTGCCATCCCCTCAAAAATTTCTGATAAGGATACCCCGCCGACCGAATTTTCCACCGAAAGGGCTTTAGAACATCTCAAAATTATTTCTGAAAAACCCCACTACACCGGAAGTGACGCCCATAGTGAAGTACGGGATTATTTGGTAACCCAACTCGAACTCTTAGGGCTGGAACCCCACGTACAGGAAGGTTTTACTATTAACGAGAAATGGAATGTCTTGACCAAACCCCAAAACATCATCGCTCGAATACAAGGCAGCGGTGAGGGTGACGCCGTGGTGTTATTGGCACATTACGACAGTGCTCCGCACAGTTTTTCATACGGTGCCAGCGATGCCGGTTCGGGAGTGGTGGCTATTTTGGAAGGCGTGCGCGCCTATTTAGCGGGAGGTAATATCCCTAAAAACGACATCATTATTTTGTTTAGCGATGCTGAGGAAATAGGATTGTTAGG
>Ga0079224_100006651_pt1 | contig 15383 bp, 11 predicted proteins | sample Stecom2015_FD_80414 | JGI IMG/M metagenome (GOLD analysis project Ga0079224, IMG submission 80414) | Agricultural soil microbial communities from Utah to study Nitrogen management - Steer compost 2015 | ecosystem: Environmental > Terrestrial > Soil > Agricultural land | place: USA: Utah...
GCTCGTGGCTGCCGGCCAGCATGTAGGTGTTGGTCATGCGCGGCATCACCAGGTGGGCGAAGGATTCGCGGCGGCCGTTGCCGGTCGGCGCCACGCCCATCAGCCGCGCGTTGAGCGTGTCCTGCATGTATCCGGTGAGCACGCCGTCCTCGATCAGCGTCGTGCACTGCGTGGGCGTGCCCTCGTCGTCGACGTTGAGCGAGCCGCGGCGGTTGTCCAGGGTGCCGTCGTCGACGATGGTGACGCCCGGCGCGGCCACGCGCTGGCCCATGCGGCCGGCATAGGTGCTGGTGCCCTTGCGGTTGAAGTCGCCCTCCAGGCCGTGGCCGACGGCCTCGTGCAGCAGCACGCCGGGCCAGCCGCTGCCGAGCACCACCGGCATCACGCCCGCGGGCGCGTCGATGGCCTCGAGGTTGACCAGGGCCTGGCGCAGGGCCTCGCGCGCGAAGTGCTCCGGCCGGCCGTCGCCGAGCAGCTCGGCGTACGAATAGCGCCCGCCATAGCCGGCATAGCCGCTTTCGCGACGCCCGCCCTGCTCCACGATCACCTGCACGTTGAGCCGCACCAGCGGTCGCACGTCGCCGGCGACCACGCCGTCCGAGCGCGCCACGAAGATGGTGTCGACGCCGCCGGACAGGCCCACCATCACCTGCTTCACCCGCGGGTCGGCGGCGCGCAGCAGGCGGTCGACGCGGCGCAGCGCCTCGACCTTGGCATCGTTGGCCATGCCGTCGACCGGGTCCTCGGCCGGATACAGCGAACGTGCGCCCGCCGGCACCAGCGCCTGCGCGCGGTGTTCCGCACCGCTGCGCGCGATCGCCCGCGCCGAGCCGGCCGCCGAGAGCAGCGAGTCGGCGTTGATGTCGTCGGCATAGGCGAAGCCGGTCTTCTCGCCGCTGATCGCGCGCACGCCCACGCCCTGTTCGATCGAGTGCGCGCCGTCCTTGACGATGCCGTCCTCCACCGTCCAGCTCTCGCGCCGGGCGTGCTGGAAGTAGATGTCGCCGAAGTCGATGCCGGGGCCGAGCAGGGTCCCGAAGGCGCGCTCCAGCCCGGCGCCGTCGAGGCCCGCGGGCAGCAGCAGGCGTGATTCGGCGATCTCGAGGGCATGGCTCATGGTCGGGTCCTGCTGGAAGTCATTGGTTAGACGTGCGGGCGCGGCCACGCGGATCAAGGCTGCGAACGTTGATCGGCATCATCAACGTCGATGTCGACATCGGCTCCCGAGCCGGGCAAGGCTGCTTTCCCGGCTTCGGCCGTCGGCAGCGCGCGTCCCTCGACGACGACCGTGGGGTCCTTCCACGGTCCGGTGACGTGGTAGCTGCGCGCCCCCATCCGCCCCAGGGGCTTTTCGAACACCGCGTTGGCCACCGCGCCCACCGCCGCGCCCACCGGGCCGCCGGTGATCGCGCCCACCGCGGTGAGCAGGCCGCCGGTGCGCGGCAACACCTCGATCACCTGGTTGTAGGTCTGCGCGCGCAGGTCGGCGCTGCCGCCGATATGGATCTCGGCGGCCGCGCCATCGATCACCAGTTCCTCGCTGCGCGCGAGTCCGTCGGAAAAGCGCACCGTGCCGCCGATGCGGTTGAACACGAAGCCGCGCGAGAACAGGTCGCGGAAATCGAGCATCAGCCGCCGCGGCAGCTCAGCGACGCTAAGCAGGCCGAGCACGCGGCCGGCGCCGGGCTCCACTTCCACCAGGCGCCCGTCCTTTACCGTCAGCGCCAGGCTGCCCTCAAGCTCGCCAAGCCGGAAGCCCGCCGGCGACCCGGGCCAGGCCGCGTCGAAACGCAGCCTGCCGTGGCCACCGTCGATGCGGCCGGCCATGCCCAGCCCCGACAGCAGCTGGCCGAAGTCGCCGCTTTCCACGTCCACCTGCATCCGCGTGCGCGCCTGCGCGCCGCGGCCGGTCCATGCACCGTCGATGTCGATCGACTGCGCGGGCGAACGCAGCTGCATCGACTCGACCTGCATCCCGTCGCTCGTGGGACGCGTGCGCAGCTGCATCCGCCCCAGCGGCGCATCGGCGACCCGCAGGTCTTCGACCACGATCGCCAGCGGCGGAATGGCCGCGGGGTCGAGGTCGGCGGTCGCGGCATCCGCCGTTTCGGCAGGCATGGAGTCCGTCTCGTCCACTGCGGCCTCCGCGGAACCGGCGCCGGCCACGGCCTTCGCGCTGCGCCAATGCAATCGCTGCAGCTGCGCCGAGAGCGTCGCGCCCTCGCCGCCCGGAATCTCCACGGTGCCCGCCAGCGCCTCGCCCTGCAGCTGGACGCGGGTCGTCCCGCGTTCCTGCCGGGCAAGCACGCGCGTCTCCGGGAAGGCCGCGCCCAGCAGCTGCAGCTGGCCCGCGACCAGGTCGATGCCGCGCAGCGCCAGGCCGTCGCCGCCGTCCTGCGCATCCCCCGTGAACAGTCCCGCCCATTCCACCGCATCGAGCATCGGCGTCCGCCCGGTGATGCGGATCCCCGAGTCCGGCGGCCTCGCGCCGATACGGTCGCTGCCCAGCACTGCCAGCACGCCGGTGCGCCCGCCCCGGCTGCTGGCGCGCAGCGCGACGCGGTCGCCCAGCACCACGTCGATATCGTCTTCGCCCATGGGCAGCGTGAGGTCGATGCGTGCGGCCAGGGGCTCGGCGGCAGGCTTGCCCAGCGGTGCCGGCAGCGACAGGCGCGTGCCCACCAGGTCCGAGCGCAGCTGCAGGCGGCCACCGGCGCCATCGCTGCCGGCGTCGTCGGGCAGTCCCAGCGCCAGCGTCCAGGCCGATCGTCCGTCCATGCGCTGGCCGAGCCAGGCCAGCTCGGGCGCGCGCGCGGCCAGTTCGGAGGACGCCAGGCTGGCTTCGAGCTCGGCTTCGAATCCCATCCCACGGTCCTGCACGTGGCCCTCGCCCGCGCGCAGCGACAGCAGCCCCGGCTGGCCGTCGCGGCGGACGCGCAGGCCTTCGGCGCTGAAGCCGTCCTGGTCGTAGCGGGCCTCGCCGCGGACGTCGTCGAAGGCCAGGGCCCAGCGCGATTCCTGCAGCCGCGTCCCGGCCAGGGCCACGCGGCCGGACACCTTCAATCCGTCTCCGGGCCCGGCGCCATCGTCGTCATCGCCATCCAGGGGCAGGAGCATCGCGTAGCTGGCGCGCATCGGTCCCGACGCCGCCAGAGCGTCGAGCATCTCCTCGCGCCCCTCGCGCAGCGGACTATCGCGCAGCAGGGCCAGCACCGGTGCCGCGTCGGCATCGAAATCGGCGTTGATCCGCAGCAAGGCGTCGCCAAAGTCGGCGATACCGCCGCGCAATGCCCGCACCGGCACGTCGCCCAGGCGGGCACTGCCTTCGAAGCTGAAACCGTTGGCGATGAAGTCCACGCGCCCCGTCATCGCCTCGGCGGCCGGCCAGCCCGGATCGAAGCGCAGCTCCGCGTCCTCCAGCCTGGCCGAGGCGTGGAACAGGCCCGCGCCCGCACCGTCGCCTTCGGCCTCGAACGGCCAGTCGTCGAGGTCGCCGGAGACCACGGCGCGCCCCTCGAGGACGCGGCCGCCGGCGATCGCCGCATCCAGCCACTCCACCGCGGCATCGGGCATCAGGTGGCGGATCCAGAAGCGCTTCGCCACCGGCGCGCGGGCTTCGTCGACCTCGGCCGCGAGATCGATCCGCGGACGCGTGCCATCGCCCTGGAACACCATGCCGCCGCGAACGTCCACGCCATAGCCTTCACCGTCGATGCGCAGCGCCTGCGTGCCGACCTGCCAGGCATCGCCGTCGCGCCATGCCGCCACGTCTCCACGCAGGCGCACCGTGTGCGCGGGCGGCCCGAAGCCCATCGGCCAGTCGACCCGGACCACCGCCTCGCCATCGGGCGTGAACACGAATCCGGAGGCGTCGCCGCGGACCTCGCCGGACAGGCCTGAAACTCCCGGGGCCTGGCCATGGACATCGAAGCCGAAGCCTTGGACGCGGGCGCTCGCGCGCAGCGCGCCGGTGGCGTCGCCCGCCACTTCGATCTCGTGGAGCACACCGGCGGGCCGCGCCCTGCCGAGCCAGTCGGCCAGCGGCGCGGGCACGCCTGGAACCAGCGGCACCAGCGCCGCCAGCGCGCCGGCATCGATGCGCTCGCCCACCAGGGCCCGCCTGGCGCCACCCGCCACCAGCAGGCCATCGAGAACCTGCCCCTGCTCACCGGCCCCCAGGCGCAGCCGCGGCGCATCGAAGCGCCAGCCGCCATCCACGGCGGCCCAGCGGCCATCCAGGGCCAGCTGGCCGAGGTCGGCTTCCCGCTCCGCGGCTCCGCCACCGCCGCTGCGCAGGCGCAGCCCGTCGAGTTCGCTGCGCAGGAGCAGCGAGTCAACCCGGTAGCCACGCAGCCTGGCCCAGGCCTGGACGCGGCCGGTGCCGGCCACCGGCCCGATGCCGCCCGCACGCAGCCCCGACCACGCCGCCAGGTCGGCGCGGCGCAGCGCCAGCCAGGCGGTGGCATCGCCGCTGGAGCGGTCGAGGTCGGCGGTGATGTCCAGCGGCGAAACGCCCGGTGTCATCCACGCCCGCGCCGCGGCGCGCACGCGCTGGCCGTCCACGCGCAGGCGCACGTCGACCTCGTCCAGCCGCGCCTGGATGCCCAGTCCCGGTGCATGCACCACCAGCACGCCCTTGACGACCTGGAGTTCGCCCAGCCCCTCCAGCGCCGCGAAGGGATCGCCGGTGGACTGCGTTTCTCCAGGAAGGCCGCGCACCAGCCAGCGGCCGTCCTGGTCGCGTTCGAGCGTCAGCTCCAGGCCGCGCAGGCGCAGCTCGGTGAACGAGCGTCCCGGCAGCAGCCCGGCGTACTGGGCCACGAGCACTTCGGCCTCGCCGATCGGGATCGCGTCATCGCCCTCGCCGATGCGCAGCCCGTCCAGGCGCAGCAGCGGCCCGCGACGCGTCCAGGCGGTCTCCAGCCGGTCGAAGGACACCGTCTGCCCGGCGCGCGCGCCCAGCCATTCGGCGATGCGGTCGGGGTGGCGCTCGGCCAGCGGCAGCAGCTGGCTGGTGATGCCCGCGCCCAGCGCCATCACCACCAGGCCGATGGCGAACACGTACCAGGCGCCGCGCCGCGCGCGACGCAGGCCGCGGCGGAACGGGCCGGCCATCAGCGCTCCGCGCGCCGTATGCGGCGGTCAGAGCAGCACGACATCGAACTGCTCCTGCAGGTATTGCTCGTCGGCCTGGAAGCGGATGCTCTTGCCGAGGAATTCCTCGAGCTCGGCCACCGCCGCCGACTCCTCCTCGGTGATCCGCGCCACGATCTTGGGCGACGCGATCACCAGCAGGCGCTCGGCGTCGAACTGGCGCACCGCGCGCACGATCTCCCGGAACACTTCGTAGGTCACCGTCTCGGCGGTCTTGAGCATGCCGCGGCCGCCACATTCGTGGCAGGCCTCGCTGAGCTGGCGCTGCAGGCTCTCGACGGTGCGCTTGCGCGTCATCTCCACCAGGCCCAGGGGCGAGAAATCGTAGACCGTGGTCTTGGCGTGGTCGCGCAGCAGCGACTTTTCCAGCGTGCGCAGCACCTGGCGGCGGTGCTCGGGATCGACCATGTCGATGAAGTCGATGATGATGATGCCGCCCAGGTTGCGCAGGCGCAGCTGGCGCGCCACCGCCTGCGCCGCCTCCAGGTTGGTGCGGTACACCGTTTCCTCGAGGTTGCGCTGGCCGAGGAAGGAGCCGGTGTTGACGTCCACCGTGGTCATGGCCTCGGTCTGGTCGATCACCAGGTAGCCGCCGGACTTCAGCGGTACCTCCTTTTCCAGCGCGCGGCCGATCTCGTCCTCGACGCCGTAGAGGTCGAACACCGGGCGGGCGCCGCCATAGTGTTCGATCTTCTCCGCCAGCCCCGGCATGTACTGCGCGGCGAAGGCCTTCAGCCGGTCGCAGGTCTCGCGCGAATCGACCTTGACCTTCTCCACGTCGCGGCGGATCAGGTCGCGCACCGCGCGCATCGGCAGGGTCAGGTCCTCGTAGACGCAGGTGCCCACGCGCGCGTCGGAGACGCTGCGCTCGACCAGCGCCCAGGCACGCGCCAGGTAGGCCACGTCCTCGGCCAGGGCCTCGGCCGGCTGCCCTTCCGCATTGGTGCGGACGATGTAGCCATGGCCGCTGGCGATCGCCAGTTCGCCGACCAGCGCCTTCAGGCGGCCGCGCTCGGCCTCGTCCTCGATCCGCGCCGAGACGCCGATCACCTGCGACTGCGGCAGCAGCACCAGGTAGCGCGAGGGAATGCTGATCTGCGTGGTCAGGCGCGCGCCCTTGCTGCCGATCGGGTCCTTCACCACCTGCACCACCACCTCCTGGCCGTCGCGCAGCAGTTCGCTGATCGGCGGCGTGGCCTGTGGCAGGGGCTGTGCCGGGCCGGCCGCAGTCGCGGGCGCCTCCACGGCGAGATCCTCGGCGCGTCCCGGGCGCAGCACGTCGTTGGCGTGCAGGAAGGCCGCGCGCTCCAGGCCGATGTCGACGAAGGCCGCCTGCATGCCGGGCATGACCCGCTGCACCCGGCCCTTGTAGATGTTGCCCACCACGCCGCGGCTCCAGCCGCGCTCGATGTGCAGCTCCTGGAGCATGCCGTTCTCGACCACGGCCACGCGCGTCTCGCGCGGGGTGACGTTGACCAGGATCTCCTCGCTCATGCGTCGCCGCCCGCGCGCGGCGTGCGCGCATGGATGCCGAAGCCGCGCAGCAGCACGGCGGTTTCATGCAGCGGCAGGCCCATGACGCCGGAGTAGCTGCCGGACAGGCGGGTGACGAAGCGCTCGGCGCCGCCCTGGATGGCATAGGCACCGGCACGCCCCTCGGGTTCGCCGCTGGCGATGTATTCGGCGATGTCCGCATCGGACAGCTCGGCGAAGCTCACCTCGCTGGCCACCACCACCGACGCCTCGCGTCCCGCGGACACCAGCGACACCGAGGTCAGCACCCGGTGGCTGCGGCCGGACAGGCGGCGCAGCATCGCCCCGGCTTCGGCGGCATCGGCCGGCTTGCCGAAGACTTCGTCATCAAGCACCACCTCGGTATCCGAGCCCAGCACCACCGCCTCCGGCACCGCCACCACGCGCAGCAGCCCGGCGCCGGCCTTTTCACGGGCCACGCGGGCGACATAGCCCTCGGGCGACTCCCCGGGGGCGCGCTGCTCGGGGATGTCGACTTCAAGAACGCCGAAGTCCAGTCCAAGGCGCGCCAGCAGTTCGCGCCGGCGCGGTGATTTCGAGGCCAGATGCAACATGGGGAGAGGATACCGTGCCCGTGCCGCCACGATCCGCGCGCACGGTCGCAACCCCGTTCCGGCTCACGACCCGTTCACTCCCCCGGATCAACCCTTGTCACTGCCCGCTCCCGGAGACCAACATGCCCCATGCCAGCCGCCATCCGGCCATTGCCGCCGCCCTCGCCTTCACCCTCGCCATCGGGAGCCTTGCCATGACTGCCGCCGCGCAGACACCCACCGCCCGGGCCGACAGCGACGGCACCCTGCTCCTGGTGTCCGCCAGCGGCGAGGCCAGCCGCGCGCCCGACATCGCGACCGCCTCGGCCGGCGTGACCACCCAGGCCGCCGACGCCAACACCGCCATGCGCGAGAACGCCACGCAGATGACCCGGGTGATGGAGGCGATCCGCGCCGCAGGCGTGGCCGAAAAGGACATCCAGACCAGCGGCATCAACATCCACCCGAGCTACCGCCACGCCGAGAACGAAGCACCGGTGATCTCCGGCTACAACGCCAGCAATACGGTCAGCCTGAAGGTCCGCGACGTCGCGAAGCTGGGCGAGGTGCTCGACGCCCTGGTCGCCAGCGGCGCCACCAACATCAACGGTCCCAGCTTCGGCATCGACCAGCCCGAGCCGGTCTACGACGAGGCCCGGCGCAAGGCGCTGGAGCAGGCCCGCGCCCGCGCCGACATGTATGCCAAGTCGCTGGACCTGCGCGTGCGCCGCATCGTCAGCATCAGCGAGGGCGGCCGCATCGAGCAGCCGCGGCCGATGTACGCCATGCGCGCGGTGGCCATGGACTCCGCGTCCACCCCGGTGGCGGCGGGCGAGAACACGCTCACCGCCAACCTTGAGATAGTGTTCGAACTGGGGCGCTGACAACCCCGCGGCCGCCGGTCGCGCGTTGGCGTCCATGCACCCGGCAGCGTGCCGGTACAACGAGGAGGTGGTCCATGGTCCTGCAGCCCCAAGTCCGTAGTCCGTCCCCCGTCCCGCATGGGCGCCACGCGCCGCATGACGCCAAGCGGCCCGATCCGGTACGCATCGTCGGAATTTCCGGCGCCCTGTTGCTCAACTCGGCGGCCCTGCTGCTGATGCTGGTCCCGCTGAGCCAGCCCGCCACCGGGCCGGCGCCCGCCAGGGACATGCAGGCGGAATGGTTCGAGCCCAGGCCCGTGCCGCCACCGGCACCGCCGGTGATCGTTCCGGTCGAGCGGCCGGTCACCCCGCCGGCGCCGACCACTCCGGTACGGCGTATCGCCACGCCGGAGCCGGTCGCGGTCGCCGCGCCGGTGGTCGACGGTGGCAGCATCGCCGCCGATCCGGTGCCTGCGCTTGAAAGCGGGGGCACGGACATCGGCCCATCCACCCCGGCATCGGGGCCGGCCACCGGCATGCAGCTGGCCTACGCCAGTGCCAGCGCACCGCCCTATCCACGCGCCGAGCTGCTCGCCGGCCACCAGGGCACGGTGACGCTGCGCGTCCTGGTGGACATCGACGGCCGGCCGCTGCAGGTCGACGTCGAGTCCGGCAGCGGCTATCGGCGTCTGGACGAAGCCGCCCGCCGCCACGTGCTGCGCCACTGGACCTTCCAGCCGGCGATGCGCGAGGGGCAGGCGGTGCAGGCCATCGGCCTGGTGCCCATCGAGTTCAGCCTCGAGCGCGGCTGACCGCGCTCAGGCGCGGTGGTAGGGATGGTTGGCGAGCAGCGCGGCGGCGCGATAGACCTGCTCGGCCAGCACCAGCCGCACCAGCATGTGCGGCAGGGTGAGCGGGCCCAGCGACCAGGTTTCATCGGCGCGGGCCAGCACTTCGTCGGCGTGGCCCTCGGGTCCGCCGACGAGGAAGGCGAGGTCGCGGCCCTGCCCGCGCCAGTGCTCCAGGCGCACTGACAGCGCCTCCGAGTCCCAGGCGCGGCCGCGGCCGTCGAGCGCCACCACGTGCATGTCGCGCGGCAGCGCGGCCAGCACGCGCTGGCCTTCGTCGTGCATCGCACGCGCGGCGTCGCGGCCCTTGCCGCGCAGGCCGGGCGTGATCTCGACCAGCTCCAGCGGCAGCCAGTGCGACAGCCGCTTGCGGTATTCGGCGAAGCCTTCGGCAACCCAGCCCGGCGGGCGCTCGCCCACGGCGACCAGGCGCGCCTTCACCGGCGCGCCTCAGTCCGCGTCGCGGGCCGGTCCGCCAGCGGCGTCGGCGTCGTGCCCGTATTCGCCATCGTCCGCGCCCGGGGGCTGGTCGCCCACGGTCCACAGCCGCTCCAGGGCATAGAACTCGCGCACGCGCGGCAGCATGACGTGGACGACCACGTCGCCCAGGTCCACCAGCACCCATTCCGCCTCGCGCTCGCCCTCGACGCCCAGCGGCTGGTAGTCCAGGCGCTTGGCGAACTTCACCACTTCGTTGGCGATCGATTTCACGTGGCGCGACGAGGTGCCCGAGGCGATCACCATGAAGTCGCAGACGCTGGTCTTGCCGCGCACGTCGATCTCGGTGACGTCGACCGCCTTGATCCCGGCTACGGCTTCCAGCACGGTGGCCAGCAGCACGTCGACCGACGGCGGCGGGTTGGGGAGACTGGTCTTGATGACTTGGGCTTCGCTGGTCAAGGGGTGCTGCTCATGGGCGTGGACGGGGATTATAGCGAAGCGGCCGCCCCGCCCCCGTATCCGTACAGCCGGCGATCGCGGATGAATCCGGCCACTGCCGGCGGCAGCATCGGCTCCCAGGCGCCCCTGGCCGCCACCAGGCGGCGGACCTCGGTCGAGGATTCCGGACGCAGCCGCGGCAGCTCCAGCACCGCGAAGCCGCCGGCGGGCGACTGCGCCAGCGCCGCCGCCGGCCTGCGGCGGAAGCCGAGCTGGCGCTGGACCGCGGGCGCGCGCCCGGCGATGGCGTCGTCGTCCAGCGGCGATCCGGGGCGCGCCACGGCCAGCACGTGGGCGTGCGAAAAGAGTTCGCGCCACTCCCGCCAGGTGTCCAGCTGCAGCAGCGAGTCGCCTCCCATGACCCAGGCGATGGGCCGGTGGGGTCCCTGCCGCGCGCGCAGCAGGCGCAGGGTGTCGACGGTGTAGGACGGGCCGTCGCGCTCGAGCTCGCGCCGGTCGATCCCCAGGCCCGGTTCGCCGGCCACGGCCAGCTCGAGCATCTCCGCCCGGAGCGCGGCCGGGGCGTGGGTCGCTTCCTTGTGCGGTGGATCGGCAGCGGGCACGAAGGCCACCTCGGCGCCAAGCCCGTCGCGCACGGCGCGTGCCACCGCGAGATGGCCCAGGTGGACCGGATCGAAGCTGCCGCCGTAGCAGGCCAGCAGCTTCACCTCGCGACCAGCGGCACGGCGCGCACATCGGCGACCGCCAGCAGCAGCCGCTCGAGCATCAGCCATTCATCACCGGCACCGCGGCCCTTGGCCACGCGGTCGACCTCGCCGGCCAGGGCCACGAAGCGCTCCCAGCGCGCAGCCGGATGGCGCTCCAGCGCGCGCCGGTAGGCCGCCTCCTTGGCATCCCAGATCCGCTGCGCCTTGAATTCGGCGCCGAGGTTGCCGCCGCGCGCCTTGACCCGCGCCAGCGTCGCGGTGCGCTGCAGCTCCATCACCACCATGCCCATCAGCGCAGGCACGGCCTGCCCTTCGGCACGCAGCCCGGCGAGCATGCGCACCGCCTGGCTGCCCTGGCCGTTGAGCGCGGAATCGGTGAGGCGGAACACATCGTAGCGGGCGGAGTCGGCCACCAGGGCCTGCATCCGCGGCGCGTCCAGGGTTTCCCCGCCCGCGAGCAGGACCAGTTTGTCGACTTCCTGGGCGGCGGCGAGCAGGTTGCCCTCCACGCGCTCGACCAGCAGGCGCACCGCATCGCGGTCGGCGCGCACGCCACGCTTGCGCAGGCGCGCCTCCAGCCAGCCTTCCAGCTCGTGCGGCTTGATCGGCCAGGCCACGGCCACCTGGCCGGTCGCGGCGATCGCCTCGCTCCACTTGCCGCCGTGCTTGCGGCTCCACTCCCCGCCGCTGACCAGCAGGCAGGTGTCCGCGGGCGGCTGCGCGCAGTAGCCACTGATCACCTCGGCGCCCTGCTTGCCCGGCTTGGACGTGGGCAGGCGCACTTCGATGATGCGTCGCGCCGCGAACAGGCCCGGTGCGCGCAGGCTGGCCTCGAGGCCGCCCCAGTCGATGTCGCGGCCTTCGACCTCGAAGACTTCGCGGTCGGCATAGCCCTGCTCCCTGCCCGCGGCGCGGATCGCATCCGTGCATTCGAGCACGCGCAGCGGCTCCGCGCCCGCGACCAGGTACACCGGCGCCAGCGGACCGCGCGACAGGCCGCCGGCCAGCTGTTCGGGACTCAGTTCGCGGGCCATCGCGGCGCGGCGGCTCAGCCGCCAGCGGCCGGAGTCGTCGCCTCGACCGGCTCCGCCGCGCGGCTCACGGCGTCGACGCGGCGCAGCACCGCCGCCGCCATTTCACGCTGCATTTCACGCGACAGCATTTCGCGCTCGCTCTCCGAGCCGGTGGAGTCCGACGGCAGCGAGACATAGTCGCGGGACAGCTCGATGATCTGCCGGGGTACCAGCTCCTCGCCCCTGCCGTCTTCCAGCCTGAACACCGCCGCATAGCGCAGGGTGAACTCCTGGGCACGACCGAACTGGTCGACGCTGATGGCCTGGGATTCCCACCGTTCCGACAGGATCTCCAGCAGCGCCACGCCGGGACCGCGGCTCTCCGGGACCTCGAGGCCGGAGCGCTCCAGCGAACGCGTCAAGGCCTGTGCCAGCGGGCTGTAGGGATCGCGGGCCACGATCTGCACGCCGGCCAGGTCTGGCGGCAGCGTCAGCGGCTCGCGCAGGTGGAAGCCGCAGGCGGACAGCAGCAGCGCGAACAGCGCGGCAAGGACGGCGTGGCGACGAGGGACCATCGCTGGAGTCTGGACGAGGCCGGAATCCGCGGCAAGGCGCAGCGCGGTCTTCATCCGGCCACCACGTTCACGATCTTCCCCGGCACCACGATCACCTTGCGTACGGCCAGGCCGTCGATCTGCTGGGCCACGGCGGGTTCGGCCAGCGCCCGGGCCTCGATCGCCTCGCGCGCGGCATCGGCGGCGACCTCGATGGTGCCGCGGAGCTTGCCGTTCACCTGCACCGCCAGCGTGACCGCGTCGCGCACCAGCGCGCCGGGGTCGACGACCGGGAACGGCACGTCGTCGACCACCTGCTCGGGATGGCCCAGCATCTGCCACAGCGCGTGGCAGGCGTGCGGGGTGACCGGATTGAGCATCAGCACCATGGCCTCGAGCGCCTCGTGGCGCACCGCGCGACCGGCGTCGCTGTCGTCGCTGGACTTCGCGAGGTGGTTGAGCAGCTCCATCAGGGCGGCGATGGCGGTGTTGAAGCTGTGCCGACGGGCGTAGTCGTCGTTGACCTTCTGGATGGTTTCGTGGAGCTGGCGGCGGAGGGTTTTCTGGGCCGGGGTCAGGGGGGGCGCGGGGTTGCCCCCTTCTGCCCTGCGGGCGACAGGCAGGGTCCTGGCGTGGTCGTGGACCATGCGCCAGATGCGGCGGAGGAAGCGGGACATGCCTTCGACGCCGGCCTCGTTCCACTCCAGCGACAGCGTCGGCGGCGAGGCGAACATCGAGAACAGGCGCACGGTGTCGGCACCGTAGCGGTCGACCATGGCCTGCGGGTCGACGCCGTTGTTCTTCGACTTCGACATCTTTTCGGTGCCGCCGGCGAGCACCGGCTTGCCGTCGGACACCAGGCGCGCGCCGATGACGCGGCCGCGCTCGTCGCGTTCGACGTCGACGTCGGCCGGGTTGAACCATTCCCTGGCGCCGTTGGCGGCTTCGCGGTAGTAGGTGTCGGCCACCACCATGCCCTGGGTGAGCAGGTTCACCGCCGGCTCGTCACTGTCCACCAGCCCCTCGTCGCGCAGGAGCTTGTGGTAGAAGCGGAAGTACAGCAGGTGCAGGATCGCGTGCTCGATGCCGCCGATGTACTGGTCGACCGGCGTCCAGTACTTCGCGCGGCCGTCGACCATGTCGGCCGCGCCGGGGGAGGTGTAGCGGGCGTAGTACCAGCTCGACTCCATGAAGGTGTCGAAGGTGTCGGTCTCGCGCTCGGCGGCGGCGCCGCACTCGGGACAGGTGGTCCTGCGCCACTCGGGGTCGGACTTGATCGGCGACTGCACGGTGCCGGACGCGAAGGCGTCCTCGACGTCCTCCGGAAGCAGCACCGGCAGCTGGTCCTCGGGCACCGGCACCGCGCCGCAGCCGTCGCAGTAGATCACCGGGATCGGGCAGCCCCAGTAGCGTTGCCGGCTCACGCCCCAGTCGCGCAGGCGGAAGTTGACCCTGCGCCGGCCGATGCCGTCGGCCTCGAAGCGCGCGGCCAGGGCATCGAAGGCGGCTTCGAAGTCGAGGCCGTTGTACTCGCCGGAATTGATCAGGTAGCCGCGCTCGGTACAGGCGCCGTGCTGCTCGATGCCGTCGAGGTAGTTCCTGACCACCGCCACCGCCGCCGACATGTCGTAGGCATCGACGCTGCCGCCGGCCAGCGCGGCCTGGAAGGGATCGGCATCGTGCGCCACGTCGCCGATCACCTCGTTCAACGCGTCGCGCACCGCCAGCGGCACGATCACCGGGCGCACCGGCAGGCCGTAGGCCTTGGCGAACTCCCAGTCGCGCTGGTCATGCGCGGGCACCGCCATCACCGCGCCGGTGCCGTAGCCCATCAGCACGAAGTTGGCGACGTAGATCGGCACGTCCTCGCCGGTGACCGGGTGGATGGCCCACTGCCCGGTCGCCATGCCGCGCTTTTCCTGCGCCTCGAGCTCGGCCTCGGAGACGCTGCCCCGGCCCAGCTCGTCGAGGAACGCGGCCAGCGCGGGATTGTCCCGCGCGGCCTTGACCGCCAGCGGGTGCCCGGCGGCAATCGAAATGAAGGTCACGCCCATCAGCGTGTCCGGGCGGGTCGTATACACCCGCAGCGGTTCGTCCTCGCCGTCGACGCGGAAATCGACCTCGAGGCCCTCGCTGCGACCGATCCAGTTGCGCTGCATGGTCTTGACCGGATCCGGCCAGCCATCGAGCGCGTCCAGGCCGTCAAGCAGCTCCTGCGCGTAGTCGGTGATCTTCAGGAACCACTGCGGGATCTCGCGCTTCTCCACCGGCGCACCGGAGCGCCAGCCGCGGCCGTCGATGACCTGCTCGTTGGCAAGCACGGTCTGGTCGACGGGATCCCAGTTCACCACCGCGTTGCGGCGGTAGGCCAGGCCCTTCCTCATCAGCCGGGTGAACATGCGCTGCTCGTGCACGTAGTAGTCCGGGCTGCAGGTGGCGAACTCGCGCGACCAGTCGATGCCGTAGCCCATCGCCTTGAACTGCCCGCGCATGTGGTCGATGTTGGCGTACGTCCACTTCGCCGGCGCCGTGCGGTTCTTGATCGCCGCGTTCTCGGCCGGCAGGCCGAAGGCGTCCCAGCCCATGGGCTGCAGCACGTTGTGGCCGGTCATGCGCTTGTGGCGGCTGATGACGTCGCCGATGGTGTAGTTGCGCACGTGGCCCATGTGCAGCGCGCCCGACGGGTACGGCAGCATCGCCAGGCAGTAGTACTTGGGCCTGTCGGAATCCTCGGTGGCCTCCCATGCGCGCGTCCGGTCCCAGTAAGCCTGGGCCGCGCGCTCGACGGCGGCGGGGCTGTAGGAGGTCGGATCAGGTGCGGAAGTGGGGTCGGACACGTCGTGATGGCCAGCGGTTCAGGGAGCCGTCAAGCCTACCGCAGTGGGCGTCACCGCCGCCACGCGGCCACTGCCGGCTGGACGCGGTCGGGCCGGCTCATCCGGCCGGTCGGGCTCCCGTCCATCCCGCGCAGGCCAGCCATGCGAACCAGCAGGCAAAGGCCGCGCGCTGGGCCAGGGCCACGGGCAAGGCGTCGGCGGCGAGCCAGGCCAGCGCGAACACCAGGCCCCCCGCGGCCAGCTGCCCCGCCGCCAGCCACGGCCGGCGCGCGCCCAGCGCGGCGATCGAGAGCGCCAGCGCGGCAGTGGCGAACGCGATCCCCCACAGCCCCCAGGCGACGCCGTGCAGGCGGCCGGGGCCCGCATCGGGTTCGGAGGCGTCCAGCGGCAGCAGGCCCTGCGCCGCGAACGCGAGCGCGGCCAGCAGCGCCAGGGTCCAGC
>Ga0079224_100006652_pt1 | contig 15383 bp, 13 predicted proteins | sample Stecom2015_FD_80414 | JGI IMG/M metagenome (GOLD analysis project Ga0079224, IMG submission 80414) | Agricultural soil microbial communities from Utah to study Nitrogen management - Steer compost 2015 | ecosystem: Environmental > Terrestrial > Soil > Agricultural land | place: USA: Utah...
GGATTCGAACCAACATCTGCATATGGGTAACAACCACGTGCACTACCGTTGTGCTACGGGAGATCGAGAGCCTGATGTCGGAATCGAACCGACGTTCTCCTGTTTACTAGACAGGTGCATGGGCCAGCGTATGCTAATCAGGCAGAGTACTCCAGGTGGGACTTGAACCCACGTCCACACGGATTAAGAGTCCGTTGCACTACCAACTGTGCGACTGGAGTGTGGTACCGGATGAGGGACTCGAACCCCCATTAGCGCGTTCGTAGCACGCCGTCCTGTCCTTTGAACGAATCCGGTGGGGTGATGGACGGGTATCGATCCCGCGTCTCCTGGGTCACAGCCAGGCGCTCTGCCTTTGAGCTACCATCAACGTGCCGAACCGTGGAATCGAACCACGTCCTCCGGGTTTTCAAGCCGGTGCTCTTCCATTAAGCTAGTAGGGCAAGATCCTCGCGCCCCAAGCGCGAGGATACCGGTCGATACACCTTGGGGATGCTCGGCCTTGTACTCCACGCGGGGATTGAACCCGCACCTCCTGGGTGAGAACCAGGTGTCCAGACCACTAGACCAGTGGAGCTAGCTGCATCTTCGATGCAGGAGCTAGTGCGGCCATGCCGCACGTAGCATGAGTACTCTCGGAGGGATTCGAACCCCCAACGCGCAGGGTCTAAGCCTGCCGCCTCTACCGTTTGGGCTACGAGAGCAAAAGCCTCAGACTGAGGCCAGCGCACCTGAAGGGGATCGAACCCTCGGCCTACCGCTCGACAGGCGGTTGCTCTACCATTGAGCTACAGATGCAAGTGGTACGGACGCAGGGAATCGAACCCTGATCGGCCGCGTATCAGGCGGCTGCACTTACCTTTGTGCTACATCCGAGTGGAGAATGTGGGGCTTGAACCCACCTGAGTCGGTTTGCAAAACCAACCTGTCACCATGTACGACATTCCCCAGAAGCCCAGTCGGATTCGAACCGAGCCCGCCGCTTTGCAGGCGGCGTCCTCACCAAGAGGATCAGGACCACGTAAAGCTGCTCCCCCAGGATTCGAACCTAGAACAAGTGGTTCAGAGCCACCTATGTTGCCGATTACACCAAGGAGCATTGGCAAAGGTGGAGGGATTCGAACCCTCACGGTACGGTTTTGGAGACCGACCGACACAACCTACGCTCACCAATTCTTCTGTTGTCAAGTAGCGCAGACGGGAGTCGAACCCGCATCGTGCAGCTTATGAGACTGCTGTGTTACCCTTACACCACCGCGCAGAGCCCCATGCCGGGATCGAACCGGCGAACCTAGTTTGGAAGACTAGTGTGTTACCGCTACACCAATAGGGCAAGTCACGACCGGCGCTCTGCCGCTGAGCTACACCGCACTATCGCACGATGGTGGGATTCGAACCCACGGCCTCCGGTCTCGTCCGGGTGGGAGGAATCGAACCTCCATCACCTGCTCCCAAGGCAGGCGTTATACCGTTTCACTACACCCAGTCAACGTGTCAGCCGTACTAGGGTACGGCTGGTCACGTCTTCAAACTTACCTTGCTCCACCCCTCTGCGCAAGTCCAGCGCGGGCACTCCCCGCAGTTCCGCTGAAGGTTCCACGCTCACGACTGATCAGCTTCTCGCGCTGCTCACTCGCTCCGGTCCCTCCGACGAAGACATCTTCCTCGGCCATGCGCTGAGTCCAGCCTCCGCCATAGATCTGACCCAGAGTGGAGAGGTCGCTGAACTCGTCAGCGATCTTCGCGTAACCCTGAGACGCCTGGTCTCGGCTGACTCCTGCGGTAGCAAGCTCGCTTGCGTACTGCTGGTCAAAGGCCAGTCCACGCTGAAGAGCCTCAGCACCGATCGCCGCAGTAGCGGCGCTCTTCTGAAGGATCGGAAGAGCCCTATCAGCATCGAGGAAGTAGGCAGACAGTTCTGCATCCGACAGCCCCATCTGCTTCAGAGCCGCCTTGTACGCAGGGTTGGCCAGGGCCGTAGCCTGGGTGGCCAGATCCACGCGAGACTGAAGCTCCGTTGGGCTCATGTCGCTGGAGATCCAGGTGGTGAAATCATCGTTACTGTCGTAGAAGCCGACCGGCAGGCCGGACTGCCTCATGATCTGACGGTACGAGTTCTCCACCGAGATGTACTCGGCCGGAGACAGAACAGACAGACCAGCCTTGAGGCGTGCCTCGTTGGCCGCGAACCTCTTCTTGTACTCCGGCGTGTCCTGGAGCAGAATGCTGATGGTATCAGCACCATATCCATTCTTCACGTAGTCGTAGATCTTGCCAGCCAGGGACTCCAGACCATACTGCCTGAACAGGGAGTTCAGCGCCATGAAGGCATCCCTGTTCGCTCCACTCAGAAGCTTCTCGTACTGTCCGGTGGACTCGTAGTACTCGTTCTGGGTGGTAGTCAGCTTCGCAGTTACAGACTTGAGACTTGCCTCGTATCGCTTGACGGCGGCATTGGCCGCCGCAAGCTGAGCCCTCTGCTTACCGCTCGGCTTCTTGATCTTCTTCAGGCTGGCGACACTGGACCTCGCCTTGCTGAGCTGGGACTGAAGGCTCTTCTGCTGACCCTGTAGGGCCTTGACCTGAGCCTCAAGGGATGATCCTGAACTCATTACATATGGCGGGAGGCTCCCGACGCCTGCTGTCCATGTTGCTAGCGCTGCCACCATTCCTCCTTAGTACTTGAATCCGAAGTCTGCCAGAACCTGGTGGCCTACCTGGAACAGACTGTCCTGCGCGTTCTTCGTCCTCTTCCAGCGAGGGTCTGCTCGCAGTTCGTTCTCGAACTGCCAGAGCGGCTTGGCTTCCTTCTGGAGCGTCCCTGGATTGGTGTAGTTCAGGGCCTTCTTGATCGTGTTGTCGAACAGATTGACGCTGCCTGCTGGCAGCTCAAGGATCTCCGCCATACTCTGCATGTACGGAGAAGCAATGTCCGCGACAGTCTGCCCAGCCTCAAGCTGAGAAGTCCACTGCGGGAAGCTCGCCTTGGCCTTGTTGAGAATCTTACTCTTGTAGTCCTGCACCGTAGCCATGCCACGGATGATGAGGCGAGCGCCATTGGTGTACCACTTGTCGTCCAGCTTGATCCCCATCGCCCACGCGTACTCGCGCAGCTCGTTGATGGTCTCGCCACCCTCGCCCTGAAGATTCTCTCCAGTGAAGTAGACGTACTGGCCGAGGTAGTTACGAAGCTGAGCCTCATCCCACCCCTTCGCCACCATGTTGTATGCAGCCTGATCAACCCTCTTCTTCGCAGAAGAGGTCATGATCATACCCATCTGGTTGGCGAGCTGGTGCATCTTAATCTTGGCTGCGGACAGCTCCTGCTTCGCCGTCGCCGGGTCAGCCTTGAGCTGGAGAAGCCACTCTCGCTCATCCTTACTGTGGGTCTTCCACCACTTCGTATTGCGGAGCTTGGCCTGGAACTTGTCTGCACTCCAAGAACCAGATACGGCCTTCTGGAACAGCTTCTTCAGCTCACTGTTGGAGTTGAGGAAACTGGACACGAAGCCATACTGCTCGGCCAGCTCGGCGCTGCTTAGCTTTGGCGTGGCTGTGCTCCCTGTCGAGAAGTTGGAGGAAGAACCTCCAGACGGATACTTGTATGCCTTGGCAATGACCGAGTCCACATAGCCCTTGATGGAGGGGCCGCCAGGCTGAGACCTGGTGGACATGTGAAGATTCGGATTACCGCTGTACCAGGCGCTCGCCGCTCCGCGAGCGCCGTACTTGTTGTAGTAGCTCCTGAGAACGCCTCGGGCTACAGCCTCCTGCGCCTTGGGGTTGTTCAGGAACTGCTGAGGGGTCAGGCTCTTGCCGTAGTGCTTCTTCGTCCAGCTCGGGATGTTGAAGTCCATGACCTGGTACTTGCCGTAGGCGCGGTGCCCATTGACCCATACACCTACGGCGCCGTACCTACCGTTGGACTCTTGCTCCGCGATGGCGGAGAAGAACTGCTCGAACGTCGGCTGTGCCATTACTGTCCTCCGTTACCCACCAGCCCCATGTCTCGGAGAACCTTGAGCCCAGTTGTCATGACCGAATTCTGGGCAAGGTCAGTCTTGCCCCATCGAGGATCGTTCCTCAGCATATTCCTGAACGTCACCTGATCCATGCCCACCGGCTTACCGTTCGCGTCGGTGCCGTTCAGCGCCCGCTTGATGAGCGGGTCGGTGAGCTTGATGCTGGTGTACGGAATGTCTAGATCCTCCGCCATGGTCTGAACATATGGTGAAGCGATGTCCATCATGGTCTGCCCAGCCTGGAGCTGGGCAGTGTATCCCGGATACATGGATGCTGCCTGGTTGACGATCTGTGACTTGAAGTCCTGCTCAGTTGCCATGCCTCGCATGACTAGCTGAGCCTGATTCTTGATCGTCTGCTTGTCCAGGGAGACTCCATTGTTGTAGGCGAACTCCCTGATGGACTGCTCGTACTGTCCGGCCAGACCGTTCAGTGTGCCAGCATCCTTCTGGAAGGTGATATACGAGCCGAGGATGTTCCTCAGCCCACCCTCGTCAAGACCAGTCTTGAGCACCTGCTCGGCAATCTTGCCGAGCTTGCTGGAGGGAATCGCTGCACCAATCTCCGCAGCCATCTGAGCCACCTGAACCTTGGCCGCAGCCAGCTTGGCCTCCCAGGTTGCGGGGTCAGTCTGCTTCTCCAGTGCAGCCTTACGCATGGTGTCCGAGTTCTTCTTCCACCAGTCGGTGTTGCGCAGCTTGGCCTGGAACTTGTCCGGGCTCCACGAATCCTTCACCGCATCATCGAAGAGTCCACGCAGCTCCTTGTTGGACTTCAGGAAGCTGTACGCCCAGCCGTACCTGGCCGCCAGCTCTTCGGGGCTGAGATTCTTCGTGTCGGTCGGGTCCCAGTCCCCAGACTTGCCGCCGCCCTGGATTCCCTTAACTCGACGTCCACCCATGAAGGCGTTCTGGTAGTAGCCGGAAGTGAGGGACACGATCTCCACGGCCCTACCTGGGCGGGGAGCGTGAATCATCTTGCCCCCGCCCAGGTAGATGCCTACGTGGTCAGGACCCTTGACGCCGGGGTTGGTGTCGAAGAACACCATGTCCCCGGCCTGTAGCTCATTCATGCCGACCGACTTACCCTCGCCGATCTGAGAGTAAGTCGTCCTGCTGACGTTGATGCCGAAGTGCTTGTAGACCTGCTGGACCAGACCGGAACAGTCAACCCCTCCGGAGAGGGAGTTGCCTCCCCATACGTAGGGAGTGCCGGTCCACTGCTTCGCCCAGTCGGCGATGTCTGCTCCGCTGACAGCCACTTAGCCTCCGATCATCTCCATCATCGCGTCGAAGTACGTAGTGGCAGCCTGGTAGGCTCCGTACTCCGGGTCCCTCTTGATGTCCTCTACCGCCATGAGCTGGCGAGCGCCCTCCTTGACACCACCCTTGGTGGTGCTGGACTGGCTCTGAAGCGTGTCTCCCATGTAGTGGGAGGTCTGCGTGGTGACGGTCGGGTTGGCCTTCTCGTAGGCGTTCAGCGCCTTCTGGAAGGAGCCGATCTCGGCCTTCGTCGGGTCGCGACCTAGTAGGGACTGTGCCGCCTGAAGGAAGATCGCATGAGCATCCTCTCGGGTGGACAGGTCATAGGCCGTACTCGTCTGTGTCACCGTGCGAGGCGTATTCATGTACGCCTCGCGCTGCTCCCGGTCTCTGGACAGAATGTCCCAAGGGGTGAGCTTCCTGCCCTGGCTGTAGTACTGCGCCGCCTGGGCGGCGTAGTTACCCCAGAGCTGTGCAATCTGGACGTCCCTCAGACCAGACGTGTCATAGCCAGCCAGATTGAGCTGGCTGAGGAACTTGTTCTTAGTCTTGTCGTCCCAGTTGTAGTACTGGTTGGCGACATCGCTGAGCTTGCTGGTCTTGTCGTAGTAGTTCGTCCCTGCGGTGAACCGCATCTCGCCCATCATCCGGTCCTTCTGACCTAGATAGACGAGAGGATCCTTCTGTCCACCCTTGCTACTGCTGGTAGCGCCGAGACCGGCGAAGGACTCTGCAATATCCTTCGCCGTCCTCCGCTTGGTTACAGAAGGGTCCTGCGGTGCAGCATTAGAAGAGGGACGTGGTGTTGGCTGCGCCACTCTCCGCCTCCTGACTCATCGTGTCGAACATGTTTGGCATTCCCTGGAACCCGGTGGCCTCCTCGCCAACCAGGCTTGCATCAGACTCCTCCAGCGTACGCTGGCTCTCCGGGGAGAGAATGGTGTCCATGTTGAAGCCCATGTCGGTAGAGAAGTACCGGCTGTGCACCCAGGAGAACCTGGTGTCTGCCTCGATGAGACTCATCACAAACGTGTCCCACGAGTTCTTCAGATCGTAGTTGGACTCTGCGGTCGGGTCATCAGACCCGCCGTTCAGCTTCCTGATCAGAAGCGCCTTCTGCATCTCCTTACGGTACGCCAGGTACGTGCGGAGGGTGTAGATGTCGGAACGCATTCCGACAGTACCATCCTCGTTCACAGACTTGGCCCACATCTCGGGATCGTCTACGATCTCCTGGAGCTTGTAGGCGGTGCGGTCGTACTTGCCCTTGTCGAGAGAGCTGAACTCCTTCTCCCACGCCTCGTTGTAGAACGGATTCTCGGAGCCGTCAGGCAGGTACTGCTCAGTGAGCATCATCTGGATGCCCTTCTTCATGCTCTTCAGATCCTCAGCGCCTTCATCATCGAAGGACGTGAGCCCTCGATCGAAGAGCTGCGAGTTCACATCAGTCATCATCTGATTGTACTGCTGCCAGCCGCGAGCCAGGTTCTGCTGCTGCCACGCCTCAGATGCGGACATCTGGGAGCGCTGAGTGGCGGTGGAACTGATGCCTGCCGAGTGCGTCTTCTGATAGAAGTATGCGCCTTCAGAGTATACGCCATCCCCCTCGTCTCCGACGATGAGCCCCGCGTACTCCGGTCCGACCTTATCGATCAGGTCGCGGTAGTACTTACTCATCTTCACGGACTCCGCCGTTGGGCGGAGGCCGCTGTTGTTCTTACTCATGGACTGAGTGAACTGGTAGAACGAGTCGCCGTACTTGTCGTAGAACTTCTCGTCTGCGGAGTCAGGGTCAAGCTTCTGGTAGCGCTGGAACTCGTCACGGAAGAACTGGTATGGGTCCTGTCCATTCACGGAGAACGGAAGGGACCACGCAGCCGCAGTGCGGAAAATGGTCCAGCGGTCTGCCCTGTCCTTCAGCTCCTTCCAGGTGGGCTGCGTGTCACGCAGACCCATCTCCCACTTGTAGTTCTCGACCTGCATCATGTAGAACAGTGCACGCTGCTTCGTCGCACCCATGTCATCGGTTGCATCGCCGAGGCGCTTACCGGTATTGGGGTTGATGAAGTCAGTCCAACTGTCCTGCGGACCGAATGGGAGAACTCCCAGCTTCTTACTCCAGTCAGCGAACTTAGGGTCCTCCTTGGCGAAGTGGTTCGCTGCGATCTGAACGTATGGACCAGCGCCGACGGGCAGAGCCCCGTCGCCGTGATTCAGGATCAGCTCAAGGCTGGACATCGGGATGACGAAGGAAGCCTCCTCATCCAGCCCCAGCGTCTTGTTCAGCCCCTTACCACCCAGGTACTCGGGTACCTGAATGACCATTCGCCTGTCCGAGTACTTGACGAGCCTGCGCTCGCCAGTCACCGGGTCAGTCACGTATCCAGATGCGTCGACAGGGTTACCGTCGTGGTCGGTCACCAGACCGGCGCGAGCGGGAGCGCCGTACGTCTGAGCCACACGTGCCAGGATGTCCGGCTTGTCGGAGATGATCCTTGCCCAGCGGTTCCAAGACTCCTGCTGCGCCCCGAAGAACGCACCGAAGTGGCGCATCGAGTACGCCATCTTGGTCTCATGGTCCATGGTGAAGGTAAACTTCTTAACGTCGTCAAGCGCACCCTTGCGGGCGTTACTCTCCAGCGTCTTGCGAAGTCCCTCATCAATGTGGGTCACACCCTGCGCGCGCATGATGCGCACCTGGTCGGCCAGGTGAGCCTTGTAGCTCTGACCGAACAGCGGGTTACGCAGAAGCTTCTGGGCGGGAAGCTGGTTGGCTAGCTTGTACCATCCAGTGATGCTCTTGTCCAGGAGCTGAGCCACTGGCGAAGTTCCCTCCGCATAGCGGAAGGACTCACCATTGACCATCGGGCGCGCACTAGCCGGAACGAGATCAAGCATCTCCTTCTCCAGCTTGCCCTGAAGCACGGCCTGGCGGGCTACGTCCATACCTGGCATTGCCGGGTCCATGACGTAGTCAACCTGAGCCTTGACTCGCTGAGCCAGCTCGAAGTCGGACATGTTCTTCAGGCCAATGTCCTTGCGGTACTTCTGGCCCTCGGGAGTGTTCCTCATCCAGTCGACTAGCTGAGACTCGGTCTTGCCCTCCAGTGCCTGACGGCCGATGGCGGACTGGCCGATCTGATCATTGACGTGACGCATCCATGCAGTCATGTGCTTCTCAGCTCCGTGGGAGCTGACGGTCACATTCTCCCAGTCCAGGCGACGCATCTTCTTCAGGTACCAATCGGCCTGGCTGCCCATAAGGTTGGAGAAGTTGCGCTCACCAGCAGCAAGGTCCCTGTACAGCTCACCCTGCTTGCCAGCGAATGGAGCGGCGAAAACCTCACGACCCACCTTGACGTCTCGCATCTGCGAGCCGTACGCCACGAGGCTACCCATGTCCGAGTGGGTGAGCTTCGCTGTAGCGATCTCATCCGTGATGTCGGCCATGTCATCCTCAAGACGCTGGATGGTGGCAGGGTCAGCGCCCGTGGCGCGTGCCCTGTTCAGCTCACCCTTGATCTCGATCTGGAATGCACTAAGCTCATCGATGTGCTGAGCCAGCATCCCCTCAGTCTGCCTTGCCGCAGACACGGAGTCACCTGCCCACTTGCCACGGATGAAGTCCTCCATGGTCACCCTGCCGCCCTGGATGGCCCTTTGAGCCATTGCCAGACCGCCGAAGCGAGCAATCTGTCCGAGGAAGTCGTCAGCCAGCGCACGAGGCGCGTAGCCGAGACGGAAGAGCTGGGCAAACTTCCACACGGTGGAGAGCGTGTCAGCAACCTCGTTCGCCTTGTACCAGCCATCGCCAACGCGAGACTTGATCCTCTTGAACGTGGAGCCGTGCGCCTCAAGCGCACGCTCGAAGGTGCGGAAGTCCATCATCACGTGGCTGTTGGCTAGCTGAGTGTCGAAGATCGGAGTGGAAACGATGCGGCTTCCGTCCGCCTCGACGTCCGCTACACGGATCGTGCGAGTAGGGTCCATTGGGTCCGGCATGGTTGCCGTACCATAGATCCTCTGCTGACCGGCTGCGGCCTGACCATTGCGACGACGCTCTGCGAAGTCCTTGTAGAGATCGTCGGCCAGACTGTAGTCAATCTGGTCCGCTGGTCCGCGAGTCGCATTGTAGCGATCCACCATGCGGTGGGTGATGTCCTGCTCCATCTGGATCAGGGTCATGTTGCGCTCGTTCGGAGTGGCATTGATGTAGCGAGAGACGTAAGCCTCGCGCTGCTCACGAGTGATGCCGCGCACCTCGCGAAGAGATGCGTCCAGCTCCTTGTAGCTGTGCTCGCCGTGGACATCCAGGTACATCGTAGGCTTGATGTCCGAGTAGCTACGAACCACCTTGATGGGAAGTCCGACGCTGGCATTGTAGACAAGGTTGGCGGTAGCCCTGATCGGGTTGACACCCGAGACAGGCTTGAATCCGCCCTCCTGCACGGCCTTCGATCCACGCATCTTCATGCCGAGCGGCGTGGTCACTCGGTTGAAGTTCATGTTGTCGATGGATGCGAAGGCGTCCAGCTTGTCGTCAATGACGCGGGACTCCTTGTTCATCTTGGCTACGTATGCGGTCTGTCGGTCAAGGGCGTCCTTGATCCTCTGACCGCGAGGCGACGCCTTCTGGGCGTCGGTCAGCGCATCGTAGTAGTTGGCATGGATGACGTTCCTCTGTGTCAGCACACCCACCTGAGCGCCAATCTTGGCGTTCCTCAGCTCAAGGCTGAGACGTCCAGCGTCATCACCCATGGAGACACGCAGAATGTCGGACACCTCGTCGGCATCCTTCGCCTGAGACAGAAGTCGGGCCAGGCTGTCGCCGTTGGCGGACTTGCTCAGGGTCGGCATGTCACGCCTGAGCGTGACTGCCGCAGTCTCTGGGCTTGTCTGCTTGACCTTCATGACCTGATCGACCATGCCCTGGAAGGCTGACTTCTGAGCGAACGCGTCGAACGCGTTCTCGGGGCCCACCTTGGAGGAAAGCTTCTCGACCTGGGGGGCAATCGGCTTAGTGAAGGTGGCCAGCTTGGTTGCACCAGCAGCCTTACCTCCGACAACCAGAGGGTCCAGGTACCAGGAGACAGCAAAGTCGGTAGCACCAGTAACGTACTTGGGGGCACCGGAGCCGAAGTACTCCTGAGCCCTGGTCTTGACTCCGAATGGATCGTCCTTAGTCTTCTTGTCTCGGTAGGTTCCGGCCTCAACCGCCTTGGCGTCCTCGGCCATCTGGTCTGGGCGGATGCCTCGCTGCTTCAGCTCCTCATCATCCATCCCCAGCATCCAGATGGTCTGACCCGGAGAGACGTGGTGAGCGATGTCCCAGTAGTCCTTCAGGGCGTCCCACTCACCATCCTCGCCAATGTAGTCAGGGCGTCCGTAAACAACGCCGTGCAGGGCCATTCCGCCTGCGGACATAACTGGAGAAATGGTGGCACTGTACAGAGCGTACAGCTTGGAACCAACCCACTCGATAGGCTTCCACAGCGGAGAATCGAAGAAGCCGCCCGACGCCGTAGCGTCGCGGCGCTGCTGGATCAGCTCCTGCATCTGCTTGTTGGACATGTCTGGGTTACCCCAGTCGATGCCTGCGCTTCCCCAGTACTGCTGTAGGGCAAGCTGTGCATTCTTGGGCAGGTTGTCTACGTCCATCGTTCCATCAAGGACAGCGTTGGACAGCAGCTCCATGTCCTTCACGTTTGGCTCGTAAGTGCCAGCCACCTTACTCCTCCATCGTCATATCGGATACGTCTTCTGCTGGCGTCTGTTCGTCGTCATAAGCAGAGACGTCCGCTCGCAGCAGATTCTTGGCCATGTCGTTGGCCTGAGCCCTCGACACTCCTGAACGCGCGAGGGAGACGCCCAGCACGGGGGCGTCAGCAAAAGCTAGGGCCAGTGCGCCCATGTCATCGAACCACTGGCCGCCATAGCTGTAGTCCAGATTCTCTTCGCTCACTGAAGAGCCTTCACCTTACGGACCATGTTGCGCATAGCCCATGAAGCTCCTGGCTGATTGGCCATAAACTCAAGGACTGGCAGATATGGGGCAAGGCCCTCAAGATCCACCTGACGCTGGTCCTGGAGGCCAAGAGCCTCCATGCCCGCTCCGACTCCAGCCGCAGCTCCGTCCGTGACCGGAACTCCTGGCTGACCAGATGGGGCGTTCAATGGAACGACCCTGGATGCAGGGTCGCCAAACAGCGATGCGAAGTCTACATTACCGCCAGCACTCTTGGCCTCGGGTGCGGCAGACTTCTGCTCCTGGTAGTCCGCCTGCTCCCCGTACCCAGCATTGGGTAGACGGTTGTTGGCGGCGGACACTGCCTTGTCAGTGCGCTCGCTGAACTTGCCGGGTCCGGAAACCTCAGCCATCGTTCACCACCTCGTAGAACTCGCTCTCTTCACGCTTGTGCAGATTGTGCTGAGCAGCCATGATGCTCAGGTTTGTTGCGGCATCAGCCACTTCACGCGCGATGCCAGCGACCATGGAAACACCGAGGACGAGAACGGACCACCCAGTGTGCTTCAGGGGCCGGATCTCCACAACCTCGACGGTCTCGCTCTCGTCCATCGGTACTCCTTACTTGGCCATAGTTCCGCCACCACGGGTCATCCCAGTGGTGACGATGACAGTGCTGTCCCAGTGTCCTCCGCCTGCCGGTGCCTGGTGACGGCTGTCACCCTGCGCAGAAGAGGTCAGAGGCATCTGAAGGTGCGGGCTCAGGGTCCCACCCTTCAGCGTCTCCCAGTCACCAGAACGAGGGTGCTGAGGGAACATTCCCTCGCCGCCTCCAGCGCTTACGCCCTCGAAAGCCATGCCTTACTCCTTGGTTCGCTTGGAAGCGGCCCTCTTGGGGGCCGCCTTCTTCTTCGCAGGATCATCCTGCTCTAGCTCCCCGCAGCGTCCGCAACGAGGAGTGTTTGTTAGATCGGAGTAGTACACGATGTACTCACCAACCTTGCACTTCCAGCACATCAGATACCAGTCTGCCTCTGTGTCCTAGCCGACATTGTTGCCTCACCCTTACCAGTCAGACCGGCCAGGAGACTCATCATGTCGAATCCCTGCGGGTTGCCAGCACCACCTGGAGCGGTGCTTCCTGGCGGCGCTCCACCAGCGCCCCCGGGTCCTGCTTGAGCCGCTGGGCCTCCACCGCCCATTAGGGCGGCCAGCGGGTCCTGGGCCGCACCAGCGGCCTGCTCCTTGGGCTTGAACACCTTGAGCACCGCGTCGTGCACAGCAGTGCCCTTCTCCCTCTCCTCGATGAGCTTACCCATCTTAGTGAGGGCGTCTACGGGATCGACCATGCCCTGCTGCGCCATTGGAAGAATGGCCTGCATGTACGCCATGATCCCCTGCTTGAGAGCGTCAGTGAACTGCTCGTTGTCGATCTGCGTCTGGAGCTGAACAACGTCAAGGTCCATCGGAAGCTGACGCTGAACGAAGTCCCTAGACACGAGCTGATCACCGCGAAGCTGGAGAAGCGCAACGATCGCACGTGCGGGGTCCTGGCCCGCAGCGAAGCCGTAGGTGACATCCGCAATATGGTTGCCTGCAATGTCCTTACGCGGAACGTACGTCTCCTCGAAGGGGGTCCCCTGAACAACACCAGATACCACCTTCTTCTCGTTCGGCCACAGCTTCTCATCCATCTCGAAGCATAGCTGAAGAGCCCTGCCAAGGGCCTGGGCAATGACTGCCTGGCCAGTGGTGATGACCGTGTTGAATCCGCCCATGAGGGCCTGGACTCCACGGCCGGTGATGATGCTGGCGTCGATGTTGCCGGAGCGAACCTCCGGGCTACGCATCGCCTGGCGTGCCTCGTTGTCCAGCATTGCGCCCTCCTGGAAGGCGTACTGCGGAACGTCGAGAGCCACACGACGGACACCCTCGGGGTTGTCCGTCCTGATGATGGCGTCATCTCCGAACGTCATCTTCTGGACATCGCGAGGAACAGCAAGCGGAGCGCGAACACTCTTCTCGGTGGCCTCAAGACCAAGGAGCGCCATGCGCGCCTTGGCTAGCTGAACCCAGATGGCGTCATCGAATGCACCACGGATCTCCATGTCGAAGCCAGGACGCTTCGCAATGGAGACGTAGACCTTGCCGAGAACGTTCGGCATCATGTCTACGATGTGGTCACCATGGTTGGGCAGGTACATCACGATCTGATCAGCGTCACAGTACTTGATGACCTCGATCTCACGCTCTGCCCATCCGGCCTCTTCCTGGCCGCCCACCTCGTTGGACTGAAGTACGCGAAGAAGGTGTGGGAACTTCGCCGCGAGGTGGATTGCCTCTTCGCGCCACACCTTGGTGTAGCTGCGGACTCGGCCGTACAGATCCATCTCTGGATAGATGCCGAGTGGGGACTCCACTCGGATGCGAGGAACCTTGTCCTCGAAGTCCGGCTCGACCACATAGACGGCCATGCCGAACGTGTTGTAGTAGTCGCAGAAGGTCACCTGATGTCCGGAGTGCAGCTTGCTCTGCTGCACGTAGGCATTGGCAATCTTGGTGCGCTTGCTGGAGAACTTCTTCGCCTTGTCGGTGGTGATGACACCAGAGGCGCAGTTGATGCTTGGCATCGCTCCCATGACCTCAGCCATGTCTCGCGCTGCGGTGTCGATCATGTTGGCAACGATCGGCTTGGGCCATGCGTCAGGCATGGCCCCAGGCATCACCGCCTCGATGTCGCCGGAGCGAACGTCGTGGACATCGCGCTGACGCTGGTCGCGATCTGCGGCAGCACGACGAAGGCTTTCCACCTTCTGGGCGACCTTGTCGATGGTCAGCGCCATGTGCCCTCCTTACTTCTTTGGCTGAGCGACGTTCAGCTTTGCCCAGCTCGATGCGCCGGGGTAGCCGTCAGCGTCGCTGCCGGTATAGCCCAGCTTCCTCTGCCACCAGGCATACGCCTTGATGTCAGCCCTGGTGAACTCGGGGCCAGGTCCCTGCTTGTATCCCTTGTATCCCGCCCTGACGAGAGCCTTGCCCATCTCGGTGATCAGCGGGTGCTTCTTACCCAGACGGAAGAAACCCTTGCCGGGGAACGGAGCGTAGACGGGCTTCGGCTTTGCCGTCACCGCAGTGCCGGGCTCCAGCTTGCCACTCTTCACGAGCTTGTACAGAGGCCCGCCAGGGCACGCGGTGGCGTAGCCGTCGCGGTGGCCCTTGATCTCCTTGCCAGCCCCGTTGGAGCGAAGATAGGCGATGGCGTCCTTGATGCCCTCGACCATCTCGTCAGTAGGCTCGGTATCTCCACTGGAGCCAAGGAGTCCCATGACCGCGTAGTGCGCCTGGTTGAGCGCCTGGTTCCCGTTCGCCCCAGTGCGCTTGCGCTTGCCTCGCCCCTCGAAGACGTAGCCATGCTTGCAGACGATCAGGTTGTAGGCGATGTCCGAGTAGTTCTCCACCTTGTTGGCGAGGTGGCTCTTGCGGATCGCCTTGACCAGAGACACGCACTCTGCGTGCGTGTCACAGTCGACTCGGGTTCCCTCGTAGTGGACCTTCACGCCCTTCGTGCTCGTCTGGCTCGGTGCTGCGCTTGCTGGCCACCCCAGCTCTGCACGCGATACCCACTTCATCAGTACACTCCTTCTGCTACGTAGTCGAGCGCCTTGTTGAGGCGCTTGCTGTCCTCGATCATGCCAAGCATCGTGTTGCAAGCTCGACATAGCAGGCCCCGGACTCGGCCCGTCTTGTGGCAGTGGTCGATGCCCTCGGCCTCTCGCTCCTCGCAGATCGGGCACTCGCCATCCTGCTCGAAGTACATCGCGTCATACATGAACTTGTCGACCCCATAGCGGGCGAAGTTCTGCCTGTGCTTCATGCCGCCCTTGGTGTCACGAGGCACGCAGGTTGGGCAGAACTTGGCTGAAGGGGTCCGCGCCTCGAAGGGCGCAGTGCAGTGCGTGCACGTTACCTTCCCCACCATTCACCGCTTCCCTGGCTCATATTGGCTTGAGCCATGTAATCGAGGTCGATCGTAATGGAGCGCTCGCGGTCGCGAGGGCTCTGGTACTCGTTGGCTACGTGGAACACGTTGTCCACCTCGCCGATCAGCTCTCGTGCACGGATCTCTGCGAACC
>Ga0079224_100006655_pt1 | contig 15378 bp, 14 predicted proteins | sample Stecom2015_FD_80414 | JGI IMG/M metagenome (GOLD analysis project Ga0079224, IMG submission 80414) | Agricultural soil microbial communities from Utah to study Nitrogen management - Steer compost 2015 | ecosystem: Environmental > Terrestrial > Soil > Agricultural land | place: USA: Utah...
CTGGTTATGCTTTATTTTAATCAAACAGCCGAACAGAGCCTAAAAGCACTCAAATCCAGCCCAGAAGGGCTAAAGTCAAAAGAAGCTAGCTTGCGTCTAAAACAGTACGGGCCAAATTCGATTGAGGTCAAAGGCGAGCCGCTATGGCGCAAACTAATCACACCGTTTGCTGATGTCTTCATGCTGGTATTAGTTGCGGCTGGAGTAATCAGCTTGCTGCACGGCAGCCTGCTAGATGCGATTATCATCTGGTTTATCGTTCTGCTTAACGCTATCACTTACTATGTTCAGAAATACTCCACCGAACGAACCTTGCGCTCACTGCGCCGACACAACCGACAAGTAGTTGATGTCATCAGAAATGGCTCTAGCCTGCAGATCGACGCAGTTGAATTAGTCCCAGGCGACATAGTCAGCCTGACAGAGGGGGACAAGGTGCCAGCCGATGGCCGCCTAGTATCAGCTCACAACCTAAGGGTCGACGAGGCCATGCTAACTGGCGAATCAGAGCCAATTGACAAAACCACTCAAGCCCTCGCCGGCAAAAAGGAAGTATACGAGCGCACCAACAGCTTGTTCCAGGGTTCGTTTATCGTTGCCGGCGACGCTCATTTGCTAGTTACAGCTACTGGCAACCAAACAGAATTCGGCCAACTAGCCGCCTTATCAGTCCAGACCGATACTCGCAGCCCGATACAATCCAAGATTGACAAACTGGTCCAGCAGATAGTTATAGCCGTAGCCGCCATATCGATTGTGGCGTTCTTTTTGGCACTCCGCAATGGCATGGATATGGCCGAAAGCCTGAGCTTTGTTATGGCCCTAGCCGTCTCAGCCGTGCCGGAAGGTCTGCCGATCGCCATATCGGTCATCTTGGTCCTGGGTATTCGACGAATGGCCCAAAAAAATGCCTTCATGAGAAGCATGCGAGCCATCGAAACGCTGGGTGTGATTACTACTATCGCTACCGACAAGACTGGCACCCTTACAAAAAACCAATTGGCTGTTCAGGAGTATTGGTCGCCCAAGGGTAGGTCGGCGACCGAATTCGCCAAAGCCGCTAGTCGAACAGCAGTCATAACCGGTGAAACAGTCCACGATCCTCTCGACTCTGCTATCCTAAACCACGCCAAGATCGAATCAGTCAAACGCCCAGAGCCTCTGGTTGGCCTACCGTTTGATCAGGCAGCAGCCTTGAGTGGCAACCTATATAAGAAAACTGGTGGCTATCGACTAAGCCTCAAAGGTGCGCCCGAAGGAATTTTAGCTCGTAGCGATCTGACCGAAGAAGAGTACGAGGAGGCCACACTAGCTCTACACAAATTAACGTCAAACGGCTACCGGGTTATAGCTATAGCCGAAGCCACCCTCACTAAAAAAATCACCTCCCTTAAGGAGCTCAAGGATACTGCCGAATTAAACTTGATTGGCCTCATTGGCATCGCCGATAGCCTCCGCCCCGAGGCTAAACGGGCGATTCAGCGAGCAGAAGCCGCTGGCGTCGGCGTCCGGATGATAACTGGCGACCACTTCGAAACCGCTTACAGCATCGGTCGACAGCTTGGCATGATAACCAGCCGCGATCAAGTGTTTGATAGCCGAAAAATTGACGTACTAAGCGACGATGATCTAGCTGATGCCGTCAAACGATCAAAGATATTCTCACGCGTGACCCCAGAGCACAAATACAGGCTGCTAACCATCCTCAAGAAGCACCACATCACCGCCATGACTGGTGATGGCGTCAATGACGTACCGGCTTTATCCAACTCTCATATCGGCATAACCATGGGCAGCGGCACCGAAATCGCCAAAGATGCTGGCGATATGATTTTGCTTGACAACAACTTCAAGAGCATTATCGATGCCATGCACGAGGGAAGGGTGATAGTCGCCAATATTCGCCGAATGTTATTCTACCTACTGTCCACCAATGCCGGTGAAGCCCTAACCATGATCGGGGCCTTAATTATCGGCATCCCAGCACCACTTCTGCCGGTGCAGATACTCTGGATCAACCTGGTAACCGACACCAGCATGGTGATTCCACTCGGTCTGGAGCCAGGCGAAAAGGACGTCATGCGCCGTAAGCCGGAGCGACCAAATGCCCCTATACTAGCGCCTAGGGCCATCGTGCGCATGATCAGTATTGCACTCGTCATGACACTGGTTACCTTGAGTCTGTATGTATACTTCAGCGGCACCCACGGACACGAATACGGTCGCACTATCGCCTTTTCAGCACTAGTAGTTATGCAGTGGGCCAATGCCTTTAACGCCCGTAGTAGCACGGAGTCAGTCTTTACGCGTATTCGGGTTGCCAATGGCAAGTTCTACATCGGTCTACTAATTGCAGTCGCTCTGCAAGCACTGGTTGTATTCGGGCCGCTCCAGGACCTGCTGCATATTAGTCCGGTCGAGCTAAAGCACCTGGCAATAACCGGTGCACTAGCCTTTGGCTTTACTATTGCAGTCGATGAAGCCTACAAGCTAGCTATTAGAATCAACTCTCGTAAAACCGGCCGCCCTGCATAGCAGGTAGTGGTGACTTGTCGCTTGGGAGTATAATTAACCCATGAATGACCAATCAGCTTCTCGTCAAATCGACGACATCATTAGTCAGCATGCTGACTGGAAAGCCGACACATTATCACACCTGCGCAAAGTCATCACCGCCGCAGCACCTAAAATTATCGAGCAAGTTAAGTGGAAAACAGCCTCTCGCCCAGAGGGGTTGCCGGTATGGTCACATAACGGCATTGTCTGTATAGCTGAAGTCTGGAAGGATAATATCAAGCTTATCTTCTTCAAAGGCGCCGACATGAGTGACGGCGATGAGCTATTTAATGCCCGACTAAAGGGTTCAACCGACCGAGCGATTGAATTTCGCGAAGGCGATGTTGTCGATGAGGCTGCTATAGGGCGATATGTTGTTGAAGCGGTGGGGTTGAACAAATAATCCACAGTTTACGTTTCGTCCTTTTGGACTCATCAGAATAGCTTGCAGCTATTGACGTATGCCAGTCAGATGGCCAGCTCTACTCCGAAAAGGAGCTGGCCATCTGCTGGTTGCGGAGCTGTCAGAGGAGGAGACGCGGGGTCCAGTCGAAGTCGAATCCGAAAGCAACCTTCTGCTCCGGCTTGATCTCCAGATCGTGCGTGGACGAGTCGCGGTATAGAGTGGCGACCACAGCTTGGTGCACATAATCGTTCGGATCTCCAAGGATGCTCACCAGAACAACCGCCCCTCCGATGGGACCAGGTGAAAGGCCATTTACGACCATCCACCAGTTCTCGCTCTCGATGCCGTCGACCATCACCTCGACGATGGCGGCATCAGTCATGGCGGGGTAGTCCATGGTCACCCCGTCACACTCGGCCACCAAAGATGCCGCCAGTAGGCGAAGCACTCTGAGGAGCGACTCTCGGTCGACAGAAACCTCCGCCGGCCGAGTCTCGTACTGACTGTCGTTGCTTCCCATGATTTTCCTTTCGTAGTAGGCATGGGGTAGCAGTAATTTTAACTTGCGCGTTTTAGTCAAGCTAGGCACTGTAGAATGGGCATTTGACAGTGCTCTGAACCCAGCGACGGGGCTTCGCACCCCGACCACGCGACAAAGAAAAAATGAGCCCGAATGGACTCGTCTTTTCTTGGCTGGGCCGGAGGGATTCGGTCACGTTCCGCGACCCCGAAACTTCACCTATGAAAGCATAGCAGGCATCGGAAGGTTTCCTTGCGGACTGCAGACTTGCAGTCCGCACCCCCTCATGCCACTCGTCGGCTCGAACCCAGTCACAAACTATAGAAAAAGACAGAGCAAAAACTCTGTCCTTTTCTATGGCTGGGCCGGAGGGATTCGAACCCCCGAATGCCAGGACCAAAACCTGGTGCCTTACCACTTGGCGACGGCCCAATGTTAGTTTAGATGTGCGGTATGTTGCGACACCGCCAGGTAGCAAGGTTTTGGTCCCAGGACCTTCTTCCGATTGACTCGCGCTAGGAGCGCTCGGACAGGCTGGTGCCTTACCACTTGGCAGACTAAAGTTCGTCTTAATACAACTGCCATATTGTACCATGAGTCGACTGGTCGCTTCAAATGGCCGACTAGGTTAAAATAGACAGGATGAGCAAACGCAAACTACCAGTAGTGGAACTTAGACTCGATAGTATTATTGGGGGCGGGCAAGCTATTGGTACGCTTGATAGCGGCAAAAAAACTCTAGTGTGGGGCGGACTGCCTGGCGAAAAAGTCGAGGTGCAGGTCACCAAAAAGAAGTCCAGCCTCAACGAAGGTTATGTAACCAACGTAATCGAAGCCTCAGCCGAGAGGGTCGAGCCAACCGATCCAGATAGCTATCTATCGACGAGCCCTTGGCAAATAATGTCAGCGGCAGCCGAACAACACTATAAGGCAGCTTTGATCGAAGAGGCCTTCGAACTCCACGACATCGTACTGCCTGACCCTATTGATGTCTACAGTGATGGCAACCTATACAGCTATCGCAACAAGGTCGAATTCAGCTGGTGGTGGGACAACGAAACCAGCAGCCTAGATTTAGCCTTCTTCAGGCGAGGTAGCAAAGGAAAGATTCCTGTTAACGGCACTAGCCTGGCGCGCCCCGAGATCAATCAGGCATCTATCAGACTACGCGATCTGCTGCGTAGCAAAGCAGCCGAAGCTCGCGACCTAAAAACCGTGATTGCTCGTAGCGACCAGCAGGGTAACGTAGTGCTACAGCTATACGTCAAGCGTGAAGACTACGCCGTGTTTAGCAACCAAGAAATAGCCGATCTAAACATTCAGGGCTTTGAGCTGATCTACTCCAACCCCAAGAGTCCGGCTAGTGTTATCACCAAACGCCTACAGTCCTGGGGCGAGGTTAGTTTAACGGACACCATACTCGAGGTGCCATTTAGGTATGCTGTTGAAGGATTTTTCCAAATCAATCTTCCGGTTTACGAACAAGCTCTAAAGGATATGTCCCAGTGGGTGCCAAGTGGCAAAAAAACAGTCGACCTATACAGTGGTGTGGGCAGCATTGGCCTTACGATTGGCGGTGACGATGTCACGTTGGTCGAGATCAATCAGCATGCCGTACGCGAAATGAACCAGAACATTGCCCGACTTAATCGCGACGGCTCAGTTCGGGCAGTGCTGGCCCCCAGCGAAGAGGCACTAGAATACATCAATAGCGATATCACTGTAATTGTTGACCCCCCAAGAGCGGGACTCCACGACAAAGTAATCAACCGTCTACTAGAAACTAGCCCAGCGCGAATCATCTACCTAAGCTGCAACCCGGTAACACAGGCTCGTGACACTGCGCTACTTGCTGAGCAGTACGGCGTCAGACACCATCGCGGCTACAACTTCTTCCCACGAACTCCGCACATCGAACACCTCATTGTGCTAGATAAAAAATAACGCTTTAGCTATACTAAAACCCAATGAAGCGCCGTGGATTCACTATCGTTGAAATCGTAATTATCATTGCCGTAATCGGTATTCTTGTCGGAATCGCTTCACTTTCATTCGCCTCGGTTCAGCGAGATACACGGGACTCTCAGCGAGAAGCAACGGTCAACCTGATCGCCAAAGCGCTCGAACGTTACCATGACGAAAATGGCGAGTACCCCTCTGTGCGCAGCCTGGTCAATGACCATTCAGAGAACACCGGCCAAGCGGTGGCAGCCAAACTTGGTCTCAAGCCAAGTGACCTAAAAATGCCTGGTACGCCAGAATCCATTACAAATCCACTTTCGTCGAGCAGTAGCAATGATGACCAGATTATTTACGAGGGTGACGACCTTGACTGGTTTAGTTGCGTAAACTCTGTTGACGGGGGTTGTTTTAGCTTTATGCTCACTTACAAAAAAGAGTCCGGCGAGACCGTTTCGGTTGAGAGTATATATTAAATTTAGCTGGTTTTGATACGACGATAAGTGAACTTGGCCGCCAATCGCCAGCCAGTCGCAGCATCGGTATCGTACTTTAGGATCTCACCTGACTTTACTTCGCTAATTTGAACTAGGGCAGGGTTGTACGGAGCTAGCGTCCGGTAGAATATGAGGTCGTTGCTGGTGACGTTAGTGCGCCCAGGAAACACTTCCTTGAACTTTTGTTCACCAATGTAGTCAAAATAATCAGGCTGACCCTTGGGTGGCAAGTATAGCTCTGCCTTCAGACCCATGCGTGTAATGATTTTTTTAATGTCGCCCAGTAGCAACTTGGATGGTCCGCTCACATAGGCGAATAGTTGCTTCTTGCTCGTCAAAAAAACTGTCGCCTGAGCAGTACGGCTGACAGGTATCTGTCGAGCAATCACCTGGCTGATGTCAACATCCAGGCCAAAACGCTCCTTGGCTATTTGCTCCAGGGCCAAATCATCATATATTTCGCCGTTCATTGATACTATTGTACTACGTTAATCAAGTCCCACCTCAACAACCCTGGCTATAAGACTTGAAAACACCGGTATACAGTGTATAATCGCTTACACTTAAGGGACACGGAGTTAGTATGATAGCAAGTTCGCCAATATTGCGCCTAGAGCCACAGCCTGACTTTCCAGCTACTGATCTTACGCCTGGAAATACCGAAATACTTAAATACATAATTGGCCACGAGGCAGGCGTGACAGCCTACGGTTCCCATTTAGAGTCGCACCAGCGACAGCTGCACCTTATTGCAAATAGGGCTTTAAGCTTTACAGGAACACAAACGGACAATTCACCGCGTGAAGATAGTGCTTTCAGTAGCGGATTCTCAGCCATGGAGACCATTACGGCGGCAGTTGGAGGCGAGGGTCGTACATACAATATGGCAGACGCCAGCAGACAGGCAGCCATACTACTGATTCAGCCTGGCGAATCAGTCGAACTTGACCTTGTCAGCCAATCTATGTTCTGGCAGGACACTCAACCCAACGCCTGGAGCGTAGTTGCCGAAGCTGGCGCGGCAAAAGGCGAAAGCCTGAGCGAGCTGCGAGCGAGAACAATCGGTGCCTTTGTGGCCTATAAGCTACAATCCAAACCGGACCCGATCCAGTCTATGATGCTACACTGGTAGTAATGGATTTCGATACGGCTTATGCGTCACTAAACCCGGCCCAAAAAAAGGCAGTGGACTCGATAGATGGCCCACTGCTTGTGATTGCCGGCCCTGGCACCGGCAAAACCCAGCTACTGAGCGCTCGGGTGGCCAATATTCTCCAAAAAACCGACACTCTACCTGAAAATATTTTGTGTTTAACATTCACTGAAAGTGGCGCTAGTAATATGCAGGAGCGCTTACGCCAGTTCATCGGTCAAGCTGCATACGATGTAAATATCAGCACCTACCATGCCTTTGGTCGAGATATACTCTCTCGGGCCACAGACTACATCGACGATCGACTCGATACCCCAATCGACAGCCTCCGTCAGCATCAGGTCATTGAATCAATCGTAAAGCGTCTCGACTGGCGCGACCCGCTCAAGCAAACTCAGTACCACCTCAAAGATTTAATCGCCACAATCAGCGAAATCAAGCGAGCACTCCTGACACCAGAACAAATACGAGCCATCGCCAATGAGAATAGTCAATTTATCGACCAGGCTAGTGTTCATATTGGTCAGATTTTTGAAGGTATCGGCCGTATGCCATCAAAGATTGAGGCTGGGCTAGATATATTCGGGCGACTCCACCAGGCACTACAAGGGCTAGCTCCCGACACGGCTATACATCCGCAGCTAGGCAGCTTAGCCGAAGTAGCCATCATGGAGCTTGACCTTGCAATTGACGAAGCAAGTGCCACAGACTCGACCAAACCATTGACCGCCTGGAAGAACCGCTGGCTAGCCAAGGACACTTACGGACAATTCGTTCTGGCGGGCGACATCGAAAACCGCCGACTAAAGAGCCTGGCTAATGTTATCGAGAGTTATCAGAACGAACTGGCTAGCCGTGGATGGTACGATTTTGATGATATGATTCTGCGAGCGATTAGCACTTTAGAGTCGAATGATGATCTACGCTTTAGCCTGCAAGAGAGATACCTATATATACTGCTCGATGAGTACCAGGACACTAACGCAGCCCAGGCTCGATTAGTCCATTTACTAGCCGACAACCCGGTCAACGAAGGCCGACCTAACATAATGGCGGTGGGCGATGACGATCAGGCGATATACGCCTTTCAGGGCGCCCAATACTCAAACATGTACGATTTTTACGCCAGCTACAAAGACGTAAATGTCATTAGCCTGACCGAAAATTATCGATCTCACGCTGATATCCTACAGATGGCCGAAAACATCTCAAGCCAGATAGCTGAACGGCTATACAAGCGCTTCGATGGCACCACTAAACAGCTGGTTGCAAGTAACCAGTCCATCAAGGAAGCCAAAATCATTCGCCGTGAATTCAAAACGTCAATCAGTGAATTCGACTACGTCGCCGAGTCAATCCAGAGTCTCATCTCAAAAGGCGTCAAGCCAAGCCAGATTGCCGTCCTCGCTCCTAAGCATCGCTTACTGGAAGAATTTGCCGGCTTCGCCAGCCAGCGGGATATTCCGCTCACCTACGAAAAGCGCGAAAACATCCTAGATTCAGCTGTCGTACACCAACTCGTTACTATGGCGAGGTTGATTCGCTATCTAGCCGACAACGATCGCCGAGCCGATAGTTTATGGCCAGAAGTACTTAGTTACGAATTTTTGGCTATACCAATAAGCACCATTTGGCAGACCGGCTGGCAAGCCCGCGCTGCTAAAGCTACCTGGGCGGAGCAGCTACTGAAAAGCGACAACGACAGCCTCAAGAGTATTACTAATTGGCTGCTCGCCATAGCCAGTCGCGTCAACACCGACTCAGCTGACCTAGTGCTAGATTACCTGCTAGGCATCCAGCCGATTGCAATAAACCAGCCTGACCAGCCAAAAGCGACCAGTCCAATGCTGGAGTGGTTAAGGTCGACTTCGGAATCAGACTTCTATAATGCACTGTCAAACGTCGCCGTCCTCAAGGCGAAACTAAAGGACTACTTTGCCGCCACCGGACAGACTGTCAAAACCGACCAACTCATCGAACTGGTCGACGCCTATCAGGCTGCCGAAGAACGGATGCTAAACACCAGCCCTTATCACCAGGCCGAAGATTCGGTCAGCCTAATGACGGTATTTAAGGCCAAGGGCTTAGAGTATCAGTATGTCTACATGCTGTCCGTCGACGACGAAGCCTGGGGCGGCAGTGGCCGTAGCCAAACCAACAAACTAACCCTGCCGGCCAACCTGGCGCCGACTAGACACAGCGGCGCTACCGAAGATGAACGGCTCCGCCTATTGTTTGTAGCTCTCACACGAGCCAAGACTCATCTAGTGCTCACCAGTAGTATTAGCAGCTATAGCGGCAAACAAATCCGTCGGCTAAAATACCTCGACGAACGCGAGGATGAGTCGGGCAGGGTAGTCAGCCACGCGATACCAGAGACTCAAGACCAAACGGTCATACAGGATGACCGCGAAAGCGCCTCGCCACAAGCCCTAATCCTGAGCTGGCAGAGCCAACACCTAAATGGCACTAACGACATAGAACTTAAGCAGCTACTAGTCGAGAAGCTTCAAAATTACCAACTTAGCCCAACCGATCTCAACCTATTCCTTGACACTCACTACGGTGGACCAGAGAAATTCTTACTATCCAAGCTGATTGGCTTCCCGAGTCCATCTAACATCGACGCCGACTTCGGCAACCTGATTCATAGCAGCCTTCGGTGGCTACAGTCACAACTATCACACAACCAAAAACTTCCGACCATCGATCAGCTTTTGGCCGAATATAACCGGCAGCTTGAGACCCTAAACCTCGATGAGTTCGACAAGAGTATCCTAAAGCAAAAGGGCGAAATGAGCCTCACGACATATCTCGATAAGCGCGGAGCAGCCTTTAGGCCGACCGACCGAGCCGAAATGAGCTTCAAATACGAAAACGTCCGCCTCGGCGACGTACACCTGACTGGAGCAATTGATCGACTCGAAATTGACAAGGCTAACAAGCAAATAACCGTTGTTGACTTCAAAACTGGTCACCTAAACCCCGAAAAACGCTACAAGTACACCCGCCAGCTTTATCTGTATAAGCTACTGATCGAAGGGAGCCAGACCTATCGCGGCTATAGCGTCTCGTCGGGTAGGTTAGAATTTGTTGAGCCAGACAGTCAAACTGGGGAATTAGCCCCACCGCTAGAAGTTAGCTTTTTGACCAAAGATATGGACCGCACCAAGCAGCTTATCAAGATAGTCTGGAAAAAGATAAAACACCTCGATCTACCAGATATAAGCACCTATCCAGCTAGCCTAGCTGGTAGCAAGCAGTTCGAGGATGACCTGTTAGCTACAGCTATTGACTAAAAGCGCAAAATAAGCTATTATATTTACGGTTTCATTAGAGGCTGGAGGACCGTACACCCCGTACGCCTCGCCACTAGTGCGAACCTTGACAGGAATAGTGCAATACCCCCAGTCTCCCCTCGCGGCGCTCCGCCCGCGCAGCGAGGGGCAGTGGCGACCTCCAGTGTACCAGTCACCCAACCCCCCCCTAGGGTAGGCTGGAGCTGGAGGCTCGTCACGCAAAAGGGGCTGCGGAGCGTACCCCGGCGGGAACAGGGATGTTCCAATCGGTGAGTTTATGTACGCTCCGCAGCTCCGTCCAGCTCCATCGCGAAAGCTGAGTGGCCAATGGTCTACGACGCAGAGAAAGACTACGTACGAGACGAGTGGAATCGAGGTGTAAGGAAGTTCGACAGATCTAACCCTTATATCTGGAAGCTACTCGAGAACAAGGATCACCCCGAGGTCGCCCCGTTCATACGGGAATACGACCTCGACAGCAACACCTACTAGAAGGCACGATCGGAAGGAAGTGATGACCATGAAGGTCTGCCTCAGCTGTAAAGGCGAGGGTGGCTTCGGCGTCAAGGGGGACTGGGCCGGCTGGAGCCGCTGCAAGACCTGCGACGGCACCGGCAAGGTCGTCGACTGACGACACCCCTCGGAGACACATGCATAAATCCATATGCATGTCACAGGGCAGGTACTAGCACTATTCCTGCGTCTCCCAGTGTTTACAATTTTGTTGTAGCCGCTGGGAGACGGAGCAAACTTTCACATGACCGGCTATGTCAGGTTATAATAGATAGAGTTTATGACTAACTTTTGGGATGATTTACCACAGCCATTTTTTATTTTGGCGCCGATGGAGGCTGTCACTGATGTTGTTTTTCGGCAGGTGATTGATAGGGCTGCTCGGCCTGATGTTTACTTTAGTGAGTTCACCAACGCCACTGGCTGGGCGGCTGCTGGCGACAAGGCAATTGGCGGCCGACTCATTAAGCGCGACGATGAGTCACCGATCGTAGCTCAGTTATGGGGAGTCGTTCCTGAAGCTATGACAGCGCTGTCTAGCCACTGCCGCGAGCTTGGCTATGATGGTATTGATATCAACATGGGCTGCCCTGACTCTTCAGCGGTAAAAACTGGCGGCGGCGCTGGTATGATTCGTACACCCGAGGTTGCATCTAGCATAATTGCAGCCGCCAAAACCTCCGGCCTGCCCGTGAGCGTCAAAACTCGCCTAGGGTATAGCCGGGTAGACGAATGGCAGGACTGGCTTAGCCATATCTTACGCCAAGACGTCGTGGCGCTAACAATTCACCTCCGCACCAAAAAAGAGATGAGTAAGGCCCCAGCCCACTTCGAACTGATACCGGCCATAAAAGCCCTGCGGGACGAAATCGCACCCCAGACTAAGCTAATTATTAACGGCGACATCCGCGATCGCGCCCATGGACTAGATCTCGTACGCGAGCATGGCGTAGACGGTGTGATGATAGGGAGGGGAATATTCCACAATCCATTCGCCTTCGAATCGGAGCCCAAAGACCACAGCCGCGAAGAGCTGCTTGGCCTGCTGCGGCTGCAACTTGACCTGCATGACGATTACGCCAAATCAATTGGGCCGCGTAAATTCGACCCCCTGAAGCGCTTCTTTAAGATCTATGTCCGTGATTTTGAGGGTGCGGCTGAGCTACGCGATCAGCTAATGCACACTACCGATACCGACAAAGTCCGACAAATCCTTGATCAAATCAAAACACCCGCCTGAATATAGGCGGGTGTTTTCTAGCTAAAGATACGCGCCAAACTAGCGTCGCTTGCGTCGACGTAGCTCGGCTACCTTTAGGCGAACCTGATGTCGGTCAACTAGCTGATGAGCCTTTTCAAGCTCAATCTGATCCTTGGCTTCACGCCGTAGCTCCAGAGCGCGCTCTAGAGCGGCCTGACTCTCGGCCTCGATGATATCATCGCCATGATCTGCCTCGTCAACCAGAATACGTACACCCTTGGCACTGATGTCGACTACGCCACCAGAGATAGCGAAGTACTCCAGCTTTTGGTCGGGATCGGCTTTGTTGTAGCGGACGGCAACCACGCCTGGACGAGCCATTGTCACCAATGGCTCGTGGCCTGGGTAGATGCTCAGCTCACCGCTCAAAGTCGGCAGAGTCACCTGATAAACCTGCTGGTTTAGCTTTTCGCCTAGTAAGGTTACTAACTGCAGATCCACCGGGATTAATCCTTCTTGTCGCGAAGACTGCCGTTGACCATGTAGAACCAGTTCTCGGGCTTGTCGTCATACTTACCGGCTAGGATGTCGCTGGCATCGCGAATAGTGTCTTCAAGTTTGATGTAGACGCCGGGATTACCAGTAAACTTCTCGGCTACGTGGAATGGCTGAGCCAGGAAGCGCTGCAGACGACGAGCACGTGCTACGGTCTGCTTCTGGTCATCACTCAACTCTTCCATACCAAGGATAGCGATGATATCCTGGAGCTCCTTATACTGCTGGAGTACGCGCTGAACCTCGCGGGCCACTCGGTAATGCTCTTCGCCGACGATCTCTGGATCGAGTGAAGTACTCGAACTATCAAGCACATCAACTGCTGGGTAAATACCAATCTCAGTTAGCGCACGGTTCATCACAATAGTTGCATCAAGGTGAGCAAATGTTGTAGCCGGGGCAGGGTCGGTCAAGTCGTCAGCCGGTACGTAAACTGCCTGGACTGAAGTAATCGAACCCTTTTTGGTACTAGTGATTCGCTCCTGCAAAGCACCCATTTCTTGCTGCAGGCTTGGCTGGTAACCCACGGCGCTAGGTAGGCGACCAAGTAGGGCTGAAACCTCGGAGCCTGCCTGGGTGTATCGATAAATGTTGTCAATGAAGAGCAGAACATCCTTACCCTCATCACGGAAGGTCTCGGCCATAGCTAGACCAGACAGGGCAACCCGCAAACGGGCTCCAGGCGGTTCGTTCATTTGGCCGAACACAAGACTAGTCTTGTCGAGCACGCCAGCTTCTTCCATTTCGTAGTAAAGATCATTACCTTCACGAGTACGCTCACCGACACCTGCGAACACTGAGTTTCCGCTGTGGTATTTGGCAATGTTGTTGATTAGCTCGGTAATCAGAACTGTCTTTCCAACACCAGCACCAGCAAAGAGTCCAACCTTACCACCCTTAGTTACAGGGGCGATTAGGTCAACAACCTTGATTCCAGTTTCTAGAATTTCGGTCTTGTTAGACTGCTCAGTCAAGCTAGGGGCTGGACGGTGAATTGGCGCACGCTCACCCTTAGGGGTAGGCTTGCCATCGATAGCATCTCCAACCACATTAAACATACGACCCTGGGTCGCTTCACCAACTGGCACACTAATTGGAGCGCCGGTAGCCTTGACTGCCTGGCCTCGAACTAGACCGTCGGTACCGCTCATAGCAATTGCCCTAACGGTGTGCTCATCTAGGTACTGGGCAACCTCCAAGGTAATTACCTCTTTGTTGTGCTCGACCTCAAGCGCATCGTAGATGGCTGGCAGATCAGCACCAGGGAACTCGACGTCCACCACCACGCCGACAACCTGGATAATCTTTCCGGTGTCTTTACTCATTATTTTCTCCTTACTACTATTCATTGAGAGCCTCCACGCCACCTGAAATTTCGGCAAGCTCCTGGGTAATGGCCGCCTGACGGACCTTGTTCATTTCGAGCGTCAGGTCATCAATCAGGTCGTTGGCGTTATCGGTCGCATTCTTCATGGCTAGCATCCGCATACTGTGCTCTGAAGCTCGAGCATCGAGCAGCGCCTGGAACAGCTGAGCACCAACTAGACGGTAGGCGACGCCATTAATGACCTCAGGGATGCTAGGCTCGTATTTGGCCTCGTGCTCCTGCATATCATCGATCGCAAACTCGAAACCAGCTGGCAGCAGGCGTCGAGTTATAGCCACTTGAGAAATACTGCTTCTAAACTCGGTAAATATCACGTCGACTGCGTCGACCTCACCCGACTCAAACATATCAAGTGCCGTATCAAGGATTGAGCGTAGCTCACGGCCGGCTGGCTTGTCGGGCAGATCTTCGTAGACACCCACCACATCGACACCCTTCAGGCGACTAACAAACTGAGCCGCCCGTCGTCCGATGACCAGTGTCTTGGTAGCGACGCTCGAGGCCTTATCGGCTTCTAGCTGTCCAATGTAGGCTTTGGTGATATTTGAGTTATAGGCTCCTGCCAGACCCTTGTCGGCTGCAATCACTATCAGTAGCCGCGCTGCCACGTTACGTCGCTTAAATAGCGGGTGCTCATCAGTCGCACCTTGGGCAGCCAAGTAGGCTAGCAGCTCACTAGCAGCCCTAGTGTAGGGGGCCGATGCCTTGTCGGCCTCTTGGGCGCGGCGCATCTTGCTGGCGGCCACTAGCTGCATCGCCTTGGTAATCTGGCGTGTACTACCAACTGAGCGAATTCGTGACTTTAGGGTTTTTATAGACGCCATATTTGACTACTTTTCCTCAAAACCGCGAGCGACTTTTTCGGACACGCGATCAATTAGCTTGATCAACTTATCACTTGGCTTGTCACCGGTTTCAAGCTCTTCCATTTGCTCCTTGTGGTCAGCCCACAGAGTCGATAGCAAGGTGTTTTGGGCGTCCTTGATCTTTTCAACTGGCACATCGTCAAACTTACCGTTCGTAACTGCATAAATACTGACGTACTGCTGCCAAATACTCATCGGCTTGTACTGAGGCTGCTTTAGCAGCTCGGTCAATCGCTGACCGCGGTCAATTTGAGCCTTAGTGGCTTCGTCAAGGTCAGAGCCAAACTGCGCAAAGCTAGCTAGCTCCCTAAACTGGCTCAAGCCAAGCTTTAGGTTACCACCAACCGACTTAATCGCCTTGGTCTGGGCCGCACCACCAACACGCGAAACCGATAGACCGGCCGAAATAGCTGGGCGAATACCCTGGTAGAACAAGTCAGTCTCTAGGAATATCTGACCGTCAGTA
>Ga0079224_100006656_pt1 | contig 15377 bp, 14 predicted proteins | sample Stecom2015_FD_80414 | JGI IMG/M metagenome (GOLD analysis project Ga0079224, IMG submission 80414) | Agricultural soil microbial communities from Utah to study Nitrogen management - Steer compost 2015 | ecosystem: Environmental > Terrestrial > Soil > Agricultural land | place: USA: Utah...
CCGCTCGACGGCGACGTCGAGGACGGCATGGAGCAGATCCGCACCCTGCTCGACCTCGCGGGTGAGGACCCGCTGCCCACGGCCGACGGGCGCGAGCTCACGGCTCCGCTGGCGCTGTCCGGCATCCTCACCGCCCTGTACAACGTCGGGAACTGGCCGGTGCTGACCAGCGCTCTCGAGCAGGCGATCGGTCAGTCCGACGGATCCCAGCTGATGTTCCTCGCCGACTTCCAGGCCGGACGGACCGAGGACGGCAGCTACCGGGACAACTCGACCGAGGCCAACTGGGCGATCAACTGCCTGGATCACCCCGTACGGGGCAACCTCGAGCAGTGGCGCTCCGAGGCAGAGGATCTCGCCGAGGCTGCTCCGACTTTCGGCCCGTCGCTGTCCTACGGCGACCTGTTGTGCGAGCCGTGGTCGGTCGACGGTGACGGCGTCGAGGGACCGGTGCAGGCGGCCGGCGCGGCCCCCATCCTCGTCGTCGGCACCACCGGTGACCCGGCGACGCCGTACCGGTGGAGCGAGAGCCTGACCGAGCAGCTCGCCAGCGGCACACTGCTCACCTACGAGGGCGAGGGGCACACCGCGTACGGCAGTTCCAACGCGTGCGTCACCGAGGCGGTGGACGCCTATCTCATCGACGGCGTCGTCCCCGAGGACGGCACCATGTGCTGAGTGTCGTACGTGTCACGGTCCCAGGCTTTGAAGACCCTGCCACGGGGCTTGTAGAGTGATCTGCGCTGAGACGCCGCTCGGCGTCGTGCCGCCTTAGCTCAGTCGGCAGAGCGATTCACTCGTAATGAATAGGTCGTGGGTTCGATTCCCACAGGCGGCTCCAAGACGGCCCGGCACCATGTGCCGGGCCGTCGGTGTCTATTACCACGTCTCTGCTCTTGGTCGTGCATTCGTCGTTGCGCACGAACCGTCGTATCGGTCTATAGCAGAAAGATTGTGACCTGGACGACATTGCTCGGGCGCGCTGCGCTGCGCGATCAGAGAATGACGTGATCGATGGTGTACCGCTGCTTCTAAATATCGGCCGAGCGGCGTCGGATAGACGGTGTCTGGTCGCCCGACCGTTGGCACGCGGATGTGCGGAATCGTCGTTGCAGGGTTGATAACCGGTGAAGTAGCTCTCCAGCCCGGCCATATCGGAATGACGGACGCGTCTGCACCGGCAGGATGTGCAGTGACGACTCGGTCGGTCGCGAGGCGTAGACTCCCCATGTGGAGTATCTGGTGGCGCTCGTCCCGTCCATCGGGACCGGAATTCTCTTCTATGTGGCCATCCGCGCCATCGTCACCGCGGACCGTAAAGAGCGCGCCGCCCTGCGCGAGCAGGACCGCCAGGACGCTGCGCAGGTGAGGAAAACGCAGTCCAGGCGCGCGACCGAATAGTTACCGACCGCGCTCGCATAGTTACCTCCGAGTGAGTGCGGCATGACAATTGCGGGCGAAACAATTACGCTGGTGACACGTCGGGGAACACACGGCCGTGCGTACCCGAGAAATGAGCTACTTAACGTGATGCAGGGGAGAACACATGGCCAAGAAGGTGCAAGTCCAGCTCATCGACGACATCGACGGATCCTCGGCGGACGAGACCATCACGTTCGCGCTCGACGGCGTCACCTACGAGATCGACCTGTCCGAGGAACATGCGAAGGCGCTGCGTGAGTCGTTCTCCGAGTGGGTCGGGCACGCACGCCGTGCCGGCGGACGCCGCAACGCCCGCCGGTCCTCCCGGTCGGGCTCGAGCTCGGACGCGGGCAAGATCCGCGAGTGGGCGCGCAAACACGGCTACGAGGTCTCCGAACGGGGCCGGATCTCGGCCGAGGTTCGTCAGGCCTACGAGAAGGCCAACGGCTGAGCACCTTCGCGCGAACTCACTGACGGCCGGCCGCCCGCACGGGTGGCCGGCCGTCGTGGTCCTCGTGGTGGAATGGGACCATGACCTACACCCTGGTACTGCTCCGTCATGGCGAGAGCGATTGGAACGCGCAGAACCTCTTCACCGGCTGGGTGGACGTCCCGCTGTCCGAGAAGGGCACCGAGGAGGCGCTGACTGGTGGCCGGCTCATGGTCGATGCCGGCGTCCTGCCGGACATCGTGCACACCTCCCTACTGCGGCGGGCGATCTCCACGGCCAACCTCGCGCTGGACGTGGCCGACCGTCACTGGATCCCGGTCCATCGTCACTGGCGACTGAACGAGCGCCATTACGGCGCCCTGCAGGGCAAGAACAAGAAGGAGATCCGCGACGAGTACGGCGAGGAGCAGTTCATGCTCTGGCGCCGTTCCTACGACGTTCCGCCGCCGGAGATCGAGCCGGGCACCGAGTTCTCCCAGGACGCCGACCCCCGCTACGCCGGCGAGCCGATCCCGCGCTCGGAGTGCCTCAAGGACGTTCTCGAGCGTGCCCTCCCGTACTGGAACGAGGCGATCGTCCCCGACCTCAAGAGCGGCAAGGTGGTCCTCGTGGCGGCGCACGGCAACTCGCTGCGCGCGATCATCAAGCACCTGGACGGGATCGACGACGAGACCATCTCCGGACTCAACGTGCCCACCGGTATCCCGCTCGTGTACGAGCTGGACGAGAATCTCACCCCCACACAGCCGGGTGGGCGCTACCTGGACCCTGAGGCGGCCAAGGAGGCCATCGCGGCTGTGGCCAACCAGGGCCGGTAGGCGACGACGCGCGCCCGAGACGTGGCCGGGCCGGTGGCTGCAGGTATCGCCTGCATCCACCGGCCCGGCTCGTCATCGGCCCGCTCCCGCCCCGCGGTCGGGGGGCGGGTCAGGGGTCACTGCACGTCGGTGCCGTTTGTCTCCGTCGCCACGGCGTTGGTCAGGTCTCCGGTGACGAGGAACGAGATCCGCCGGGCGATCGAGACACCGTGGTCGCCGAACCGCTCCAGGTAACGGCCGAGCAGCACGACGTCGACGATCTCCTGGCGCGGTAGCTCGACCGTCTCGTCCAACACGACCTGGAACGACTCCTCGTGGAGCTGGTCGAGGACCGAATCCTCCGACTCGATGCTGGCGGCGAGATCGAGGTCCTGGGTGTTGACGAGGCGGACCACCTGGTCTCCGACGTTGACCGCCTGTCGCCCCATCCGCATGAGCACGTCATGACCGGCACCGCGGGCGGCCGTCTCCGGGTAGCGGCCCCGGGCGACGTCGGCGACGTGCCGCGCGAGGTCGCCCATCCGCTCCAGCGTCGAGGACATGCGCAGTGCAGTGATCACCACGCGCAGGTCGGTCGCCACCGGCTGCTGGCGAGCCAGCAGCGAGACGGCCTGCTCGTCGATGTTGTGCTGGATCGCGTCGATCTTCTCGTCGGCGTCGATGACCTGTTCGGCCAGCGCCAGGTCCGCCTGCTCCAGCGCCGTGACCGCCTTGCCGATGGCCGTGGACATCTGTTCGGCCATGCTCGCCAGGTCCAGGCCGAGCTGTTCGATTTCCTGCTTGAAGATCTCTCGCATCGCGGGCTCCTTGCGCGGTCGACTGTCCGCCGTCGGCCGGGTGCCCCGCACCGCGCCGCGAACGGTACTCCTGTGCCAACCGTAGCCAAGTGGCTGGCCGTGTACGACCGGTGGCGCCGGGGTGAACGTCACGTGTCCCGCCCGGGTGGGGTCGGTGAACGCCGATCGAGCGGCATACGCTGACCCGTATGGAGCTCTGGCAGATCCTCGGCATCGTGCTGCTGGCTCTGCTCGTGGTCGCGGCCGGAGTCATCGCGTTCCTGCTCAGCGAGCGTGAGCGGCGCGGGCACGACCAGGGCGACGGCGACGGTCTCGACGACGTCGTCTCGGTGCTGTCCGTCCTGCCGCAGGCCGTGGTCGTGCTCGAGCCCGACGACGAGGTCCAGCGCGCCAGCGCGGCCGCACACTCCTTCGGCCTGGTGCGCAACGACGTGCTCGCCCACGCAGAGATCCGCGACATGGTCACCGCACTGCGCCGGGACGGAGAGATCCGTGATGCGGAGGTCGCCCTGGCCCGCGGGCCGATGGACGCCGGGGCGACATTGCGGATGGACGTGCGCGTCGCACCGCTGCGGCACGGCCGTGTCCTGGTCCTCGCCGAGGACCGGACGGAGGCCCGGCGGCTGGAGGAGATGCGGCGCGACTTCACCGCGAACGTCTCCCACGAGCTGAAGACGCCCGTCGGCGCCCTGTCGCTGCTGGCCGAGACCATTACCGAGGCGGCGGACGAACCCGATACCGTGCGGCACTTCGCCGACCAGATGCGCAAGGAGTCCGCCCGGCTGGCGACCCTCGTGCAGGAGCTCATCGAGCTGTCCCGGCTGCAGGAGCCGGACGCGCTGGTCGACGCCGAGCTCGTCGACGTCGACGAGGTGGTCGCGGAGGCGACCGATCGGGTACGTGTCGAGGCGGAGGCCCGCCGTGTGACGTTGGTGCACGGAGGGACGCGTGGCCTCAAGGTCTACGGCGACAGTGCCCTGCTGACCACGGCGGTACGTAACCTGCTGGACAACGCGGTCCGGTACTCCCGCCCGGCGGGACGGGTCTCCGTCGGCGTCTCCCGGAACGACGCCCTGGTACGCATCGCCGTCGTCGACCAGGGCAAGGGGATCGCGCCCGAGCAACGGGACCGGGTGTTCGAGCGGTTCTTCCGTGGTGACGAGGCCCGTTCGCGTGAGACCGGCGGTTCCGGCCTCGGCCTGAGCATCGTCAAGCACATCGTCAACGATCACGGGGGAACGGTGGAACTCTGGTCGACCTCCGGCAAGGGCTCGACCTTCACCATCGTGCTGCCCGAGGCGTACGCGAGTGCCGAGGACGCGCGGGCGGCCGAGCGCGAGGAGGACCCCGCGAACCAGGAGCCCGCCGGGCATCCCTCCGCCCCGGAGGGACGCCGCCGGGTGGCAGGACCCGGGGACGGATCGAGGAACCAGGCGACGAACGACCGCAACGAGCCGGCCCGCGAGGCCGACCGGACCGCCCGGCGTACCGTGCGCGCCGGACGCACGACGATGGAGGACACCTACCGATGACGACGATCCTGCTCGTGGAGGACGAGGCCTCGTACCGAGAGCCCCTCACCTTCAAGCTCGAGCGTGACGGTTACGAGGTGATCGCGGTCGCCGACGGCCACGACGCCCTCACCGCGTACGACCGGGGCGGCGTCGACATCGTCCTCCTCGACCTCATGCTGCCGAGACTGTCCGGCACCGAGGTCTGCCGCCAACTACGCCAGCGCGGCAACGTGCCGGTCATCATGCTCACCGCCAAGGACAGCGAGATCGACAAGGTCGTCGGACTGGAGATCGGAGCGGACGACTACCTGACCAAGCCGTACTCCTACCGCGAGCTCGTCGCCCGCGTGCACGCCGTGCTCCGCCGTGGCGGCGCTCAGGACGACCTTTCCCAACCGTCGGTCCTCAGCGTCGGCCGCGTGCGGATGGACGTGGACCGGCACGAGCTGAGCGTCGACGACGAGCTGGTGCCGATGCCGTTGCGGGAGTTCGAGCTGCTCGAGCTGTTCCTGCGCAACCCCGACCGGGTGCTCACCCGCGGCCAGCTCATCGACCGCATCTGGGGCTCGAACTATGTCGGCGACACGAAGACGCTGGATGTCCACGTCAAGCGGGTGCGCGCCAAGATCGAGGAAGACCCCGCCCATCCGACGATGCTGCAGACCGTCCGCGGCCTCGGCTACAAGCTCGTCACGCCGGAAGAGTGATCACGGGGTACCGGGACACGGCGCAGCGGGAGTCGACGGTCACGGGCGACGACGGCCGCACCGTTGACCTTCACTCGGCGGCGGTCGGCGTCCACTCCTCACCGTTCTCGACGGCTTCGAGGTAGTCGTCGTAGGGCGGGATCGTGCCGTCCAGCACCGGAACCTGCACCGTCATGTCACCGCTGCTCTCGCTGCTGACGACGGACGGCACCACGGCTCCGGGCTCGGCCTCGAGCGACTCGGCCGTGATGCCCGCGTTGGTGAGGTTGACCTCGTCCTGGGCGTCGATCCGGACCGGGATCGGGCTACCGCCTTCCCCGATCGTCAGGGAGACCTCCGCGGGTTCGTTCGACCGGTTCACCACGGCACCGAGGATGTGCCCGGACGTGCCGTCGCCGTCGGTCAGCACCATGAGGTTCTCCACCACGAGGGCCTGATTGAGCGGGACCCTGATGCCGTCGCTCGGCGCGTACGGGTGGGCGGTGGTGATCGGGTTCATCACCGCGCAGCCGCCGGCCAGTGCGGTGACGGCCGCGGCGCCGACGCCCAGGGCGACCAGGCGGGTGCGAGCAGTGCGGGGCACGGACATTCTCCTTCGGGCGGGGATCGGGGATCGGCGCTCGGCCCTCCCGGAGCGAGATTACCTGAGAGGTCCCAGACGGCGGCGCCACGCACGTCCGGAGAGTGCTCCCGCACGAGTGCGGGGCTGTGGGAGCCGCAGAATCACGCCATTTCGGCGTGGTAGACTGGAGGCCTTCACGACCGAGGAGCACAACACAATGACCTTCGCTGTCGGCGAGACTGTCGTCTACCCCCATCACGGGGCCGCGCTCATCGAAGACATCTCCACCCGAGTGATTCGTGGCGAGGAGAAGACCTACCTTCACCTCCGAGTAGCCCAGGGCGATCTCACGATCCAGGTCCCCGCGGAGAACGTCGATCTCGTCGGCGTCCGCGACGTCGTCGGCAAGGAAGGGCTCGAGAAGGTCTTCGACGTCCTGCGCGCGCCGTACACCGAGGAGCCGACCAACTGGTCGCGCCGGTACAAGGCGAACGTCGAGAAGATCGCCTCCGGTGACGTCATCAAGGTCGCCGAGGTGGTGCGGGACCTCTCGCGCCGCGACACCGACCGCGGTCTGTCCGCCGGTGAGAAGCGCATGTTCGCCAAGGCCCGTCAGATCCTCGTCTCGGAGCTCGCGCTGGCGGAGAAGACGGAGGAGGACAAGGCCGAGGCCATCCTGGACGACGTGCTCGCGTCCTGACCTCGCCCTGCAGCGCCGCGTGAGTGCTGGCTACCGGCCGACCGCCTGAGATGACCTCGGTCGCCGTCCTCACCTCCGCCGGGTCGGGTACTCGGCTCGGTCTCGACGTCCCCAAGGGGCTCGTCGATCTCAGTGGACAACCGCTCGTGGTTCGCGCCGCGCGTGGCCTCGCCCGGGCGGCGTGCCTCGCCGGGATTGTCATCACCGTCCCGGCGGCCGAGCTCGAGACCTTCCGCAGTCGATTCCCCGGTGGTCTCGTTCCCGGCACCGATCTGCCGGTCCGCGTCGTCGCCGGGGGATCGACCCGGCAGGCCTCGGTGGCGGCCGGACTGGCCGCCCTGGATGACGACGTCGACGTCGTTCTCGTCCACGACGCCGCCCGGTGCCTCGCCCCACCGGATCTCATCGCCGCCGTCGAGCAAACCGTCCGCTCCGGACGCCGCGCCGTGGTTCCCGCCCTGCCTGTGACCGACACGATCAAACGTGCCGGCGACCCTGGGGACGACGACGCCGCGCCGGTGCACGAGACGGTCCAGCGCACGGCGTTGCGCGCCGTCCAGACACCTCAGGGCTTCGACCGCAACCTTCTCGACTCCGCCCACCGCGCGGGAGGTCATCTCGCCGCCGACGAGAGCTCCGCGGTCTCCGACGACGCCGGTCTGGTCGAGGCGCTCGGGGAGCAGGTCTGGCTGGTGCCCGGCGACGAGCGTGCGTTGAAGATCACCACCCGCCGCGACCTGGCACTTGCCGAGATCCTGCTGCGCGAGGAGCCCGAGCTAGCGTGAGCGTCATGCAGCTGCGCACCGGGATCGGGACCGACGTACATGCGTTCGCGCAGGCGGCCTCCGGGCGCCCGATGCGGTTGGCATGCCTCGACTGGCCCGGCGAGGTGGGGCTGGCCGGACATTCCGACGCCGACGTGGCCGCGCACGCCGCCTGCGACGCCCTGTTCTCCGCCGCCGGACTGGGCGACCTCGGGACGCAGTTCGGGACCGACGATCCGGCCTGGGCCGACGCGTCCGGCGCAGCGCTGCTGGTCGAGACGGTCCGGCGGGTGCGTGCGGCGGGCTTCGACGTCGAGAACGTCGCGGTCCAGGTCATCGGGAACCGTCCGCGCGTCGGTGCCAGGCGCGGTGAGGCCGAGGAGGCGATGTCCGCCGCCGTCGGGGCCCCCGTGTCACTGTCCGCGACCACGTCCGACGGGCTCGGCCTGACCGGCCGTGGCGAGGGCCTGGCCGCTGTGGCGACCGCCCTGCTCACCCGGTCCACCGGCTGACCGCCCCCGCCGAGAGCGGACACCCGAACCCGCCGAGAGCGGAAACCTGAGTCAATAGCGGACGTTTGAACATCCGCTCTTGACTCAACTGTCCGCTCTCGGCGTGTGGGGGGGGACCGCCTGGTACGGGTCGGCGCTTTCCACACGCGCCATTCGGTGCCGTGCCGTCCACACCCCCCGACGTCGAGGCGGGTACGGGAGGCCACTGTGTCTCGATGGCTGACGACCACGAGCCCGGTGACCAGGATCTGCAGGTCTTCCTCACGCGCGATTACGGCAGCACCTCGATCCGGACGGCACGCCACGCGGGCGCCGTCGAGAAGCTGAGAGCCGGGGCGTGGATCGCACGACCCGATCCGGAGGAGGCTCGGTGGCGGATGCGGGAGCGCAATGAGAAGGCCCGGTGTCACGCCCTCGACCGGCAGCTGCGGTCCCCGCACCTCTTCTGCCTGGTTTCCGCAGCCCTCTTGCACGGCTGCCGGGTGTGGCAGCTGCCCACCGGCGCTGACGTCGTCCAGAAGAACACCGCAACTCGGGCACGCTCGCGGGACGTGCGCCGGCACAGCTTCTCGGTACCGGATCATGACGTCTGCCAGGTCGACGGACTGGCGGTGACCTCGCTCGAGCGCACCCTCGTCGACTGTGCGCGGTTCCTGCAGCCGCGTGATGCCATGGTCATCGTCGACTCCGGTCTCGCGCTGCTCAGCGACCCGGACAAGTGGCACCGGGAGGAGTCCGACTCCCGGGTCGAGACCGCCCGCGTGCGACTCCTTGCCCGGCTCGACGGGCTGGGCGGAAGGCGAGGTGTTCGCCGCGCCCGCGCTGTGATCACCCATGCTGACGCGTACGCCGAGTCCGCAGCGGAGTCGGTGCTCCGGTGGATCGCCGTCGCGCACGGGTTCCCGCCGCCACTGACGCAGTACCGCATCGACGTCGGTGGCCGGACGTTCTTCACCGACCTCGCGTGGCGCGTCGTGGACGGACAGGTGACGCGGATCGTGCACGCCGAGTTCGACGGCGAGCTGAAGTACGGCGGCGAGCTCGGTCAGCGCGAACTCGTCAGGGAGAAAGAACGTGAGGACCTGATCCGCGAGCGAGGGGATACGTTCCGGCGGTTCGTGTCCGGGGACCTTCGCAGCCTCCCGCGGACGATTCAGCGTCTCGCGTCGGCGTTCCCGCTCTCCGCCCGGGCGTCGTTCCGGCCGGTGCCGGATCTCCTCGGCGTGCCACGACCAGCGCGCTACCGACGCCGAAAGCGGAAACCTGAGTCATGAGCGGACGTTTGAACAACCGCTATTGACTCAACTGTCCGCTCTCGGCGTGTGGGGCTCGCGGCGCGCGACCTTGAGGGGGAGGAAGGCGGCCAGGCCGAGCGCGAGGGTGACGACGATCCCCAGCAGCCCGAAGCGCGCACCCGCCAACGCCGTGAAGACACTGATGAGGAAGGGCGAGAGGAAGCTGACCGCGCGGCCCGCCGTGGCGTAGAGGCCGAAGGTCTCGTTGACGTCCTTCGGCGGCACGATCCGGGTGAGCAGGGTGCGAGACGCCGACTGGATCGCGCCGACCTGGGCGGCGATGCCGAGCCCGAAGACCCAGAACACCCAGGTGGCGTCGACCGCGATGATCACCAGCCCGAAGGCGATCATCGTCACGAGCGTCCCGATGATGATCGGGCGCGGGCCGACCAGGTCGTCCATCCGGCCGAGCGCCCAGGTTCCGACGGCGGCGATCACGTTGGCGGCGATCCCGAAGATCGCCACCTGCACCGTGTCCATCCCGTACGAGCTCGCGGCGATGATGCCCGCGAACGAGAAGACCGAGCTCAGACCGTCACGGTAGATCGCGGCGGCGACGAGGAAGTGCAGCAGCGAGCGCTCCGAGCGCCACATCGCCACGATTCGGCGGATGATCTCCCGGTAGGCCTGGACCGGCCGGAACGGCTCGCGGACCACCTCGGTCTCGGGCGCCTCGCGCGGCCCCCAGATCATCAGCGGCACGGAGAAGAGCAGGAACCAGCCCGCGCACAACAGCGCCACACCGCGCGCGTTGGCTGCGTCCTCGGTCGGCAGCCCGAGCATGCCGCCGTCGAGCATGAACCCGAAGACGGCGATGACGAGCGCGATGACCCCGCCGACGTACCCCATCGCCCACGCGGTCCCCGAGATCCGCCCGACCGTGGTCGGCGAGGAGATCTGGTGCAGCATGCCGTTATAGAAGACGACGGCGACCTCGGCGATCACCGAGGCCAGTGCAATCAGCGTGACCCCGAGCAGCAGGTAGGACTGCTCCGGCCGGACGAACCACATCGCCGCCATCGTCGCGACCACCAGGAGCGTCGAGACCGTCAACAGCAGACGCCGATTGCGCACCCGGTCCGCCCAGGCCCCCATCAGTGGCGCGAGCAGGGCGACCCCGAAGCCGGCCACGGTCTGCGCGTTCGCGTAGACCTGCTGGCCGGTCTCGGCGTCGGCGGCGACCGTGTCGGTCACGTAGACCGAGAACACGAACGACAGGATGACGGTGTTGAAGGCGTTCGAGCCGAAGTCCCACAGGCTCCAGGCCGCGATGGTGCGCCGGGGTGCCGGCGTGGACGGCAGGTCGCCGGCGGGTGCGGCCGGTGCGGCGCCGGATTCGCGCGGGAGGGTCACACGCGAACCGTAGCGGCAGCAGTTGACCAGAGCGTGACGACGGCGCACTCGAGCGGCACCGTCACGCCGGTAGCCTGGCCGGGTGAGCCTCAGCCTGTACGACTCCGCCACGCGCACGGTACGCCCCTTCGAACCCGCCGAGCCGGGCAAGGTTGGCATCTATCTGTGTGGCGCGACCGTGCAGAGCTCACCGCACGTCGGCCACATGCGCGCCGCGATCGCCTTCGACGTGCTCTCCCGTTGGCTGCGCCGCCGCGGCTTCGAGGTCACGCTCATCCGCAACGTCACCGACATCGACGACAAGATCCTCACCAAGTCGGCCGAGGCGGGGGCGCCCTGGTGGGCGTGGGCGTACCGCTTCGAGCAGGAGTTCACCGACGCCTACGACGCCCTCGGCGTCGCGCGGCCGACCTACGAGCCTCGAGCCACCGGGCACGTGACCGAGATGGTCGAGCTCATCGAGACCCTCATCGAGCGCGGCCACGCCTATCCGGGCGATCCGGGCAACGTGTACTTCGACGTGCGCTCCCTGCCGGAGTACGGCTCGCTGACCCGGCAGGCGCTGGAGAACATGATCCCTGAGGACGCGGCGGACGAGGCCGTCTCGGTCCCCACAGACAAGCGTGACCCGCACGACTTCGCGTTGTGGAAGGCGGCGAAGCCCGGCGAGCCCGAGACCGCGTCCTGGCCGACGCCGTACGGCCGCGGCCGCCCGGGATGGCACCTGGAGTGCTCGGCCATGTCCCGCAGGTACCTCGGTGACACGTTCGACATCCACGGCGGCGGCATCGACCTGCGCTTCCCCCACCACGAGAACGAGCAGGCGCAATCCCACGCGGCCGGGTACGGCTTCGCCCGCTACTGGGTGCACAACGCCTGGGTCACCACGAGCGGCGAGAAGATGAGCAAATCGCTCGGCAACTCCCTCGTCGTCGGCTCGGTGCTCGAGCACGTCCCCGCCGCGGTGCTGCGCTACGCCCTCGGGACCGTCCACCACCGCTCGACCGTCGAGTACTCCGACGTCACGGTCGCCGAGGCCGCCGGCTCCTGGGGGCGCTTCTCCGGCTTCGTGCAGCGCGCCGCGGAGAAGGTCGGGGAGGTCCCGGCCGACGAGGTCGCTGCGGGTGGAGTCGACACACTCCCGGACGGGTTCGTCGCGGCCATGGACGACGACCTCAACCTCTCCGCCGCGCTCGCCGTCGTCCACGAACATCTCCGCGCCGGCAACACCGCCCTGACCGAGGGGGACGACGCTGCGGTGCGCACCGAGCAACTCACCGTGCGCGCGATGCTCGACGTCCTCGGCCTCGACCCGCTCGCGCAGCCGTGGCGGGAGTCCGGTGGCTCCCTCGAGCGCGACGCGCTCGAGACCTTGGTCGGCGCGGCCCTCAGTGAGCGCGACCAGGCGCGCGCAGAGAAGGACTACGCCCGAGCGGACGCTCTGCGCGAGCGACTGCACGCCGCCGGCGTCGTGGTCGAGGACTCGCCCGAGGGCGCCCGCTGGCACCTGAAGGGATCCCACTGATGCCCGGTAACTCCAAGCGCCGCGGTGCCGTCCGCCGGCCCGGTACCAAGAAGGGGCAGACCGTCGGCTCGGGCGGCCAGCGCCGCCGCGCCCTCGAAGGCAAGGGGCCCACGCCCAAGGCCGAGGACCGGCCCTACCACCCCGCTGCCAAGCGCAAGGCAGCGCGGGATAAGCAGGAGGCGCGCCGCCCCGCCCGCCCCGAGACAGCCGCAGGGCAGCGAGCCGCCAAGGTTCGCGCCGCCGTCGGGGTCGACGCGGAGAGCGAGATCATCGCCGGGCGCAACGCGGTCACCGAGGCGGTCCGTTCCGGTGTGCCGCTGCGCCGCGTGCTCTTCTCGGGCGGCAAGGCCGCCGACGACCGGGTCGCCGAGGTGGTGCGCACTGCCACCGCGCTCGGCACGCCGCTGGTCGAGATCTCCCGCAGCGACCTCGACCACCTCACCGAGGGGGCCGTCCACCAGGGCGTGGCCATCGAGGTCCCGCCGTACGACTACTGCGACGTCGAGGACCTGCTCGCTGCCGCCGACCGCTCCGGTCGTCCGGCGCTCGTGGTCGCGCTGGATGGTGTTACGGACCCGCACAACCTCGGCGCGGTGCTGCGCAGCGCCGGCGCGTTCGGAGCGCACGGCGCGCTCGTGCCGGAACGCCGATCGGCCGGGGTCACTGCGACGGCGTGGAAGGTCTCCGCCGGTGCGGCCGCCCGCGTTCCGGTCGCGCGGGCCACCAACCTGGTCCGCGCCCTGGAACACCTCAAGGAGGCCGGGTGCTTCGTCGTCGGCCTTGACGGCGAGGGGCCGGTTCCGGTCCGCGACCTCGAGCTGGCCACCGAGCCGCTGGTGCTCGTCACCGGTTCCGAGGGCAAGGGCCTGTCCCGTCTGGTGCGCGAGACGTGCGACGTTGTCACCTCGATACCGATCGCGACGTCGGTGGAGTCGCTCAACGCCGCGGTGGCCACCGGCATCGCCCTGTATGAGATAGCCGACCGCCGTTGACTCTCTGATGCATGCGCTCAGATGCGGTGTGGCGGACGGAGCCTCTCGGTAGCCAACGCAGGCGTTTCGGCGAGTCGATGAGACACCGTTGGTCACGGTTCGGTAACGGCCATGGGAAGCTATGACCTGGGCCGATATGGTCACAGCGTCGCACCACGCGACAAGTTGAAGCCGGCCGAGCGCCTCCCGACGTCGAGGTGTGGTGTCCGGATCGGACCATGAGGCCTCGGCCTCAATGACACAAAGATGGGGTTTCTGAGTGCAAAAACCTTCAAGATGGCGCAGTCGAATGGCTGCTGGTATCGCTGTCGGAGCCGTGGGCGCTCTGGCCGCGGCTGGGGCAATGGCGCCGGCCGCCGCACTACCGACGGATCGGGCAGAGGCCGAGGGCCGTTTGCTCGGCGGCACCGTCGGCTCAACGGACTTGGACGTGCTCGCTGAACTGGCGCCGGCATACAACGCCGACCCGAGTCAGCCCGGCGAGACGGCCAACCCGCTCGACGTCTCCGTGCTCGAGGCGCTCAACATCGACCTCGGCGACGGCGTTCAGCTCCTCGGAGAGAACGGTGTGATCGGCGTCGGAGCGCTGGGCCAATACTCACGGTCCGAGGAGGGAGATGTCCCCTTCGCCTCCTCCGGTGCCGTCAACGCCGACGGGTCGATCGCTTTCGGTGGCGGCGACCCCGCCCAGAACGCGTACCTCGACCTCGGCCCGTTGCTGGGGCAGGCGGGCCTGGACGATGTTCTCTCGGACGCCCGGCTCGAGCTCGGGGCACTCTCCGCCTCGGCAACGTACGACGCGGAGAACAACCCGGTCGGTGACTACCAGGTGGCCGACGGCACGTTGGTGCTCGTGAGTCCGGCCGTTGCCGGTCTGAGCGGTGAGCTGACGGGTGCGCTGGGTGAGGTCTCCGAGCCGATCAACGATCTGGTGGGCGCAGACGGGGCGATCAACGGTGCAATCAATCCGCTGCTCGGCACGCTCGCCGGTGCGATCGACCCGCTGCTCACTATCGTCGGTGGCGGTGTCGAAAACCTTGGTGTGACGGCTGCGCTCGACGTCGACCTCGAGGCGGCTGTCGAATCCGTGCTGGCCGAGCCGATCACCAGCGAGGACAGCGCGGTCACGATCGACTTCAGCACGGGGGAGGTCAGCATCGACCTCGCCAGGCTCATCGCCGACACGCAGGGCGGCACCTACGACGGGACGCTCAACGGGCTCGACCCCAACACGGAGATCCTCGAGCCCGGCCTCATCCAGGCGGCGCTCGACGGGGCGATCGGGAGCATCTTCGACCAGATCCCCGCGCTCGTGGTCAACGCGGTCACCGACGCGCTGAACGCGGCTGAGCTCACCATCGAGATCACCGGCGACGTCGAGGGGCCGGTCGGGGCTCCCCTCGGTTCGCTCCAGATCAACATCGCCGGCGCGCTCGGCGACTTCCTCGGCGTCGAGGGCTCGTCCCAGCCTGAGATCGATCTGGACGGCACGAGCATCGTCGGTCTCCCGGTCGGCGGACTGCTCCAGCCGATCACCGAGGTGGTGATCGACGAGCTGCTCCCCGCCCTCGTCACGCCCATCAGCGACGCGATCACGGACGAGGGGACCCTGGACACGATCTTCCGTCCGCTGGTCGAGGGGGTCCGTGACCTACTGACGCCGCTTGGTTCGCTCATCAACGAGAACCTCGTCTCGGTCGTGGTCAACGTCCAGGAAGAGCCGGGTGACTTCACCACCGAGGACGCCCTGGATGAGGGCTCCTTCACCCAGCGGGCGGTGCAGATCACCCTCCTCCCGCAGGTCCCGCTGGCTCAGGTGAACGTGGCATCGGCAACCGTCCGCCAGGACCCGGACGACGACGATGACGACGACACCGACGCTGACGCGTCGGCGGATGTGGATGCGGATGCCGCAGCAGACGTGGACGCGTCGGCGGATGTGGATGCGGATGCGTCGGCTGATGA
>Ga0079224_100006658_pt1 | contig 15376 bp, 11 predicted proteins | sample Stecom2015_FD_80414 | JGI IMG/M metagenome (GOLD analysis project Ga0079224, IMG submission 80414) | Agricultural soil microbial communities from Utah to study Nitrogen management - Steer compost 2015 | ecosystem: Environmental > Terrestrial > Soil > Agricultural land | place: USA: Utah...
CGCTGCCATGCCTTGACCTCGGAGGGGGGAGGGGCAGCGCCCGGTGGAGTTTCGCACGTGTTCGGCGATCAGTTCGGCCAGGGTGGCCTCGTTGGGCGAGAGCACGTTTTCGACAGACAGCCGCAGTGCCGGCACGGAACCGTCGGGCCGCATCACGTGGTCACCGAGAAGCGTAGCGGCGACCTCCCGGTCCCGAAAGACCATCACCCAGAAGGCTGGTTGTGCTGATTGACAAGGTCTCGCACGGCACTCACTTGACAGGTGCGTAGCTCGCAATGGGTACTGGACCGATGGCTACGCACAGTAGCTGTTGTCGGGCCGTTTGCCTGCGCGAGAGATGCGCCAGTTGACGTAATGCGCCTAATGTGGTAGAGGGCTCGCTCGTTGTGTGGCAGGTGCGGCGAGCCTCTTGTCCGCAGCGCTTTGCCGATGGTGACGGGAGCCTGTCGGGACACGAGTTGTATGCCTATAAGGCTCAGCTCATTCCCCATTCTTGTCACCGACAGTAGCCATTCTGGCTATTTCGGTTACTCTCCGAAAGAAGAATCCCGCCGCCGTAGTGCTCTAAGGGCGCGATCCGGTCCAAGTGAGAGTCCCGGTGCTGTTGGGCTTGTGTCGCCCAACTCGGCATTATCGTCAGTCTGAGCAAGAGGTGAAATGGGCGCGAATGCGAACGTCGTCCCTGTTGATACGAGTACCAACGTTCGAGCGGCGATAGTCACCCAAAGTAATCACTGACTAGGGCATCTGAGTCGCCTCGTTGTGTCGACAGTGACTGAGGAGTATTTTCGTGCCCCACCTGTACCCAAGGTCGCACATGCCCCACATGTCGTTCATTAGGTGTACAGTTTCGGCTACGCGAGTTAGCTCCATACCTGAGGAGGTACGAGCTTATGTTTGGGGAGAGGTGTGTGCGTAGCCCACACACCGATAAGTCAAGGCAGGAGGAAGGGTGACTCGTCGTCGCGCGCCTACTGGGCGCTCTATACCCAACAACAGGAGGAGCGGCGCCACCCCAGCTGCAAACCCGGAAGGCGCCGCTCCTTCGTCGACACGCGACACCGCAAGGTTGCTGCGGATACAGTCGTCGACTCGCCTTATGGTAAGTCACGGGCCATCGTCCGACGAAACTGCCCCGCTGTGTAGGGTCTCAGCACACTTCCGCATACCTCTGCCGCGGTGGCGACATCTGCTGTCGGGGTTGCTGCTCGTGGCCTTCACCACCTGGGGATTCATCCCGCCCGCAGCCGTACCGCTACCACCTCAAAGTAGAGACCACCAGCTGGACTTGCCGCTGTCCTAGATCCGTGATGCATGCAGTTGCGCAACCATGGAACCCGAGTTGCGCCCGCGTTGCCCTGGATCGTTAGCGCCGGAACTCCCCAGCCGCGCAGGCGCCTGAACGGCAGTAGCGCGACAGTCGGAGTGTTGGGGCCCTGCCGTTGGCGTACCCCGTTGACGACTTCTCCCCTCGGCGCAGGGCGATCAACCTCTCCGCGGTGTCAGAGTGGACACTCGTCGGACAGGACCTACTGTCAACGTTCTGCTTCGACGAGTGCCCACCCCCGAAACGTCGATCTCGCCGGCGGCGATGTATAAGCAGGAAGGACTTATGACCTACGAATTTGAGCAGCCCCCGCCGTGGGAGCGGCTGCGGCGGCTGTCTGAAATGTCCATGTTGGAACGGCGCGTATCCGCCACAAAATGGGCTAATGAGCTCGTGAGCCACCATGGTCTGGACGCGATGCCCCGAGACTTCCAGCTCGCCCACCGGGACACGATCGCTGCGGTAATCCTCGCTCTCGCGGACCAGCAGAGCCCGCCTTGGACAGAGCAGGAAGAGGAGGACGTCAGCGCCAGCCGATCAGAGGAAGCGGTGGGATGGCACGAAGACATCGCTCCTTCTACGTCCAGCTCGAAAGCAGCGCCAGCGCATGTGATCCGCACCTGGGCACAGAAGAACGGCATACCCGTCAGCGAGCGCGGCCGGATTCCGATGTGGGTCATCAATCGCTATCACAAGGAGCGCTCCGCCCGGAGCACCGTGGAGGAGCACATGAAGGCGGCCGTCCACGACGGGCAACTTCCCCTAGTAGAGGTTGGGGGTACCGACCTCAACGATGCCGCTAATGACCTACCCCCGCAGGATACAACCAGCAGCAAAGTGAGTGACTTCCTCCAGATTCTGCGTGGAGAATCCCACCCCGGCTGACTCAGAGCTGAGGACGGGAGAGTCACGCGTCCCTGGTTCGCCGAGCTGGAAACTCGTTCTAGATGGAGGCATGCGAGTGTTTGGTCTCTCGACTGAACGGGGCGACCGCCAAGACGCCCGGCCGTGCATTCGGTCCACGCCGCAGCGTGCGGTCGTGGGGATGGAGCCAGGAGACGTTAAATGAGCCTTTCGAAGCTACCCATCAAGGACTCCTATAGAAGCGACACCAGTGACGTAGCCCGTGATTTTTATATTCCCGTGCTGTCTCAGGCAGCCAGCTATGACCGTGCGGTCGGCTACTTCACGAGTGCTTCCCTAGGGCTGGTGGCTCGTGGCATCGAAGAGATGCAGGCGAACGGCGGCAAGATTCGTCTTGTCGCCGGCCCGCTACTCTCGCCTAAGGATATTGAGGAGATCCGCCGGGGTTACGAGTACCGAGAAATTATTCAGCGTGCTATCACCCGGCAAGTAGATCCCGGGACGCTTGACCCCCTTACGGCCGAAAGGCTTGGACTGCTTGGCACGTTGATCGCTGAGCAGAGTCTAGAAATCAAGATCGCTGTAGTAGCGGGAACCAGCGGGCTTGGTATCTATCACGAGAAAATCGGCATCGTCAGTGACGTCATCGGGAACAGACTCGCATTCACTGGATCGCTGAATGAGACGCGTGCCGCGATGGAGGACAACTTTGAGTCCATCGAGGTTTTCGTGTCGTGGGAGCCGGGAGATGCACGTCGAGTTGATCGCATTCAGAAGAACTTCGCCCAGCTTTGGCTGGGTAGGACAGATGGACTGGAGGTACTGGAGTTCCCGAAAGAAGCAGAAGATCGGCTGCTGGAGCTGGCAAGACGCGAAGTCACGACCGTATCGACCGCCGCCACTCCAAAGCCTCGTGACGGTCGTTCCGCAGAGATCGATGAGTACGGCTGGGCAAGCACTCCGGACGACGTCAAGCTGCGTGACTACCAGAAGGAGGCCATCACTAAGTGGCTTCAGGCAGGAGCGCGCGGGATCTTCGAGATGGCGACAGGGACGGGGAAGACCATCACCGCTCTGGCAGCGCTTGATCAAGTCGGCCGCCAGCTCAGAGCGCACAAGAGCTCCCTTGTAACCGTCATCGTGGTACCTCTTCTCGACCTTGTGGAACAGTGGGCACAGGAGCTCAACAGATTCGGCATTGTTCCGATCAAATGTCGTGATTCAGCTGCCACCTGGACGGCTCAGGCGCACAACGCGCTTGCCGGCCTTCGACCGGGACGGGCCGTGACTTTCGTGGTCACCAATAAGACCTTCCGATCACCGCCGTTTCAAGACGTTCTGTCGTTGGTAGACGACGATCTTTTGATCATCGCGGATGAGGCGCATCATCTGGGAGCCGAGCACAACCGCTCAGGGCTGCCAGAGCATGCTCCGTGGAGGTTGGCCCTCTCAGCTACGCCGGAGCGCTGGTTCGATGAGGAGGGTACCGAGGCGCTTCGTAGCTATTTCGGAGAAACACTGATCAAGCTCGGGCTCAAGGAGGCGATCGAGCTTGGAGCGCTGACCCGATACCGGTACCGTCCGGTCCTGGTCCCCCTCACCGAGGAGGAAGCCGCGTACTACACCCTGCTAACCAGCAAGATCGGCGCACTCTACGGGCAGGTCAAGGGTGGCAAGGGGAAGGCCCGGGACGACGCAGAGGCGCGACTCGGGCAGCTGCTCAATCGGCGAGCCAAGGTTCTGGGCCACGCTGAAGGGAAGATCAGAGCGCTGCACGAGGAGATCAAGAAGCGTCGCGACGACCCCTTCCAACTGGTCTACTGCGCTGAGGGTGGGCGCCCGCAAGAAGACGATCCGGTGGGCGGCGACCGGCAGGTGGATCAGGTGCTCGATCTGCTCGGCAATCAGCTCGGCATGCGGGTGCATTCCTACACCTCTTACGAATCCAAGCAGGAGCGACGCGAGATTCTTGGGTCTTTCGCCGCCGGTCACATCGAAGCACTGGTCTCCATGCGGTGCCTGGATGAGGGCGTCGATCTTCCGGACGCTCGAACTGCTTATCTCCTTGCTAGTAGCAGCAACCCTCGACAGTTCATCCAACGTCGGGGGCGAATTTTGCGCCGGGCCGCAGGAAAAACTGAGGCCGAAGTGTTGGATTTCGTTGCGGTGCCACCCCAGGACCGCGATCTGTTCGAGACGGAGAGGACTCTCTTCCGCCGGGAGATGCAGCGCTTTATCGAGTTCGCCAAGTACTCCGAAAACTACGGTGAGGCGCTATCTGAGCTCCGTGATCTACGGGAGTACTACGAGCTCATGGATGTATAAGGAGATGTTTCGATGGCTGACAAGCTAGATCAACAGGATCTCGAGGAAATCGAGCAGATCCTGAACGGCATCAGCGACAACGCCTATGAGGTCATCAGGATGGTCACCGCGCTTGAACAGGAGTATCTCCACAAGCCCGAGCCCACAGCCCGGAATGCTGTCCGGGAGGAGATGGTGAAGAAGGTCGAGGGCATCGTGTAATGAGGTTCATCTCCGTCGAACTTGAGAACTTCCGCCCTTATCAAGGTATTCAGAAGGTTAGCTTCGCTCAGCCTTCGGAGACCAACGTCACTGTCCTGTGGGGTACCAATGGTGGCGGCAAGACCACCCTCCTGAACGCCTTCACCTGGGCTCTCTATGGAGTGCTCAGCGACGATGTCGAGAACAAAGATCAGTTGATTAACACTGCAGTGTGGAATGGTGCCCCCGAAGGGGCTCCCCTGACTGCTGCAGTTACTATCGAGTTCGAACACCGCGCTGTGACCTACATCCTGAAGCGGTCTGTTCATGCGTCCAAGCACGGCGCAGTCCAACCTCGGCCGAAACCGAGCCTCCAGTTGTGGAGACGTGAAAGGAATGGCAACCTCGAATCGTTGGGTAACCCCGATGGACACCTCGGCCACATGCTGCCCGAGCGTCTCAGCCGTTTTTTCTTCGTCAACGGTGAGCGCATCGAAGCCTTGGTCAAGCACGAAGGGGGCGATGAGGTACGCGACGCTGTAAAGACTCTTCTCGGGCTCGAGGCGGTGGAGCGTGCGGTATTGCACCTCCCCAGGGTCGCACAGAAGTTGCGCCAAGGACTCAAGGCGGAGGGGGCCGCGCAGCAGAAACTGGACGACCTCCTCAAGAAATTGGAGGACGCCGACCGAAAGATCGAGGAGTGCCAGAGACGTCGCATCGCGGCCGAGAAGGAGATGAAGCACTTCGAAGTCGAGATACATCGACTGAACCTAAGGATGACGCAGCTCGCCGAGGCGAAAGAACTTCAGCAGAACCGGTATCGGCTGGATGATCAGCTGAAGCGGGTCCGCGCATCGCGCTTGGAGCAGGAAGACAAACGCGCCAAGCTGGTGGGAGCCAGTGGCTTTCTGAGCTTCATCCCAAGCATGCCAGACAAGATCACCGCTGTCTGTGAGAAACTTCGCGAACGCGGTGAGCTGCCGGCGCCTCTCAAGCGGGACTTCGTCGACGCTCTGCTCGAACGCGGGACTTGTATCTGCGGAACAGTCCTGGCTGATGGCAGCCCACACCGCAATGCTCTCGAACATTGGCGTGCCCGTGGTGGACTTGCCGAGGTAGAAGCGGCATGGAACCAACTCCAGGGTGTCGTGGTGACTATCGAGGAGCAGCGGACGCAGATGCACGACGCACTGCGAGGGTTCGATGAGCGAATCGCGGAGTCCCAGGAGACGGAGCGTCGCCTTGAGGATGACATCGCTGAGATCGGGCACAAGCTCAAAAGCCTGCCGGACGAGGAGGTTGTCCAGACCGAGCAGAACTTGGAGGACGCCAAGCTCGCCCGGGATGAGAGGCTGGCGTCGATCGGAGCACTGGGCGCGGACATCCAGCGGCTTGAACGCGAGAAGGGGGAACTGCAGAAGCAAATCGAGAAGCTCGAAGTCACGGATGCGCGTAGCCGACGGATCAAGAACAGGATCATGGCCATCGAGGAGGCCAACAACGCGCTCACCAGGGTGCTAGAGATCCTTTCACAGGGCGTCCGACGGAGACTCGATGCCCGCATCCAGGAGCTTTACCGGCTGGTATCGCTGAAGAACTACCAGCCTGAGCTCACCCCTGACTTCGACCTGGAGCTTTGGGATACAGACGGCGGAGAGCGGATTCCGGCTCCCAAGTCCACCGGCGAGAACATGTTGTTGTCACTCGCCTTCGTCGGTTCGCTCATCGGTGAGGCGAGAGCTGCCGAAAGCGGGGGGCGCACACTCCTCCAAGGGATCGGTGGCGACTTCCCGGTGGTGATGGACGCAGTGTTCGGCAACCTGGACGACGATTACCGAAAAGCTGTCGCGGACTTCCTGCCGAGACTCGCCTCCCAGGTGGTGATTCTTACTAGCAAGGCCCAGGCTGGTGAGATCGTTGAACAAGAGCTGCTCCCGCGTCTCGGCAAGCAGTACGTGATCACTACGCACACGACCAAGACCAGCGTGAGTCATGCCACCGAGACACTGACGCTGAACGGCAGAGCCTATCCCTACCAAGTCGTCGGTTCCGATCGCACTGGTGCCGAGCTTACGGAGGTCCTGGACTGATGGTCCTCAACGCGGATGTTCGTGTTCGCAGGCCCCTGAAACATCAAGAGCTCATCAGCCGGCTGACCGTCAAGGAGGACGGTCCGTTCCTCCACTACTGGCAGGTTCTGACCTTCGCGGCGGCATTGGGCTGGTCGCGAGGCCGCCGCGAGAGCTTCGACAAGACCGAAGAGCCGATCCGCTATGGAATGTTCAACAACTCTGCGACGGTTGCAGCGTTGATCGATGCCATGGGCGTCCTGGAGACCCCAGATGACCCGGGCATCATGTCGGATGATCGCTTGCCCGAGCGAATCAGGGTGTTCGAGGAGTACGCCAACGGTGGGCTCGGCATCATCCAGGGTGAGCTCAACAGTGGCGCCCACGTACGACCCATGGATGTGATTCTGAATCTTTGCCGACGGGGGATGACGCAGAGCGAAAGCAGGCTGCAGGACATTCTCGGTTCGCGGCTAGTCGGCTTCGGAACGCCCAACTTCGACTCCTGATCGTGGACCTCGCTCGGCGATCGCCGAGCGAGGTCGTTTCAATCGCGATATCAGTGGAGTCTCCGGCGAACGGGAGTCCGATGTCTGCGTTGTCCTGGGAGAGTGATCGCCGTCTCACAGCGATCGGTCGCACCACGCTGTCTGTAGCCGCTAGACAGATCGTCATCGATGGCGAAGCCGGCGGCTCCACCAGCATCCTGGATTACGGCAGTGGACGCGGCGACGATGTTCGTGGCCTTCGGGACCTGCGGTTGCAGGCCCAGGGGTGGGATCCCTTCTACACCCCCGACAGTGCTCCCCAGACAGCGGACGTCGTGCTCCTGACCTATGTCCTCAACGTGATCGAAGACACCGAGGAGCGGCGGAAGGCACTACAGCACGCCTGGGATCTCGCGGAACGCTTGCTGGTGGTCACGACGCGGCTGACCTGGGAGCGGTCGAAAGTAAGAGGCCAGCAGTTTGAGGACGGCGTCCTAACGAGCAGGCGCACCTTTCAGCATCTGTTCAGTCCGGCGGAATTGCGAGCCTACGTCGAGGAAACGACCGGCGTCCGCTGTGTTTCCGCAGCTCCAGGGATCGTCTATGCCTACAGGAACGATGAGGACCGCCTTCGGTACCTGGCGCGGCAGATCCTTCCGCACGCTGATTGGCTTTCCTCGGAGGACACCGGTTCTGCGATCGCCGCGGTAGTCGACTACATGGAGCGGCGCGGACGCCTGCCCAGGCTGGAGGAGATGCCGGCAGAAATGGCGAAGCTGCTGTCCCACCTCCAACCTAAAGACCTGCAACGCATCGTCAGGAAGTCGGCTGATCCTCAGAAGATCGAAGCCGGCGTCAGAGCTTCGACGCTGTCCACGCTGTTGTTTCTCGCGGTCGAGCTGTTCAACGGACGTGGCCCGTACAGCAGTCTGCCTCTGTCCCTGCAGCTAGACGTCAAAGCCTTCTTCTCCTCGTACAAGGAGGCATGCATGCGTGCTGATCGCTTGCTCTTGAAGCTGCGCGACGACTCCTACGTGAGGGGAGCGATGCAGGCCTCAAAGGTCGGCAAGCTGACTCCTACGGCGCTGTATGTCCATAGACGTGCGATCGAGCACATGCCCACTGTCCTGCGTCTCTACGAGCACTGCGCCTCCATCGCGGCCGGCCGTCCACCGTCCTGGTCCCTGGTGAAACTCCGTCACCAGGGACGGGCGGTGAGCTGGCTGGACTATCCCGACTTCGACGCGGATCCCCACCCCAAGCTGCTCTCCTCGTACATGGTTGATCTCACGACCGTGAAGACCTCGTACAAGTCCTATGCAGAGGCGACGAACCGGCCGTTGCTCCATAGGAAGCATGAGTTTCTGGCAGCCGATGATCCGGACGTTCCGAAGTACCGGCGGCTGACGGAATCCGAAGTGCGGGCCGGGCTGTATCAGAACCCGCACCTCATCGGGACAGAGAACGGCTGGGAAGCGGAGCTGCTGCGCTGCGGGCGGGAACTACGGGGTCACCGCCTGGTGCGTCGCAAGGACTTCGTTCAGGCGAAGTAAGCCGCACCGGCTTGGAACTCGGCGATCTCGTTCACCAGCTCATCGACGTCCAGGTCCTCCACGTGGTCGGGGAACCAGGACAGACGCAGGCCGTTGGCTGCCACATCGTCGGGCAGCCCCATGCCCCGCAGCACATGACTAGGGGTGTAGGACGCGCTGGTGCAAGCCGAGCCTGTGGAGACTGCGACAAGCTCCTTGAGCTGGACGATCAACGCCTCGGCGTCGACGCCCTCGAAGGAGAGGTTAAGGATGTGCGGAACCACGTGCTCCTGGTCACCGTTGAAGTGGACTCGTGTTCTGTCGAGAGCCTTCACGAGGCGAGTGCGGAACTCGACCGCCCTGCTCCACCACTGCTCGTGTTCCTTCTCGAAGATTTCTGCGGCTTTGGCGAGGCCGACGATGAGAGGCACCGGCAGGGTGCCCGGACGGAGCTTGCGCTCCTGGCCTCCGCCGTACATCAGGGGAGTCAGCGGGACGGTGTCGCGGCCACGTCGCCGTATGAGCAATGCTCCCACACCCTTAGGGGCGCCGACCTTGTGCCCGCTGATGCTGATCATGTCGATGGGCTGTTTGAGATCATCAGCAAGTTTGCCGAACCCCTGGGCGGCGTCGACATGCAAGTAGGTCGGTGTGTCCCGGAGCAAACCGGCTAGTTCCGCGACTGGCTGAATCACGCCCGTCTCGTTGTTGACGTGCATTAGCGAGACCAGCAAGGTGTCTTCACGCAGTCGCTCTCGCACGGCATCCACACTCACCCGGCCGGACGGACCAGGTGAGATGAGGTCCACCTCGAACCCGCGGGAAGCCAGATGCTCCAAAGGCTCAAGAACGGCCTTGTGCTCGATGGACGAGCTGATGATGTGACGACGTCCCTGGCTCTCGCCATGGGGAGCCAGACCGAGGAGGGCGATGTTGTTGCTCTCGGTCGCCCCCGACGTGAAGATCAACTCAGATGGTCCGGCATCAAACACTCCAGCAAGTTGCTCCCTTGCCTGTTGGACAGCTCGCTTGGCCTTGGTCCCCCAGTCATGGGTGCGGCTGCCGGCATTGCCGAACTCCCTGGTCATCCAGTGGAGGACCACCTCAGCGACACGCGGATCGACCCGGGTGGTCGCTGCGGAGTCCAGGTATGCGCTCATGCTCGCCGTGCCCCTCCAGTTTGCCGACTAACCCCTTGCACGTGAAAAACTAAACGTACGTACGGTACCTTCAACCAGTGGGGTCACTCTTGTCTTTGCCGTCAACAGGTGGGACAACATCCGGGTTCGAGTACATCTTCCCGGCAATCAGAGGCGTACAGGCACAGAGCGAGTTCTATGTGTCGATGTGCCCGCTGAGACTCATCCCCAAGATCTTCCTGTTCGACGAGGAAGAGCTAGCCCCGGAGGTTCGGGCTCAACGAGTGCTCAACAAGGCGCGTGTCCCCGCCCTCGCCGCCTACATTGTCGACAACCCGACTGACTACGTCTTCTCGGCGATCACGGCCTCGGTGGACGGAGAGCTACGGTTTGCTCCGATCGCCGATGAGGGGCCCGGCATGCGCCTCGGGCAGCTCCACATCCCCATGGCTGCCCGCTTCCTCATCAACGACGGCCAACATCGGCGAGCGGCCATCGAAGCGGCGCTGGCTCAGAACCCGGAGCTGGGGGACGAAACCATCGCGGTCGTCTTCTTCCATGATGCTGGACTCGCCCGTAGCCAGCAGATGTTCGCCGACCTCAACCGGCATGCCGTGCGGCCTGCCCGATCCATCGGAGTGCTTTACGACCATCGCGACGAACAAGCCAAGATCGCTAGGATGCTGGCGCTGAAGTCGCCCATCTTCCGCAACTTCGTGGAGATGGAGAGCAGCACACTGTCGGCGAGGTCTCGTAAGCTCTTCACCCTGAGCGCCCTTTACTACGCCACAGGTGCACTCCTGCGGGGGGTTGAGTTGGACGACACCGACGAGCTCACCGAACTCGCGAACCAGTACTGGTCGTCCATCGACGCGCTGATACCGGAGTGGGAGCTGGTACGGACGCGGAAGATGACGGCAGCGGACGTCCGGCGTCAGTACCTCCACAGCCACGGGATCGCTCTGCACGCTCTGGGTCGTCTCGGTAACACTCTGCTACTGGAGAACTTGGACGCGGCAGTCTGGAAGGCTCGCCTGGAGCCGCTTGCCACAGTCGATTGGTCGAGATCCAATCCGGACTGGGCCGGCCGAGCGATCGTCGGCGGCCGCGTCTCAAAGAATCACACGAACGTCGTCTTGACGGTCAACTACCTGCGCCATCGGCTTGGCATGGAGCTCGGTCCCGAAGAAGCCGCAATCGAAGCCACCCACCTGCAAGGAGAGCGATGACTGTCCCCCTGCCGACGCCAGCCCGTCGAGCTATCCCGTTCAAGGAACGTGGGGGGCTCGCCGCCGTGGTCAAAACGCTCGCCGAAGAGATCCAAGAACTCTATTTGGCTGACGAAGTGCCGTGGGTGATCGGATACAGCGGTGGCAAGGACTCAACGGCCGTGCTGCAGCTGGTCTGGCTAGCACTCCAGAACCTTCCCGAGGAGCGGCGAGCCAAGCCAGTCCACGTCATCTCCACTGACACGCTCGTGGAGAATCCGATCGTGGCCAGCTGGGTCACGCAGTCGCTGACAGTCATGGAGAAGGCAGCCGCGGAGCAGGGACTTCCCATAATTCCCCACCGCCTCACTCCCGACGTGAAGGACACGTTCTGGGTTGGCCTGATCGGCAAGGGCTACCCCGCGCCGCGCCCTAAGTTCCGGTGGTGCACCGAGAGGCTGAAGATCCGCCCCTCCAACTCCTTCATCCGGAGCGTAGTGCGCGAGCACGGCGAAACGATCCTGGTGCTGGGCATTCGTAAAACGGAGAGCCAGGCTCGGGCACGGGCCATGGAGAGACACGAGAAGCACCGAGTCCGCGACCGGCTTTCCCCCAACGGCAACCTGCCCAACTCCTTGGTCTACAGCCCTATTGAGGATTGGACCAACGACGAGGTCTGGACCTTCCTGATGCAGCGCCCCAACCCCTGGGGGCACAACAATAAGGACCTGCTGACGATGTACCAGGGGGCGTCCAGCGACGGTGAATGCCCGCTCGTCGTGGACAACACCACCCCTTCCTGCGGCGACAGCCGGTTCGGCTGCTGGACGTGCACGCTCGTGGACCAAGACAAGTCCATGTCCGCCATGATCCAGAACGACGAGGAGAAGGAGTGGATGCAACCTCTCCTCGAACTGCGGAACAAGCTCGACGTCCGCAACGAGGAAGGACGTCGTGACGACAAGCACCTCCGCGACTGGCGGAAGATGAACGGTTCCATCCAACTGTTCAACGACCAGGTGGTCCACGGCCCGTACACCCAGGAGGCGAGGGCGGACTGGCTGCGAGAGCTCCTCAACGCTCAGAAGTGGGTGCGTGAGAACGGGCCCGAGGCGGTTCGAGAGATCGAGCTGATCACCATGGACGAGCTTCACGAGATCCGACGCATCTGGGTCTTCGAGAAGCACGAAGTGGAGGACCTTCTCCCGAAGATCTACGAGGAGGAGACCAAGGAGAAGTTCCCCGGTGGCCCACTGGATGAGCACCTTGTTCTCGCCGGCGATGAAATGGAATTGCTGCGTGAGGTCTGCGGCGATGATGAGCTGCTCTTCAGCACCACACGTGAGTTGCTGGCGGTAGAGCGCAGGTTCCGGACGATGACTCGCCGGGCAGGCCTGTTCGAGGAACTGGAGAAGACGATTCGGCGCGGCTACTACGAAAACAAGGAAGACGCCGAACAGCGCGCGCTGAGAATCCAGAAGCAAAAGATCGCCCCAGAGCTTACCCTCTTCGACGAAGAAAGCACCAATGCTCCTGCTTAATATCGCCCTCGAGAACTTCGGCGCTTACAAGGACAGGCACACGCTTAACCTCGCCACTCGTCCAGGGCGTCCGATCGTCTTGATTGGTGGGCTCAACGGCTGCGGTAAGACCACCCTGCTGGACGCCATCCAGCTCGCGCTTTACGGTGCCCGCGCCCGGACGAGTGGCCGCGGTAACCGGTCCTATGACGACTACCTGCGAGACAGCGTCAATCGTCAGGCAAGCCCGAAGCATGCCCGGGTGGCTGTTGAGTTCTCCACGACGGTCGAAGGACGGGAGCGTCGATACAAAGTCGTCCGATCCTGGGAGGTCAACGGCAAGTCCGTCCGTGAGTTCCTTAATGTGCTCATAGACGGCAAGCTCGATCTTCTTGTCAGCGAACAGTGGGCTGATCACGTTGAGGATCTTCTGCCCCTGGAGGCATCCTCGCTCTTCTTCTGCGATGGAGAGAAGATTGAGTCGCTGGCGAATCCCAACCGGGCTGCCTCGGCTATCGGGTCTGCTGTCCAGTCCCTGCTCGGGCTCAACTCTGTCGAACGCCTGCGTAACGACATGCTCGCTGTGCAACGACGCCAGAAGATCTCGAATGAGGACCAGCAGGCACTGGAGAAGATTCGTCAGATCGAGGATCAGATCAGGGAGAGCATTCGACTCTGCGACAAGCTGAACCAGAACCTAGCCTCGAAGGTATCCACGTTGGACGCAGCGAAGGCTCGGTTCGCTGCCCTCGACGAGTCCTTCGCAAAAGAAGGTGGCGATCTCTACGTCCGAAGGGCAGAGCTTGAGACCGAACGCTCCGAGACAGCTTCGCAGCTCAAGAGTCTCAATGAAGCCCTAGCCGGCTCTCTCGCCACAGGCCCGCTTCCTCTTGCCTTGCTGGTCCCACAACTCGAGGCCGTGAAACAGCAAGTCGACCAGGAGAGGCGCGCCGCAGAGGCAGAGCAGGTCATCGATGTGCTGAAGCAGCGGGATCAGGACTTGCTTGCTCTGCTCGCGGACCTCATGCCGGCTGACACTCTTACGGCCGCTGAGAGGCACCTCATCGCCGACAGGCAGCAGCGCGCTGCCCTTGCCGCAGAGACTCGCCAGCTCCTCAACTTCCCGACCGAGTCCCTGCCTCTTCTTCTCTCCATCGACGAGATCCTCCGCCAGGAGGCATCCCGGGCCAAGGACCTGATCGAGCAGGTCCAAGCCCTCCAGGAGCGTCTCGATCTCCTCGACCGCCAACTCGCCGGTGTGCCGGACCAGGAGGCCATTGCTGCCCTCGTGGAGGAGCGGGCCAGCCAACGAGAGGCATTGTCCAAGCTTCAATTCGAGGTCGACAAGCTCAGGGAAGAGCTGGAAGCGGCCCGGCGGCGCCAGCAGCAACTCATGGTCGATCGTGAGCGTGCCTATGAGGGACGTGCGGCGAAGCTTGCCAAGGCAGAGGACGCGGAACGCATCGTGGCATACGCCGATAAGGTCCGGGCCACCATGGAGAGATTCGGCTCAGCCCTGCTGCAGCGGCACATCAGCAAGCTTGAGGTGGCTGTGCTGCAAAGCTTCCAGCACCTCATGCGTAAGTCGGCCCTCGTGCGGGACCTGCGCATCGACACCGAAAAATTCACCCTCACCCTGATCGGGCCTGATGATCAGGAGCTGGACCCGTCCCGTCTCAGCGCAGGCGAACGTCAGCTCCTTGCGGTGTCGCTGCTATGGGGGTTGGCGAAGGTAGCGGGTAACCGTTTGCCGTGCGTCGTCGATACCCCCCTCGGCCGCCTCGACAGCCGGCATCGGGAGCACCTAGTGGATCGCTACTTCCCGCACGCCAGTCATCAAGTGCTTCTGCTCTCCACCGACGAGGAAATCGACGAGTACCTGCTCGGTAAGCTGAAGCCATCGATCGCGCACACCTATACCTTGGTCCACGATGACCAGTCGTTCACGACTTCAGTGAAATCAGGGTATTGGTGGACTGGAGGGGCAAGCTATGTCGCTTGACAACGTCCGGCTCTCGCAGTCTGCGAAAGATCAGCTCGTGAAGCTGAAGCGCATTACCGGAATCAAGAACTGGAACACGTTGTGTCGATGGGCCCTGACACTCTCCCTCCAGGACCCTACACCGCCGCTGGTCCGGGAAATCAACGCGGACTCGAACGTTGAAATGACTTGGAAGACGTTCGCGGGAACTTACGGCGATATTTATATGGCGCTCTTGAAGCAGCGCTGCATCTTGGACGGGCAAGAGCCGACGGAAGAGAACGTAGCGCACACCCTAATGATTCACCTTCATCGAGGCATCGGCCATCTGGCGGGGCGTCAAGACTTGAAGAGCGTTAGCGGCCTCGTATCCCTGGCTCTAACGTAAGCATAGGCTGGTTCGGCCAACCCGAATTGCGGGTTGGCCGAATCTCGACCTAGATGACGAATACCTTACAGGCGTCATCTAGGAGCATTTTAAGGCGAGATTCATACTGGCCCTCATTCCAGGCGGGTAGCGAGGAAAGAGCTCGGGTTCCTGCGCTTTTGCTAAGCTGGTACTGCGATGTCTTCTGCAAGAACGGTTTGTTTGCCGCGGTAACGTTATCGCGGGGATCCCAGTAAGCAAGATTGCCGAGACGGTGCTTTACGCCTTCTAGTACTCCAGCCGCATTTAGTGATCGATGATTCGTCGCTGTCGCTGGTAATGGCAGCGGCGGGCGCGGGCTTGATGCCGACGTCGC
>Ga0079224_100006659_pt1 | contig 15375 bp, 14 predicted proteins | sample Stecom2015_FD_80414 | JGI IMG/M metagenome (GOLD analysis project Ga0079224, IMG submission 80414) | Agricultural soil microbial communities from Utah to study Nitrogen management - Steer compost 2015 | ecosystem: Environmental > Terrestrial > Soil > Agricultural land | place: USA: Utah...
CAAAAGGCGGAGGCCCGGCGGAGCCGGTGCTAGGGTTGTCTGGTGTGGCGTTGAGCATGGCCTTCGACCCCTACCCACCCGACCTGGCGACCTGCCGCCGCTGCCCGCGCCTCGCGGCGTTCAGGGAAGAGATCGCCCGCGTCAAGCGCCGGGCCTACCGCGACCAAGAGTACTGGGGCGCTCCGGTCCCCGGCTTCGGTGATCAGGACGCGAGCCTGCTGATAGTGGGCCTGGCCCCGGGAGCCCACGGCAGCAACCGCACAGGACGCATGTTCACCGGCGACGCTTCGGGTAACTTCCTGTACGCGTCGCTCTACCGACTCGGGTTGGCCAACCAGCCCACCAGTGTCTCCCGCGACGATGGTCTACGTCTGAAGGGCGTGTGGATCACCGCGTCGGCACGGTGCGTACCGCCCGACAACAAGCCGACGACGGTGGAGCTGGCCACCTGCAGGCCATGGCTCGAGCACGACTTCGACGGCCTCCACGGGTTCAGGGCCATCCTCGCTCTGGGGCGTATCGGCCACGACTCGGTCCTCAAGCTCTACCGCGAGCGAGGGCTGAAGGTCTCGCTGGCTTCAGTACCGTTCGCTCACGGCGCCGTTCACCGCCTCGACCAACTGACTGGCGGCGCGGAAGCGGATGCGAAGCCGCTCGTCGACGCCTTCCACGTCAGCCTCCAGAACACCAACACCGGTAGGCTGACGCCCGCCATGTTCGATGAAGCCCTGGGGACGGCTAAGTTATTGGCGGGACTCGGCTGACTCTTGAACAGGCGATCCCACTTCGAACCCGTGAGAGGTGTGCGATGACAACCTGGGCGACATCCATCCCCGCCATAACCCTGTTCGTCGAGGACCTTGGCGGGGCCAAGGCCTTCTACCAGCGCGTGTTCAGGTTGCCTGTCCATTTCGAGGACCCGCAGTCCGCGGTGTTCAAGTTCGGCACGACGCTCATCAACCTGCTCGACGTGAGCGAGGCACCTGGCCTGATCGGCCCAGCCAAGGTCGCAGGACCCGACGACGGAGCCAGGGTTCAGTTCACCATCGAGGTCGACGACGTCGACGCGGTGTGCGCCGAACTCAAGGCGCTGGGCGTGCCGCTGGTGAACGGCCCACAGGACCGCCCATGGGGCGTCCGTACCGCCGCCTTCCAGGACCCGGCCGGCCACGTCTGGGAGATCGGACACTAGCAACACTGGGCAACGGCTGACCTCGTTGGACGGGTCGCCGCTGCAACCCGCATAATGCCCCATGCTCAGGATCGGCACCATCGTGTGGGGCGTGCGTGACGTGCCTGCCGCCGTACGCTTCTGGACCCAAGCGCTCGCGTACCGCCCGCGTGAGGGAGACGACGGCGACTGGGTGCTGCTGAAGCCGGCGGCAGGCACGGGGGTGCAACTGGCGCTGCAGGAAGTAAGAGCCGAGGCCGCGGCGCGGCGGCGTCATCACCTCGATCTCTACGCGTTCGATCAGACTGCCGAGGTCGAACGGCTGGTGGCGCTGGGCGCGCAACGGGTGCAGTGGCGCTATAAGCCCGGCGCGGACTACGTCGTCCTGGCCGACCCTGACGGCAACCTCTTCTGCGTCATCGCGGCCGGGGAAGCTGCCCGCGACCCCGGCCTCCTGCTGGCGGAACGGCAGCAGCGCGACCGACTTGCCGAGTCGGCCCCACCTCCCGACGCCTTCGTCTACCGGGGCGCCCGGGCACTCACGGTCCTGCATGAGCAGCACCTGCGAGCTTTCCTGACAGTCTGGCGGGAAGCCAAGGCGAGCGGCGTCGGGCTACCCGCGACGGACGATGACAATTACCGTTCGTACGAGGCGCTCCTGGGTCACGTGCTGCGCGCCGCCGGCAGTTACCTCACCTGGCTGTGCCGCCAACTCGACCTGCCGGACCCAGGGGTCGAGGCCGCGCCACCCCTCGAGCAGATCGAGGGCAGGGCCGACGCCTACCTCGAGCACGTTCTCGACCGCTGGCGCTTGCCGCTGCGGCAGTTGCCGGAAGCGCGCACGGAAGACCGCGCGTACACCTCCAACTGGGGAGCGCCCATGACCGTCGAGTCGATGCTGGAACACGCGGTCATGCATCCGCTCAGGCACACCTTCCAACTGACCGAGTTGTTGGCGCGAGGCACCTAGACGACCTCTCGCCCTGGCGTCACGCTCTCGGCGTCGAGCCCGCGTTGATCGAAGCGCCAGACGGTCGTCGCGAGCCGCTCCACCACCCGCCGGTCGTGGGTGGCGAACAACAGCGTGCCCGTGAACGACTCGAGGAGAGCCTCGAGCGCTTCGACCGCCCTCAGGTCGAGGTGGTGTGTCGGTTCGTCGAGCACCAGCAGATGCGCGTCGGCGACGGCGATGCTGGCCAGAGTAAGGCGCCTGCGCTCCCCACCCGAGAGGTCGGCGAGTGGTCTGGCGGGGCCCGACGGCACGCCTACCGAGGCCGTCACCCGCCACACGTCACTGTCGCTGAGCGCCGGGTTCACGCGGCGCAGAACGTCACCCACGGTGGCAGCGCCGTCCCACGGTTCGGCCGCCTGGTCGGCCCGCGCCAGCCTCAGGCCCACGCCGTGTCGCACCGTGCCGCCGTCGGGTTCGCGTAGGCCTTGCAAGACGGCGAGCGTCGTGGACTTGCCCGACCCGTTGGGCCCGACGAGCGCGATGCGTTCACCACGTCTGACGTACAGGTCGAGTCCCGTCACGATGGTGCGCTCACCACGCCGCACCAGCAGGTTCTCGGCCGTGATGACCTCCGACGGTCCGGGCGTTGACGGCGCGGCCACGAACTCGAGCCGGCGGTTGTCCTGCCACGGCTTGTCAGTGACCTCCTCGCGCTCCAGGCGCGTGGCGATCGACCTGGCGCGCCTGGCGAGCGTGTTCGACACGTTCTCCGCCTTGTTCTTGGCGGACAACAGCGGTTGGCCCTCCGCCATGCGCTTGTCGAAGTGGCCGGCGGAACGAGCCTTGGAGTGCTGACGGCCGGCTTCGGCCCGCAGCCTGGCCCGCGCACGGTCCTGAGCCACATGCTTCCGCAGCGTTGCCTCATCCTGCGCCGCACGCCTCTGGGTCGCTGCCGTGTAGTTGCCGGCTTCGACCCGTAGCCTGCCGCGTTCCAGGAACGCAACATGGGTAGCGACGGCGTCGAGGAACGCTCTGTCGTGCGATACGAACAGCACGCTGGCGTCATCGTGGGCAGTCAGGAGGTGGTTCTCGAGCCAAGCCAAGGCGTCGACGTCGAGGTGGTGTGTGGGTTCGTCGAGGAGCAGCAAGTCGGGCCGACCCGCGAGCATCTCCTCGAGCCGCCGACGTTGGATCTCGCCACCTGACCCCGGGACGTCGGGCGCTGCCGGCAGGTGCTGCGGCAGGTAGGCGGTCCGGGCCACGGTTACGACGCGGCCACGGTCAGGCTCGAGCAGCCCGGCGGCCAGCCGCAGCAGCGTGGTCTTGCCCGCGCCGTTCTCGCCGACGAGAGCTACGCGGTCGCCGCGGTCGAACTTGAGGTCGACCGCGGCGAAGAGGGTGGAGGCGGGCAGGTCGTACCCGACGCCCGACAGGGTTAGTGATGGCATGAGTGACTCCTGGCTGACTGACGAACGTGCGCTGCCGCTCGCGTCGGCGCGGCTGAGGCGTCGAAGCGCAGCGTGCGGCGAGCACGACGACTCGCGACTCCTAAGGAGGCGCGGTAACGCTGGAGGGGAGGTTCGGTTAGGTCAGTCTCTCATCGTCACTACCGCCGCTGGGCGCGGACGGGAACGGCCCCCGGCAACCGGGTCGGGCCTCGGGCAGGGTAGCCGATGGGCCCAGGTAGGTCAACAGGTCCCGGCACAGGGCGGCGACCTGCGATACTGCCAGCGATGAGCGACCCGAACGGCGTGATGTTGCAGTACTTCCACTGGTACACCGAGGGGGACGGATCGCACTGGCGCGACCTGGCACGGCGTGCCTCCGGGCTGGCCGCCGCCGGTTTCACGTCGCTGTGGCTGCCGCCCGCATACAAGGGCGCCGGCGGCGGGTACGACACCGGGTACGGCGTCTACGACCTGTTCGACCTGGGCGAGTTCGACCAGAAGGGCTCGGTGCGCACCAAGTACGGCACCAAGGACGAGTACCTGACAGCCATCGCGGCGGCGCGCGCCGCCGGCATGCAGGTGTACGCCGACGTGGTTCTCAGCCACAAGATGGGTGGCGACCACGAAGAGGAGTTCAAGGCGACACCTTTCGACCCCGACGACCGCACCCGGCCGATCGGCGAGCTACAGGACGTCAAGGCGTGGACCCACTTCGACTTCCCGGGCCGTCAGGGCCAGTACTCCACCCTCGAGTGGCATTGGTGGCACTTCAACGCCGTCGATCAGAACGCGTACGACCAGGATTCGAACGCCGTCTACCTGTTCGAGGGCAAGGCGTTCCAGCACGACGTCGACCGCGAGAAAGGCAACTTCGACTACCTGATGGGCTGCAACGTCGACATCGAGAACCCCGACGTCCGGCAGGAGCTCTTCCATTGGGGCGAGTGGTACCTGGCTACCACCCTGGTCGACGGGTTCAGGTTCGACGCCGCCAAGCACGTCGGTGCCTGGTTCTTCGCGCAGTGGCTCGACCACCTGAGGGAGCATTCCGGGCGTGACCTGTTCGCGGTCGGCGAGTACTGGTCGGGCAACCGCGCGGCTCTGCAGCACTTCATCGAGGTCACCGGCCGCCGCATCATGTTGTTCGACACCGTGCTCCAGTTCAACTTCGCCAGCGCCAGCCGGGCAGGCGCCGACTACGACCTGCGGACCATCTTCGATGACAGCCTCGTCCAGCATGATCCGTTCTCGGCCGTCACCCTGGTGAGCAACCACGACACGCAGCCGTTGCAGGCGCTCGAATCACCGGTCGAGGCGTGGTTCAAACCGCTCGCCTACGCGCTGATCCTGCTGCGCGAGGCCGGCTACCCGTGCGTGTTCCTGGCCGACTACGACGGCGCTCACTACAGCGACGTAGGACGCGACGGCAACCAGCACGACATCGACATGCCCAGCCACGCGTGGCTCATCGACCGCTTCCTCGAGGCCCGCCGCCGCTATGCATTCGGCGAACAGACGGACTACTTCGACGACCCGCGCGCTGTCGGCTGGACACGCTCGGGAACCGACGAGCAACCCGGCGGCATGGCGGTGCTGCTGTCGAACGGCGCCGACGCCGCCAAGCGCATGCGCACCGCCACGCCCCACGTGCGCTTCAAGGACCTCACCGAGCACGTCGCTGACGAGGTCGAGACGGACGCGGAGGGTTGGGCCGAGTTCCGCTGCAACGCCGGGTCGGTGTCGGTGTGGGTACCCGCGAAAGCTCCCGACTAGACAGGCACGCGCCTCGACGGGCGCCTCGTGCGCGTCGCGCGCCGGTGACCGCTCAGCCCAGGTCACGCAAGCCCGTCCCGCCTACGGGCTCGGTCTCGAACCGCTCACCGAAGCCGGCGATCAGCGGCCTCCCGGTGGCGATCGCCGCCTTCACCTCCGGCAACTGCAGTGAGGCGGCGTGGTCCTCGCGACTGGCCCATACCTCGGTGATCCACAATGCGTCGGGGTCGGTGTCGTCCTTGGCGATGACGTAGCTGAGGCAACCAGGCATCGAGCCGGTGCCGCCGAGGAGGGCTTCGACGAGCGCGTCACGCCGACCGGGTTGCGCCAGCATCTTGCCGATCAGGCCGTACATCGCGACCTCCGCGCCAGGTACGCGCGCCCCAGGTCGCCAGCGGCCCTCGTCCGCGCCAGACCCGGCACCTCCAGACCCGGCACCTCAGTACTGGACACGCGCGTGCACGACACCGATGCCGCCGGCGGTGCCCCCGGACTTCTTGTCGGCCTCGGACCGGTCCAAGACCAGTTTCCGCAGTTGCCTGATGGCGCCGAGGTGGTAGGCGGTGTGGCCGTAACTCGACAGCGCGCCGGTCACGGACAGCGCTTCGTCCCACCTCTGCTGGTCGTCGAGGTGGCCCAGCAGCTCGCCGGCGGCCGACTGGAGGCCCGCCATCAACCGCTCCCACGCGGCCTTGTCGACCTTCTTGACCGACCAGCTCTCCGACCATGAGGGCCTGGCGTTGTCCCCTCTGAAGAAGCCGTTGGCGAGCTCGATGGCCCAGCGCACGTGCTCGACGTGACTGGCGATGCTGGTGCCGGCGAAGTCGTGCGAGGCCTGCTCGGCGCTCAAACCCCGTACCGATCCGAGGAGCCCGCCTTCTCTGCCGCCGGTGGTGACCCAGGTCGGTTCGTCATCCGGCAGGCCCTCGATGAGTTCGCGGTACCTCTCGATGAACAGTCCGGTGAGTCGTGCGGTCGCGGTTGAGTCCGGGCCTGACCCCGGTGCTTCCTGCGTAGCGGTCTTCGTCATGGCTGCCTCCTCGCGAGCTACCTTAGGCACCAACCTGGCCATCAACTGGCCGCTTATCGGCTACCGTGCGGGCGTGGCCAGCAGACTCCCCAAACGGCTGTTCCAACTGGCCGAGGCTCTGCAGGGCGGCACGCGCCACACCACGGCGACGCTGGCCGCGCAACTGGGCGTCAGCGAGCGCACGATCAGGCGCGACCTCGGACGCCTGCAGGACCTCGAGTTGCCCGTCGACAGCCGGCCCGGCAGGAACGGCGGGGTGAAGCTCCCCGCGGGGGCGTTGCTGCCGTCGTTGCGCTTCACCGATGACGAACTGTTGGCGCTGGTGATCAGTCTGCGCCAGGCGATGACCGGCGAGGACTCGCAGCTCCAGCACGCCGCCACCAGCGCGCTGCAGCGTCTCGAGACCGTCCTCTCAGCGACCACGCGCGACCGCATCAGGGCGCTGCAACGCGCCATCGCCCCGGAGGGCCATTCGCGGCGCAACCCCGTGCCTGCCCCCAGCCAGCACGTCTTCGCGCTGGCGGAAGCCATCGATCGACAGCGCACCATCGACATCAGCTACCGCAGCGCCGGCGAGTTCCCGTTGCGACCGGGCACCACGGCCGACGGCGGCAACGAGGACGCCACCGCTGCCGGCAATGACTCGGCCCCGCATCACACGACAAGCGCCGCCGCGTCACTCTCCAAGCCTGCCATCACGCGCCGCCAGGTCGATCCCTACGGACTGGCGCGGCTCGGTCCCTGGTACCTGGTCGCCTTCTGTCACCTCCGCCAGGACCTGCGGACGTTCAGGGTCGACCGGATACGCAACCTCGCGCCAACCGATCACTCGTTCGTCAGGCCGGCGGCGTTCGACACCTACCGCCACGTGACCGAGTCGATCGCCATGGCGCCGGGGCAAGGCAACCTCATCTGCCGCGCCCTCCTCGATACCGACATGGAGACGGCGAGCCGCCTGGTGCCCATCGCCACCGTCGTGCTCGAACCGGTGACCGCCGGCGTGCGGTTGAGCGTGAGGCTGGATCACGACGAGGTGTTCTGGTTCGCGATGCAACTCCTGCGCCTGCCGTGCCCGGTCGAGATCGAGGGTCCGCGCGAGCTGCGCGCCGCGGCGCAGCTGCTCGCCACGCGCGCCCGCGACCTGGCGGCGGGGCCATCTACAGCCTAGAACCCCTCGGCTGCGGCTTAGAATCTGCCGATGAAGCAGTCATCCGATTCCGCCGGCGTCTACGGCGACCACCGACCCACGAACACCGACCACAGCAACGAGCACGTGCTCACCGAAGACCCTGGCCTCCGCGACTGGCGCGAGCGCTACGCCGCCAACATGTCGGCCGCCCACGGCTGGTGGTCGGTGACGACCCTCGACTGGCTCGAGCCGGGTGACAACCTGCTGGGCAGCGCGCCCGACGCCACCCTGCGCCTGCCGGTGCGCCTGCCGGAGAGGGCCGCGGTGCTGAACCTGGCGGTCGCGACGGTGACCCTGACGCCCCTCGACGCCACCATCACCCTCAACGGCGCCGCGGTGACGGGTCCCACCGAACTCGCGGCCGGCACCCAGCTGTTCATCGCCGACAGCGCCGCCATCAGTCCCGCTGCCGCGGGCGCGGACCCGCAAGACGTGCGCGTCGACCTGACGGTGCGCGGTGACATGGTGGGTGTACGGGTGCGCGACCCCCGGGCCGCCGCGACGCGCGACCCCAGCAGCGAGATCGCCTGGTTCTTGCCCGATCCAGCCTGGCGCCTGCCGGCCGTGCTCCTCCCGCCCGAGCGCGACGAAGAGGTCGCCATCACCAACCGGATCGGCCAGACGACCATGGAGAAGGTGATTGGGCGAGTCGCGTTCGAGTTCGCCGGCGAGCGCCACGAACTGCTAGCCACCCAGGGCGGCAAGGGCAAGCTGTTCATCAACTTCAAAGACGCCACCAACGGCGCCAGGAACGGCACCCACACCTACCCCGGTGGGCGGTTCATCAACATCGATCCTCCGGTCGCTGGTCGCCTCACCATCGACTTCAACTACGCCCACCATCCGCCGTGCGCGCACACGCCTTACGCCACCTGCCCGATCCCGACGCCCAGCAACACGCTGCCGTTCGCGGTACTGGCCGGTGAGCGCAGCGCCTGAGGCCCGACGCACCGCCGGGCCTCCTGAACCTCACCTGGTCTAGTAGTGGTATCTTGCGCCACTAACGTGAACCCCTATCGGGAAAGGACGACCATGGTGAAGCCAAGGCTGCACGTGATTACCCTCCTGCTGAGCGCGGCGCTGTCGCTGGGCGCGGCTCTCGCTCAGACCGGTACGCTCGAGCTGGCCATCGACACCGCGCCCGTCGGGCTCGACCCCCACCTGACCACGGCGTTCTCGTCGTTCGCCGTCACCGGCCAGATCTACGACAGCCTGGTCGAGGTCAACGCGGCCCTGGAAGTCGAGCCGGGCCTCGCCACCAGCTGGAGCGTGTCGGACGACGGGCTCGTCTACGTGTTCCAACTGCGCGAAGGCGTGCGCTTCCACAACGGCAGGACCATGACGGCCGATGACGTCGTCTACTCGTTCCAGCGCATCGCCGACCCCGAGACCGCCTCGCCGCAGGCCAGCCGCTTCGCGCAGGTGGGTACGGCCGTCGCGACCGGCGAGTACGAGGGGACCTTCACCCTCACCCAGCAGTACGCGCCGTTCATCACCAACCTCCCCAACCTGGCGGTCGTGCCGCAGGAAGTCGTCGAGGAGAACGGCAACCTCCAGCAGGTCGCCGTCGGCACGGGGCCGTTCATGCTCTCCGAAGTGGTGCCTGACACCTACGTGCTGCTCAGCGCCAACCCCGATTACTACCGCGAAGGTCAGCCCGGCGTCGCCGCGCTCAAGTTCAACATCGTGCCGGTCGCCTCGACCCGCGCGGCCGGGCTGCGCACCGGCACCTATCACATGATCCCCGACGTCGATCCCGCCACGGCCGAGACCCTGCGCGGCGTGAGCGGCATCACCCTGATGGGCGTCCAGGACCTCGCCTACACGCTGCTGGGCTTCAACACCAGCCGCGAGCCGTTCAACGACCCGCGCGTGCGCCAGGCCATCAACTACGCCATCGACCGCGAGGAACTGGTCGAGGGCGTCTACTTCGGCAACGCCGTCCCCGGCGGCCCGCTCAGCCCCGGCCTGCAGGCGTGGGCGACCGACACCAGCGCCTTCGCGTGCTACGCCACCAACCTCGACACCGCCCGCAGCCTGCTGGCCGACGCCGGTTACCCCGACGGGTTCACCACCGAGATCCTCACCTTCGGCACCATCCAGGTCGTCAACGACTCCGCCCAGGTGCTGCAGGCGCAACTCGCCCAGGTCGGCATCGACGCGACCGTCAACGTGGCCGAGTTCGGCACCTTCGTGCAGGACTGGACCAACTCGAACTTCGACATGTTCGTCAGCCTCAACGGCGGCAACGCCGATCCCGACGGCTACATGCACCGCACCTTCGTGACGGGCGGCTCGACCAACGTCTTCAAGTACTCCGACGCGGAAGTCGACAGGCTGCTCGAAGCCGGCCGCTCCACCGCCGACATGGCAGAGCGGGTCGCCATCTACGACGAGCTGCAGAAGCGCCTGGCCTGCGAAGGCCCCGTCGCCCACCTGGCCTACGGCACCCTGTTCAGCGCCGTGTCAGACGACGTCAACGGCTTCCAGCAACTCCCGACGAGGAGCCTGCGCTACCTGCGCGAGGTCACGCTGGACTGAGTTCCGACCGGTAGCAGATGGCCCAGTACGTCGTTCGTCGCGTGCTCGACCTGCTGTTCGTGTTGTTCGGGGTGTCGCTGCTCATCTTCCTGATGGTGCGCTTCATCCCGGGCGACGCGGTGGCGATCATGCTGGGCGCCAACACCGACATCACGCCCGATCGCGTGGAGAACCTGCGCCGGCAACTCGGACTGCATCTGCCGATCCACGAACAGTACTGGCAGTGGCTGAGCGGCGTGCTGCGCGGCGACCTCGGCAACAGCATCTGGACGGGCAGGCCGGTGACCCAGGAGATCGGGGCCCGGCTGCCCGTCACGCTGGAGATCACCGGCCTGTCGCTGCTGTTCGCGGTGGTGGCCGCGGTCCCCCTGGGGGTGCTGGCGGCGCGGGCGCGCGGCACCTGGGGTGACCTGGTGGTGCGGGTCATGGCCATCGCAGGCTTGACGCTCCCGTCGTTCTGGGTCGGTGTGCTGCTGCTGTACTTCTTCTCGATCTACCTCCCCACCTGGCCCGCCATCGGTTACGTGCCGTTCACGCAAGACCCGCTGGGCAACCTGGCGCGCCTTGCCCTGCCCGTGGTGGCCGTCAGCCTGCCGATGGTCGCCGGCCTGACACGCATCCTGCGCTCGAGCCTGCTCGAGGTGCTCAACAGCGACTTCGTGCGCACCGCGCGCTCCAAGGGCGCGAGCGAGCGCGCCGTGCTCTACAAGCACGCCATGCGCAACGCGATGATCCCGGTGATCACCGTCATAGGCGTGCAGGTCGGCTACCTGCTGTCCGGCGTGGTCGTCATCGAGCAGGTGTTCGCGATACCCGGCGTCGGCAGGCTGATCATCGGCGCCATCAACGAGCGCAATTACCCCTTGGTCCAGGGGGTGGTGCTGATCGTCACCGCCGTGTTCGTGGTCGTCAACATGCTCGTCGACCTCGCCTACGCCTGGATCGACCCGCGCGTGGAGTACGCATGAGCGCCCCGTCGACCGGTCCCGCGCCCGGGCCAGGGCCCGGGCCCGCCACCGTTCCCACGCCGGTCCGCATGCCGCGCAGTGCCTTCGAGCGCAGCTTCTTCGGGCGCCTGCTGCGCAACCCGGTCGGGTTCCTGGGGTTCGTGCTGGCCGTGTTCGTGATCCTCGCTGCCGCCTTGGGCCCCCTCCTCTCCCCTCACGACCCGCTGGCCCAGAGCATCCGCGAGCGGTTCCAGGGACCGAGCGCCGCGCATTGGCTGGGCACTGACAACTTCGGCAGGGACACGCTAGCGCGCATCCTCCACGGCTACCGCACCTCCATCGGAGTGAGCTTAGGCGCCGTAGGCATCGCTACCATGGTCGGTGCGGTGCTCGGCCTGCTGGCCGCGTTCTTCGGTGGCTGGATCGACCGCATCATCATGCGGCTGATGGACGTGCTGCTGGCGTTCCCCATCATCCTGTTGGCGATCGCGGTGCTGGCGGTCCTGGGGCCGGGGAGCTTCAACACCGGGCTGGCCATCGGCATCGTCTACACGCCCATCTTCGCGCGCCTGGCGCGGGCTCCCGCCCTGACGGTGCTCAACTGGGACTACGTGTCGGCCGCCCGCGCGCTGGGCAGCAGCCCGGCACGCATACTGGCCCGCCACGTCACCCCGAACGTCCTGGCGCCGATCATGGTGCAGGTCACGTTGTCGCTGTCGACGGCCATCCTGGTCGAGGCTTCGCTGAGCTTCCTGGGCCTCGGCACCCAGCCGCCTACACCGTCGTTGGGACTGATGTTGTCCGAGAGCCGCAACACCATGCTGCTGTCGCCGTGGGTGTCGGTGTTCTCGGGTCTGGCGATCCTGCTGGCCTCGCTCGGGTTCAACCTCTTCGGAGATGGGTTGCGCGACCTGCTGGACCCCACACTGCGCGACGCCTGACGAGTGCAGACGCGCGACGACGCCGCAGAATATGGTTACCGCGTATACCCACGGATTGGAGACATTCCGATGTCAGACGTGACCATCACGCTGGAGCAACTCCGCAGTCATTGGCAGGGACACAGAGCCCTGACGCGTCGCACCATCGAGGCGTTCCCCGACGAGCACCTGTTCACTTACGACGTCGGCGGGATGAGGCCCTTCGGGAAACTCGTCGGCGAGATGCTGAGGATGGCCGTTCCCACCCTCGAGGGGATAGTGACGCGTACCTGGCAGAGCGCCGGCAGAACGGCCCCGGTTTCGAAGCGGGGCTTGTTGACCGCGTGGGACGAGGACACTGCGCGCATAGACCTGTTGTGGCCGCAGATCCCGCAGGGCCGTCTCCAGGAAGAGGACGTGGCCTTCGGCCAATGGCCAGGCAAGACGTGGTGGATCCTGATGTACGTGATCGACAACGAGATCCACCATCGCGCCCAGGGCTACGTGTACCTCAGGGCGCTGGGGATCGAGCCGCCTGCGTTCTACGAGCGCTGAAGCCGGAGCGCCACCGCATGCCACACGAGGCCTAGCGCCAGCACCCCGCAGCCGACCAGCAGTACCCGCCACTCGACGAACGCCGCCAGGCCGAGACAGGCGATCAGGCCCGCGACGGCCAGCCAGCGGGGATACAGCCTCTCGTCGGCGCCCAACCGCGTGGCCGCGAGGTTGGTGATCGAGTAGTAGATCAGCACGGTGAAGGCGCTGAGCGACCAGGTCACCCGCACGTCGCCGACAGCGACCAGCACGGCGATCACCGCCCCGACGCCGATGACGGCGGCGGTCGGGGAGGTGCCGGACGCGTCGAGCCGACCGAACAGCGCCGGGATGTCCCGGCGCCGGCCCATTGCCAGCGCCACCCGTGAGAGCCCCACCACCAGGTTGAGCAGCACGCCGACCGTGGCAGTGAGGGCGCCCAGCGCGACGATCGGCGCGGCGGGACCGAAGGCGAAGCCCCGCGCCACCACCACCAGGGGATCTTGGTTGACGCTGGAGACGAACAGTTCTCCACCGGCCCCCACCGCCACCGCGGCGACGAGAGCGTACACGACGGCGGTCACCAGCAGAGCCGCGATGACGGCCCTCGGGATGGTGACCCGAGGCTCGACGACCTCCTCGCCCAACGTGGCGATGCGGCCGTAGCCCGTGAACGCCACGAACATCAACGCCGATGCGTACAGCAGCGCCGTGAGGGACGAGCCTGATTCGGCGCGCAGGAAGGGCGTGAACGAAGCTGGACCGTTCGCGAACATGGAGGGCAGGCCGGCGACCACGAACACGCCCAGGGCGATGAGCGTGATGGAGACGATCACCGTGTTCGCCATGTTGGAGCGGCGCATGCCGAGCAGCACCAGACTGGTGAGCAGGACGACCAGACCGAGCGCCAGTCCGGTTCGCAGCGAGTCCGACCCGGCCAGACCGAGCAGGCCGATGGCGTAGCCCGCGAAGGCCAGCGCGGCCGTGGCGGCGGAAGCGCTCTTCGCTACCAGGAACGCCCAACCGGCGGTGAAACCGAACCAGGAGTTGAGGTAGCGATAGCCGTACTCGTAAGTGCCTCCCGACACCGGATGGTTGGCGGCCAACTGCGCCGAGGAGAAGCCGTTGAGCCCCGCCACCACGCCGCCGATGCCGATGGCCAGCAGTACCGCCGGCCCCGTGACCTCCGCGGCCACGGCGAGAGAGACGAACACACCCGAGCCGATGATGCTGCCCAGCCCCAGCATCACGGCGCCGAACAGCCCCACCTCACGCCGCAACCGCGTTGGCCGGCCGGCCGCGCCAAGGGTGGGATCGGGGGCGGCGTCTTTGCGTGTGCTCACCGCCAGACAGCCTAAACCGCTGACGGGCTGGCGGCGAGGGGGTGGTACGTCGCCGCTAGAGCCGTTATGTCCATCAATCCACTTCTACCGATATCGAATCAGTTAGACTGTCGTGGAATCAGTTCGGCGCACCTTCGACCGACCGGAACGGGAACCCCCCATGAGCCCAGCCCATCACCCGACCCCACACCCAGAGACCCTGCTGGCCTTCTTCAAGGCGCTGGCCGACCCCAACCGGCTACGCATCATCGGCCTGCTCTCCCGTGACAGGCTCACCGTCGAGGACCTGGCCGAGGAACTGAAGCTCAGTCCCAGCACCACCTCGCACCACCTCAAGCGCCTGACCGAGGTGGGACTGGTCGGCGCCGAACCGCATGGTTACTACCGCTACTACTCGCTACGCGAGGAGAACCTCCGGGGCATGGCCAGCCGGCTGCTGGCGTCCGAGGAACTGACCGAACTGAGCTACGCCGATGCCCAGTTCCCCAGCCACGAGCGCGGCTCGTTCGAGGACAAGGTCATGCGCGCGTTCACGGACGGCGGGCGCATCACCGCGTTCCCCATGCAGGAGAAGAAACGCCGCGTGCTCATCGACTACGTGTCGACGGCCTTCGACGTTGGGAAGCGTTACCCCGAGAAGGAGGTCAACGCCATCCTCAAGCGGTTCAACGAGGACACCGCCTACATGCGGCGCGCACTGGTCGACTACGGGATCATGGACCGCAGCGGTGGAGGCGGCGACTACTGGAAGGGGCCGCAAGAACCACTGGTCACACCCGACTGAGCCGGTCGCCACGCGGAACCCGCAGGAGCGGCCCCACCGAGTAGCATTGCCCGGTGATGCGCCGCTTCTTCGCCTACTACGCGCCTTACCGGCGGCTGTTCTTCATCGACTTCTTCAGCGCGGTGGTGCTCGGGGTACTCGAACTGGGTTTTCCCGTGGCCGTGCAGATGTTCATCGATCAACTGCTGCCAGAGGGCAACTGGCGCATCATCACGCTCGCCGCCGTCGGCTTGGCACTGATCTACGTGCTCAACACCGGGCTGACGTTCATCGTCACCTACTGGGGCCACATGCTAGGCATCAACATCGAGACGGACATGCGCCGCAAGGCCTTCGACCATCTCCACAAGCTGTCGTTCGGCTTCTATGACAACCACAAGACCGGCCACCTGGTCGGCCGCGTCACCAAGGACCTCGAGGAGATCGGCGAGCTCGCCCACCACGGCCCCGAAGACGTGTTCATCGCCGTCATGACGCTCATCGGCGCGTTCGTGCTGATGTTCCTGGTCAACATCCCGCTGGCGCTCATCACCCTCGCCATCGTGCCGTTCACCGGCTGGTTCACCACCCGCTACGGCGGCAAGATGACCCAGACGTGGCGGGCCATCTACGCGCGCGTCGGCGACTTCAACGCCCGCATCGAGGAGAGCGTCGGCGGCATCCGCGTGGTGCAGGCCTTCGGCAACGAGGAGCACGAGCGCGCGCTGTTCGCGAAGGACAACCAGGGCTACCGCACCACCAAG
>Ga0079224_100006660_pt1 | contig 15372 bp, 13 predicted proteins | sample Stecom2015_FD_80414 | JGI IMG/M metagenome (GOLD analysis project Ga0079224, IMG submission 80414) | Agricultural soil microbial communities from Utah to study Nitrogen management - Steer compost 2015 | ecosystem: Environmental > Terrestrial > Soil > Agricultural land | place: USA: Utah...
AGCCGAGCAGGTCGCGGGGCCGCTCGGGCTCGGGGCGCAGCGCGATGTCGCCGAAGAACGCCTCTGCGGCCTCGGGCGAGGCGCAGACGGCTCGGACGCGCGCGATGCGCCGGCCCGCGAAGGCCGCGAGCGAGAGGACGCGGCGGTTCCACTGGTCGACCCACAGGCGCTTCGCATCCGCCTGCGCCGCGGGCGTCGCGGGCGATCCGTACTGGTCGACGAGGCCGCCCGCCCGCTCGCCGCCGTCGAGCTCGACCTCGAGCGCGATCGCCGTCGCGGCCCAGCGGTCATGCTGGCCCGCGACCGGCAGCACGTCGTAGATGAGCGCGTCGTTCGGCCCGATCCGGGCGCCGGCGAGGCGAGCCCCGCGACCGCGAGGGCCGCGGCGGCCGCCGACACAGCCAGGCGGTGGGTGATTCGAGACATCAGTTCCCCTCATCGAGTCGATGCCGACGTGTGCCGACAGAGAGGGAGAGAACTCGGCTTAACTGGATTAGTCAAGGATCTTGACGGCCGGATGCCCACCGCAAGGACACCAAACTCGGCAAAGGACACCAAGCTTGGTGTCCGAACTGCAGTTTGATGTCCGCGCAGTGCTGTCGCGGATCCCCACCCCGGCCCAAGGACACCAAACTCGGCAGAGGACACCAAGCTTGGTGTCCTCCCTCGGGTTTGGTGTCCTCGCACGGCTGCCCCGGCTACCCGTCCCGACCTCAGGCCGCGACGGATCCGAGGCGGTCGCGGAGGGTCTGGCCCTCCCACTCCGTGCGGTAGACGCCGCGGTTCTGCAGCTCGGGGATCACCTCGTCGACGAAGCGGTCGAGGCCCGTCGGGGTGATCGAGGGGATGAGCATGAACCCATCGCACACGCGCGACTGCACGCGCTCGTCGATCGTCGCGGCGACCTCGGCCGGCGTGCCGACGAGGGGCGACTGCCTGGTGGTCGTGGCGACGACCACGGCTCGGGCCGAGAGCCCGCCGGCCTCGGCGCGCTCGATGAGCTCGGCCGCGCGCGAGCGCTGATCCGTGTGGTGGCTCGCGCGGCCGGCCGTGAGCTCGACGCCCTCCACGACGTCGCTGAGCGGCGGCAGCGGCCCGTCGACGTCGAGGTCGTCGAAGCGCCGGCCCCACACCGACTCGATGTGGCGCACCGCGGTCGCGGGGCTCACCTGGGCCCACTGGTCCTCGCGCGCCTGCTCCTCGGCCTCGGCGCGGGTGTCGCCCAGCACGAAGGTGGCGCCGGGCAGGATCTTGAGGGCGTCCTCGTCGCGGCCGTTCGCCACGAGCCTCGCGCGCACGTCGGCGGCGAACTCCTCGGCCTTCGGCCCCGCCGCGAACGGCGAGAAGATCGCGTCCGCGTAGCGCGCGGCCGTCTCGCGGCCGTCCTCCGAGACGCCCGACTGCAGGATCACGGGCCTGCCCTGCGGCGTCGCGGGCGCGCCGGGGCGCGCGGCGATGTCGAAGAACCGGTCGACATGGCGCACCTCGGATCCCGTGCCCGCCGCGTCCCACAGCTTGAAGGCCGCGTCGGCGAAGGCGCGGGCGCGCTCGTAGCGGTCGGCGTGCTCGAGGTACCCGCCGCGGCGGAAGTTCGCGCCGAAGAACGCGTCGTGGCTCGTGACGATGTTCCACGCCGCGCGCCCGTTCGAGAGGGCGTCGAGCGTCGCGAGCTGGCGCGCGAGCTCGACCGGCTCGTTGAAGGTCGAGTTGAGCGTCGCGACGAGCCCGATGCGCTCGGTCTGGCGCGCGAGCAGCGCGAGCTGCACGAGCGTGTCGGGCCGCCCGACGACGTCGAGGTCGTGGATCTGCCCCGCGTGCTCGCGCAGCCGCAGCCCCTCGGCGAGGAACAGCAGGTCCATGAGCCCGCGCTCGGCCGTCTGCGCGAAGTGCGTGAACGACTCGGGCGCGATCTGGCTGCCCGACTCGGGCCGCGACCAGATGGTCGTGGCGTTGACGCCGGGGAAGTGCGCCCCGAAGTGCACCTGTCGCTTCGTCATCGGCTCTCTCCCTCCGCCGCCGCGCTCACGAGCTCGGGCGCGGCCTCGTACCTGCTGGCGGGGCGCGCGAGGCCCAGCCGCTCGCGCAGGGTCGTCCCCGCGGCGTGCTGATCGCCCACGATCGCGCGCACGGCGTCCGCGGATCCCGTCACGACGACGCCGTCGGCGCCCGCCTCGGCGCGCAGGAACGCGGCCCACGCGGCGAGCTGCTCCTCGTCCGAGCGCGCGTGCGGCGCGCGCACGACGCGTTCGGGATCCACCTCGACGAGGATCGCGACGCGGCGCCCCTCCGCCTCGGCCGCAGCACGCACGCGCGCGGCGAGCTCGCGCGGGCGGTCGCCCGCCACGCGCACGACGTCGGCCTCGCGCGCGGCCGCCGCGAGCGCCGGTCCGTCGCCCGCGACATCGACAATCACAGGGATCTGCCCCTGCGGCGAGCGCGGCACGATCGACGGCCCCTTGATCGAGAACCAGCGCGTCTCAACGTCGACGTAGTGCACGCGGTCGCGGTCGATGAACCGGCCGGTCGCGACGTCGCGGATCTCGGCGCCGTCCTCCCACGAGTCCCAGAGCCTGCGCGAGGCGTCGATGACTGCCTCGGCCTCCTGCCACGCCTCGTCTTCCGCGGGCGCGGGGCGGCGGCCGAAGGCGCGCGCCTCCTCGTCCGTCAGCGAGACGCCGACGACCCAGCCCGCGCGGCCAGCGGCCGCCCAGTCGAGGGTCTGGATGCCCTTCGACACGTGGAACGGCTCGGTGTGCGTCACGCGCACGCGCGGTGCGAGGGCCACGTGCGTCGTCGTGGCGGCGGCCGCGGCGGCGACCATGGGCGCGTCGAGCGTCGCGGATCCGGCGGGCGGCACGGGATCGTCCTCAATGATCGCGAGGTCGGCGCCCGCGGCGTCGAGCGCCTCGATCTCGCCGAGCACGCGCCCCACGGCGTCGTCACCGCGCGGCGTCTCGGCCGCGACGACGCCCGCGACGAACGGCCGGGTGAGGGGCTTGACGTAGCAGCGGCTGAGCGTCGTGTCGCCCTCGAACGGCCCGTAGGGCGCGACGGGCAGCCACCCCTCGCGCTCGTACAGCGCCATCGCCTGCTCCTGCCGCTTGCCCGTCTGCAGGAACAGCTCGCGCACGCCGAGCGCCTCGGCCTCGCGCTCGGCGGCGGCCATGAGGGCGCGCGCGACGCCGAGCCTGCGGCCCTTTTCGAGCACGAAGACGCGCTTGACCTCGACGAACGGCCCGCTCTGCTTCAGCGCCGCGGTGCCGACGGCCTCGCCGTCCACGGTCGCGACGAGCGTCGCGAGGATCGTGGCGGGATCCACGACGACCCGGGGGATCTCGTCGCGGAGGTCGGCGTACAGGGGCTGCACCTCGGCGTCCATGAGCTCGCGGAAGCGGACGACGCGCGGGTCGTCCCAGTGGGCGCGCTCGATCTCGACTCGTGTGGTCACAGGGGCGATCCTTCCAGGGCGCGGTGGGCGAGGGCGACCTCGTCCGCGACGCGGCGCAGCGTGTCGGCGTCGTGCCGGGCGAACGTGATCCGCAGGTGGGGCGCGACGTGCGTGGCGTCCGCGTCGCGCGGCGAGAACTGGCTGCCGGGGTTCACGAGGATCCCGCGGTCGGCGAGCCGCGCCGCGAGCGCGTCGGCGTCGACGCGGTGCAGGCGCACCCACGCGAACAGGCCGCCGTCGGGGTGCGCGACCGACACGGCCTCGCCGAGACCGTCCTGCAGGCGGCCGACGAGGGCGTCCGCGCGCACGGCGTACTCGTCGGCCGCGCGCCGCGCGACGTCGTCGAAGAGGCCCTGCTCGATCGCGAGGTCGGCGACGATCTCCTGCACGAGGCTCGAGGCGTGCTGGTCGGTGCGCGCGCGCAGGTCGGTCGCGCCGGGCACTGCCCACTCGGGCAGCACGAGCCAGCCGACGCGCAGGCCGGGGCCGAACACCTTCGCGAAGGTGTTCGCGCGGAAGACGCGATCGCTTGCGGCGTCGAGGTCGGGCACCGCCTCGCCCGCCCAGCGCAGCGGCGCGTATGGGTTGTCCGAGACGACGACGAATCCGTGCCGCTCGGCGAGCTCGACGAGGCGGCGCCGTCGCTCGGCCGACAGCACGGCGCCCGTGGGGTTGTGGAAGTCGGGCACGACGTACACGGCACGCGGGCGCAGGCCGGCGGCGATGCGGCGCTCGAGCTCGTCGACGTCGAGGCCGTCGGCGTCGGCGGGCACGGCCTCGACGCGCGCGCCCGTCAGCTGGATGACCGACAGCGCGAGCGGGTAGACGGGGTTCTCGACGACGATCGTGTCGCCGGGATCCACGACCGACAGCAGCGACAGCGCGAGCGCGTGCAGCGCGCCGTTCGTGACGACGACGCGGCTTGGATCCACGCCCTCGCGGCGCGCGGCCCACTCGCGCAGGCCCTCGTGGCCGGGGCGCGCCGAGTAGTCGAGGGCGCGCGCGGCGCGGGCGGGATCCGCGAGCACGTCGGCCGTCGCGCGCGCGATCTCGTCGCGCGGCAGCAGGCCGACGTCGGGCGAGCCGCTCGTGAGCGCGAGCGAGCCCTCGGGCGGGGATCCGAGCACGCGGCCGAAGCTCGTGGGCGCCGTCAGGTCGCGCACGCGGTCTGCGAGCGTCGTGCGGGGGTCGTGTGTCACGCGGGGACCTCGTCTCGTGTGAGGGCAGGAGCGGCGTCGTCGCCCGACAGGAAGCCGTCGGGGGCAAGGATGCCGAGCGGATCGAAGACGCGCTTGATCGCGCGCTGCAGCTCGAGCTGGGCGGGGCCGAGCTCGTCGGCCAGCCAGGGCCGCTTGGCGCGGCCGATGCCGTGCTCGCCCGAGAGCGTGCCGCCGAGCGCGAGGGCGCGGCGCACGAGCGCGTCGGCCGCGTCGAGCAGGCGGCGGGGCGGCTCGGTCTCGCCGTCGCCGCGCGGCGTGTAGAGCAGCGGGTGGAGGTTGCCGGCGCCCGCGTGGGCCACGACCTCGGTGCGCACATCGTGGGTGCGGCCGATCTCGCGCAGCGCCTCGAGTGCCGGGATGAGCTGCGACCGCGGCACGGCCATGTCCTCGCCGATCTTCCACATGCCGGCCCGGGGGCCGCGGCCCGTGCGGCGCAGCTCGGCGTAGCGCGCGCCCTCGTCGTCGGTCAGCACGTCGGCGGTCAGGCCCTCGCGCGCGAGCGCGCGGACGATGCGGTCGAGCTCGGCGTCGGCCCCCGCGCCGTCGGTGCGCACGAGCAGGAGCGCCTCGCCGTGGGTCTGCGCGAGCCGCGTGCCGCTGTGCTCGTCGATGTTCTCGAGGGTGCCGCGGTCGAGCAGCTCGACGCACGAGGGCCTGACGCCGGCCGACGTGACGGCCGCGACGGCGCGGCCGGCCTCCTCGAGCGAGGCGGCCGAGACGACGAGCGAGCGCTCCGCGAGGGGCGCCGGCACGAGCCGCAGCGTCGCGCCCACGACGATCCCCAGCGTGCCCTCGCTGCCGACGAAGAGCGCCGTGAGGTCGAGGCCCGTCACGCCCTTCACGGTGCGGTGGCCCGTGTGGATGAGCTCGCCGTCCGCGAGCACGACGTCGAGGGCGAGCACGGCGTCGCGCGTCACGCCGTACTTCACGCAGCGCAGGCCGCCCGCGCCCGTCGCGACGTTGCCGCCGATCGACGACCGCTCGCTCGAGGCGGGATCCGGCGCGTACATGAGGCCGTGCGCGCGTGCCGCGCGGTCGATGCGGTCGGTGATCGCGCCCGGGCCCACGACGGCGACCTGGTCGTCGGCGTCGATGCGGACCTCGTCGAGCCGCTCGGTCGACAGGACGATGCCGCCGGCCGTCGCGACGGCGCCGCCCGACAGGCCCGTTCCCGCGCCGCGCACGACGAGCGGCGCGCGGTGCGCCGTCGCGATCCGCGCCACCTGCTGCACGCCCGCGACCGACCTGGGCGCGACGACGGCCGCGACGGGCCCCGCCGGCAGCACGCCCGTCTGATCGGTGAGGAGCGCGGGCGAGACCTCGAGGATCTCGTCGTCCGCGAGCGAGCCGCGGAGGTCGTCGAGGATCGCCGTCACGCGCTCACCGCCTGCGGCAGCGCATCGATGAGCCGGCGCGTGTACTCCTCGCGCGGCCGCAGGAAGACGTCGTCGACGTCGCCCTGCTCGACGATCCTCGCGTCCTTCATGACGACGACGCGGTCGGCCACGTGGTGCACGACGCCGAGGTCGTGCGAGACGAACACGAGCGACGTGCCCTGCTCGGCCTGTATCTCGGCGAGCAGGTCGAGCACCTGCGCCTGCACCGAGACGTCGAGGGCGCTCGTCGGCTCGTCGCACACGAGCACGCGCGGATCCGGCGCGAGCGCCCGCGCGATCGCGACGCGCTGCCGCTGGCCGCCCGAGAGCGACCGCGGGTGCCGCTCGAGCACGCCGGACGACAGGCCCACGCGCTCGAGCAGCCACCTCGCACGGTCGCGCGCGGCGGATCCCGTGACGCCCGTCGCCCGCGTCGACTCGGCGATGACGCGCTCGACGGTCCAGCGCGGATCGAACGAGCTCAGCGGATCCTGCGAGATGAGCTGCACGGCGCTGCGGCGCCTGCGGCGCTCGCGCTCGGGAAGCGGCGCCCACGGCTCGCCCGCGAGGCGCACCGATCCCGCGTCGGGGTCCGTGAGGCCGAGCAGCAGGTTCACGACCGTGCTCTTGCCGGAGCCCGACTCCCCCACGATGCCGAGCGTCTCGCCGCGCGCGACGCGGAAGCTCACGTCGTCGACCGCGACGGTCGCGGGGCGGCGGCCGCGGCCGAACGTCTTGCGCAGCCCCTCGGCCTCGAGCACCGTGTCCTGCGCCTCGACGGCGCGCGCGGGCAGCGGCTCGGCGGATCCGTCCTCCGTGCGGCCGAGGCGGAACCCGCGCGAGGCGCGGGAGGGGATCGCGGCGAGCAGCTCGCGCGTGTACTCCTCGCGCGGCGAGCCGAGCACCTCGGCGGCGGGGCCCTGCTCGACGACCTCGCCCTGCCGCATGACGATGACGTGGTCGGCGATGCCCGCCACGACCGCGAGGTCGTGCGAGATGAGCAGCAGGCCGCTGCCCTCGTCGACGCGGCGCTGCAGCGTGTCGAGCACCTGCTTCTGCACCGTCACGTCGAGCGCCGTCGTCGGCTCGTCGGCGATGATGAGGCGCGGCTCGGCGGCGATGGCCGAGGCGATGAGCGCGCGCTGGCGCAGGCCGCCCGACAGCTCGTGGGGGTGCTGGTCGACGCGCTCGTCGGGCCGCGGCACGCCCACCTGGCGCAGGAGCTCGATCGCGCGGTCGCGCGACGCGGCCCGCGGCACGATGCGGTGCGTGTGCAGCACCTCGCCGATCTCGGCGCCCACCGTGCGCAGGGGGTCGAGCGAGACGAGCGCGTCCTGCAGCACCATGCCGATCGTGCCGCCGCGCACCTCGCGCCAGCGCGCCTCCGAGAATCGGCGCGCGTCGCGGCCGTCGATCTCGAGGCGATCCGCCTCGATGTGCGCGAGCGGGCCCGAAAGGCCCAGCAGCGTGCGCGCCGTGACCGACTTGCCGGATCCGGATTCGCCGACGATCGCGACGCACTCCCCCGGCCGCACCGCGAACGACACGTCGCGCACGACGCGGGTGCGGGGCGCGCGGCGGCGCGACGACGACGCGAAGTCGACCGTCAACGAGGCGACCTGGACGAGCGGGGCGGGAGCGGGCGCTGCGGCGGTCACGAGATCCTCCGATCGGCTGCCCTCTGCAGCCAGCGGCCGACGACCGTGACCGAGATGACGGTCGCCGTGATGAACAGGCCGGGGAAGATGCCGGCCCAGGGGGCGATGCGCAGGATGTCGCGCGCCTCCGAGAGCATGACGCCCCACTCGGGCGTCGGCGGCTGCGGGCCGAGGCCCAGGAAGCTCAGGCCGCTGACGGCGAGGATCGACGTGCCGATGTCGATCGCCGCGAGCACGGGCACGGCCGTGAGCCCGTTCGGCAGCACGTGTTCGGTGAGCACCGCGGCGCGCGAGCGCCCGTAGACGGCGGCGTGCGCGACGTAGTCGGTGCGCACGACGACCATCGTCTGGCTGCGCACGACGCGCGCGTACAACGGCATGCCTGCGATGCCGATCGCGACCGCGATGTTGCCGATGCCCGGGCCCGTGAACGTCACGACGAGCATCGCGAGCAGGATCGCGGGCAGCGACGAGAGCACGTCGATGACGCGCGTCAGCGCCTCGTCGAGCAGGCGCCCCGCGCGGCCGCGCACGAACGCGCCCGAGAGGCCCGCGCCGATGCCGATGATCGTGCCGCCGACGACGCCGATCGCGGTCGCCGCGATCCCGATGAGCACCGAGTAGCGGGCGCCGTAGACGACGCGCGCCCACACGTCGCGCCCCAGGCGGTCGGTGCCGAACCAGTGCTGGGCCGACGGGGCCTGCAGGCTGTTCGCGACGTCGCTGCGCACGGGGTCGAACGACGTGAAGAGGCCGGGCCAGACGACGAAGAGCGCGATGACCGCGAGCACAGCGGCCGAGACGAGCACGGCCGCGGGAGGGGCGGGGCGCGCGGCCCTCGGCGCGGGCGCGCCGTCGGCGCCGATGTCCACGCGCGGGCGGCGGGCGAGATCCAGAGCGCTCATCGCGCACCTCCCCGGAGGCGGGGATCCGCCAGCGTGTATGCGAGATCGAGCAGCGTCGACACGACGACGTAGACGGCCGCCGCGAGGAGGACGACGCCGATCACGACCGGCACGTCCTTGTTGCTCACGGCCTGCAGGCTGATGGATCCGATGCCCGGCCGGCCGAACACCGTCTCGGTGATGACGGCGCCGCCGAGCAGGCCGCCCGCGAGGCTGCCGAGCACCGTCATGCCGGGCAGCGCCGCGTGGCGCAGCGCGTGACGCCACACGACGAGCGACTCGCGCACGCCGCGGGCGCGGACCGTGACGATGAAGGGCTCCGTGAGCGTACGCTCCATCGATTCGCGCAGCACCTGGCTCAGAAGGCCCGCGGTCGGCAGCGCGAGCGTGACGGCCGGTAGCACGAGCGAGCGCACACCGCCCGCGCCCGCCGCGGGGAACCACCCGAGCTGGAACGAGAAGACGATGAGCAGCAGCAGGCCCGACCAGAAGACCGGCACCGAGACGAAGACGAGCTCGAGCGTCGAGAGCACGCCGCGCCGCACGCGGGCGCGGCCGACCGTCGCGGTCGACAGCACGACCGCAATCGCAACGGCGAGCACGCCGGCCGCGAGCGCGAGCACGAACGTCGATCCGAGCTGGTCGCCCAGCACGCTCACTACGGGCTGCTGCTGCACGTACGACTGGCCGAGGTCGCCCACGACGAGGCGGCCGAGGAAGTCGACGTACTGCTGCCAGGCCGGCAGGTCGAGGCCCCACTCGCGCGCGAGCGCCTCGCGCAGCTCGGCGTCGGCCATGTCGCCCGCGAGGATGTCGACGGGCGATCCGGGCACGAGCTGCAGCGTCCAGAACGCGACGGTCGCGGTCGCCCACAGCACGATGATCCCCGAGACGACGCGGCGCGCGAGCACGCCGAGGATCGGGTGCACGCCCGCCCTGCGCGGGGCGTCGACGGCGACGGCGCTCATCGCGCGACCCACACGTCGTAGGAGCTCGCGGGCGAGTCGAGCTGCGGCTCGAACGAGAGCCCGTGCACGTGCTCGGCCGCCGCCAGCGTGTAGACGGGGTGATACAGCGGGATGTAGCGGGCGTCTGACACGACCTGCTCCTGGATGGCGTCGAAGGCGGCCTTCCTGGCGTCCTGGTCGAGCGAGTGCATGCTGTCGTCGATGAGGCCGTCGAGCGTGTGCTCCTCGTCGGCGCCCATGTACAGGAAGCCCTCGGACGAGAAGAGGCTGCGGAAGAGGTTCGTGGGGTCGGCCGTCGCGAGCGTGTTGGGGTACACGGTCCAGGTGCCGTTCGCGGTCTGGTCGCTGAAGGCGGCGCCCGTGATGATCTGGAGGTCGAGGTCGAGGCCGATGTTCTCCTTCAGCTCCGACTGGATCGCCTGCAGCAGGATGTCGCGCTCGTCGCGCACGTAGGGCTGCGGGTAGCCGACCTCGATCGTCAGCCGCTCGCCGTCCTTCGTGCGGAAGCCCTCGGCGTCGCGCTCGGTCCAGCCCGCCTCGTCGAGCAGCGCGTTCGCGCCGTCGATGTCGTCGCCCCAGCTGCCGACGAGCTCGTCGTCGAAGAAGGGGCTGTCGGGGCCGATGCTCGAGTACGCGCGCTCGACCGTGCCGAGGTACTGGCCGCGGATGATGGCGTCGAGGTCGAAGCCGTCGCGCAGCGCCTGCCGCACGCGCACGTCGTCCGCCGGCGCCTCGCGCGTGTTGATGTTCAGGCTGAAGGCCGTGCCCGTCGTGGGGCCCGACAGGTACTGGAAGCCCGGCACGTCGTCGAAGACCTGCGTGTCGGTCACCTGCACGTTCTCGATCACGTCGACCTGGGCCGCCGTGAGCGCTCCCGTGCGCACGGTCGCCTCGGGCAGGAAGCGGTAGGTCGCCTCGTCGAGGTACGCGGGGCCCGTGTGCGCGGCGTAGCCGGGGGCCCAGTCGTAGTCGTCGCGCGCCGTGTACGAGACCTGCTGGCCGGGGACCCACTCGTCGAAGACGAACGGGCCCGTGCCGATGAGGGCGGGGTCGTCGGCGCGGCACAGATCGGTGTCGCTCTCGAGCGCCGCGGGCGCCAGGATCGATCCCCAGATGCCCGCGACCGAGTCGAGGAACGCGGCGTCGGGCTCCGAGAGCGTCACCTCGAGCGTGCGCTCGTCGACGGCCCGCGACGACTCGTACGCCTGGAACGACGGCTTGCCGCGCAGCACCGAGTCCTCGGCCGTGATGCGGTCGTAGTTGGCCTTCACGATCTCGGCCGTGAGCGGCGTGCCGTCCGAGAACGTCACGCCCTCGCGCAGCGTGAAGGTGTACGTGCGCTCGTCGTCCGAGACCTCCCACGACTCGGCGAGCCACGGCGTGTACGAGCCGTCGGTCTCCTTGCCGACGAGCGACTCGGCGAAGTTGCGGATGATCGGGTACGAGTTCTGCTGGCCCGAGTCCTGCGGGTTGTAGCAGACGGGCTCGACGCTCACGCCCCACGTGATCTCGCCGCCCGAAACGGGCGTCGAGCTGTCGGCGTCGCCGCGCGTCGTCGCGGGACCGCACGCGGCGAGCGCGGCCGCGGCGAGGACGGCGACCGAGAGGGCCGCGGGCCTGCGGAGGGAACGGATCATGAGGGTGCCTGTCGTGGTGTCGCGAGGAGGGGGCGTCGAGAGTCCGCGTGCGCGGTCACGGACACATGCCAGGCGCGACGAGGCCGCGTTCCGCGAGGGCCGGCACGAGGCCGTCGGCCATCCAGCGGGTCTCCTCGAGGTTCGGGAACCCCGAGACGATGAGGTCGCGCACCCCGAGGTCTGCGAGCTCGGCGAACCGGTCGGCGATCTCGTCGTGACTGCCGACGAATCCCGTCGCGGCGCCGCCCGCGAGCAGCCCGAAGCCGCCCCAGATGCCGGGCGCGACCCACAGTGACGCCGGATCCGCGACGTCGGCGTCGGCGATGAGCGCCTGGCCGCGCTGCTGTCCCACCGACTGCCGCTCGAGCAGGCGCGCGCGCAGCGCCGCCTGGCGCTCGCGGTCGATGCCGTCGAGCAGGGCGAGCGCGTCGCGCTCGGCGTCGGCGTGCGTGTCGCGCGAGAGGATCCAGCCGCGCACGCCGAAGCGCACCTCGCGGCCCTGCTCGGCCGCGGCGTCGCGCACGCGGTCGATCTTCTCGCGCAGCTGATGAAGCGGCTCGAGCCACGACAGATACACGTCGACGTACCGCGCGGCGACGTCGATCGCGTACGACGAGGATCCGCCGAACCACACGTCGGGGCGCGCGGGGATCTCGGTCGCGCGCACCTGGTCGAGCGAGGCGCCGCGCAGGCGCACGTGCGTGCCGTCGCGGTCGATCGTCTCGCCGCGGAAGAGGGCGTCGTAGGCGTCGAGGAACTCGGCCGTGCGCAGATACTGGTCGGCCTTGTCGCCGAAGTCGCCGTGCTGCTCGGCCTCGGCGCCCGGCTCGCCGGTCACGACGTTGAGCGCGAGGCGACCGCCCGAGAGGCGCTGCAGGCCGGCCGCCCTGTGCGCGAACGACAGGGCCGTCGCGGTGCGCGGGTGCAGCGCGACGAGCAGGCGCAGGCGGCGCGTGACGGCCGCGAGCGCGGAGCCGACGACCCACGGATCCTCGCAGTACGAGCCCGTCGGCACGAGCACGGAGTCGAAGCCGGCCTCCTCGACCGCGAGCGCGACCTGCGTGAGGTACGACAGCGTCGGCGCCCGGAAGGGCGAGCGGGGCGGGGCGTCGTCGAGCACGCGGACGTTGGTGCCGCCGCGCTGTGTGTCGCGGGACTCGCCGGCCGTGGGCAGGTACCAGTGCAGGCGGATGCCCTCGTCCGTCATGCGCTGCCCTCCCTCGCTCGTACCGGCTGCGGGAACGCTAGCGAAACGGCTCCCGGCCCGCGAAATGCACGCGTCATAGGAGGAAAGACGACGTCATCTTCGTGTCTCGCGGGCCCCGCCCCCCCTCCGCACGGCATTACGCTCGCGGGCATGAGCGATCACTACCTCGACCCCGCCGACAAGCAGTACGTCTCGGTCTACAAGGAGCACACGCCCGACGTGCTGAAGGCGTTCAACGACTTCAACAACGCCGTGTTCGCGCCCGAGGGCCGCGAGATCCCGCTCAAGTACCGCGAGCTGATCGCGCTCGCGGTCGCGATCACGACGCAGTGCGTCTACTGCATCGACGCGCACACGGCAGCGGCGGGCAAGGCCGGCGCGACCGAGGCCGAGCTGGCCGAGGCCGCCTGGGTCGCCTCCGCGCTCAAGGCCGGCGGCGCCTACGCGCACGGCCGCGTGGCGTTCAAGCTCGCGGGCGCCGACCACCAGCACTGACACGATTCCCGCGCATCGCGCGACCCCCTTGCCGGATCCCCGGGCCGCGCGCACAGTGGACCCGAAACGGAAGGAGGGCACGATGACGGACGACGCACGCGACGCCGCCCCCGACGGGCACCCGAGCCAAGCCGAGGGAGAGGATCCCCGCGACGGCGAGAACGGCCAGGACACCCGCGCTGCGGGCCATCCCAGCCAGGCCGAGGGCGACGACGACTGACGGAACGGTCCGGGAGCATCGCTCCCGGACCGTTCTGCATACTGCGGCAGAAGGGAAACCACCAGTCTGCTCAGGGTTTCACTCTCAGTTTGCGCACTTCGTGCGGCGTGAGCAGGATCGAACGAGTGACCGCCGAGATCCCCGTTCCCCATCCCGCCCCGACCCACTCGGTCGCCGACGACGTCCTCGGGATCCTCTGCGGCACGATGGTCGTGTCGGTCGGCCTGTTCCTGCTGCGCGCGGGCGGCGTCGTCACGGGCGGCACGGCCGGCCTCACGCTGCTGCTCGACTACGCCACGCCGGTGCCGTTCGGCGTGCTCTTCCTCGCGATCAACCTGCCCTTCTTCCTGCTCGCGATCCGCAGCAAGGGGTGGGGCTTCGTGCTGCGCAGCGCCCTCGCGATCGCGCTCGTCTCGGCGCTCACCTCGTTCCACGCGATCACCGGCATCGGCGCACTCGGCGACGTGACGCTCAACCCCTTCTACGCGGCCGTCGTCGGCTCCGTCGTCGCGGCCGTCGGCGTCATCATCCTCTTCCGGCACGGCGCGAGCATGGGCGGCTTCAACATCGTCGGCCTCATCCTGCAGGAGCGGTTCGGCTGGCGCGCCGGCTACGTCATGATGGTCGGCGACACGCTCGTCGTGCTCGCGGCGTTCTCGATCGCGGGCTGGCCCATCGTGCTCGCCTCGGCCCTCGGTGCCGTCGTCATGAACATCATCATCGCGTTCAACCACCGACCCGGCCGCTACGTTGCCCTGCCCGCGCGCCTGCGGGGGTGAGTCTCACTCCACCGGCACGTACATGACCACGTGGAGGTCGACCGCGTCGGAGGGGACGAGGCGGTGGTGCTCGAACTCGACCATGCCCTCCGTGCGGTGGCGGAAGAGGCGGCGGCGCGAGGCGAAGCGCGAGACCTCGAGCTCGGCGAAGTGGGCGACGAAGTCCTCGCTCTCGCGCTGCAGCCGCTCGACGACGGCGCGGTGGCTCGGGGTCGAGAGGCGCACGCCGGCCTCGGCTCGGAACTCGGCGAGGAAGCGGCGGCTGTCGCGGTCCCAGTCGGGCAGCATCTCGCGCAGCTGCGGATCGGTGTAGACCAGCCACAGCAGGTTGCGGTCGGCCGCGTCGAGCGTCGCGATGCGCGGGTACAGCCACTCGTACGCGGCGTTCCACCCGACGATCGCCCACTCGGTCGTGACGATGAAGGCGGGGAAGTCGAGCGCGTCGACGAGGCGCTGGAGGTGGCGCGGCGCCGCGGATCGCACGACGGCGGGAGCGCGGTCGTCGTCGCGCTCGGCGAGACCCGCGATGTACTCGGCCTCGTCCTCGGTCAGCCGCAGCACGCGCGCGACGGCCGAGAGCACCTGGCGCGACACGCCGATGTCGCGCCCCTGCTCGAGCCACGTGTACCAGGACGCGCTGACGCCCGCGAGCGTCGCGACCTCCTCGCGGCTGAGGCCGGCGTCGCCCCTGCGCGGGGTCTGCGGCAGGCCGAGCTCCGCGCGGCTCGCGGCGCGGCGGCGTGCCGTGAGGAACTCGCCGAGCTCCTGGCGTCGCGGCGTGCGGGGGCGGATCATCCCCAGATGGTACTCCGAGTACCAGTACAAACCCCATCGCCGAACCGTGCACTCTGCGCCTGAACGAGGAGGACAATGGCAAGATGCCCAGTTATCGCTCACGCACTGTCACCCACGGCCGCAACATGGCGGGCGCGCGCGCACTGATGCGCGCATCCGGTGTGGACGGCATGTCGATCGGCCGCAAGCCCATCATCGCCGTCGCGAACTCGTTCACCGAGTTCGTGCCCGGCCACACGCACCTCGCGCCCGTCGGCCGCATCGTCTCGGAGGCGATCCAGGAGGCCGGCGGCATCGCGCGCGAATTCAACACGATCGCGGTCGACGACGGCATCGCCATGGGCCACGACGGCATGCTCTACTCGCTGCCCTCGCGCGACCTCATCGCCGACTCGGTCGAGTACATGGTCAACGCGCACTGCGCCGACGCGCTCGTGTGCATCTCGAACTGCGACAAGATCACGCCCGGCATGCTGCTCGCGGCGCTGCGCCTGAACATCCCCACCGTGTTCGTCTCGGGCGGCCCCATGGAGTCGGGCCGCGCGACCCTCGTCGACGGATCCGTGCGGTCGCTCGACCTCGTCGACGCGATCAGCGAGGCCGTCAACGAGAAGGTCTCCGACGCGGACATCCAGCGCATCGAGGAGTCGGCCTGCCCGACGTG